>MDTB01241656.1_pt1 | contig 63866 bp, 45 predicted proteins | sample 811161 | NCBI WGS metagenome assembly MDTB01 (sample SAMN05326650, study PRJNA326480) | marine metagenome | isolation source: seawater | place: Mediterranean Sea | collected 2009
ATCAGATATTGTACTAAAACTACTAAAAGTTCCATTCTTTGTAACAAACGGGAATATTAACTGCGTGTCGCTACTAGAAGAAACGTTGTTGCGATTAACGTTTAGTTCATATAAATTAATATGGCCATTGGGCGTATGAAAGTTTTGTGTCTTCTGACTTTCATTGTTATAATAAACTGACCCTGAATAAATAAAGAACTGTACGTTTGGATGAACTTTTATTGTGTTTCTAAAAACGTCTTCTTTTTTAAATTCATGTAAATTTCCATACTGTGGGATGTGGCTACTCACGCTTCACACCTCCATATTAGTAGTCTAATCTTACACGTAATGTCAATTCTGTATTAGGATCCTTTCTAATAGGCTCTGAAAGCTTAGCAACAGCCATTAGTTCGTTATCAGGCGAGTACAAACCAACAGACGTAATATAAGACAACGGAAGATCATTCACATTGTTTTTCACAACAAGTTTGCTTCCAGAAACATAAGTTGGGTTTGAGCTGTAGTTGAATTCGTTATGATTAATCCGGCAGAAATGAATTGCTGAATTTAGCTCAATTGTGTTGTTGAAATCTAAATCATGAATCCTGTGACGTATTCCGTCTGACAGCTGCTGAATCGATTGGCTCACTTGAGCTTTTGCTATAGAGCTAGTTACGTCAGGTGTGCCGGCTATCTCTGCGTTACCAAACTGCGGTACGTGAGTATTGCCAACAAAAATAGAGGATGTTAGCACAAGCACGCCGGCTTGATAGAATAGAAGTCCAACACTATTTGTATTTACTGCTGTATGATAACTGTCACTACCAGTAAAAATCAAACCATAATCGCCAGCAGGAGAAGATCTATACTCGGTCGCTGATGCATAGTCACCTAAAATAAATCTGTTAGCGCGCGCGGCAATCGTACCAGATAAGTACATGTCAAGCCTAAAGCTATTCTTCTTGATTTCGTCTTTTGTAAGCAAGCGAGAAAAATTCATAAAGAAGCAATGCTTCATTGTGCCGGCAGAGGTTTCTAAATTGCCATCTGAATCAAAGCTTCTGATATTTCCGCTGACATCGTATCCCATCAAAACTTGCGCCATTTGGTTATATACATTGTTCTTTTTTGCGTTTTGTGTATTAAGGGATGAACTAATTGATGTGCCGTAAGTTAAATCAAAAATATGGTTTGCAGAAGAACTTAGGTAAGGATAGTCATAAACAGACTGGAACATACCGTGAGAAAAATTCTTGATATTGTTATCTTTTGAAGCTGGTGAATATGTTCCAGACACGATAGTGCCTGTGATAGGAATAGCCTCATGTAATAGAGTTCTTGTTGTGACAACATCGTCACCTAATAAATTTTTAAAAGTCTTAGCCATTTTTGTTCACCTTAAGCAATTTTTACGTACCGTACAGGCACATCTAATCTAAATCCAGTATTGGCACCGATTACACGAACTGTGGTGTCAATAAAGTGAATGGTTGTTTTACCAGCTAGATAGTCGTCACTAGTATCCAAGCCTAAAACACTATCAGCACCATTAGACTGTATCGCGACGGAGGATCCTAACTGCGTATACAGGTAAGTAGATGATTGAAGCTCCTGGCTAGCCTCAATTCTAAACTGTAAAGTATTTCCTCGGGGGCCATTAAATACTTGTGGATTCGTTGGTTCATATCCGGTCTCTCCAGTTCTAACCTTATTATCCGATGGAGGCGTTCCAGTTGGGTTAATAAAACCATTTGTACCTTGAGTTGTCAAGTAATAGCTAGCAACATTGTCATCATCGATAAAATTAGTGACAGCCATTTCATTATTAGCTGGCTTCTTAATTCTACCAAGTCTGTAATCCATCTCTACTAAGAAAGCAGTTTCTACCAACGAAGCTTCCAGATTAACTGAAGGATGAATTTCTGTGGTATCTAATCCTTGATCAATTCTTACACAAGAAAAATGGTTTATGTCAGTCATTTGGCCTTGTAAGATGCTAACATCACCTGCCGTAAGGGAAGTAGTTTGAGTTGTGGTACCATCGCCAGCTCTGCGATTAGTCAAAGCTGTAAAAGTAAAATCGTCTGCTGCTACATAAAATCTAGACGCGCTGCGCGCTGTTTCTTGTATATCGCCTGCGGTATTGGCAGCTCTAAAAAAGAAGTCAGTTGAACCTATCTGATTATTGTTTCCAGCGATTCTATTAGTATTGAGCTTTAATATCGGCATAAATAAAAGATTTGTTCTAGATATTGTCATTAATCTAGATTTTATTTGAGCAGAATTGTTAGTGATTGCCTCAAGCACTGGTGTTTGTAAAATTTCTAAATCAAAGTAAGCTGATCCACTTGCGTGATTTTTATTGTAAAGTGCGTAATTAATCTCATCATCGCCTAAAGCAAATTTTGAGATCTTAAAACTTCCATCTCCTTGAGCTAATCTCAAGCGTCCTGTGTCTGTTAGTACGGCGTCTAGGATGATATCGCCAGAATTATCTAAAAAAGCCATATGTATAACTCCTCATATGTTAAATAGTAATATAATTTTAATTTTCTTTTAATTGTAAACTATGAATTTGTTTCTTGTTTTCTTTTAAAAACTAAATTCAAATCAATTTTCTTGCCACTTGTTTTTGATGTCAAGCGTATCTTGTATTTTTTCTTCTTTGAATCTGAAGAAAATATTTCGTTTACCTCATCGTTTGCGCCTTTGTATAGCTGTAAGATACTAGGCTTTATATACAAGTATTTTTTAAAGTCTCTAGTTAGCTGTTTTTGTTCTGGCGGCTTTATGGTAAACGTTCGTATCAAAGGCCCGACAGCCCCTTGCTCGTCAATAAGTTCTACCTGATATACCACTGAAGGATTTGAAAAATGTCCTCTTATATCAACCGATCTAAAAACATACCAGTATTTTTTATTAGGTAATAATTTTTCTTCATAAACACCCCCGTCAACAACTTGTCTCAACTCGAAATCTGTATAAGATGTTGGCTCGAAATCAATTCTGAAAACCTGAAATGTATTAACTGGATCATCTGATCCAAATTCAACAAGGCCGTCAGGAGAAACTTGAGCATTTAATATTTTTTGAAACTCTTCGTTATCAGTGCTTAATATGCTTATTGGTGCTTGCCGGTAGCGATCTGACATTCCTGAAAATAAGATTTTCAATCTATTGTTAACAGCACGGTATGGAATTATGTTAACTTCAGGAGGAACAGGTGGAACGTCCATAATCATTATATCAGGGGTTGTAAACAACTTATCTTCAATAATTTTAATATTTGGCTCTACTTCTGCGGCTATCTTAACACTGAACACACTTAAGTTTTCATTTAAAAAAGAACCTAGACCAGCATTAAGATTGCTATCTTCTAAAATAGTACTTACTTGTACTGGATTTACTTGTAGTATATTGTCGATTGTTTCAACCGATAGTTTATTTAGTGTTTGTGTGACATTAGTATTAAACGTTTGATCACCAGTATTCAGGTCGTCGGCATTCAAGCCCCACTTATATTTATATTTGCTGCCAAAAACAATTTTTTGCGAATACACCTCGTACTTATAAACTTCTAAATCTGTTTTAGCATATTTCAATTGTGTATCAACGTATTCAACAATATTAACATCAGAGGTGTTAGGGAACAGCATATATTGTATTGGCACAAAAGTTAAAGTTCCGCCAACAGATTGTTTTTTATATTTAACAATTTTGTAAAACAAATCTTCTGTATAAGCTGGAACACCTTCCATTATTTCCTTGAATGATCTTCTAACTTGATTGTACTTTTCAATGATTCTAGCATTTAATATTGTTCCAGCTAATTTTTGAAAAATAGCATTTTTATCCTCGTCTAGCTCCACTGGTTCGTTGAAATCATCTCTAACAAAAACCATGTTATTTCTAATGTCACTTATGGCTGAATTAGAGGCTAAAAAAGATTGTGGGCCAGTTTCAGTAGCATAATTGTATTGAGATACGTTAAAATGATCATCAAAATCTTCAGTTAAAAATGCACCTACTAATGTTAGAGCATCAGCACTTTCTTTTGTTTGTGGTAATGATAGTTCATTCTCATTTGCCTCTATCTCTGGTGACGCAATGTCGACATATGTTTTTTCAGAATAGTAATCATAAAAACTGATTAATCTATTATCCCATGGATTAAAGCCAGTTTTTTGAGAGAATCCATCGCCTTGCGTGTATCCATAAACAAATCTGTCTTCGGCGTAAGATGGATACTTAGGATTGCTTTGTTGCGCCATCACCTCATCATTGTTTGTATAAGATCTCAAAAGCATAATTCTAGAAAAAACTCTTGTCAATAAAAGATCTTTGATTAGATCACCTATTTCTGTGACTAATTCTGATGTAAATGTTAATTTAAAATAGTAAGGAAAATTATCTTTATACTTATTTGCTTTTTCAAATAATTTTAAAAAGTTAGGACTAAAAGCTAATCTTGAACATGAGCGCTCTAGAGCATTTATTCTATGTCTTAAAGCCAAGCCGCTGGAGTCGACTGAACCTGGATCAAAAACTGGACCAAACGTCTCCCCTCCGATTGATAATATTCTCGTGTATATATCAATATAGCTTTCTAGCAAAGCATCTTTATTCAAATTTTTTGATTCAAAATTAATAATTTTTTGTATTAGCTCATTGTTAAATTTGTTATCTGCTTCTTCGTTTAAACCAACCTCACCTGTTGTTTGGTCGACGTTAAACCTAGAAACAGTTCCATAAAGTGTTACCAAGGTTTCAAGAGGATAATTTTTTAATAAATTATTGTAAACGTCATTGCGAGTTACGATAGCACTAACACCGGGACCATTATAATATTGATATATCTCTTCAATTAAGTTTGCTAAAAGATTAGTATCACCGCTCTTAAATGCTTTATTTACTGCCATACGAACAAAACCATATATATTTGGTATTGAATTATTAACATCTGTTCTAGCGTGTAAAAGATCTTCGTATTCTTTGCTATCAATTAATTCATTGTAATATGTTTCAAAATCAGTATACGACACTGGGCCAACTGTGGCGCCCTTCTCTGAACTTTCTTGCGGTGTAAATGGATTAGATGCCTCATAATGAAGGTCTATGTACTCTGTATCGCATTTAACAATTGGCTCGTATGAAGCAAGGTTATAATCGATTCCTGTTTTTACATATGCGATCCAGTTTTTAAAAAGCATATCTCTCTGTATGTCATCTAAATCTGAATCTACATCTACTTTTAAAACTACAACCTCTTGTGTTTTCATACCGTTTAAACCATCTAAAACTTTTATGTCATCTGGATGACAATGTTCTAATTGTATTTGTTGGTTGTTGAACAATTGTGGAGCAGAGCTGTTTTTTTGTAATGAGCCGTTAAGTAAATTAAAATTTGAACCAACAGAAATCCTTAACTTATCTTGATTATTTTCTGTAATTATTGGGCTATACACAGCAGTAAAATACGAAGCATCTAAAACATTAACAGCCAGTTGTTCACTAAGCTTGTCTGGATTTGAAACTGACCTTACAGAATCATAATACAGGCTAGTATTAAAAACTTGTTTTAATTTGCCAACTAGTTTGTTAGTCATTAGTAGCCACCTCCATAGCTTCCACCGCCGCCGCCGAAGCCGCCGCCAGAGGAAGGTACAGCGCTAGTACCTTGAGGGCTGTCTGACGATTGAGGAATTGATTGATTGCTCCCTTGATTTTGGCCTGCTGAGAAATCTTGTGCTGTCGGTGTGCTAACTGACAATACTGGCTCAGTTGCTTGCGTGGTTTGCTGATCGCCACCAATTGGTTTTTGTCTTTCTTTTTTCTGAGAATCTGCTTCGTCTGTCTCTAATACTATGCCTGGCAATAGACCTAACGTTGTACCAACATTGTCAAAAACCTCTAATTGTTGTATAGCGATAGTTGAATCCAACAAAGCCACAGTAGAGGCAGCGTCGATATCTATAATAAAGTAGCGATCACGCATTGGCAAAGTCATGTCTTGAGCAATTGTAAATGACTCTCCACTAGCTGGGACTAGACGACAAAATAACTTTCTAGTTGTGTTTAAGTTTTCAATATCTTGTTGGCTTATTGGTTGCCATGAACTTGAGTCATCTTTAGCCGGTTTTTTATTGCCAGTAAAATTAAACTCTTCAGGTGGTTTATATACCTCTATCTGCATAATCATACCAAAATTAAAAAGCGCTAAAGGATATCTAGAAGTATCAACATTGACACCTTTAGACAACAATGTAAGATAATCAAAATATGGCGCCATATCTTCCGATTGAAAATTGGTCTGATAAGCTAATTTAAGTGCATTCGGAAAATCAATCAAGTTTGAGCTGTTAGAAGGATATGATTTTCTTAAGTCCGGACTTTTTATTAAATTTTGCTTTTGCGATTCTAATAGCTTTTTAAATACCTCCTGTGTTAAAAGCTGACCATCAGAATAATCAGTGGCTAATGACAGCTGCTCCTTAACAGGTTCCGCGAAAGTCCGCACGCCGGGAGGTTTACTAAAGCCCTGACCATAAAATTTATCGACAAGTGCTGAATCGTGTAACAGCAAGCCATAGTCTTCAAATATTCCTTTATAAGCTTCTCGGCTTTGAAAGTCTGCTTCTGTTGGCAATGTGTACGTAACTCCTGGTGCGTCAGGGTCCTGATTAAAGAACCCTTGAAATTGTATTGATCCTACACCAATGTTCAAGTTTGGTGTAAAAACTGCATCTTTAATTCTTTCGTATGCTTGCTCATATTCTAACATTGATAGAAAAACTCTTTCATTATTAATATCATCAAAAAATGTTTCTGAATATATAATATCTCTTGGATTTAATTGTGAAGCTCGATTGATACCTTCATCACCAGTTAAATTAATATAATTTGCCGCGCCAGGACGAAATGCTCTATATGCGTATTTATCGGCACCAGCTGCGAATTGTATCATAGATGGAGAAATGAAAGTATATCCAGTTTGTGAAAAATTTACACCTGTACTAGAATTAAAATTTTCTTCGCCGCGAGCTGTTTGAGAGTACTTTATAGATTCTAGTTTCAAACGATCAACAAAATCTTGTTTGTTTAGTCTCTTAATACCACTTGATAGGTATTTGTTTTCTCCATAAAAAGTTAAGTAATCAACAAAAACATCATCATTGGTGTTAACTTCAAATAGCTCTGCGAACTTGTGTGAATCAGATATAGTTGATATAACAGGCGATGTAGTTGTTACAGCGTTTAAGTTGTATTCGTTAGCCACTGATTTATTAGTCAACTCAGATCTAGACATTTTTTTGTTAATCTGTAAAAAACCACCAATCGCTCTGATAACAGTGTCAGCAAATTTTAAAACTTTGCTTATACCCTCTGGAGATCCAGACGAAGAATCAATCAAGTTTAAAATACTATTATATTCAGCTTGATTTAATTTACTGATTTCTAAAAGCTGGTCAATAGCGCTTATCTTAATTACAAGATTTCTTGGTGCCGTAGCATTACCACCTAAATATTGTTCAACTATCTGTGGAAAAACAGGTGAAAAAGAATTGTCTACATAATGCTGTCTTGAAAGCTCATAATAAGTATTAGTTACAGATCTAAGTTCTATTAGTTCATTCAGGCGATTTTGTAAAAATGCGTATGTGCCATCAACAAAATCGATTTCAATTTCGTATTCGTATATGCCCGAGTTCACATCTTTAATTTGTTTATCTGTAAAGGTAAAATATCTTTGTACAGCTGTATTAGATAATTGTATCTCTGCTAAACCAGTATTTTGATTTGGCGTCATAAAGCCGCTAGTGTCATGAAGCGTGCCTATTGTAACTGGCACATCTTCATACGCGGTATCGTTCATGTACACCTCTGTAGTGGCGCCAGCATTGTGACGTTTAACTCTTTTTCTAGTTAGTTTTAGCTCCAGTATTTTAGAGTAGCTTAAAACTTCTTCAACATAACCTTTCATAGTGTTATTAGAGTTATTATTAGCATAATATATCGCAGGAAAAATTCTAGAATTATTCATTAAAAAACTTAAAGTATTAATAAAAAACACTCCGCGAGCAGCATTATGGCCATCGTTACTAATGTATAATTTTGAAAATTCAGAGTCGTTATCATAATACTTTTGGCCACTCGTTAAATAACTAAGGTCTGACCCTTCCCCAAATTTAGATATATATTTTTTTGCTAATTTATCATAGGGTGATATAAAATCTTCAGATATGGTCACAGCAGCTGTACTAAGGCCAGCAACATCATCCAAGTCGCTTATTTCTGTAAGCTTTCTTAAATCTTGTATTTTGTAGTTTTGAATTTGCTGTAAGCTTAGCCTAGGCTGCTCCTGGTCAATTGAATGCTTTTGACCTGTCATCCACCCTTTGTTTTCTCCGTAAGTTCCGTCTCCAGCATATCCTGAGGGGTCTGGGTTGATATCACTAGCATGGAGATGGACTGAGCCTTCCCACAAGCGGCCATCAGGAAGAAAAAATGCTTCTCTAGTTGTTGCCGGCTGGCCATCTTCAAATATAATTTCTGTGTTGATAGGGCCTTCAAATATGGCTGATTCAAGTAGTTCATCAGTATTAAAATTAACATCGTTGAGAACCTGCTCAACAAACTCTTTAGTGTCAATCATACAGTATGTTAAAATACCATAATTTGGTTTTTGCTCTACAGTCCACGAAAAAGTAAAAGGTATTACATAATATGGCTTGCCATATCTTATCTCCTCGCGTACTTTGCCAGTCTGTTTTCCGTCAAGCAAACTATCTTCACCTGAAATATTTCCCAGTGAAGACCCGTCAGACAATCTAATTCTTTGACCTTCTATTAGTTGTGGTGTAAAGATATCAGTATTTGCTGGAACTATAGCAAATTGTGTCGATCCTTCATGGCTAAATTTTTCCATTCTTGGCAAGGCGCCGTCACCAGCATACTGTTCAGCTACATAAACATTTTTAACTGGGTCTTGTTGTAAAGGTAAATTACTTGGTTTTAAAACAGAAATATCGTTAGTTGGCAAGATTTGTATGTATATATGGTCCATCAAAGACTTACCAGCAATTTTAAAATTGTTAATAAAGCTTGAATTGTTTAATGTATTAGAATTCTGTAATACTTCTAAATTTAAAGTTATTTTTACTTTTGATTCATCCGCTACATCACTTTCAATTTGTATATTTTTACAATACACATGCGGCAGAAGTCCCGATCCAACAACTAAATCCTCTACTGTCGACATTAACAGATTTCTCCTGCCTCATCGGCTTCGTCCTCGTATATATTAAATACTTGCTTTTTACGTTTATTAATAATATCTTGGCACTCTCTTGTACGTGGGTCAGCAAACACGCCTAGCGTATTATCAACATCAGGGTCTAACTCACAAACTATTTCTTTATCTATCTCATCATCAACAAGAATGTCTAAATAATAATCAACATAATCTTCATTTGTTTCTGGATCAGTGTTTGTTATGAAATCTAATTCGCTGCCAAGCTCATTTTGTTTTGGAAAGTATAAAGGCCTGAGAGATTCAATAATAGTTCCACTTTGATCTTCTTCTTGTATTTCAAAAACTTCAATATCAAAATTTTTACTTTGAAAAAAAGAATTGTTCTCAGATATTTTCAAGAGCAAGAACAACTCATTTTCTTCAGAGACAACCTCGTAATCAGTGAAAAATGGACCATTTTCCAGCTCGTCATCCAAAAGCTCACCTTGATCTTCGCCTAAATACTCAACTCTAACATCAACATGGCTTTCTGCTTGCGGTATAAAAACTGTGTTATTGCCACCAGATTTTTCAACTAAAGATATGTTAGTAACAGAGCCTGTTAATTTTCCGTTTAAATATTGTACAGACCAGGAAGGTGCGTAATTTGAATTGACGTCACTCATCCCTATAGGACTTGGTAGGTTATAATTTTTTTCAGGCGTATTCTGAAATGTCTCTGTATCTTCAACCAAAGACGTTTCAAAAACTTTTTCATATTGATTAACAAACTTTTTCTCTAAAGATGAGATACTAATTTGAGATTTCATGTATTGTGTTTCTCGTATTCTTTCTTCTGACTGGTTTTGTTTTTCTGTTAGATCTCCTCTTTTAGGATTATAAAGAACATTATTATCAAAAAAAGAATAGTACTTAGGATTGAACTTACCTTTTCCTAGCAAATGTCGACCAAACTGAGTCAGCTTTAAATCTATCACTTCTTCTTTTTTATCAAAAAATTCCATTAATTATCGACCTTAATTTCAATATCTAATTTTATAGTTTCTATTAGCGAGAAGTAATCATACGGCCAGTTTGCGCCATAAACTTCTGAGTATTTAATGCTGTTAAGCTTGCTTGTTTCAGGAGACTTGCCTCCCTGTTCAACTTCATATTTTTGCTTTATTGCTGCGGCAATTTGCTTTTCTCTGTATTGACCGTAATCTTTAACTGACTTCTGCTTTACTTTAAATACCATAAATTTTAATTTACGATAAAAATCTTGCGTATTAGTAACACTTTGTTCGTCAGCCTGGATATATTCTGAAAGAGTTGGTGAATTTAAAACTCTACTTGGTGGTGATAAAAATGATTCAAAACCATGCCCAGCAAGTGATATTGCTTCGCTTTCATATGACTGGCCCTCTGCTAGTTCTCTGGCATGCGCTTTCATGGCAGACAATACCTGGTCTGTGTCACTGGCGTTAAGTCCTGCTTGTGATACAAACAAGCCAGGATTTTTTAGCAGTTCAGTTAATTGTTTTTGGTATTCTAAATCCTTAAGGTATTGTAAACTTTGTGTGTATATTTTTGGCATCCAGGTTGCTTGTTCTAAACCTTCTAAACCTTGTGGCCTAATCACTATTTCGTTGATAGCGGTTTCTATTTTTTTAGTTATTCTTGGATTAATGTTTTGATAAATATCTAAAAGATCTTGCTTGTTAAACTCATGCTGAAACGGTATGATTATCATTTGAAATGGATCAATATTAGAATTATGTATAAAGTCAAACTCTGGCGGCATCTGATATTGAATTGAGTGATGCTTTAACAAGGAATTGTTAGTAGAATATCCTGTCAGTGTATCGATCATTTTTCCTACATCTGTTGACAATAAAGCATTAAAGCTAGATTCATTAAATTCTTGTAAGCCATAAACGCCAACTTGCTGATCAGGATCTAAATATTTTCTACCTAAAACATTGCTCAGAGCACGTTGAAATAAAGATTTTTGAATTGGTAAGAAATGTTTTCCAGGTATAATTTCTCTAGTGTGGTACGCTTCGTCACCAGGTATTAGTTGATCTTCACCAAATTGTAGATCACCAATTTGTACCTCGGTCGAATTAGGAGATGGCAAGCCGCTTTGTAAAGCTTTGCCTTCATCAAAATTAATATTTAGGCCTGATTCAAATGTCTTAAGTCGAGGCGTTATTCTAATTGGATCTTCTAAGTATGGTATAACAACTATTGCTTCAGATAGAGTTTTACTGCTAGCCATTTTTCCAATTGGGTATTTTTTGTTTGTGCTAAAAGATAATTTTTCTGCTAAAGAACCTGTAGTGTTTGTTGCTGATGATTTACTTCCAACTGATGAAAAATAACCATCAACTTCAGGCAATATTGGTGTTAAAGTGTTAGAGTTGGCAATGATTTCTGGTTGTGATCGCACAGCAGCATCGCCTGAAAAATTATCTATAATTGATAGATACACGCCTTTTTCATTTAAATGTACGTCGCTTGTAGCAGGGTCGACATCTCTAACCGCTTCAAGCGCTGTGCGATCATATGGATCAGTACCGTATCCACCCCAAAGGCCTCTACCAGTTTTGATACTGTGATAAGTATTGTTGACTGTCGAATATCTTAAACTGCCAGCACCATGGAACTGGTCATCGTTTACTGTTAAGTCGTCGTTTGTAGAGCCTGTTAAAACAGCAGCGTATGATGATGAGAAATCAAGCACAGGACATGTCCACCATGGAGCAATGTAGGCAGTAGAAAAATCTATTCCGCCTTTAGTAACATCTATTGGGCGCGAAATTTCTACGCTAGCATCTAATTTCATTCTAGAAAATGAGCCAGCTGACACTGAGCTAGTCGATGGAAGAAAATTACAAAGTCCATTTAAGTCAAAACTAGCAGTATTATATTTCTGTGCGGATCCTGTATTATACTGATCAAAGTAAAAAGCTCCTTCTTCTGTGGCAAACGACCAGACATCTTCAAAAGGCTGTAGGCCAGCTTGGCCAACGGGCGCCTCGTCTAAGGTAAATTTAAGCACATAGTTGCTATCACCATAGAAGTAAGGTGGTGTATAGGCTTGATACGCAGGATCTTGTAGGTTATAGCTGAAGTAGTCTTCATACTCCCACCAAGCCGAAGAACTACCAACGACTCTTAGATTTACAATCTCTGCGCTATCTGATATTGTATCAATTGCCTGGCCATAAGGAAGCGCGCGTCCATTACGTAATTGCGCAAATGAGGCGCTTTGGTGAGGGACAATCTCAATTGGCGGGCCGTATATGTACCCTCGCATAAACGAACCTGTAAAGATACTTTTTCTGTTTCTTGGATTTCCTGAATCTCTTGGCCCTTCAGCATTAACTTGTCTTTTACCCATGGACAAATTAATAGTCATGTAATATGGCTTTGTAGAGTCTGGGCCTGCGTCTAAAAAGTTAATATTTCCTGCGAATGCTTGATTGGTAGAAGGTAATATAACAGGCAGCTTTAATCCAGGAACTTTTTCATTTGAATCATCTAAGAAAAAGTTCATTGTTTCAGCAAGGTAGTTGTTTATAGACGAAAAATACAAATACAAATTTGAATTTTCATTAAACTGCGTTGCAAATTGCTTTGTTATCCGAGCACCTGGATGTTTTGGATCAGAACTTCTTGGATTGTTTGACGGAAAAGTATATCCAGGGTGTACAGAATTAGTTAAAAACGGCAATGAATATTGAGATGCTTTTGCCGATGGATAATCAGCAGCAAGATGACGTGGATCATTACTTGCTCTTGTGTTGGTTAGCTTATGACTAAAAACATGTGATCGATCTAAATCAACAAAGTCAGTAGGTAAATACAAATCTGCTTTGCCGGGTGCTATATTATCTAAAACGCTATAATCATACAACGCTTTAAATGGCAATCTTCGTAATGGAATATTATTTAAAATAGCTGGTATACATCGTGAAGCGCCGATCATTTGAAAGCCACCATAATTAAAACTAGAACTAGCATTGTTGTTGACTCTGTTCTCAGTTCCAAAAGTGTTTCCACGAGCGTGAAAACTTTGAAACATGCTTGACGCAGAAACAAAATGCTGCGGAGCATAATATATCGGCGGTCGACTTTTTCCATTGGCAAAATCTGTATATATTGGCCAATCAACAGCAATACCTGCCTTAATAGAGTTGTATAATAAGCCTGGACCAAACAATGGCTCTATTAAAGCTTGCTTAGCATATGCCGGCTCTAAAAGTGGGTCAAAAGCTGTGCCAACAGCTAGAGTAAATATATTTATTCCAACTGGTCTATCTTCATTATCACGAAATATTGATTTTTCAAAATCTTTTACAATTTGTAATGTTCTTGTAGCTGGGAAAAATCCATTTCTAATTCGACCCTTTTTAACAGCCTTACAAGTAAAAACAATTTCTGATGGTGTACCTGAATTTAAAATATTACTGGCCTCTGTTAAATTAGAGAAATTGCTTATATCTTCTGTATTCGAATATTTTTGATTAAATTTAACAATATCAGCTATTCTATCAACATGATTTTGTTGCTCGGCTTTGTATATATATGAGTCAGAAACATCATCATATCTGAGCAAATTACCAAATTGATTTAGTCCAGCTGATTCATAAGTTTGGTTTGGCGAGCTGGAGGTGATATCCGCTCCGTCTAAAGAGAGATATTTTAAATTAAACTTAAGTTTGCTTCCTATGTTAATTTTAGATGGTAGAAATAATTTCTTATCTACTGTATCTAGCGCAGGGCTTTGTACTTCTTTAATGGCATATACTTCTGTATCTCTAATCTCATTTAGTTTAATTTTAGAAGAGTAATGCTGTATGTGATCAGAAATATTAAACTCTGGAACAATAGAAAAATCTCTTCCACTTTCTTTTACTAAATCAGAAAACTGTGCGTATGTATCATAATTTGGTACATCGTTTCTAATTTTATTAGTTGCGTAGAATGGAGTATTATATGGATAAGTATGTCTATGATACTGCGCAGATGCTAAAGGTGCGCCATATCCTCCAAACTTATCAAGAGCTGCTTTACCATAAAATATAGTTGGTTTAGTGCTATAAACCAGCTCTCCAGCAGAAGCTGTTTGTAAGACTTGTGCTGTGTGCAGAAGAATGTTTACATTAGTTCCTGACACATACGGCAAAGCAACACTAGGCGAATATTGATGAGGGGTTAGCCCTATCATTGTGCCTTTACCACCAATGCTTGAGGTTGCGATTACGCCTGGGCTAAAAACAATCGGGCTAGGATCAAGCGGCCAAGCGCTTAAAAGCGCCAAGGGTAAAGGTTGGTAGAGCCTGTGTTGTGTAAGATTTGATTTTGGTGCTAGATTAACTGTTACATTAGGATCAGTACCAGCAAACCCACCCGTTAATGTACTGATGGCGTTTGCCACAATACCATTTGTTACATACGAAACATCGCGATTAAATCCGCTACTTGCTGTAGCAAAAATGTGCCTGGCGCCTCGCGTACTAATAGATGACGTCAAGGTGCGACCTACGCCGCTTGGGTCCATCAAAATTGTTAAAGGGTCATAGTATCCCATGTCTTGCCTAACATTTATAGAGTTAAGTGCTCCTGGAACATTTCCATACCCTAACTTTACAAGTAACTGTGGATCTGAAGGTCCTAAGCCACTGTTCGCTGATGATTTAATACCAGGAGTTCTCATTCTTGTTGTACCATCTGTGGTGGCTTTAACAGCAGTGGTGCCTTGATCGGACGTCCAAAAAAACTTTTGCTCGCCCCATTGACGATCGTATCCTCTAGAACCTGTACCAGCAACTTCTTCATAGTTTGGTCTTTGAAGCGTGAAAGCTCTAAATGTGTTAATTGATCTTGGAAACAAAGACTCAGAGTATATAAAATTAAATGCTCCTGCCTCTCTTGCACTACGCACTAAACCATAATAATTTTGCTTTCTTGTAGTGTATACGTTGTTGGCTGAGCTAGTATTTGGATTGCCTGATGACAATCTTAATTTAGTATTTAATCTTTTATTGGAGAAAAACTCCATTTGATTAGATAAAGACTGTACACCTATTGCTTGCCTGTCGCCAATTGTTAGTGTGTATCTTAATGGCTTGTGCTTGCTAATAACAGCTGGCTCGTAAAAATGCTGTAATGTAGAGTTATTTAAATATGTTCTTGCCCATAATCCACCGCCATCAGCTGATTCTGCTCGATTAGCGTTGTAGCCTTTGCCATCATATGACTCAAGTTCTCTTTGAGCTTTGTAGTATTCACCCTCTTGTTGCCAAAACAAATTTCCATCATCAAATCTATATCTACTAGGTAAATCAGTTGGTACTGGATTCTTGCTATCAACAGACATTGTGTTGTTCATCCTCATTCTTCTAGCAACTGGATGATCAGCCCCTCTATATTGCGCCCAAGAAGCATGCTGATATGGGCCATTTCTGTGTAACAGCAGACTATTAAGTTGGTTTGGTTGAGTCCCTGCCATTGATTCAATAGCAGTATTAAAATATATTGTAGTTGCTGGGCTAGCAGGATATCCCAGCGTGTTAGACGACGCACTAATGGGCTCGTTAATCAGTGTGTTCAAGCCAACAAAGTCAACTTTAATATTCGCCGATCCTGTCAAGCTAGCAGTTAAAAAATTTAGTGATCCACTTAAAGCCATAATTACCCCAATTCTATCATATAATTAGATTATTTTTTAAATTATTGATCCTGTAATCCATCTTGTTTGCTGATTAAGTCTTGGTATTGTATGAGAAACAAATCCATTATCAAAAGAAGAGGCAGTAACAAACGTTGTTGATAACGATAAAGGATCATCTCCAGTAAACTGTATTCTCTCAATATTGTTTCTATGACGCTTGTGACGAGACGCATCACCTGTAATAGCATAACTATTAGATGTAATTGCTCCAACAGTCTCTGTTCCAAATACTCTAGCTGTTGGATTAGTACCTCCGGTAAAAGAGCTATTTAGAGCTGTTACCTGGCTAATATTAGTCGTAACAGCAGTATTGCCGTCTTTTCCGCGAATAGCCTGTGTTAATGTAATAAATTGTATTCCATCTCCCTCTGCAGGAACCGTAGATACTTTTATTTTTCCGGCATGACCATTAGAACTTTCAATTGCTTTTTTAAGTTCAACTAAGAAATCGTTCTGTGTTGAAACACCGAGTCGGAGGCCAATGGCGACGGCGCCATCTTCGGCGGCGCCTGCTGTACCTGCGCCTGTATCCGTGTTTGCGCTATCTGACAAAACCGTAGTGGTCGCGACGCCGCCGGCACCTGTGCTTGTAACAACGTATCTTCGTATGGTTCCATCAGTTGATTTAATTGTTATATGCTCTTTTTCTGACATGCCACTGGCTGCGTCACCATCATCAATTGAAATTCTGACTCCAGCAGCAGTACCAGCTGTATGTGTACTGACACCAAATCTACCTTGGTGTGCTTGAAGCTGTGTATTTTCGACTGTTCTAGCAGATAAATTTCTAAAGTTTATTTGATTATAAACAGAATAAGTTTCATGAGCAGGATCTAAATATCCTCTAGACAGCGTTTCGAAACCACCTGGAGAGCTAAATCTCGTTTTAATTCTTGTTTTGTTCTTAACTGTTCCAGTTAAGAATGATCGGTCTGGCAAGGCAAAATCTTTAAAACCAAGAATTGTTCTTACAGTCCCTGGAAATAAACCAATCAAATCTTTTATTCTACCACCTTGCCGCAATAATTCTGGCGTCGTCGACTGAAGCCGACTAGAATTTTTTACAAACCAAGGATCGTTTACTTCGGGAGACACCGTATTCACGTATTCATATCTATTTAAATAATTTCCAGCTTGTGTTGGAGATGAGCCAGTGGTTTGTATGTTGCGTATGTTAACTGGGCGCTTTGCGAACTCAGACCTCATCATTGTAGCATATGGACGGCTAACATTATCATACGTTGGATGCATCAACTTAAATGAATCTCTGTTATGAGTTCCAGTAAATGGATCGTACACCTGTATGTCGTCAATCGCAATGTCGCCGAGATGTGTTATACCGGCAGTATACAAAAACCTAATGTAAATTCTTTGCCCAAGAAAGGCAGCTAGACTAATATACGAAGTCTGTGTAAAAGCTGCAGCTGCCGTAGCATGCTGCTGACCAGCGATCGTGAATATATCAGTTACATTAGATAAGAATTTTTTGTTTGTTGAGACCTGTACCTTCAAATTGCCCATTCCGAGACCATACATGTGGTATTTAAATCTTAAGAACGCGCTGGTTTCATTATGTAGTAAATCGATGAGCGGTGTAATCAAATCAAACGTCTGACCAACCTTGGACGGTAATACCTCACAGTAAGCATACTTGCCACTAGATGGGCCGGTTCCAGCACTTGGTGTCGATCCCTCTAAAAAGGTCCATGAGTTTTGTCCTGTCGAGCCGTTCAGCCAGTATTCATACCCACTAGGCTCAGGCGAAGTAGAGCCGACAGGCAAAGACAATATTGATACGTCAGTGGTAGCCGTGGTTGAGGCACCTGAAAAATCTTCGTTTATTATAGCTAATGGTTGATTAGTGTTTAAAAATTGCTGAAGGTGCCAACCCTCTGGTCTTGTTAGTTGGGTATCAGATCCTTGATTTAATTTAACATGTCTATGCTGCATTCCTCCAACGTATTTACGCGAGAATGGCCCCTGTAGGGGCACTTCAGCATCAAACCCATACTTATCCTCGTGTAGGTTAGCAAAATCGATTTTAAACTGGCTAGCGTAGGCTTTCTGGTAACCAGTGTCGACCGACGAAGAAAAGATATTAAATGGCAACAAAAAGCTAGCTTTACCATCTGTTGGTTTTTGATCGTTCAAGCCAGTGCCATCAGCTTTTGAGTTGTCAGTTTCGCCGGCCTGCATTGTCAAAGCATGTAGTCTAAAACGTTTTTTGTTTATTTCGTCAGGCACAACTTTGTCATCACAATCAGTTTGTGTTAGTTCGTTGTCAATGTCTAAAAAGATAAAATCATCGTCACTAGCCCATTTAATAACATTTTTGAAAAAATCATGTTTATTGTTGAGCTGAGAATTTGATCCGCCTTTTAATTTTAATGATCGATTTGTTTCTAAATCAATAACCCTGCGCAAAGAGCGATTTGAATAGTAGCTTTCTTTGTATTTTGTGCCGTCGCTATCTTTTAAAGTAGCAGATGAAGAAGATACTTCTGTAATGTATGTTTTTAATATCGTATCTTTTTGTGCGTCTAAACCGGCATCACCAGATGATAGGACATCTGCTCGGCCTGCGCGTTGTTTCCACCACAAGCAGTTTGTACTTTGATTTGTATTTTGGTTTGGATTGATTGGAGCATGGCCTAGGCGCCAATTATATTTAAGTTCTTCTATACCATGTGTTGACAGCACGGGTTGTGGCACTTTACCTTCTAAAGTAGGAAACTTTGTCCAATATTTGTTTCTTTCTAAGATGTGACTTTCTACCATGTTTCTTAATAATTCTGCCGTATTAGAAGAAGCAGGTATAAGCTGTGTTATCATCATAGATATCGAATCATCTAGCCATCTAAAGTATTCTGTAAACTTTTCAAGATCTGGCTCGTTCTCAACATTTTCGAAAAATATGTTTCTTAGTTTCTCTAAAGCTTTATAATTCATTCGATACCTGTTAACAGGCTCACCAATTAAATTATTAAAGTCCATCACTGTAGAGAACATCTGTAACATCTGTTCAGATATCACTTGATACATACTTTTTTCTACAGAGAGAAAATGCTGTACATATGTTGTGTCTCTAGTGAAAACTATATCGTCTTGCTTGTTTAATATTTCAATCATATCGTCGCTGTTGACGACTTCTGGTAATTTTTTCTTTGCGGTTTGTACAAACTCAACATCAATAGCATCTGCTCGATAATTGGCATCAGAAACAAAAAAGTCTCCTCGACCAGGATACCTTCTTTTAGTGACACCGCTGTACCACCCATATCTGTTGTTAGAAACGTCCGAGGCCGAACCTGATGTTGTATCGTGTATCAGCATTTGTCCTGATGCGTTAGAACCTGTAACGTCAGCTAGCGACCAATGAAAAGCGAGCGTGTCTATTTGAGGTATTCTTTGGTTGAAGAGGCCGCTAGTGTTCACAGCAAAATTAGAATTCTTATAAGGGTTGGCGGGTCCAAATGATGTAGCGTCTTTCGCGTGTGATTTAATAACGTCATTTTCTAAGTAATCTAGCCAAAAACGCACTGAAGATACTTTAACATCAGATTTTCTCTCAACTGAGCCAGTAAAATTAGTTCTTTTAGCACCAGCAAAAACTCTTTTATTTGATGTAAAAAACTTAACTGCGTTTTCAAGACTCATGCTACCAGTTAAAGTAAACTCATTTTGTAAAATATTTGATACGTAATTGACACCATATAGTTCATAAGCATATGCTGTTGCGCTTGGAGATAAACTCTCATTGACTAAGTTAGCTAAGTTTTTCTTTGTTGGCCTAAGTCTAAACGCAAAGTTCCATTTTTCGTTGTCATACACGGCCCTATATGAAGTGTCATTTATCAAATTTGATAAAACAGGAGAAGAACCAGAAGTAGATATTTTAAATTTTACATTTCTTTTGTCATGGTCTGGACGTGTGGCTACAATGTTAAAGTTAATTTTATTATCTGCAGCATAAGACAAATTAGTGTTTGAAGCCACAACAGCGTCTAGTCCAAACAATGATACATCACTAGCAGCTCCTTCTTTATTTTGTTCTGCTGGATCTTTCTTTGGAAAGAATACCTCAGCCTCTACAGTAAATGCGGCGCCTGACATTTGAGCTGCTGTTATAGCAGGTATGTAAGATAAAGAATTTGAATCAGAAGCATCATAATATTGATAGGCCGTAGCTGTATTAGCATTTGTATTTACACCTGAAGAAGTTAGCCTTGTTTCAATATCGTCAAAATCTAAATATCTTTTTCTTACGGATGTATTAGTGAAGTTATCTTTAAACTTATATTCGCTATCAGATGCATATATATTTAATTTTACTATTTCTTCATCAATACCAAAACAACGTAAAAAGTTTCTTAACGACTTAAACGTACCTTTAGACTTTTGTATGTGTGTTAAGTTGTTATAAATGTTCTGATATATTATATTTTTAACTTCATATAGTTTTTTATCGAAAAGCTTTTTTTCATCCTTTTCAAGATATTTTGCCAGAGCAGAGGCATGACCAAAAAGCTCTGGTGGCTCTAAACCTCGATGGTCCAGTAATCGACCAGCGAATGGCAAAGGTTTTTCGTATAAATTATCATCTGGGTAGTTTATGTCTTTTAAGCGAGGTAGCGCCTCCATTTGTACGTAAAGGTCGTCAAACAAGCTAGCAATAATTTGTGTAAGATATTTTAAGTGATTTGATTTTTCTTCATCGCCCTCTAATATCCACCCTGGCAAAGACCGATACAAAGAAGCAGGATTTGTATTATCATGACGTCGCCCCTCTGCTACCTTTGTTGAAAGCAATGAAGAAACACTTTCATGATTTGGATATATGATTGGATCTTTAAATTCTGACGCTGCGATTCCAGACAACACCATGGCAGATCCTGTGTTTCTAGACGTCGACGCACTATAATTATTATATGTTCCATTACTGATTCTACCAGAATAATCCAATATAACAGAGTCATCTGAAGTTACACCAACAACTCCTTCATTAAACTTATAATAAACTCCCAAATCAACAAAATTTGACACCTTATCATATTTTACATTATCGGTGTTTGTACCACCACCTATTTGTCCTTTCCAGTTTCTACCAATTTGTTGTGCGTTTCTTGCTGATTTCCAAAATCTAAATTCGTCAAACGACGCAGACGTTATGTTTCCCCAGCCGGCTGCAGCATAACCAGCCGTTGCGGCGCCGCTGAGCTTTGTAGACAAAGCCCCGACGGCTCCAGCCATTGTCCCATCAATAGTGTTTATTGTTTTAGAATTGAAGACTTTGCTTTTATGTACACCGTCAACATATAAATTAAGCTCTGTGGCAGATCCACTAGTTATGCTTGTGACAGCGTAATGGTGCCATTTGCTGTCGGCAATATTCGCTAACCCAGTATCAAATGTGTTAGTTATATCTGTTGTGCCAGAGCTTATTTGAACAAAGAGACTACTGTTTGATGTGCCAGCAACATACAAGCGATATTCACCATATGTCGAACCAGTTCCATTGGTAGGCGCTGCGTGAAAAATAGTTTCATGTCTCGTGGCGCCTGTCGATACCCAACCATCTTTTTTAAGCCAGAACTCAACTGTGTTACCAAAAGATGGATTAATTTCTAAATTATTGGCCCTGCGAGAGGAAGTGTGAAATACATTTGCTTTTGATATTCCTGCTTTTGACGGACCTGCTGATGGTTCGCTTTTAAAGTCTCCACCTGGATCGGCATGTGGACCACCAGTAAATGAAATATATTGTGGCGCGCTTGAACTGTATACATTGTTAGTTACTGTCCCTATCGCACTATGCGAGCTGCTATTAAAGGTTACAAAACCATTTGTTCTCGGATATTCGTTTTCAAAAATAAACAGGTCTAAATAAGTGCTATCATTTTCCCACTCAACTTTCTCAGCCAAAGAACCATCATACGGATAAGTTTCATAAATTCTTTTTATAGATGTTTTATAGTATTCTTCTGCTAATCCAAAACGCGCAAAGTTTGAAGCAGTTGTAAAATTTAAACTAGGCAAAAATCGCGCGCGGCGGTGTGAGTAAGCATCAATGTAGCGATGAGACTCTGCATCTTCTCGAAGAGAGTCGAGAGTTTTATTTTTTAAAAACTTAACAGAATAGCCTTTATTGAATAGATCTTTAGTGCTCATTAAATTTGTCCAGTAACTCTATAATATTAATTATCTTCAACTCTAAATTTGAACACTTCTTCTTGTTCTCTCCAGTCTCCTGCCACATGATAAGAAAGCTTTACGCCATACATGTAGCCAGGCTCAAGCATAGACATGTCCAAATCAAAATAGCTACCTGATTTATCATAAGAAAGATAAGTATCATAATTTACACTTCCTGTAGAATTGTTGACAACCGTGTGATTATCTACTATTCTTAATATTTCAAACGAAGCGCTTTGTATGATGTTAGGTGCTATTTCTGATGTAGCTACAGTATAAAGAGTTGGCGCTAGGCCTACTTGTCTAGTAAAAACTCTGAATCTTGCTTGCTCATTTTTAATATACTTTGTCTTTAGATTTGTTATAGAAGTTGTGTATCTAGGGTAATCATTAGAAACTAATACCTGTTCATCATTAAAGCTTTTTACAGATATTGATCCTGTTTTGTATTCGCCACCCAGTGACCCTGACCATACATCATGTAGCAAAGTCTCTGTGGTATTTACAGATATTTGTGCTTTATATATTCCCGTTTTTATTTTTGTAGCTGTAGCTTGTGCCAAGACTGACCCTGTTGGCGAGTTATTAGAGCTAGCATAAAGTTTAGCTTTTACAGTCTCACTACGAGGTATGTCTGTCAAGCGACCACGAATATAGTTGTATAAATAAATGTTATTTAAGTTATCAGCTGATGAAGCTATTGAAGAACTGGCATAAAAATTTGCTCTGTCATCAGTAATTCTAGAATCCCATCGAGCTTCAATTATTGGTTTTTTAAAGAAAAACTCACTTGACCTAGAGAAGAATTTTTTAGTATAATAACTTCTCTGAGGGCCGTCTGTGTTATGTAGCACCGCTCCAGCATCGTCGCCTGAAGAATTTGAAACGTATCCCTCTTGGCTAGATGTTAAAAACACTCCTAAACCATTGTTAGGTTGTGTGTTGGCAATCCACTCTTCTACCATTGAAGTGATATCAACTTCTAAATCTTCATGTCCATCATTGAAAGTGTAAGTATAGTTTGGCATTGTTACGCCGGCAGAGTAAGAAGAAGAGTGATATTTACCGCCTGCTTTCGCCCAAGCTGTTGCTTTTTGTCTATTAATCCAGTTTGAGCCTTCGATAGCATCTTTTGTTTTGTCCTTGTAAGATACCATATCTAAACCGGTGCCTTCCTGCCAAGATTGAGACACAGCTAGTACATTAACAATTATATCTTTTGCTAGTTGCTCTGAATGCCTAGCATTAAACATCCTTAAATAAAAATTAACACTGCCTGAAGCAGGTATTATTCCTGATGCTCTATTTGCTGTAATAGTGCTGACTGGAAACTCAAGTAAAACTCTTGAAAGCTCTACAGATCCAGTTTGTGAAGCAGAAGCAGTAGTTTGTTGCTGGCCATAAATAGAAAATACTTCCAGTATATCTGAGGCGCCCATGTTAGAGCCTGTTGAACGAGTCGACAGGCCAACGCCAAAAGCATTGGTGATTGTATTATCTTTTGTAGCTGTGTATCTTTTTATAGCCATTATCTAATTGTTCCTTTAATATTCAAGTTTGGAAACTTAAGCTCATAAATAACATTATCAGGAGCATACAAAATTCTACCATCAGCAGAAATATAATTTTCTATCAATAAATTGTCAGCAGAATAATCACCATCACCAGTGGTTAGATTAGTTATTTTAACATTGACAACATCAACAATTTCATCTAAATTATTAAGAACATCATAAATTTTAGTAATGTAAATTGGCTGTCCAATATCTAACTTCTCTTCAAACATTTCCTGAACTTCTGTAATTGCTGTCGACAAAGCATCAAACTTATCTTGTTCATAATCAACAACAGCCGTAAAATCAATTTGAATATTAATAATTTTTGGGTCTATGATATCTATTGTGTCATTAATCATTCGATAATTGTTGATCCAGGTTTTTAAATTATTTTTAAGCACTTGATTGCTGGTAGCTAAATTACCATTTGCGTCTTCAGAAACAACATAGAGATTAAGATTTCTCTTGAACGAGTCTTGATCTCTAACAATTTTTGCTCTTTTTACCTCTCCAAAGCGCGCAGGCATTCTGTATATTAATGCTTCGTAGTCATTAGCCGTTACGGCTCTGTTTTGAGTGGCAAAAATATCATTAACTCTTTGCTTAAGCTCAGACGTCGTTGGAAGAGCTGTTTCTCCGAATATAGGCTCTTCGTTTGTTGCTTCTAGGCTGCTTCGAACAGAATTTATTTTACTAGCGTTTGTGGCTGTAGGTTTAAATACTAAGATAGGCGAAACTAAGTTTGTCAATCCACCTGTCGCAACATTTGAATTATCCGTAGTGTTTTTTCTAAAAACAATTTTTAAAGTAGTTTTTTCTGGAGCTATGCCAAATTTATCCGATTCAATTAGTTTTGATGGGTCGAAGCTCTTGTCTTGTTCGTAGCTCCTGCCATGCATTTTAAGAACGACATTTGATGGGTGCGTTAAATTATCCGTTTTTAGAGTTGATTCTGACCCATGTCCAAATTTTAAAGCTACAACATTATTCTTTTTATTAACAATAAAGCGCCTGGGGACAGAAGTAGCTACCATTATGTTTGGAACATGTTGCCTTGTAGTGTCATCTTTATTGACAACTGATCTAAATATTGTATCTTGTGACAAATAATCTACTTCAAAATATTCGTGCCCTTCGCTATCCACAACTGACACAATTTCTGTAATATTAGGATCAGATAATTCAACTGTTAAAAACTTAGTAAAAGTCCCAACATTAACCAGTTGTACCTCTTCTTGACCAGAAACAATACGACCATACGCTTTAACTGCGTAAGACGTTGTAGATCCGCCACCTGGAGTTGCTGTTGCCGGCACTATTTCATTATTTGGATTAGAAAAATCTACATCATCAATCAAAGTAAAAAACTGACCAGAGTTAGAAGATATTTGACTACCCTTCGCCAATATAGGCAGATAGTCTGTGTCAACAGAGCCATTTGCCGTGACAGGTGCTAGAATATACAGAGAAACAATGCCAAAAGAGTTTGCTCTTAGTTTTTCTTTGTATCCAACTTGCTCACCTAATCTTAAAATATTGTTATACTCTATCGCAGTGTCAATAAAAGATTCATTTGTTTGGTAATCCAAATAGAAAGATAAAACATCCCCCATATAAGATACAGTGTCAAGCATCAGAGAACCAAACGACGCATCAGAAAAATCTTTAAAATTATCTGGATAGTATCTTTTTGCATAATCAACTAAAGATTGTTTAATATTATTAAAATCTCTAGAAGTGTAATTAATTAACTTTTTGTTTTTTTTAGTCATTTTAGTTTATACTGTCTGTATTAAATACTATGTTTGTACTTAAATTTAGACTAGGAACTCCATAATTAATTTCAATAGACAATATTTGAGAGTCTGGATCTTTAACGCCGAAAGCATCTGTCGTATTAATGTTAATTTTAAATATCTGTATAAAAGGTAAATATTTTTGTGTTTGACTTTTTATTCTCGTTTTTAATGCCGGTACAACCTGAACACTTGGATCAAACAAAAACTGACGCAGACCAACACCAAAGTCAGGATTCATCACTCTTTCTCCTGGTGAAGTCAACAAAAGATTTTTAAAGTTTTGATTAATCTGATCCTTGTAGGTTTTAATAAGAGCATATGTTCCATCTGTCTCGTTAACATCAAATGGTAATTGTGGCCCTATTCCTTTCATGCGTTATTCCTACAATTCATCAAGACAAGGATCTTCATCCGTAACATCACTGTGTGTTTTTTCATCTATCGCATCTATAATTAGTAACGCAATATAAATCATACCTAGAACTGTACTTGGCGGTCCAAAGCCTGTAATAAAAAGTGGATTTGGAGGTGGGAAGCCGCCGCCAAAAGGAATCCAAGATGGGAACATCAAAAACCACAAACTAGGAAGCAAGAAAGGAGAATTAAATACTTTCTTCAAAGTGTTTTTAGCTTTTCTATTAAACACCTCTATCTCTTTTAGGACAGCTTCAATTTCTTTAAGTATCTCTTCTAACTTTATCTCAGCATCAATAAGCAGCTGCTTTGTATCATTAAGCTCTTTAAAGTCTTCAGTTATTAACAGTATCTCATCTTGTATTTCTTTTGAAGCAGATAAAAAGTATTCTCCTCCCTCAGCTTTTATTTTATAGTGTATCTTTTCGCCTTCTGCTAGTGGACGTAAAGTACCTAAGTCTAGAAGCTCCTGTACAGTCAGCCCTTCACCTGGAGCATCTTCGTTTTGTATTACTTTCTCTAAGTCTGTTTGCGGCGCAAGACCTGTGTTGTCATAAGTACCACCGTAAGCCAAAGTAGACGGAACATATATTTGATCTTCGTTGGCCAGCTGTGTATATGCTTCAAGCTTTTCTGCGCTTTCTCCTTTAAGTTTTGAATCAATTTCAAAAACCCACTTCTTAAGATCTTGATCATCTGCCTCAAAAGTTATTAAACTACCTATAGTAGGAGAATTTGGATCATCTGGATTGACTGGTATGTTTAGTGGCCCATTTTTAGCTATTTGAACAACGCTAGACGCGATAGAAGCTCCTATTTGTAGGCTAGTTTTTGCCTGATCTACAATCTGCTCTTGAGTTATTTTTGCACCGTTATAAGCTGCTTTTGATGTATTAAGCGCGGCTTCAGACAACGCCAAAGCAGAAGTAGCTATGGTGTTTGCAATATCAATAATTCTTTTTGCTATAATAACTGCGGGGTCTGTTTGCTCAACTGTATTCTTAAGAACCAAATACATTGTCTCTAGTATGAGTTTTTCAATCTGCTTGTCTAACCCTGGCTCTTTAAATGATGTACCAGTTAATTGTTTTGTTAAATCGTTTTCTAGTTTGTTGGCTATCGGATCTGGTAAAAATGTGTAGTCGTTAGAATTAATTAAGTTTGTCATCATCTGAAAAAGATCTTTTTTAGTTTGTTGTAAAATATCAGTTGTATCTGGGAAAAATTTAGACAAGCCTTCACTAGCATACACAAATCCTAAACTCATATGATTTTTTAGCGGAAACAAATAATCATACATTAATTTAAACTCAGCACTTTGTTTAAGATTGTTAATTAAAGGCTGAGCTGCTGTTTTATAGAAAAACTGATGCGGATTATTAGCTAAATGCTTAAGGCTATCAGTATAGTCACTATCATCAACTAATTGTAATATGTCGTTTACTTCCAGTGTTTGCTCTGACCAAAAGCCTAATTTATCTAAACTAAACTCTTGCGCGTCGAAAGAAAAAGTACCTTTATCAATATTCACAGTCAAGCTTTTTTCTACTTCTACAATAGGAATATTTAATTCATCTAGAATATCTAATTGTTCTTGTTTTCCATGTAGTGTATACGGACGTTGGTTAATTATACATTTTGAATGTCTAAAGCTATCAGCTTCTAATATATCATCTAATCTTTCTTTTATATCAAAATTGCTAGGCGACAAAACTTCAAGTGGTATAGTGTAAGACATTCTTACGCCATTATGGTATTCTTTAAACATCAAAGTAAATCCATATTTATTGTACAACTCAAATAAAGGATTCACTTGCTCGTCACCAACTTGAACTGTCTGATCGTATGACAAAATCGTTTTAATAAAGATCTCATTATAGAAGTAACTCCACACAGAAAGAGGAACATAATCTCTTATTTCTGAATAGAATATATTCATATTAAAATCTCTAACTTTATCAATTTGATCAAATATTTCTTCGTATTCAGAAGCATTAAAAGTTTGTGTTTCGAATGTTGGATCACAAGGTTCGCCATTTTCATCAAAGCTTTTAGGACGAGTGACTTGTATTGTCATTTGAGCGCGCTCTTCTGGTGTAGTATCGACCACCCTTACATAAGGCTGAAATAGCACATTTCCTAGTTTTGCGTTTTGATTCGAACCAAAAGTTGTTTCAACAAAATTTTCTTTTGTAAAAGCATGAGACATGCCAAGAATATCTCTGTGTAAGCTATTAATTTTTGTAAAACTTTCATATTCTTCGCCTAAGCCGCCTTTCATAAAACTAAAGTAACCAGACCCTGGAGACAGCAGCTGCTCAATAGTGGCATCTCGACCTTGTAGATATCTGCCACAAAGTGGTAATGAATGAAAAAAGTTTCTATTGTTTTTACTCAAAACATCTTCCACGTCTTTTTCATTTCTACTATCAAAAAGATTTTGTTCTTCAAATGGTATACTTGTCTGTAAGAAACCAGATTCAGCCACACCAACAATACTGTTTTCTTTAAAGCCATGGCCATAATTCATTGTATAAATGTTGTTTTCAAAGCGCACATCGATAGCATAATCTAAACCATACTGCTCAACAATTTTACGAAATACTTCTGGACTCTTTCTTTGCTTAAGCTTTTCTTCTAATAATTCTGTCAAAACTTTGTTATTAGCAATTTTTTGCTCATTTTGAGATATAATTGTTGAGCGTTGCGAGCTGTATTTTTGTCTAGCTTGATTTAATAATTCTTGCTGTTGTAAATAAAAGTCGTTTTGCGTTGAAGCTATAACAGAACTTTTTTGAGCGGCGTCAGACTGTAAAGCAAATTCAACATAAAATGAGTAATCTGTATTATAAGATTGGTAAAAATCAAGCTTTTGTTGGATACGATTTTTAATGCTTGATATATCACCGAGTCTTTTGGTCAAATAAATATATTCGCCACTCTCAGATATCTCTTCTTGTAATGGTGAGCCAGGTGGTACATTTTCAAACAAAGCGTTTAATGCGTCAGCTGCAGCGTGCTCAAACGCGATTGCCTGATTTAATTCTGCAAAAGCTCCCTGTTGGGCGCCGGCAGCGGCGCCGCCGTTTGGCTCAGCTCCAAGATTGTCAATTGATGGTTGTAAATTTTGTATTTGAGCATAATAATAATCAAACTGCTGGGCGTCGGATGGTGTCTCAAATAAACTTTTCCAAAGAGCGGAGGACTCTTGAACGGGATATTTTGGAAATTCAACAACTTCTGGCAAGCTTATTAGTTGCTCATCTTCAGGGATAACACCATCATTTTTTAATTCTTGTAGTAATACAATATCAGAAGGTATTGCTGGAACAGCTTCAATAGGCTCTGGCTCTGATATGCCAAAAGCAGAAAAAGTGTACACCGGAGCGACATCCGCATCAACAAAATCTAAATTAATTTTGCTTTCACGAGATTCTTTAAGAGAGTCGTTTGATATTTGAAGCACGTCTAGTGCTAAATCTGTTGTAAGCGCATTGCGATTAGCGAACAAACCTTTATTAACTTTTTGACCGTCTTCAAGATCTTCAGGATCATCGCCTTGTATGGCACTTTCAATAATTTTTGCTTCTTTTCTGATGAGATATTCTAGACCACTTTGTTCTCCTCGTATTAAAGCAAATTCTGTTTCTGTTAATTTTTCTTCCTTTTTAATTATTTCAGATGCCAAATTTGATATCATTTCAACTGAAACACCCTCTGGCAACTCTAATCTAATATTGTTTATGATTAAATTTGTTAGTGTTTCGGATCCAATAACATCCCCAATATCATAACTATCCCAAGATATTAAACCGCTCAAACACACTTCAAGCGTAAATACTTTTACCATTAATATAATACTGCCTTGTAGTAGTGCCATCCTGGCAGCGTTATCTTCTGGTGTATTTTTTTCATAAACATCGTAACAAACAGAATTAGCATAAAATTCTATTATTCTTTGCTTGGCAGATTCAAAATTAAAAAAGTCTGTCTCTGTTCTTTGAAGCTCATCTGCTGACAAAGCTGTTGTGTCGGTCAAAGGATTTGGACACTGTTTTTTGTTAAAGCCTTTTACTTTTAATATTTTATCCCAGAGCTTGCGCAAGCCACCACGTTTTTGTAATCGAGAATCTTTTAATCTAGAAAACACTTGGTTAACATATGCTTTTTGTAATGATGGATAACCATAGTCTGATAACGTGGCTTGAATTAGTCCTTTTTGTGAACTTGTTAGTCCAAATGAATCTTGTGGTTTGTATAAATTAACATATTCATTTAATTTTTCAGATAAAAACTTTCCAAAAACTTGAGCCTTGTAATTAAATGGGCTAAATGTAACACTGTCACTTTGGCCTTGTGAGGCTAACTCAACATATTGATTATAATCTTGTAAAGCGCGTTGACTAAATGGCACATTACTACTGTTCGCATATAGTTGATTTATTAATTCGCTAACGTCACTATCTAAACCTTTAGCAAATTCAAAATTATACTTAGTTTTTGCGAAGACTCTATCGTTTGTAACAATACCTGGATCAATATTAAACTTTTGATCTAGTGTGCCATTAACAACTTTTGCTATATTTCGTGGACCATTTAATTGAAGATTGATATTTTTTTCCAAAGGCAAGCCAACATTTTGATAAATTAAATCATTTTGTTTTGTGGTTTCAAGCAGTAAGTTTTCAAAATTAGCAAACTCTGCTGGTAAATTGCCTTCAGGATCGATTTGTACGGTTTCGTTAAACATGTCTTGTAAAACATCAAAATTAACGCCGGCTGCAGTTCCAACAGAATTAACCTCTGTTTTTTTAAATGGCATGTTAAATTTGAGGATATCAGAATTCCATTTTGGACCTGTTTTATTATTGTTTTTTAAAATTGTCGTATGAGGTAGTTCAGTCGTATTGTTTATATACTGAATATCTGATTTGAAACCAATGTTTTGATCAAACTCAGTTTGGCTATTTAATATATCCCACAACCTTTTATTAATGTAATCGTTGTTGGCTGAAAAATAATCATACATTTCTTCCGTCGATTGATTAAAAGGATGATCATCTGGTGCGAATGTTCTTTGATATGAAATGTACATTGGCAATATTTGTGAAATCTGATAGTTTCTTGGTGCAGCTGTGCCACTACCAGCATCATCATCTGCCATTTTAACTATGTTTTCTGAAGCATATGGCGTCGGGTCTATGGTGAAAGGACTAAATGGGCTTTGTTCGGCTGGGTAACCTCGGGCTAATATTTTAGCTCCGTTTTGACCTTCAGCATCTAAAACACCTTCGCCACGTCTAAAAATCACACCTTTTATTCCACTAACACTATCAAAATTAGGCAACATTGTTGCCACCCTACTATCTTCCAAGCCTAAAGCTTCGCCAACTGTCAATTCCATAAAAGCAGTAACGAAATGATGTATTCTTCTTTTTCCAGGCGCATGTCTTATTCTAGCATTAACATTTTCATAACCAGCTTGCTCTTCAAGTATCTCTAACAATCTTACGAAACCTGGCGATCTTTTAGCGTAGAAACCAAAATATTGCTCTCTACTGCTTAAATTTTCTTGCTCAATAATAATATCTTCATCGCCTTCGCCACCGATTACAGTTACTTCCTGTGTTAGCCATTCAGCATCTGGAATTAGCGGATAGTCAGTGTTATCTGTTAAGTCTTGATTTTCTAATAAATAATCTTCTGGAGCGTTATCTTTGATCGCTAGAGCATGTTCGTTACCGTCCTCACCATCATTTGTTGTAGCTATGGACGGCCAATCTCTAAATCCACTTTTATTTTTCATTGGAAAACCAACAAAATATGACATTAAGGCGTACCAACGACAACCATTAGCATCAATATCTTTAAGTTTTGTGCTTAGCGGCCAGGAACGCCGTAAATAGTTTGTAGTGTTCGAGTTCTTTGGGCCTCTCAGGAGCTGGACACCGCGACCTTTATTAAGTCTAAACAATATCTTCTCATCAACTACAAGATCTTTTATATATCCTGGTTCTGGAGTTATACTGCTGGTCAAGAAATTATTAAGTCTTGTTGTTATCTCCTCTGCCTTTGCCTCAAGCGTAGGTAAGACAGTCTGGTCAAAATCGATTGTTTCTATTAGAGTGTCAGTATCTGTTATCTTTTCAATGTAGGGCACAAGCTGGCCTTTTTGATACTGATGCGCAGCACCGCTTTCTAAAAGCTGTAGCATGTTAAGCTTTTCGCCTGGCTGTACTTCAAGACCATTACTCAAGACTATTGGGAATGGGCGCTCGTTAGTAAAAGTTATATTATCTAATCTTCTAGCTGCTGGCACTATAATAGACACACCGCCTGTACCGTAAGCTCCATTTACACCATCCCAGAATATTCCAACTTGAGCTTCGGGAGCGGCCTTGTATTTTCTAGGATCGTTTGTTACTAATTCTGGTGGTGCGTATACGTCATCTACTGTAGTGCGCACTATTTGGTCAGGCGCTATCCCTAAAGAATCTAAGTAATAGCGTGTAAGAGCACGTTCATATTTTCTATATGTGTCAACCAATGGATTAACAACAGTTTGCTGATCTATAAACATACCAATGTGTAAAGGCTCAAACCAAGATGCAGACGCGATATAATCACTACTAGTGTCGTTCTTGGTAAAAATACTATTAGTATCTTCTAGAATATCTAAATAACATCTTCTTTGGTTATCGGCAACAATTGAGTTTTGCGCGTCTTCAGATTCATTAGCGTAATCTTTTGGCTTTCTGTATTCAATTCCTGAATTATCAACATCTTTTGTGATGTAGCCACCATAGTGAGAGAATCTATTATACGTTAAAGGATAACATTTTGTTTTAAATGTTGCTTCGGTTGGTGCTGTACCGTCATATGGATTGCCAACATATGCCAAACATGATTTTATCACAGGGCGAGCAGTCGATGCTTTTGTGTATAAGCCATACAGCTGTTGTAGCTTGTCAGTGTCTGAGAGAGCTAAAACTGCTGGAGGCGGAACTGTAAAAAACTTTAAAGTGTTTAAGTCAACCAAAACAGAACTTTTAAGAGTCTCTAGCATGTTGTCTGTTATTGATTCCATAGCAAATCTTACACCAGACGGCAACTGAAAAAACCCATCATCTCCACACACATTTGGTACCGCGTAATTCATTAAATTATCGCCGCCAAGAGAGAAGCCGGCAAGATCAACAATCTTGTTTCTCATATCTTCTAACTCGCGGTCAATTTGTTTTTGGCACTCTTCCTCGGTCAAACCGGCGTTTAAAAGTTGATTACAACGTGCGTCGCGATCAAAAACAGCATCACATATGTCGACAATCAAAGGTGAAGATGGCGTTAAAAACTCACACACATCTAAGCTTAAATTTTCACCTAAGTTTTTAAATATTACAGCTATCTCTGATGTAGTGTCGATACCAGCCGTATATATATTAATCCAATTAAATTGTGTGCGCACAACTAAATCTGTTAATGTTGCCTGTGAGGCCTCGCCGCGTAACAAAGCACACAACTGGCTATTTGTAATACTATCTATCAAGTCTTTCAGCCAGGCACCGACATCTATTTCTGGTATACCGGCTACGACAGGTATGCCTGCTAATTGTATGTCGGGTATCGATACAACCTCAGCATCAGGCAAAGCTGGGTTCGGGCCGGCACCTTGGTCATTATTTTCTTCGATACATTTGTCCAACGCTTCTTTGATGTACATTTTTGCTATTTGACCAGCTAATGTGGCGCCAGTTATAAGCAATGTATCTAAAAGCTTTTTGCCATAATTGTCCATAGAGCTGTCAACTCTTAGATCGTCAGGTATTCTGAAAGAAAACATGAACCTCTTAAGCTTACGAACTAGCTGATCAGCAAAGTTTTTAAAATTATCTCCAACGCTACCAAAACTACCAAATGGATCTTTTAATAAATCTTCTAAACCTTCTAAAAGCTCTGTTAAAATAAGCTCACATAAGGCAGTTGTACCAATAGTATTGTTAATATATTCTAAAAACTCTTCTGATTCTAAACGACTTTGCTCATTAGATTTTGTTGGATCGTATTCAACCTTCAAGTCATCTTTAGAAAACAATGGCATATCTTTAAAATCATCAGCCAAGCTTCCCCATCTAACATTTCTAATATTAATATTGTGTTGTTCTAGAAACGCAACCTCCGTTTCAGGCGTGTTTTTAATTCTTATATATAACAACCATTGTTTTGGATCTGGCATTTGATAGCCCTGCTGAACTAATAAAATATTAGCCTCTTGCTCGGAGTAACCTAGATCTTTTAATCTTCTTATTTCAGAATTAATTTCATCGCGGGTGTAAGTGTTGCCAGATGCTTCAATTTTTAATTGTCCATTTTGGATATCAGAAAAGAATTGATCTTCATTACCAACTTTAGTGAATATGTTGCCGACACTGTTCACTGCTCTTAAGGATGGTATGAATTGTATTTTAACACCAGCCTTTTCAATTTTTCTTATAGTCTCTATTAAAGAAACAGTAATTCCAGGCTGTACATAAATATTATCAAAATTAACATTAGAGAGCGCCATTGCTGTGGCTAATGGTGCGTCTTTAAATCTATCGTCAACAATAATATCAGACGCAGCATCGTTTAAGCTTTCTTGGCCCGTGATTTCTAATATTAAATCTGCATTTTCTTGTATAACACTTAAGTTTGGTTTATACTTGCCTAAAGCCGCTAAGGCTTGCTGTGATGATTGTTTTTCTGGCGCCAATAAAGCATTAGCAATCGCTAGACCAATAATCGCTTCTACGCCAGCAGCATCTACTAGTTCTTTTACAGCTGCTTCACATATCGCGCTAATTGACAACTCAATGCCTAATTTTTTCTGTAGACATGCGATAATCAAAGACATCAAGCTTTCTGGATCTAAAGAAACAAAAAACTGTTTATAAATTAAATTAATATATGAAACAACCTCTGTATCATTTCTTGAACCTCTTTTGTTTCCTTGCTCAATGTTAGACAATATATTATTAAGACTTAATCTTCGAAGATTTGCGTCAACTGCTGGTGTTGCTTTTTTAAACTGATTAAAATATGCTTCTTGACATTCAGGATTATTATAAAGCATCTCTTGTAATCTTTTTTCTTCTGGACCAACATTAGGGCCAGCTCTGTTCAGTCTCTCTATTATTTGATCGCAATCTAATTGTTCAGCAGCTGCTACTTTTTGTGGATCAGGAGATGGATATATCTTAAGAGGTGGAACAGAGTATTTTTGTAGAAACTCTGCCCAATCATAAACACTTTCTGATGTGCCAGACTCAGCGAAATATTTATATATACTACTATATGATAAAAGGTAGTGGAGCGCACGGGAGCCATATACGCCAGAAAATTTAGATCTTAGATAAGGTATAGCTGTTTTTAAATTTGTGCCTGCTCTTTTTACATTTGAGCTATCTTCTAAATCTTCCTCAGTCAAGTACGGATCAAAATTGAATAGTGTATTGCTAGTCTCTATGCCTTGATCATCGACACCTATCAAAGATTGTGGATCAGGCGAGAATAAAATATAAGATAATGTCTCTCTAGCATTAAAGCCTATCTCGCCATTGTCTTTTAAACCAACTTGTATAATGTGATCAAAAGATGTTTCTGTGCCATCAGCCGCCAGATTAGATATATTATTTTGGTCTGTTGTAGCAGGAAAAGTTTGTCTTGCTAAAAAATCATTTAATATTAAAGGTATAGAACGTATCGCTTCAAGCTGTAGCTCAATATCAAAATCTAAGCCATTATTATCGGTGACTTTTAATTTTGATAGGTCAAGTTTTGATTTAAGTTTTTCAAATTGACTAATTAAATTTTCAGTAATTCGCTCGACATTTTTAAGCTTCAAGTTTACACTTAGATCTCTACCGCCTGTAAAAGACGATTCTATTTCAGGATCAAATTGTTCGTGGTAAGGTCTGCCATCATCTGGTAAGGCATCGAGGTACTCAGCACGAATAGCAAATAAAGTTTTTTGATTATTTGGATTTGATGTGGATGTGTTAACTTTTAAATCAACAAGAACAAAATAGTTATTTAGAGCAGCTGCTTGCGGCGAGTTTGGATCTTTGCCAAAATAGCTTAGTAAATCTTTGTAAGCATTGCTTTTTGCTGCTGCGATAGAAACATTAGAAGCGCTTTGTACATCTTCATTTTTTTGTTCACTATTTTTGTATTCACCGTATATCTCGCCAGTAACCTCGCCTCGTGGCTCTCTTCTATTTTGACCAAGAACAAAATAGTAGTAACCTTCTGATATACCAAGTGTTGGATTTTCTTGTATTCTTTGTAAATACAAGCCACCTACTGTGTCTAGACCGCCTAAAACTTTTTCATTATGCTCATTAAAGTTGTAATAAACCAACCTTACATCGCCAGGCTCTAGTGTCAGCCAATTCTGATTGTCTTTTGGTGATACATCGCGCGCTCCTGGTGGAATGTAAGGCTGAACTTGGTCATCTATTTCTAAAATTCTATTATTTACAGCAGGTGATACAACACCTTGTCGAGCCCGAACATTTTCAATTCTCGTATAAAAAACAGATTCGATCGCAAAAAGCTCCGAAAAAGCTAAATTCTGTGACAAGAAACCTACCCAAACTCCAGTTGCCGAAGGCACAATCTCTGTTACAATGATACCTGCGCCGAAAGCGGCAACAATATCTTGTGTCTCAAAACCAGGATCTGACCAGCTACTCAGTCCGTCTACATAAGGCGCCTTGCGAACTGTAATTGTAGTGTCAGTGGTTATGACAGGATTATTTGGAGATACCACATAAAAATCATACCCCTCTTCAGCAAAAGCCTCTAAATTTGGATCAGTAGCAATTGTAGCATATTTAGCATCTTGTACACTTAGTGGTGGAATGTTTTGAAACGTCATTTAGTTTTCTCAGTTACAGTTATTTAGCTTACTTAAAATATAAGAATTATTACCTTTTTTATTAGTTCCGTGAAGAACCAAATAGTTGTTAATCAAGCCGGACAGGTTCGTCATCTCTTTCATGGCTGATAAATCAGTCTTAGAAATTTTAGCGACATCAAATTGAAATCCTGCTGCTTTTGCTTCTTCTGATTGAAGAGTAGGCTTAGCATTGAAAAATCCAACATGTGTGTGTTTTGACATAGCTTGATTAAACTTCATTTGATAATTGTTTGCCTGATGAAGATATTTAGCAAGATTTTCGATATTTTTAATTATTTTTTTCAATAGATCAGATAAATTATCGCCTAAAACCATAGGCTGTAAAGTGGTTATATCGTTACCAGCTATAAGATCAATGCCGTGTCCTTGAACCTGGCCACCTTGAGAATTTTTATCATCAGTACCTGTAACAATTTTAACTGCCTCGCGACTAATAATTCTTATATTGTCAGCTTTCATAGCTATAGCAGACTTTGCTCCATACTTGCCAATGTTTTCATCATCTTTATTGTCTTTAGAGTTATTGCTAGCTTTACCAAATTCACCAATTCTAAAGTTTTTATCGACATCAGTTTTTTGTGAAACGTAAATTCTTGCGGCATCTAAGAAAAAGTTTGGGTTTGTTTTTACTTTTACCTCCGCAATTTGACCATTAGCTAAAGGTTTTTTCTGTACTTCTTGAGGATTAAAACTTGCCACTCCAGCAACAATGTCTATTGCGTCTGACTGTGTGTGCCCTTTACCACCATAGCCAGTATGAGGCTTGTCAACACGATCGTTACCAATGACTATAAATGCATTATTGTCTGGTCCTCGGCCAATTACTAACTCACTTGGTACATTTTCACGATCAATAACTGCTTGTATTCTTTTAGCGCCGAAGACACCACTAATTTTTTGCTGGGCTTTTTGTTTTTCAGTTAAGCTTTCAAATTTTTTTCTTTTCTCTTCCGACATGCCAGTAAGATCTCTTGCTTTTTTTTCAACACGAGCTTTAGGGATTGATATATTTGGTACTAAATTACTTAGGGAGCCATCTCTACTTGACTGGTCAAAATCAGATAGCTGGTTGCGGGGCTCATTATTAAACTGTGTTTGTGACGATGGTACTCGGTCTCTGAACGGAGGAGGAGTTGGGGTAGGAATGTTACCAGTCTCAAAATTCTTTTTTGAAGCTGATTTGAAAGTTCCATCATTAAACGGATCTGTTCCATCTTTTCCATTTATCTTTACTAAACCAAACTTAGATTTTTGCTCAGCTAAAAAAGCTTTAGCTTCATCTTCATTGACAGTTTTTTTTGAAGAAATTAGCTGATTAGTTTCTTGCTTATATACTTCTAAAACATAATATGTTACTATACCACTAGAGGTAGCTGAAGAGGTGGTTCTAGCAACAATGTTGACACTACTCATAATTATAATTATCCTTTTGACTTATTTATTTCTGACCATCGAATTATTGAGTCACCATTCCAAAACTGAAAATGCATGTGACTTTCAATCTTTTTGCTTTTCCAAGATATTTCTTTAACTCTGTCAACTATGTTTGGTATACCGTATATTTCTGCTATACGTTTTTTTTCAGCACTATTCCAAACTTTACCACCTTTATACCTTTTCTTTAAGAAGTTTAAGTTACCCCACCTCATTTTTGCGGTCTCACAAAATGTCAATAGCCATAATGTTGGGTTGGCTTCTTTCTTTACTATTAAGGATCCTTTTGATTTACTCATAATTTCGCTGTAGCGAGATGCCTGAATAGAGCCTTCAGCAGTACCTTTGTACGCCGAAGGGGCGCCTTCCCAGCTTTCAGCTTCTCTAATTTCATTTTGAGCTTGAATGGCATTAGCTAAAAGTATAGATGGGGAAACTCTAAAAACACCCAACCTATACAATTCATTTGCGTGTTCTTCTAAAAATGTTTGTGACCAAGCGCCAGTAAAAACACTGTGAATTGATCTAGCCGATCGTAAGCCAAATCCAGCTAAATGCGGGTCAACATCAAAAGCTAAGCCAAATGAGTGTAAAGAAACACCTATATTATAGGCCGTATTGCCTTTGTAATCTTTATAGCCTCTAATACCATTAACCACCTCAAAAGGTACGTAATTTGACTGGTTACAGGCTGTTTCCCACGCATTTGATATCCTGCCTGTAATACAGCTCCAAATCGGTGGGCTTTCTTTTACTGTAAGCTGTCCTCCTGGGCCACGAGCTTTGTACTTGAAAGTGCCTACTTTAAACCCATCAACATTTTCTAACTTTGTTTTTGTTTTTGATACTTTGTGCTTACCTTGAAACGAAAATCTATTTTTGTCAGGCACATAATCGATCATCTGTTTTAAATCAGCGAAACTATCAACTAACGCTATTTTAATATCGCCGCAGTTTTCAACCGATGGTGCTGGGTTAGCAGATGAAACAAGTGTATCTTGAGATACAGCCTCACCTAACTTTATCGGCGGTGGACTACACTCTGGTGACAATTTTACAGCTCGCGACTTAACTTTTTCTAAAGTATTATCAACTTTATTTATGATTTTTTGATACGCGGCTGGAGCAGATAATATTTTTGCTAGATTTGTTAGCTCAGGAAAAGAATCAGGAACACTCTCTGGAGTATCAATAGATTGTGCGGCAGCAGGCGTAAAAAAATCATTAATGTCAAAACGCTGTTTTAATATTTCTATGCTTTTTTCAGGCTTAACATTTCCGAATGCAGCATAAGGTTGTTTAATTTTTTGCTTTGCCGTGGTCAACAAGCTTTGTGCCTCTTGCTTAACTTTTGTTAGTCGACCTGCATCAATATTTGATTCTAAAAGTTGAGATTCAAAATTGTTAACAATTTTAATCTCCTCTAGATCTATCTTATCTGTAATATAATTTAAGTAATCTTGAAAAAATCTAGATCCTTTGGCAAAGCTTATTTGCCCATCTACACAATAAATTTGATATGGGCTTTCATCATAACAAGGTGCGTCGATTCCACTATTTATCCAGCTTATAATCCCATTTTCAAAAAATACAATTCTTTGATATAATTCATTGATTCTTTTTTGTATTTTTGCTAAATCAGATGCGGCTTGTGCTGCTGTTGCTGCGGCAGCATGATCAGGCACTGTGTTACCTGCCGCAAACAAACTACTGTTTGTATCAGGTTTTATAAGTGTTGTTTGATTGCCATTTAAATTTTGAACTGTTAAGGCATATCCAGCTTTAGCATTATTGTCTTGTTTAGCAATATGAAAGCTACAAACAACATCAGTTGCTTCGCCAGAAGCATCGTTGTTAGAAGTAGAAAAAGCAACAGGAAATGTAAATTTAATCTCGCCATTGCCAGACGGTGGCTTGTTGTTTTCCTTAAATAAAGATAGTACGTCTAAAGATTCAGTGTTTAATTTGTCTAAGCCATTAAAAAAATTACTTGCGTTAGCAGGGGAAACTGAGCTAATATAGTTAAACTGTAGCTTTCTTGCTTCTTCGTCGACAGCAGGCCTAACTAACTTGGTATATAACGCTACTGATGGCGGAACAAAATCAAAAGTCCCAGGTGATATAGTAGCATTATCAATTCCAGTATCTATAAAATCAACCCTTTGTATTTTAAAATTATTTCTTATCTCAGTAACAGTATCAAAATTTTGACACATGCTTGATATTGTTAGGGCGCCGATGCCATCTCCCACTAAAGAAATATAAGTAACATTATCACCTGTACCGCCACCTAAAAAACTATCAACAACGTCTAATACATCACCATGAAAATCAGTAAAATTACCACCAATATAAGAGCGGTCAAACGATCTTAATTCTCTACTTACAAACGGTGTAATGTTAAATAAGTTTAGCTCTTCAGAAACTGTGACTCTTTCTAGCTGCTCCTTGTACTGCTGATATTGTAGGCCAACTCTAGTATTTAAACCTTTTGAATGTAAAAGCTCTGGAATTACTAATATAATGTTTCTTCCATCTTTAATATAATCTTTAATTGCTGGAGCTATTTTATCTTTAAAATCATTTGGTTGGTTAATAGCGGACTGTATCGCCTCTTGTTGGCTATCAACACCTGAAGCGAAAGCATTACCAAAACCATTTTTATCATGAAAATAATATTTTATTTCGATAGGCGAACTTGTGTCTAAACTATATGGCGCGTATATTATGGTTTCACGACCAAAGCCAGGACGATTTATAACATCTAGGTAGCCATTGCTTTTTATTTGTCCGACCCATATGAAAGCGTTGTTAGCATCAGGGGCGCCTCCAGGAATATTGTGTATAAATGATGGTCCAGCAACTTTTAACGCCTCATTAAAGTTTGCTTTTGTAGCTAAAGAGCCATTTCCAAACAAACCGGTTACTATTCTATTTTTTAGTTTAACTATCGGTGGTCCTGATAGTAGAACAGGATTAGCTTCAGTGTTGCCTCGATACAAGCCAGCAGCTGGCTCAGCCAAGTTTCTAAAAGCTTTACATGGTGGACCAAACTCTTCTACTGGAGATATTAGCGCTTCGTCAGCAACTGGCGACCCTTTGTCATAAAGACCAAGAATAACACCAGAAGGAAAACCACTTTTTGAAGAAATATGATCTAAAGTATAAAACTGAACCCACACCATCGAACCAGGACGTATTAGTTCAAAGTCTGGGCTTTCATCAAATTGATGAAACTCAGAATGCATTGATATTACATCTTCATCTTCAACTGTTTCTGGCCAGTCCATAAAATTATGAACTTCTGGTATACGAGCTATAATTTTTATTGGGGCTGGCTTTTGCTGTTCTTCTCTTCTTTCATTAGTACTATCTTTAAATCCTTTGATGTTCAAAGCGCTGCTTAGATTTCCACCGTTTGTTGAAGCTTCATTGTTTACTTGAGGCCCAGACAGAACTTTTAACACAATAGCGAGAAAAGGACCAGTTTTATCAATTTTAGTATTGCTAAGAAAATTTTCAACTAGCATCCTTTCTTTTTGGGCTGATGTTTCACCACCATCCATAAAGTCTCTTCTCGCTGAGCTTTTTAAAGGATTAGTTTCGCCAGAATCGCGATTAACGTGTCGAGCCCAAGGTGTTTTAGCTTTTGTTGCCATCTAAAGATCCTTAATTATCTTCATTAATTAGATCATAGATATCTTCTTTATTTATAGAGCCAAAATCTGCTGCAGCAGTTTCTTTTTTAGACATTAAAGATGCTAGCTTGACTAACTGTTCGTTAGAGCGCTGAAGTGTTTCTAAGTACTTTGCTGCGACCGGGCCAGAGTATTGATGCTTGTTTTCGTCCGACTTAAGAAGACCCATAACTTCTATGAGAAGAGTCGAAGCCATGGCGCGATCTTTTCTAATATTGTCGATTGCTTCACTAATATATTCATCGGAGTCTAAATGTTTCCCTTTTCCCATTCTTTTTTAAAAGTCCTATATCTAGATCTAATTCGGTTTAAGTTGTTAACAATCTGTTTTGTATTTAAACCGGTTATTTCTCTCATGTATAGGTAAATAGCTTTTTTGTTAAAAATTTCAATCTCGTTAATGCTGTTAAATAGTATGTTGATTGCGTCAAGCACTTTCTTTTCATTATCTTTTAATTTAAGTTTTTCCCAACTTTTCATTTCAGTAAAGAGGTGCGCCCAAAACTCTTGCTCTTCTCTGTCAGACTCATAAGTATTTTTTGTTATTAACTGTTCAAATTCGTGTTCTGTACTTAAATCCTCATATTGAACATCTCTTTTTAGTTTTTTTGAGTTTTGTTTAACTTTGTGAATAAACCAATTTTTTGTGATAACACTAAAATATGAAAACGCTTTTGATTTTCTATTAGGGTCATACTTGTCAAGAATCGTCATTAGCCATATTTTACAATCATCTTTTAAATAATCAATATTTGGAAGTGTATTAAACTTATACGTATAAACGATTTTATCAACCATCTCATCAAAAGCAGGACCTATAAACTCTATGTATAGTTCTGACCTTACTGGTTTTAAGTCAGTAGAAGCATATTTGATAATTGCCTCTTCATGTACTTTAGTAAAATAATTATTCTTCTGTCTTGGGCGTCTCTTCTTCTTCACCATTATCTGACTCAATTTGTACCTCGGCATTTGAATATGACAATTGAAAATCGATCATGCCATTAATCAATTGTCGAGAATGATCGATCAAATTTTGTAAGTTTTGATCCCCATAATACATCTCTAAAGAATGTACATCTTCTAAATGATCACAAAAATTATTCATTTTTTCATACATTGATTGTAGATCTTCTTCTAAAGAGTTTTTTTGTCTTATACTGTAAATTATATACGATACAAGCAACAAGTTTAATAAGGTACTTAAAAACAAAAAGAATGGCACAGGGCCAAACAAATATATAAGTAACCCTCCGTTTAATACAACGGATATAATAATAATACTATTAAGTATTGTCTTCATAATATTCTTCTTTTAAAGATTTTTTTTGCTCTTGTAAATCATTACTAAAATCTTCAATGGCTTTTCTAACTATGTCGCCGGCTTGCGTGTTAGCATCTTTTATTTCAGTTTCAAATTTTGTTGGTATGCGTATCATACAATTAATCGAGTTGCAATATTCACAATCTTTAATACGTTCTTCCTCTGACATACCATGATACGCATCAATCTCAACATCACAGTACTTACACTTATAAAAATATCTAGGCATTCTCAACTATTCTTTTTAACTTGTCTCTGACAGTTTGTAGTTTATCAACTGAATAAGATTTATTCCAAAACTGCTTTTCGATATCATCTACTTCAAATTGCCTCAAAAATTTATCTAAAAAATTGTAGCATACAGTGACATCTTCTAGGTTTAAATCAACCATCTTCTTCTTCAACACCTAATTTTACAACAGGGGGATTCATAACAAAAAGCTCTCCCTTATCACTAACTTTGAAATTAAATCCTTTCAATACTGGCACAATATCACTCTGCTCAAGTAAAGATCTTTGTAGAGCCATCATCACTGCTCCAAGTGCTTCATCTGATAATTTTAACATTATTTAATCCTTTTATCTCTTTGCGTGCTATTAAAGCTTATACTTTCTTTTAGCATGTTAAATAGAGTACCACAACTTTTTGCAAAATTTAATAATTCAGTTGAATCTTTCGGCAAGCATTTTCCCCCATAACCAAACTTTCCATCCGGCCCAGGAACATAGGTATGCTGGTCTCCAACCCATTCGGCGCGGGCAAAATGTTTTTGAAACATGTCATAATCTATTTCTTGCTGTTCACATAAGTTATATAAATTATTACAGTAGCTAACTTTTACAGAATAGAATGTGTTTCTTGCTAGTTTTAACAATTCTATTTCTTTATAACTTTGTGTTTCAAAATATTCTGCTTTTATATTGTTATGATGTTTAAAAAATAGCTCATAAACAACTTTTAATCTTTCTGTATGTTTTGGCATGCCAGCTAAGTATACTTCTTCTTGATTTATAAAGTCTTCCATAGCAGTTCTTTGTGTGAGAAACTCAGGATTAAAAACAATATTTGGCAACTGAAAAGCACTTGATAGATTGTCACATGCTCCAACTGGAAGTGTTGATTTTATTACTATAGTTGATGTACTTGAATTAGAAAAACTTTTATAATCTTTCATACACTCTTCAACGATCTCTACGTTTAAACGACCATTCAATAAATCAGTTGGAACATTGATAAATATAACATCTGCGTTATAGGCGTTTTCCTTGTGTTTAAGAGAGTTATACCCGTTATTGTTAGGATCATATACATACGTCGTTAAAACGTCTTTAAGCTGCGCTACAGCCTTGCCTACGAAGCCGTAGCCAACAATTCCTATTGTTAGATCTTCCATTGCTTAAACCTCTCAAAAATATATTCAGGAGTTGGGTGCCACTCATGCTCTGATAGAAACAACACAGGTGTAGATAGTGGATTCCAGTTTGTATTGTATCTTAAATTATTAGCATCAATTGACCAAACTACATGAGGAGCACCACAAAGACTAGATAGATGCATCGGCCCTGATGACGGACCAAAAACAGTTTTACAGTTTCTTAGTATATTAAACACTTCTTCTAAAGGCTTGTCTCTATGATCATCAGCACCTGGAATTAGACCTGATTCTTTTGTGGTACCAACGCATGCTACTCTCTCACCATTTTCAGTCAGTAGGCTATGTAGCTTTTTCCAGTTATCTAAACTCCAATTGTCCTCTTTACGCAAATCTCTATCTCTTATATGAAAAACATATTCGTATTGTAAATCTTGCTCTTGGCCAAATCTAATATATTTTGGTTTTATTATATAATCTTTAACTTTAATTTGTTCAGAGAAATGAGTATTTGGAGGAAAACCAATTCGTCTTGGAGCAAAAATAGTTGTTCCTTTATCTAGCAATGAACCATGCTTAAGCAAAACCTGTCTTGTATACACATTTAAATCAACACCATGCATAAAAAAAGAATCAGACAAGCCATTTGGTGGATCTAGATCTATAAACTTACTAGCGAAATCGCTGTACAGCGCCCTAGAAGAGGGTCTACATGCGATCACTGTTTCTTCAAAATTCTCAGCTAAAGCACGAACGTATCCCTGCCAAGCAAAAAGCTCCCAGCCAAACTCTCCGATCCAAGGACCAGCAATCAATCTTTTACTTAACTTGTCCATGTAAACTCACTATTTGTTTTGCCCAACTTAAACGATTAAATTTTTGTACTTCTTTGTGGCCTTTTTCAGCGATTTCTCTGGCCTCTTCAGGATTTTTTAGATAATAATCTATTTTTTGGTTTAGGTCCTCTACGTCTTTAAATATAACGCAGTGCTCACCATCAACAAAGCTATCTTCTCTACCCGCCCAATCATCTGTAATTAAAAAACCTTTAGCAGCCATTATTTTGTATACTCTATCAGAAGCTCCATCTGAAGTACATATGTTTAAATTAATTTTGCTTTTTGAGACTTCTGTTGAGTGGCTAGTAGAAAAAGCATTATTTATGACTTTTACTGGCATATCTAACTTAGAAAGCAACTCTGCTCTATCCCCATATATATTACCAATAAAACTAATATCGTAACTTTGATCAACGTCGCGAGGTTTGTCAATGTCAGAGTCAAATCCTTCACAGACATGAAAAGAGTTTTTATTTATTTTAATAGCCTCTTCTAATACGTTTAACTTGTCGCAACAAAAGTAATCAACTAATTTAGTTTTGTCTCTCATTTCTTGATTATAGCTTACTAGTGGATCCATAAACCAAAGACAAGTAGTAGTTATGTCACCAATCTTTTTAAAGGTTTCTAAAGACACTACATTACATTTACTAAAAACAACCAAGTCAAAGGTTCTTTGCTTAACCAAATAAAGCAAGTCCTTGTCTCTATACTGGTCGCCATGCATGGCCGCTTTTAAACGATAGTTATAGCCTATGACATCGCAACCTATTTCTTTAAAAGCAAATAATTGTGATAAATTAGTCGACTTGCCTTCTTTGTCGAATACACCAACAAATAAAATTCTCATTCAACCTCTCTAGATAAACTCATCGTTTACTTCAGGATTCTTAATTCTATTTAAGTACTCGTTGATAATATGAGGTCGACACTTGTAGTTGCCACATGGCTCATGATTTAACTTTGCTACTTTGTCAATTATTTTTTGTACTTGACCACTGGTATGAATCTCTTCAAATGTTTGTTCATAAATGTTTCCAAAGCTATAGTCTTTCTGATCATAGAATATATTACACCCGTAACAACCACCTTTAGCATCAACTAGTGTTAAAAAGTTATACGCATAACATTTTTTATAGCAGTAATTGTGGCTTTGACCAGGTATCTCTGGCATCTCCTCTAGATTTCTACTTCTCACAGTTACGTAAAAATCATCCGTTGAGCGGTCTAGTAAGCGCTGTCTTAAATCATTATCTGTTAAGCTGTACAAAGTGGGGTTAGAGGCGCTTTTAGGGTGGTTGTGGTGCGGTTTAAACTGAACATTGTCAACACCTACGTCTTTCATCAGATCAGCGAATGCCTCCATTTCATGAATATTGTTTTCCATAACAATAAACTGCGCACCAAGCTCAACATCTAGATTGTGTTCTTTTTTGTACTTTGCTGCGGCGCGCATATTTCTTATAACACGATCAAAATCTTTTGATTTATGTATTTCACGATGTGTTTCTGCTGTAGCAGCATCGATACTAAACCTAATCCAAGCAAAGTAAGGCAAAAGCTGGTTTAAGCGTCTTTCATTTAATAAGCCACCATTGGTCGCCATGGACGTTTTGATGCCTCTACTGTGTGCTGCTTGAACAAACTTATCCATATCTGGGTGTAGTAAGGGTTCACCTTCGCCAGCAAAGTATATTGATTTTACTCCAACATCTGCCATAGAGTGTATGCCTCTAACTAAAACTTCTGTGTTTATCCTTACAACTCCGTGCGTAATCCAGTCCACACTACAAAAGCTACAATGGTGCTGGCACCTGTTTGTTGGTCCGATCTCAACATGTAAAGGAGTCGCAGCTCCTGTTTTTTTCCAATGTGCTACCTCTTCTGGGTAATACATTAATTTATGACTATCAACGTCTTTAATGCCCATTTTATACTTCTCCCAGCCAATACTCGACTAAATCTTTTAAAGTTTGTTCTATTTTTATAGATGGTTGCCAATTTAAAAAGTTTCTAACTTTTGTGTCATCTGGAATTTGAACCGGTATGTCAACTTTTCTAAAAAATTTGGGCTCTATTTCTAGTTTAACATCTTGTAAATTGTACATCTCTAGCATGCTATCTAAGTAGTACTGCATAGGATGCAAGTCATTGCCGGCAATATGAAATATTTCACCGCATTTTATGTTGTCTTTGTGAAACTCATTCATTAGTCTATAATATACATCAACAACATCTCTAACATCAGCGACAATTCTTTGTGACGTCATATTGCCGATTTTAATTACAGGCTCTTGTTGACCCTTGATAATTTTAGCAATTTGGATTGCGTCTGATGATATAGAAAAATTACTACCACGGCGTGGACCAGTGTGAGAAAAAGCCCTTGTTAGAAATGCTCTCAAGTCTGTATTGTGTGTTCTTTCTAAAACATACATATCAGCAACAGCTTTTGAAACACCATAAGGGTTGTTAGGGTTGAATGGTGTAGTTTCATCAATTTTTGAATCAGCAGGACAGATACCATACACTTCTGGTGTTGAGCAATTCATTAACACACACAACGGCATGTTCTCAATAATCTCATCGCATATCCTAGCTGTGCCCAAAGCATTGGTTTTAGTTGCCAACAAAGGCGTTTTAAATGAAGATGGCGGGTGAGCAAACGCCCCAAGATGAAACACTCCATCAAACATATCATTTTCAAATATGTTTGTTATTGAGTCTAAATCTTCTAAATCACCATAAACAAATTCAATTTTATTTAAATTTTCTTCTCCAACAATATTAACTATATCTCTACATGTATCTAAGTTTCTTGCCATGGCAACAACTTCATCACCGCCTTCTAGAATTCTGTTAATCATATGTGGGCCAGCAAATCCTGTAGCGCCGGTTACTAAATATCTCATTTAAAAATCTCCATTTTTGTTAAATCAGGCCAATCATATACCGTCCATTGCTTAGGTTTGTTTTTAATGGCCTCTGGAAGCTTTTGTAATCCTAGATTCGCAGTCTCTGGCGTCATGTAATAATGGTAGCCCATCGAGTTAATGTTTTGTGTGGCCCATGGACTATCTGGAAGACGTCCATCATACGACATCTTTTTAAGCTCGTAAGCAGCTTCTTTGTCATCAGTTAATATAACACCTCCTCTACCTAGACTTAAGTGCTTTTTGAACTGAAAACTAACACACATAAACGTATTTGGAATATAGCTGTCTTTCTTCCATAAAACAGCTGCGTCTATAATGTCATCTGTAAGATAATAATAATCTAACCAATTCTCATCTTTCCACTCTAGCTCGATTCCAAGCTTTATAGACAACATAGGAATAGAAATATAAGTATGCTTTGGCACTTCTATCTTTTTAGCATTTCTATATCTTAGAGATAACTCAACAGCATGCGTGCAGCAGTCAGTTGCTATAGCATATGGAGCACCAAAAAAATTAGCTATCTCATCTTCAAAATCTTTTATAGGCTTAAAACTCATGTATTCCTCGCTACCAATCCCACTTCTTTTCATTTTCATGAAAATAATCAATTGTTTTTTGTAAAGCAACTTCTAAAGAAGTTGGTGTTCTTTCACCGATTGCCTTATAAAGCTTAGTGTTGTCTGACTGTAGGTGCCAAATCTCCCATGGGCGCACCCTAGCTTGATCAGTGATGATTTCTACATTGTCATGTCCCATTAGTTTACCGATCAAGTGAGCTAAATCGTAAATCTTAATACCGCTTTCGCTGCCCATATTATAGACTTCCCCAAACTCTCCTTTCTCTAAAAGCTCAACAGCCATTGTTACAGCATCGCCAGCATACTGAAAGTCTCTAAAGGAATTGTTTCCTAAGTTAACTTTATTAGATTCTGCTAGCTGAGAGATTATTTCTGGGATCACATACTCGTGTGTCTCTCTTTCGCCCACACAATTAAACTGCCTCATCGCAATTGCTGGCACTTTACCCTCTCTCCATCTAACTTGTACTAGACCGTCAGCAGCCAGCTTGCTAACTCCATATGTAGAGTGGGCTTCAACAGGATCAGATTCGGATATCTTGCCTTTCATATCACCATAAATTTCAGCAGAAGACACCTGTAGCAATCCTTTTATATTTGCTTTTTGACATGCGTTAAGCACTCTTAAAACAGCCGTAGCATTAATATCGAAGAAGTGCATTGGTCTTTCAAAACACTCTGGAATATATGGCTCTGCTGCGTAATTAAAAACATAATCAATATTATTGTCTGTAAAAATTTTAGCTAATTGATTTTCGTCATCGCGAATATCAAACCACATAAACTTTGCTTTTTCATGTATGTGTTTTTTAAGTCCTGTAATCAGATTGTCTAACACAACAACATTACAATTACGATCATTGATTAAATGATCAACTAAGTGTGAGCCTAAAAACCCAGCACCACCAATAACACAAACATTAACATTTTTTATAGTTCTCATTATTCTTCCTCTTTGTAGTTAATATATATTTTTTTACCTTTGTTGTTAAAGTAATATAATGGACCTTTGCCTGGAAAATAGAAAGCCTTAACAAACCTGGTTAAATTTTTTGCCTTTTGTAGGTCTTTTTTTAAGTAATACTTACCTACATTTTTTCTTTGAGGTGTGGCAATATAGTCCTCAAATAACAAATCAGCATACCAATCTTTAAACATTTTAAGCATTATCTTTGCGTTTTTTTCGTATAAAGAAAAAGCAGTGTCATCTTTAGATATTAAAAATTCTCTAATTTCAATAACATCTCCTGTGTCAACACCTTGGTCAATTAAGTGTAAAGTAATACCAAACTTACTTTCTTGATTCAACAAGACCCACGTAAATATTCCGCTTCCTTTGTATTCAGGCAGCACACCAGGATGAAAATTGTAACATTTTTTGCTTTTTACTATGTCAGCAGGAATTATCTTTTCATACATAACAGACAATACAATGTCAGCTTCTTGTATGCTGTCAACTAATACAAAACCATTAGGAGTATTATTGCGCGCCCACAGAACACATTGCTCGCCAACTTCTCTAGATGTTGCTATAAAAACTTTTTTCATTTGCGATAATTAATCCTTTCTTTTGGAACAAAGTAGAACTCTCCACCTCTAATGTCCAATATTTCAGGACTCACTGCTTGAAAATCTTCATTGAAAACCTGATAGTCTAATTTGTCAATATTCTTAAAATCAAAACCACCATCCTCAACATCAACCCAACCAGGATATCCTTCTACAGTAGAATAAAATTTATAATGGTAACCCATAGCCCATATAGGTCGTATGTTTTCAAGCAAGTTTTTCATACCATGAAGAGCTAAAGTTTCCATACCTTCGATATCTACCTTTACTAAGTGTGGTTTTGGCAAGTTGTTTTCTTCCATAAAATCATCTAAACGAACATACTTGATTTTGCGAACCTCATACTCATTATCCATACAATTATTAAACTTAGAATCTACAGTGTAGTTCTTGTCGCTAACAGCACACAAATAATTTTTTACATTATAAGGCTCAGTATTTTTTTTACATCTTTCAAAATTATCTGGAAACCCTTCAAAAGCATAAACGTTCATACCTTCTATAGCCATAGGTATCGCGAACGTTCCAATATATGAGCCGACATCATAAACAACAGCACCTTTTTTAATTAATTTTAAAATGGTAGAAAAATTATGATCTGGACGTTTAAACAGGGCATTAGAAAGAATGTGCTTATCGATATTGTGCCCAGTTTCTAATAAGTCATGAAACATAATTTCATGCTTGTTGTACACGACCTCTGTCTGCGTATAAATGATAGACTTGTTCAATCTTCTTGCTCCTTTAAATAATTTAAACGCTCAATCATAAACTTAACATTATCTTCTATTGTAGGATGCTGGCTACAAAAGCTTTCGCATTCACTAATATCTAATTGTGGAGTATTGTCCCATGTTTCTTTAATCACTCGCTTAAAATCTTCATAGCTATTATCGTTAAAATATATGGCTCTATCACCTAAATAATCTCTGGCGCCTTCGTATATAGAGTCGCTGATAACAGAAGCTTTTCCTAGTTTATAGCCTTCTAGAAGCCCCAAACCACCAGTTGAAGTTTCATGATAGTCTGTACACATAAAACTACATTCTGCTATAAGTTTGCGATATTGCTCTTCTGAAGCTCCATGGTTTGGTGATTTTAAAGGGATGTCTAGTTCTTGACACGCTTTTTCAAGCCATCCATAGTTTTTATCTGCTATGTAAGGTCTTATTGTTTTAAGAATATATCTATCATCTTTTATTTCATTGTTGTAGTCAAAAAATCTAGCCCATATTTTCATAAGTTTACACTTTTCCGTGTCGATACCTTCCTCACCCATTCTGGTAATTACTTCATTTGAAATACACCATAGCTCTTTAGATTTTTTTAAATAATCTCTATACAATTCCCAATTATAACCATGAGGATTTGGAGCTGTCCATACTGTTTTGTAAAAGTCCAAAGTAAGACTTACAATTGGAATCTTTGGAAACGTACCATGAAACATGTGTACAAGATGTAGCCAAGCTTGAGTTGTCATCAAAATAAAATCAGCGTCTGGATGAATTCCATTGTGGTCTACTTTAACACCATTTGCTTCTAGAATTGGTATGTATGGTTCAACATTTTGTGACGGTGGAGTTACAACAGTTATTCTCATTTTGTTTCCTCTAGTTTTTTTTCAATGTTGTATAATACAACATCCATATCAATCAAGTTCGCAGTTTGCCCTTCTAGGTACACAGCGTTAGGATTAACTGGTTGCCAATTTTTTGTCGTGCCAACCAAAGGATTATAAGCTGCTGAGTACAAACCAACCATGGGATGATTAAAAGCAGAAGCAACCCATGGCATGCCAGAGTCACAAGTTACAAGCAAGTCTGTGCTTAACATCTTTTTACGACTATCAAAATATGTTCCTCTAACAAAAGTGGTATTTCTAATGTGAGGTTGATGTGGGCCAGATAATTGGTATACTTTGTAGCCTTTCTGACATAAATATCTTGCTATCTCTTCTTGCCTTTTTATGCTGACGGATCGCGCGCCACCAGGCCATTTGCTAGAAAATAAATGTATAGCAGCTGTCTTTGGTTCTTTAACAACGTCTTCAGGCATGTTTAGCTCTATATTAGTTGTTTTAGCTTCCAAGCCTAGCATTAGCGCAGTCTCTTCTGTAATGTGTCGATAATCCGCCCAATTGGCTTCGTCATGTGTAGGTATCTTTGATGGATACATAGCATCAAAATTCTGCTCTTTTATGTACTTTGAATCTTGCTCTGTGGGCCAATCATCGTAGCCATCCCAGATTTTAAATTCAATTATATTTTCATGATAGTTTTCGTATAAAGGTAAGATACCAGCATATCTTTTAGTACATCCTAAAACTATTTTTGTATCTGGGTTTTGATCTATAAAGTTTCTTAAGCCTGGCTCCTGCATTATAATATCGCCAAACTGACCATTAATACCAATATAGACTTTTTTAAGATCGGACACTGCTAATCTCCTTTGATAATTCTATAGCTATCTGAATCAAAATGTTGTGTTGAAAATTCAAACAACTCTGTATCTTCAAGTGCTATCATTTGATGTCGAAGCCCAACATAAACATGAAAGTTGTCGCCTCGCTCTAATACAACTTCAGAAGCATTGTTTAAATCGTCATCGTCTGAATACTTTACCATAATTTTGCCAGACTGTATATAGAACACTTCATCTTTTATTTTGTGATAATGCCATGAACATCGCTTTCCTTTGACAAAATATAAAAGCTTTCCACAATATTTGTCGTTATTAACAATCCACTTTTCAAAGCCCCAGCCTTTAGGGACAAAGTTCATTTTTAAAGAATTCTTCATCTTTGCTTCCTTTATCGTCAACGTATATATCGCCGGCTGGTTTTCCTAAAAATAAATTATGAAACTTAACGCCCCACTCATTTAGTTGTTTATGGGTAAATGTCCAAAACTCTGCTTCAGCAAGAGGTCTGTTGTTGTTGTATCTTCCCATTCCTCGCGCAGTAAGAAATATTATCTTATTGCCTTGGTCATATAAATCGTTTATTTTTTGTATTCTTTCTTTTATTGGAGTAGCTTTTTCATACTCACCATTTGTCAAAGAACAGATAGTGCCATCAATATCAAATACGTAAGTCATCTATATCCTTTTTTGTTAAAGTGTAGGTACCAAATTTTTGTACTGCTAAGCGAGCACACTTATTGGCAAAATCAATAGATTTTTCAAAACACTTTGTATGTAGGTACTCAAAAACCAAAGCTGCCATAAAAGTATCACCAGCGCCACAAACATCAAACACATCGCAACGTTGTGTGGGAAATGTTTTATTATTCCACAGTGCGCCTTCATCACCTTTAGTTACAATTAGCTGACAGTTGTCTGGAAATACTTTAGCCTTGTCATATTCTATCTGATTAATTTTAATAATACAATCTTCAAATATGCTTAAATCAGTTTTTTTAGAATCGACAAAAACACTAACATTATTAGCTTTTGCTTTAGATAAGATAATTTTTATATTATTATCATCTATAAAGCCTTTATTGTAATCTGATATGACAACTGCGTCTAAGTCAGAAAACTTAATTCTTTCTAGCTGTGACTTAGTACAGGGCTCAAGCCTTAGGTTCTCGCCAAAATCAGTTCTTAAAAGGTGCTGTTTAGTTTTTAAGTCAACGAACCTTTCTTTTCTGATAATTTTTTTGTTTGTAAGAGAACTAACAGAAAGATTAAATGCTATTAAATTATTGCGCACATTTAAACACATTCCATCTCTATTCTCTGTATGATTGTGTTTTAAAACTGGCACGGGAGCTTCTGGGCTTAACCTATCGCAATGGCCATAATGGTATACGTCTATACACGCATCCCCAACTAAAAGTACATTAAACATTGTTATTTTCTTGAGCCTTTAAAACTTTGCTAGTTGAATATCCTTCTACAAAATTGAATATTCTTACCTCAGCGATATCATGACCAACAACATCTTCTTTTCTGTAGTCACCGCCTTTAACAATTATATCAGGCTTCAATTGTTTAATTAAATTATAAGGTGTTTTTTCATCAAAAATTATAACACGATCAACATACCTACAACACTCTAAAGCATACTTTCTATCGCACTGTTTAAAAAAGGGTCTACTATCACCTTTTAACTGCTTGACACTTTTATCACTATTTAAGCCTACAACAACTGTTGATCCTTGGTTTTTACAATACTCAAGAAGCTTAAAGTGGCCTTTGTGTAGTATGTCAAAGCAACCATTTGTGAAAACTAGTTTAGACATCGATAGTCCTAGCAATGCCTTCTTCAAGCGTAAGTCTTTTAGTGCTGCAGCCAGTAGAGTTAATTTTAGTATTATCACTACAAGTATAATGTTGGTACTTGCCAACTAAATGTTTTGGAAATGGTATTTGCTCTATCTGAGCACCAGTTAGATTAGAAATTAGCTGCGCTACTGTTTCAAAAGAATTTGCTTTTCCCGTGCCAACATTGTAAATTCCAGAATTAAAATTAATAGATTTTTTTGTAATCTCTACTACATCATCAACATGTATAAAGTCTCTTAAAAATCCTGTGCTTCCTTCAAATAGTTTAATTTTATTAGTAGTTTTGGCTTGATTAAAAAATTTATGTATGGGGCTAGCACCGGTTTCTTTTAAGTGCTCATTCTTGCCGTATACATTAAAATACCTTAAGCCCACAACTTTTGCTGTTGGATTGTCTATAATTTTTTGCTGCGCAAAAAAATCAAAACATATTTTGCTATTAGCATAGTAATTTAAAGGCTTAGTAATCGTATCTTCTTTAAAACCATTCTTGCCCAACCCATAGACCGAAGCCGATGTCGCATAAACAAAATTTATATTATTGTCTATACAGTATTCTAATAGGCGACAACTTAAAAGAATATTGTTTTCTACTAAATCAACAGAATTACGCACTGTTGTTGCTGATATCGCTCCTAGATGGTATATTGTATCTGGCTTGCGATCTTTCAACACATCAAAAAGACTTGCTGGGTCTGTAAAGCCGGCGCCTTTGATATCACAGAGTATAGGCTTGTTTAAACGCTCAACTAGGTTTGAGCCAATGAAACCTCCAGCTCCAGTAACAACGTCCATTTTAGACCCCAATACACAGTGTTTTAAACATGCTAAGAGCCTTGTGAGTTCTACTTTGTAGTTCTTCTAGCAAAGGAGCGCCAGAAAGATTAAGCAATTCTTTCTCGCTGTACATGCCAATCAAGCCTGGCTTTGTTAATACTTGACAATTCAATATTTTTGACTCCGCTACTAAACGACAAAATGTTTCTAAAACTTGTGGCATAAATAAAATCTTTTCGTATTGAGACACGCTTAGTAGAAAGTCATTTGGTTGGGCTGGTTCAATTAAAGAATATTTTATATTTTTCATTTCACAATACCTTACAGCCTCGGCAGTACCCTTTGTAGGGTTTTTAGAATTTACAATTCCTAAGCTTTTTGTTTTTTGATTATTTAAATTATTTTGTAAAAAAGAAAACTTTTTGTCAGTCCATAAGCTGGTACCAATACTGATAACGTTAGATATGTTTAAGTTATCTTCTAATACTTGTCGACAAATCTCACTTAAAACAACAATTTTATTAGAACTTTTATAAAAATCAATATTAACTAAATGTTCTTGTGGTATCTTAAAATTTAAATATTTTGACGGATCTCGATTTGTTACGTACTTGTGATCATGCTCATAAATAATATAGTTATTATTTTTAATCATATACTGCTTGCAGTCTTCAGCAAGACCAATAAAATTACCAACTATAAAAACACTATCTTTATTTTTATGTAATAGTTCAACACTACAAGCTGGTGAGTGGACTTTAGCTACAGAAAAATCATTGTTTTTTAAATATGATATTAAAACTGAATCATTTGATTCTGCGCCTCCCAGCAAATCATCGCTAAAAAAATCAGCTATAAAGATTACATTTTTCATATAATTTCAATTTCATTTAGCTTTTCAAGCCACTCTTTTCTTTCTGCTAGTCCTTTTTCTTCAGCAATTGTTTCTAGCTGATCAGTATATTGTTTATAAATCTTTGAAGCTTCAAAATTTTCGCAAACCCAATCTTGTAGTTTTTTAGCTCTCTTTTTAAATCTTCCATAATCTCTGTAAATTTCATCTAAATTCATTTTAATTGAGCCATCTTCTGGAAAAGCCCACATAGAATCTTGTACAATCACATCTTTCCAAAGTACCTCAGCTGGCACAGGTCTTAAACTATAAGATATTCGCGAAAACATGTGTTTCTTTTTGTACTTGCCATTTTTTTGTTTTTCTTTCATATACAAAAAATCTAGATGACCAGACCAATCAGTTGCTATAACTGGCAGGCCATAATATGCTGCTTCAAACAAGGGCAAACCATAGCCCTCGCCATGAGTAGTAGAAACTAAAGCTTTAACTTTTGAGTGCGTATACAAGCCGGCCATTTGCTTATCTGACAAATATCCGTGTAGAAGATAAACTTTACATTTTTTTTCTCCAGCTTTTTGAACTGCTTGGCTGAACAAGCCTCTAGTCATAAAACGATCTGGAATAGAGTTTTTAACTGAGTTAGCTTTAACGATTAATCCAACATTCTCATTGTCTCTAAATTTATCGACAAAATTTAAAATAAGCTGTTCAGTATTCTTTCTCGGGCTCAACTGAGCAACTGCTAAAAAATTAAAATCAGTTTCTAAATCTAGATCTAAATTTTCAGGCTCTGCTTTTACAACTGGATAGTGAATGTAATCAATTTCTGTTTGTACTTTGTAATCAACTTTTTCACCATTAGCTCTATTTGTAGCTTCGTATACTGTATTTACATAGCTGTCTTTAGAAAACTCACTGATGGTTAAAATTTTATCCATGATAAAAGATTTTTCAATCCATACTGGAGCAACTTTAGTAGTCTCAATACCAGCGGTAACACCAATGTTAACCTCAGCGATCTTTTCCCATTCATTAGGAATTGTTACTTGTAAAGACATGTCAAAAGTACCGCCTTCGCTAGCGTAGCCCAGTGTTTTCTTTACACATGAATCAATCCACTGTCTTTCTTCATTATCTTCCCAAATCCAGCTAGTCTGTCCCCAAACTATTGGCTGGATGTAAATATCAAAAAGATCTTCTTTTGTGCGCAAAGCGCGTAGAACAGTTCTCGCATGGTGACCATAGCCAGTCTGTGTTAACAGAGGGCCTTTCAATAATACCTTTATCATTATTTAACCTCTAGTAGTTGCCAAGTTTTATAATTTTTACGAGTTTCCCAGGAGCCAAGATTCTCATGAACATTCAAAAGACATTTTTCCCATCTTTCTATGTATTTGTCAAAACTATAATTATTTTTAACATGCTCTGCGCCGGCAGAGCCTAGAGCTTTTCTCTCTTCTGGGGACATCTCATACATTTTTAACAATGCGTTTAAAAGATCTTCATTATCAAAATGGTCTTCATAAATGTAAGGCACATTTTGAGATCCGATAACAGGTTTTGCTTTACATTCCAAACCAATGCCAAACCAATTTTCGCCATCAGTAACCTGCTCTTGTAAGCCGCCTGTCATATTAACAATAATTGGTGTCTCGCATGAAAGAGACTCTAACGTTGCCAAGCCAAAACCTTCTGCGTCAGAAACATTAGCAGTCACATCTGCCATGTTATACATAACAGCTAAATCATGAAATTCAACTTTTTGAGTTGAAAACCTAACTTCACCATTTGTTAAACCTAAATCTGCGATATTGGCAACAAGATCCGGACCATTGGGATCTTTTGGTTCTGTATGCATTACCAAGCATGCTTTATCATGGCCAACCTTATCTAAAAATTGTTTAAATACATGAATTAACGTAGCTGGTTGTTTTCTTTTAGCATTTCTATTATTCCAGAACACAACAAATTTATCATCTAAACCTTTTTGCTTTCTGAAATTTTGAATTTGCTCTTCTGGTAAAGGCCTAAAAAACGTTGGGTTTACAGCATGAGGAAGATATTCACACTGTACATCAGGCGATACATTTTGTACAATATCATGAGTGACTTTTGAAATACATGCCACGTGATCACATGAATCATACCATACTTTATTAAACTTAGGATAAGGATAATTATCCCAAACATGATAATATACCATTGGAATCAAAGATCTAATCTCATCTTCAATCTCCCAAAGCCAAGCATAAAATCTAGGATCAGTCATAAACCAAAGCATATCTGGTCTTTCAGTTCTGATCAAAGATCTAATCATATCTTGACTACCGTATCCATCAACTGGATACATAATTAGATCATCTCCCCATTGCTCAGTTTTTTGAGGATTATAATCGTGATGCTTAATAGCACCAGCCAAACACAAGAATTTAAACTTTCCAGTTTGTAACATTCCTTCTACCATGTAGCGTGTTTGTGTTCCTACACCAGAAGGGGAAAAAGGATGGTCTGAAATAACCAAAACTTTAATTTTTTTACTCATTTTAACCTACGTACAATATTCTGTTTTATAAAATTCACATCCATATCCTGAAGTACAGGACAGTTTGTTTTTTATAAATCTTGACTTTTTTATATTGTATATTGCTTTGTCTAAAAGTTTAACAGCATTTTCAGTTTTTTTTGCTCCGCTAGAAACATTAAATATTTCAACATTATTTGACTTAGCAGTCCTCTTCAACAAAGCAAAATGAGTTTCAATATTATTAGGGTCAATATTATGTTTTTTAGCAAAGAAGTGCTTATATAAGGTCAACTGATATGTTGTCATGCGATCTGCTTTGCGACGAGCATCCCAGCCCCAAGAACAGGTTTTCCAATCAATAATATGATATGTATCGCCAACCTTAAGAACTAGGTCAATAAAGCCTTTAAAATGAAGCTTATCTTCAATCGGTATATATAAATCTTCTTCTATGGAAACAACTTCAAACGAAGAAAAAGTTTTTTTAACCGCTGGTAAAATATATGAAAGCATATTTTCACCTTGACTTCTCATGGCCTCAACAAGTTTTTTATTTAATGGTACGCTGTCTTTTTTTAAAAGAGTTAGCTCTTCTAAAAATTTATTTTGAAATATAGTAGATAGATCATTGCTTTGATCAAACATGTTCTCACAAACATAATGCATGGCCGTTCCAAAAGCAGTATGTTCACTACCTTTAAACTTTTTTACACCATCTATATAAACTAGCTTGTGCTTGAAGGCGCACTCATTCCATATTTTTAATTCAGAAAAAGATATATGTTGACGCATGTTATGACTTTTTAGTTGTACCTTGGGTTTTAGCACTAGCTTTTTTCACTTGTTTTTTTGTGAGTGGGAAAACCCAAGTCTTAACAAGATGTTTATCTTCTAAATTATTAGCAGACATATTTGGATCATTTAAGCATTCTCCAAGGTTGTATGCTGCTGGTGGATTATAATTTTCATTAATATATTTTACAACATCTGATGTGTAAACAGCAACTACCTCTTGCTTAATTTTCTCTCTACGGCTAACCGCAACAGTCACATAAACTTTATTGTGCTGCTTGTTTGTTTCAATATTATATTTCATAATTGTTCTCTAAGTCATCTAAAAGATATAACTTATTATAAATATAAGGACATATCTTTTTTAAGTAAAGTCTATCTCCTAAATAATATTCTTCAAACCCTCTAGCAAAGTACTCTCTAAGTGACACTGTAGAGTATGGATTAAGAAATAGACCATTAATTAAATTGTTTAACCTTTCATATCCAACACCGTCTTTTAAAAACATATCTAAGTCTTCATCATAATCAATCTCTGTAAAGTCGTAATCTTCAATATCAGACCAGCGATTTTCATGTCTTAAAAATCTTTTTAATGTTTGCCTTTTGGATAGGAAATCGTTTTTAATGTCTCCATCTCCATAAATCATCTCACCATAAGCAGCTTCACAAGCATGAGAATATTCGTGAATAATGTCATCTAACAAATCACCTTCGTTGTCTTGATCATTGCTAACATATATAGCACCATCTAAATACATAGCATTAATGTCTCTTTGCTTGAAATAATCAAAATCACCAACATAAAGAGCATCAACTAATTGTATAATATGATTTGGTAAAAGCTGATTTACTCTTTTTATTACAGACACATAATCAATATCATTAGAAAAATGATCTTTAAAAATTATCTGTAAAGAGCCAACTTTTTTTAATTTAAGCTTTTCATTCCTAGTCTTCACATAATTTACAAGATCGTTTTTTTTCATTTTCTTCTTTTTCCAACTTCATGCCAGTATCGACGTCTACTAAAGCTTGTTCATAGCCTCTAACCCAATTTTCTTCGGCCATTGCTAAAACAAATTCTGGAAACTGCTTAGCCATAACCTCAATAATCATTTCAACTGTAACTTTTTGATCTTCTGGGTTTAGTTCTTCTCCAACATACTCAACAAGCATGTTCTTTAAATCATTTTCAGGTTCTACTAATTTAGTTAAATTTGGATTTTTATTAAACTGTTTTGAATCTAGTGTTTCCATTATAATACCTTTGAAGCTAGGGTGGCTACTTTTGATCTTTCTCCTTTTTTAAGTGTTATGTGTCCAGAAAGATCATAAGTCTTAAATTTTTCTACGGCGTATGACAAACCATTTGATGTCGCATCTAAATAGACACTATCAATTTGTTCAACGTCACCGGTTAAAATTATTTTTGTATTTTCACCAACTCTAGTAATTATAGTCTTAAGTTCGTGAGTTGTTAAGTTTTGAGCTTCATCAATAATAATAAACCCATTTGATATTGATCTACCTCTTATGTATGTAAGCGCCTCTATTTGAATTGTACCATTTTCGAAAAACATTGCCATGCTGTCTTTTTTGCCGTTCATTAAAAACTCAATGTTATCTTGAATTGGCATTAGCCATGGCTGCATTTTTTCTTCCATAGTTCCAGGAAGGTATCCAATGTCTTTTCCAAGAGGCTGTACAGGACGAGATACAACTAATTTTTTATAAATGTTTTGATCAAGAACCTGATCTAGACCAGCAGCAATTGCTAGCAATGTCTTGCCACATCCTGCTTTGCCAATTAAAGTAACAACTGGCACATCTGGATCTAACAATAAATTTAAAGCAAACATTTGTTCTTTGTTTCTTGGTTTACAGCCCCAAACACCATGTTTTAAGTCATTAATTTTTTGTAAAGGTGACATATCATTTTTATATTTTGCTAATGCGGTTTTTTTATCATTAGTGCTTGATACTAGCATGATAAACTGATTTGGATTAAAATTATGTTCATCTTTATCAAGAGTTATTTTTTCACCTTCATAAAATCGATCGATTAGTTGATCGTCGACAAGATATTCTGATATACCAGTATATAAATCGCTCTCATCATCAATTACTCTTGTTGGTTCATAGTCTTCTGTTAATATTTCTAAAGAGTCACACTTAACTCTCATGTTAATATCACGAGTAACAAGAATCACTTTTCTTTTTAAATTTTGAGATTGTTCTGTTAAGGCAGTAGCAATAATTTGATTATCAGCACTTTGTATATCACAACCAACAGGCATCTGATCATAATCGTAACCTTTAACTGATAATATTCCTAAACCTTTATCAATTCGCACACCTTTGTGTAGATTTCCTTTAGATCTTAACTCATCTAAAATACGTATAGTATTTCTAGCATTAAGGCCAACACCGTCTTGACGTTTTTTGTGTTTATCAATTTCGTCAAGCACTTTTAAGGGAATAACAATATCGTTATTTTTAAACTCATAGATTGAATTTGAGTTTGTTAGAAAGACATTTGTGTCTATTATGTAAATTTTTTTCATCTTAACTCTCTGTTCGAAAACTATTTAAGACATATGAAGCGATTATTTTTATTAATTCTTTTTGTTTTTAGCTGTTCTACAATAAATAGTTGCGCCATACAAACTAATATAAATAAGTCTTTAAGTAAAGTTAAAAAGTCTATTGTAAAAATAGAAACATGGGCGAGACTAGGTGCTTGTGATGAGGAAGCAATGTCATGTGGCGAGTTCACACCGATATCTTCTGGCACAGGCTCAATAATATTATATCATGGAAAAAAAGCTGTGTTGACTGCGGCCCATGTCTGCCAAGATAGACGTTTAAACGAAATAATTGCTGCTACTTCTGGCGAAGTAATGCTTAAAGCAATTGATAGAAATAACAAACAATATCGAATTGAAATCGTTAAAGCTAATAACCAATATGATATATGTGTTCTCAAAGCAGCTGGAAGAGCGCTAGAGCCCCCACATATCAAAATGGCAAAAAAAATGCCTGAATACGCTGAAGAGGTTTACAACTTAGCTGCTCCATCTGGTATTATTGACGGAGAAATGGTGCCTATATTTCGTGGGAATTATCATGGAATTTCCAACGGCATCGCTTTCTATAGTGTTCCAGCGATCGGGGGTTCTTCTGGAAGTCCAATTTTAAACGTAAATGGTGAGCTTATAGGTGTACTTCACTCAGTACATTATAAATTTCACCACATCACTCTAGCGACTTCTTATCCTACGACTTGGAATTTTATTAAACTTCCTTAATTAAAGACTTACTTTTACTACTATCATTAAGTAAGCCAACATTAAGAGAAACATAGCTATATCTCTAACAGTTAACACTGCTTCTTTAGACCAAAACAGAGCAGTGCTTAGTGTCTTTACTAAACGCATGATACACGACCTCCACGCAACAGAGTGTTGCTGTACAAAAGGAACTAAGTCCTAAAATAACTATAACACAACTAACTTTGAAAGCCTAATTTTTTATTCTTTTTTAAATTTTCTTCTTCTTTCTCTTTTCGAAACGTTTCAAATTCAGAAATTTCAGTTATAACAGGATAAGATCTTTTGTATTTTATAGTTAATATACCTCTAAATTTAGAAGGTTGAGTGGCTTTAATCCATTTTATACTTATATTTCCACAGTTACAATTTCCTATAACATTCATAGCACCACCAGTTTCTGGTATTAACGTGCCATAATTTGAAGCAACTAATTTAGAATTACATTCTTCACATTCTATTATAGTCAATATCCAACCCTCTATAGTAAGTAGAATTAAATACTACAAATGGTTGGCTCGGTGGGACTTGAACCCACGACTACGACCTTATAAGAGCCGCGCTCTAACCTGCTGAGCTACGAGCCATTAGTCTAAAAGAAGTTGTTTTTTATTGGAACTACTTTCTTTTAGGTTTTTTTCTTCTTGCATTTCTTCATATTGAAGATTTG
>MDTB01218683.1_pt1 | contig 63781 bp, 69 predicted proteins | sample 811161 | NCBI WGS metagenome assembly MDTB01 (sample SAMN05326650, study PRJNA326480) | marine metagenome | isolation source: seawater | place: Mediterranean Sea | collected 2009
AAATACAAAAAAGGCAGGTATATTAATAAAACCAGCACTTAACGGTATATCGCTTTTTATAAACATGCCTGAAACTAAAAATCCCAAGCATCCAAATACTGATATCAAAAAACCAATAGAAGCAGCAGTGCCTATTGCTTTGTTTATTGTATAACCAACAAATTTTAGTATTGGCACATTCATAATCGCACCACCTATGCCCATTAGTGAGGACACAAAACCAACGACTAAACCTAAAACTGTTCTTTGTAATAAACTAAATTTTAATTTAATTTTTGTTTTTTCTTTAAGAAAAATCAAATTAAGAGCTAATAAATACATAGTTATACTAAAAAAAAGAACTAAAGATTTTGTATGCACTAATGCTGCTAAAAAAGAACCAATAATGACACCTGTCACAACAAATATTCCGTATGTTCTTATAACACTGAAATCCACCGCCTTGTGTTTATAATGTGTAAAAACAGACATCATTGCTGTTGGAATAATTATAGCAAATGAAGTTCCAACAGCTAAATGCATAATAAAAGATTTATCAATTCCGATGGATCCAAATATATAAAATAGACAAGGAACTGTAATTATCCCACCTCCAATTCCAAAAAAGCCCGCAAAGAATCCTGCGAATATTGCGGTGATCACCATTATTAATAAAAAAAATAAAATTTGATTAGTTCCAAAGTCTTCGATCATGAAGCAGTTTGATTGGCCTTTTCGTTATTTTGAGCAATTTGCATTATATGATTCACTTTTTGAAAATCAGAATCTCTAGCCATCATATTATCACTCAAGTATCTTTTCCATTTGTTTGCTCCATTCTGGCCATGGTATAAACCAACTGTATGTCTCATTATTTGATTTACCCTTGTTCCCCTTTTTACTTCGGCTTGAACATATTCAACCAATTTTTCCGCTACCTCTGATCTTGTGGGAACATTGGTGTTGTTAAAAATTTTATCTTCTATATCTGCTAAAAAGTAAGGGTTTTGATAAATAGCTCTACCTATCATAACGCCATCGCAATTTTTTAAATGCTCTTTAATTTGTTCAGAATTTATGATTCCACCATTAATTATAATTTCTAAATTTTTATTTTTTTTTTTAATTTCGTACACTAAAGGATAATTAAGTTTTGGTATTTTTAAATTTTCTTTAGGTGTAAGCCCTTTAAGAATAGCTTTTCGAGCATGTAATATTATAGTTTTACATCCAGCTTCTGAAATTTTATTAACAAAAGAATTTAGATAATCATAACTTTCTACATCATCAAATCCAATTCTAGTTTTTGCAGTTACTGGAATTTTACATGAATTTACCATTTCATTTAAACATTCGTAAACTAAATCAGGTTCTTTTATTAAACATGCTCCAAACTTATTTTTTTGAACTTTTTTGCTTGGACAACCCAAGTTTAAATTTATTTCGTCATAACCCATTTCTTCGGCTATTTTGCAAACTTCAGATAACTCTTTTTTGTCTGAACCACCCACTTGGAGTGCAAGAGGTTTTTCTATTTCATTAAATCCTAATATTTTTTTTCTATCACCATGAATTGCAGACTTTGTTACGACCATTTCTGTGTAAAGCATCACATTTTTGCTCAATAAACGTAGAAAATATCTTTCATGCCGATCTGTACAATCCATCATGGGTGCAACACAAATTTTTCTGTTAATTTTCATTTTATATTTCTTTAAACTTTATAATTATTTGAAGTATAACTGTTTTGAACGAAAAAATTATTTTTTTTCTTCTTCTTTTACTTCTTCAGTTAACTCTAATGGAGGACTATCCTCTTTAGGAGAATCATCTAGTTTTTCTTCTTTTGAGGTATTTGTTTGTGAAGGTGCTCTTCTCATTCGTTTTGATGGTAATATTGCAACACCTGTTTTAGAAACTTCTCCTTTATATAACTGATCAAAGTCATCCGAAGAAACCTCTTCTGTTTCCTCTTCTACTACAACTTCGTCTGGCTCTTTTCTAAGTCGAAGTATCGCGCTCTGTTTAAGTTCTTCGGCTTTCAATTTTCCAGAAGCTATTTCTCGCAAAGATACTACGGTGTTCTTGTCGTTATCTCTTTCAACAGAAATTTCTGAACCAGAATTTAATTGTGATGTTCTTTCCTTGGCTAATAATACAAGGTCGTATTGATTTTCAACTTTGTCTATACAGTCTTCAACAGTTATACGTGCCATAATATTTTGCAATAGTTAAAGAAAACATTGTGTAAAATCAAGTTTTTTTTATCACTTTTTGTGGCTCAATTGATTTTTTTATGATTAACAAAACCGATAATGACAAACTAATATAAATGATGCTGATAAAAGCTATGTTTTCGATTGTAAAACCTCTGTCTATTAAAAATCCAAATAATGCCGTGCCAAAGGCTGTTGAAAAAACCATTAGAGCTGTGGTCAAAGCTTTAATACTGCCTAAATATCTTACTCCATAAATTTCTGCCCATGTTGAAGATCCTAAAACATTGGCCAATCCATTTGAAACACCCATAAGGCCAAAAAATAAATATGCTATATAAGATAAATCAAAAAAGTATAAAATTACTAATCCAATTAACAATGGTAAATTCATAAATGGTATTAATTTTCTACTAGAGAATTTATCTACTAAAAAACCAGATGCAATTAACGTAAATATGGATGTAATTGAATAAATCATAAAAGATTGTGGTATGATAAATTCCCCCCACAATTTTGAATCAGCTATAAAAGATTGATAAATAAAAACTCCAGTTACGATCCATGGCATTGCTAACATATTTAATGAAATAATATAAAATTTAAAATCTTTTAAGACCTCAAGCCTTTTCCAATTCTTGATTCCTCTTAATTCTTTACGATCAATATCTAAAATATTTTCTTCTCTAGACTCTATTGTTATATTTTTGATCGTATAAAAGATAACGGTCGGTAATATAATAATAATTATTATTGATATGAATTGCCAAATAGTTCTCCATGAAAAAATAGATAATAAAAATATTATTAAAATTGGCAAAATAAATTCAGCAGAAGATAGACCAAACCAGATCCCGCTTAATGCTTTGCCTCTTCTTTTGTTAAAATACCTTGAGATTGTAGTTGACGAGGTATGTGACATTAAACCTTGTCCAGAAAATCTAATAAAAAAAATAGAAATTATTAGTAATGTAATGCTATTAATGAAAGAAAAAAGTAAAGATGAAAAAAATAAAATACTTATTACAATTAATGAATAATAAAAAATTCTTATTTCATCTATTTTTTTTCCAAACCAAATAAGGAGTAAACTTGAGCAAATTGTGGCCGCAGCATAAATTGTGCCAAATTGTCCGTGAGTAATATTTAATTCATTTCTAATACTTGGATTGAATAGTCCAAGAAAAAAACTCTGTCCAAAACTTGAAAAAAATGTAAATATGAAACCGAATAATAAAACTCTTTTATTTAAACTAAGGTTTATCATATGTCTAAAATATCTTTTATTGGTCTAGGTGTTATGGGTTATCCTATGGCAGGACATATATCAAAAGCTGGACATGATGTAACTGTTTTTAATAGAACAAGTTCAAAAGCAGAGAAATGGACAAAAGAATATAAGGGTAAATTTGCCAAAACACCTTCAGATGCTGCTAAAGACTCGGATTTTATATTTACATGTGTAGGAAATGATAATGACCTTAAAGAAGTAACACTTGGGGAAAAAGGTTTGTTTAAATCTGCTAAAAAAAATTGTGTGTATATTGATAATACTACTGCATCAGCTGAAATAGCTAGAGAACTTTATAAAAAATCTAAAAATTCTGGTTTTAGTTTTTTAGATGCGCCGGTATCTGGAGGTCAGGCAGGAGCAGAGAATGGAGCGTTAACTGTTATGATTGGCGGAGATGAAGAGGCTTTTAAAAAAGCATCTCCTGTAATTGATTGTTATAGTAAAAAAATGAAGTTATTAGGTCCAGCTGGTAACGGACAGTTGGCCAAAATGGTAAATCAAATCTGCATAGCTGGAATAGTTCAGGGGTTATCCGAAGCAATTAACTTTGGACTAAATGCTAAACTAAAAATGGAGGATGTTATAGAAACAATCTCTAAAGGTGCAGCACAGTCATGGCAGATGGAAAATAGATTTAAAACAATGATAGATGATAAATTTGACTATGGCTTTGCTGTAGATTGGATGAGAAAAGATTTAAAAATTGCCATTGATGAAGCAAAAAGGAATAATTCTCCTCTACCAATTACAAAAATAATTGATGAGTACTATGGTGATTTACAGAAAATGGGTGGAAATCGATGGGATACCTCAAGCTTAATTAAAAGATTTAGAAAATAAATTGTGTTAGAGAAAAAAGTAAATTTTTACAATAATTTTGATGAGATTGAAAAGAAAATTTGGAGTCTTTTAATTGAAGCTGTAAAAGATAGAAGTTCAGAATTTAGAACCCCTGTCTTTATATGCGGTAACAATAAAGACATAGATGGAAGAGTCGTAGTTCTTAGAAAAGTAGATAAAAAAAATAATTTTGTACAATTCCATAGCGATATTAGATCTTCTAAAATTGAAAAAATTAAAAAAAATCCTCATTGCTCAATATTGTTTTATGGGAAAAAGGAAAAGATACAACTTAGACTTAAGGCACAATGCGAAATAAATTTTAATAACGAAATTGCAAAAGACTCTTGGAAAAAAACAGGACATATTAGTAGAAAATGCTATTTAGTAAGTAACGGACCAGGTACAGTATCTGACGAGCCTACTTCCGGCTTAAATGGAAAGTTTAATAATTTTGATTTTACGAAAGAGGAAAGTGAAGAAGGATATAAAAATTTTAGTGTAATAAAGTGTAAAATAAAAAGTATTGAATGGCTTTATTTAGCTGCCAAAGGACATCGAAGAGCACTTATAAATTTAAATAATTCAAAAAAATTTACTTGGTTAATTCCCTAATTATTTTTTATATTTTTTAGAGTTATCAACATAATGTTTCCCGTTATCTTTAATGGCTTTTATTTCTTCCTCAGTAACCTTTCTGAGAACTCTTCCGGGACTACCTACTACAAGGGAATTGTCAGGAATAATTTTATTTTCAGTTATTAGAGTATTGGCTCCTATAATGCAATTTTTTCCTATTTTAGCATTATTTAATATTATGCTACCTATACCAATTAAAGTGTCGTTTGAGATTTGACAACCATGTAACATTACCATATGTCCAACGGTAACTCCTTTGCCAATAATCAATGGATAACCTGGATCTGTATGAAATACACTTCCATCTTGAACATTAGAGTTTTCACCTACTATAATTGGTTCAACGTCTCCTCTAAGAACTGCATTAAACCAAATACTCGAATTTTTTTCTAATTTTACCTTTCCAATGATGGCTGCATTAGCAGCAACCCAAGCATCAGGATGAATTTCAGGAACATTTTTTTCGAAGTCATAAATCATTATTTTATGTATAATACATTATGGTTTTAACTAAAACACCTATCTGTAATTTTGGAGAAAAACCCAATTCATTTAAATTAAAAGGAACTGACGGTAAAATTCATAAATTTGAAGATCATCTTGGAAAAAATGGAACATTAATAATGTTTATTTGTAACCATTGTCCTTATGTGAAGGCTATAGTTGAAGATTTAGTTAATGATTGTAAAATTTTAGAAAAAAACGGATTAAAATCTATTGCCGTAATGTCTAATGATACCAAAAATTATCCCGATGACTCTTTTGAAAATATGATTTCTTTTAGTAAAAAACATGGTTTTACATTTCCATATCTGATCGATGAAACTCAAGAGGTGGCAAAAAAATACGGCGCTGTGTGTACTCCAGATTTTTTTGGTTATAATAATAAGCTTGAATTACAATATAGGGGAAGAATTAGAGAATTAAAAAATTTAAAACCTGTAAGAAATTCAGAAAGCGATCTTTTGATAGCTATGAAAAAAATTATTGAGACTGGAAAAGGTCCAATAAATCAAATTCCCAGTATGGGTTGTAATATAAAGTGGGCTAAGTAATGTTTATTATATCAACTAGAAACTTTCCGCCAGATATTGGGGGTATGCAAAATTTGATGGGTGGATTGGCTAATGCGTTGGTTAATCATGGCCCAGTCAAAGTTTTTGCTGAAAAAACAGAAAATTATCAAACATATGATAGTACCTCAAAAGCGGAGATAGAAAGATTTGGCGGAGTTAAGTTGTTAAGAAAATATAGGAAAGCTAATCGAGTTTTAGAGTATATAGAAAATAATAAAAATATTAGATCGATTTTTTTTGATCATTGGAAAAGTGCCGAAAAGATTAAATCAGAAATAATTAAAAACATACCAACTTTCTGTTTAATACATTCCAAAGAAATAAATCACCCTAGAGGTTCTTTATTAAATAAGCGAGTATTAAGTTCACTAGAAAAAATTAAGTATATTATATCAAATTCAAATTTTACAAAAGATTTAGCAATAAAAATTGGGGTGCCAAATGAAAAGATTCATATCATACATCCTGGATGTAATAATCCAATAAATATAGAAAAAGATTTACAAATTCAGGCAGAAAAAATTTACGAAAATTGTTTTCCCAAGATAATAACGGTTGCACGACTGGATAGAAGAAAAAATCATCAAAATATTTTAATGTGCATCAGAAATTTAAAAGAAAAATTTCCAAAAATTAAATATGTAAGTATTGGCGATGGAGAGGAAAAGAATAATTTAACTAATCTTATAAAAGAGTTAAAAATTGAAAATGAAGTTGTTTTTTTAAATAATACAAATGAAAAATTTAAATGTTCATTAATAAAAAATTCAAATTTATTTTTAATGCCTTCTATTATTTATAAAAAATCAGTAGAAGGATTTGGAATTTCATTTATTGAAGCCGCAAGTTATGGTGTTGGTTCAATCGGAGGAAAAGAAGGTGGGGAAAGAGATGCGATAATTGATCAGAAAACTGGTCTCATATGTGACGGGAATGATATAAATTCTATTTACAAAAATATAATTCAATTTTTTGAAAGAGATAATTATAAAAAATTTGGTAAAAATGCACAGATTTTTTCTGAAAATTTTAATTGGAGCAAAATAGTGAAAAAGTATTTAAATTTAATTTAATTCTTCTTTAACTTTTTCAAAAACATTAGCAACGTTTAAATTTTTTAAGTTCTTTACTGTAATGCATTTAAAATTTTCTGTTTCGATACTAACTTTTTCTGGTGTTGTGTGACTACCAAATAAAGCTAATCCTTTTTTATTTAAATGTGCACATATGTGAGCTGGTCCAGTATCGTTAGATACAATATATTTTGCTTTATGAATTAAACTTATTAATTCCACTAGATTTAACGATAAACCTTTGTTCAGAATTATATTTGTATCAAACTCTCTTGATTGATGTATTTCATTTGGACCAGGAGCAATTGCAATATTATACTGGGATTTATAATGTCTTTTTAAAAGTTTTAATAAATCATTAAAGTAAGGCCATTTTTTTTTAACTAATTTTGGCGAGCAAAATGGAAAAAGTAAAATAAATTCTCCGTCAAAATTTTGATTAACAATGTTGTTTATATTTTTTATAGCCCACATAAGATCTGGTTTTTTTGTAAATTCAGTTTGAGAGATTCCAGATCTTTCTAATTGTAATTTCATTCTTTCAAGAACCGGAAGTTCCTTTTCAGAAAGTAATATTTCTTTTGAAACAAATGATTGGCTATCAGACCAAATAGTATCATCCTTGAAAATGAATTTTTTATAAAATTTTGTTCGAGAAGAATTTTGCAAATCAAAAACTTTGGTAAATGAAAATCTTAATAACATTTTTTTTAATTTACTTAAGTAGAATAAATTCCATCTTGGTAATCTTTGGTCTATTAAAACACCATCTATATAAGGGCAAGAAGACATTAGATTTGCATAAGGTGTTGTTGTTAAAAGCATGACATTATGATCTCGAAAATTATTTTTGATATCTTTCATTGCTCCATTAGCTTGTATTATATCTCCAAGTGAGCCGTGTTTAATTATTAGTATGTTTGACATAAATACATTTTAACTGAGTATTTTTTTAAATAATAATGAATTTTATTTAATTAAGACTATTTATTATATGATGAAGAAGCAAAATTCCATCTACAATCAAAACTAGGAATAAATACTTCAGACAATTCTACATTTCCAAAATTATTTTTTAATAATTCCATCCAATTTTTAACTTGCTTAGGTTTTTTTGAAAGACACCCAACTTGTGCCGTAATAACACCTCCGGGTTTTAGAATTCTTTTTAAACCTTTCATATTCTTAGCAGCTAAGTTTATACAAAAATCATCATCGTTAAGATCAACAAAAATTTTGTTATATTTTTGGTCTTTAACTTTTTTAATACTTTCAAAAGCATCACCCCAGTAAGTTTTTACTTTATTATTTGCTTTAATATCTCCGCAAATTTTTGGAAGGTGCCTTTGACAAACTTTTACCACTTCGGGGTCTAATTCGTACCAATCTATTAAATCAAACCCTTTAGATGAAAGTTCTCTTGCTACACCTCCGTCTCCACCGCCGATTATTGCTGCACTAGAATTATCTTTTGACAAACTGAGAGCTGAATTTACAAATTGGCCACTATATTTCTTTTCATCTTTTTCAGCTACTTGTAATTCGCTATCTATAAATAGAGCATTACCAAACTCTTCTAATTTTAAAATTTCAATATGTTGGCCAACTTTTGATACAAAATTTTCTAATGCATCATCTACAACATAGTACTTTTTGTGTCCCGGTGTACTGTAAATATCTTCATAGATACCTTTGTTACTTCTGTCAAAACTCCTAACTACTGCCCTTTCGTGTTTAATTTCACTTTTTAAAACATCTAAAGCTGCTGTTGGTGAAATTTTTCCACAAGTAAAGAAATCAAAACTAATTATGCCTCTTTCTGGAAAAGTATGAAAACTCATGTGACTTTCTGCTAAGAGAGCCAGGCAAGTGTATCCTTGGGGTTTGAAGATCTTTTCAGAAATATCTAAAACTTCTATTTTAGCTTTCTTTGCAATTTTATATATAACTTTATTGTAAAAATTAGGAGAGTACTCCTTTTTTACACCTAGAAAATCTATTGTTACGTGTTCGCCAACTTTTTTCATAAAAAATTATCCTTTTTTATAATTTTTCATTTTTCCTAAGACAATTTTCATTTCTTTTTTAGATAAAATCTTAGGTATTCCGATTCTTAGTGCATTTATGTATTGATGGCAAATATTTTCTACTTCTTGAGCAAGTTCAAAAGCATGGTCTAAATTTTTTCCAAAAGCTATTTGTCCATGATTTGAAATTAAACATGCTGATCTATTTTTGAGTGCATGCAAAATATTTTTAGATAAATTTCTTGTACCAAAAGTCGCGTATTTAGCGCATTTTATGTCATCCCCTCCTGCTACTCCAACCATGTAATGAAAAGCTGGAATATGTTTATTATGACTAGATACTGCTGTAGCACACGTAGAATGTGCATGTATAATGGCTTTTGCATCTTTTTTATTCACATAAATATCTTGGTGAAATCTCCATTCTGATGATGGCTTCCCCTTTTTTTTATCGAATCGACCATTGAGGGATACAAAAACTATATCTTTAGGTTTTAAAGATGAATATTTGGTTCCGGAGGGAGTAATAAAAAAACCGTTAATTTTTTTTTCTTTAACTCTTACAGATACATTTCCTGATCTTAAAGCAGATAAATTAGTTATATTTAATTTTTTAGCGTATTTTACAACTTGGGATCTTAATTTTTTCATTTAAACAGTTTTTTTAATCCTACTTCTGAAGCTTTACAAACACCTTTTTCGGTTATTAATCCTGTTACATATTTAGCTGGAGTAACATCAAATGCTAAATTCATAGCTTTACTTTTTTTTGGGTAAATCAATACTTTTGTAACATTATTATTTTTGTCTAATCCCTCTACATGAGATAATTCCTCAGGATTTCGCTCTTCAATAGGAATATCTTTAAAATTTTTTAAACTCCAATCAATTGTTGAACTAGGTAATGCAACATAAAAAGGAACTTTATTATCATGGGCAGCTAAAGCTTTGAGATATGTTCCAATTTTATTTGCAACATCTCCTGTTGAAAGAGTTCTATCGGTCCCGGTTATACACATGTCTACTTGACCTCTTTGCATCAAAAGACCTCCTGTATTATCAGCAATTATTGTATTTGATATCCCTTCCTCATTTAGTTCGTATGACGTTAAATTTGCACCCTGGTTTCTGGGTCTGGTTTCATCAACCCAAACATGAACTTTAATCCCTTTTTGATGGGCATGGTAAATAGGAGAAGTAGCTGTTCCCCAATCAATAGTAGCAAGCCACCCAGCATTACAATGAGTTAAGATGTTAACAGTATTTTTTTTCTTTTTATAAATTTCCTCAATTATTTTAAGGCCATTTAAACCAATATTTTTACAAAAACTCACATCTTCTTCACAAATTTCTTTTGCTTCGTTGATTGCTATTTTCAAAATTTCATTACTGTTTACTCCTGATAACTTTTTCATCATTCTGTCCACTGCCCATTTCAAATTAATAGCGGTTGGTCTCGAATTGATTAAGTCTTCACTTGCTTTTTTTAAAAACGACAGATCGTTTTTTTCGATTATGGACAGTACCAGTCCATAAGCTGCTGTAGCCCCTATTAATGGTGCGCCCCTAACTTCCATAGTTTTGATTGCGTTTATTGAATCTTTTACAGTTTTTAAATTCTTGATTATGAATTGGTGTGGTAGTTTTGTCTGGTCAATTATTTTTACAATATTATCTTCAAACCAAATTGTTCTAAATTCTTTACCATTTATATGCATTATTTTTTTAAAGCCCTTCCGGCAATATATTTTAATTTTTTTATTGTTTTTTTTGTTCTAAGTTTAGGATCAGTAATTATTGCAGTATCTAAACAATTGTTTGCTGGATCATTCTCAATTGAAAAATTTTTAAAAGTTTTAATAACTTCTTTAATCATATTTTGAGCGTTATTGGCATTCTTTTGCAAAGTTTTAATTACCATGGCAACATCTACTTCTTCATGTTCTGAATGCCAACAATCGTAATCTGTAACCATTGCAACTGTGCAATATCTTATTTCTGCTTCTCTTGCTAATTTTGCCTCGGGCATATTGGTCATACCAATTATATCTGCATTCCAAGATCTATATAAATTTGACTCAGCTAAAGTTGAAAATTGAGGTCCTTCCATAACAATGTAAGTTCCTCCTTTTTGATAGTTTATATTTAATTTTTTTAATGCTGCTTCGCAACATTCGCCTAAACATTCACTAGTTGGTTTTGCCATAGATACATGAGCTACTATTTCTTCATCAAAAAATGTTTTTTTTCTGGAAAAAGTTCTGTCAATGAATTGATCTACAATAACAAAAGTGCCTGGACTTAGGTTCTCTTTTAAAGAACCTACTGCTGAAACAGATATAATATCTGTAACGCCTTGTTGTTTCATAGCGTCAATATTAGCTCTAAAATTTATATTGGTAGGATTAATTTTATGACCTCTTGAATGTCTGGGTATAAAACAAATATCATTATCACCAAACTTTGCCAACATAACATCATCTGAGGGTTGTCCCCATGAAGTTTTGACTTTTTTCCACTTAGTTTTTTCAAAACCCTCCATTTTGTAAAGACCGCTTCCTCCAATTATCCCAAGCTTTCTATTTTTCATGATTTAATTATTAATCTTTTTTTGTTAGATAATGAAGTAAAATATGGACTTAAAAAAATATATAAGATCAATCCCAGGTTATCCAAAAAAAGGCATTTTATTTAGAGACATTACCACTCTAATAAAGGAGCCTGATGCATTCAATTTTACTATTGATAAAATTGTTGAAATATCAAAGAAAATAAAATTCGATAAAATATCAGCAATAGAATCAAGGGGGTTTGTTTTCGCTTCTGCTGTCTCTTATAAGTTGAAAAAACCTTTAATCATGATGAGAAAAAAAAATAAATTGCCTGCTGAAAAATATTCAGTAGATTTTGAACTTGAGTACGGTAAAGCAACTATAGAAATGCACAAAGACTCAGTGCAAGATAATGATAAAGTATTAATAATTGATGATCTTATCGCAACTGGTGGTACTGCTGATGCTGGTGCAAAATTAGTTGAAATATCTGGTGGAAAAGTGGCTGGATTTATTTTTATAATAAATCTTTTTGATCTTGGTGGAAACAAAATGCTTAAAGATAAATCGTATTTTACAGAAAGTTTAATCGAATTTCCCGGACACTAAAATTCTATATTTCTTTATTTTTCCAAGTTTCTGGGGTTAACTCGTTTGTAATTTCTAACTCTATGTTGTAATCAAAAGGTCTTGCACCTCGATTTTTAATATATTCATATGTTTTTCTCACTCCAACATCCAAATTAGTTTTGGTCTTGTAATCTAAAAATTTTCTTGCTTTGTCTGAAGAACATAAAGCATGTTTAACTTCTCTAGGTCTATCTTTTTTATAAATTGGTTTTAAATTTATACCTGTTGTATTGGTGCAAATTTCAGCAACTTTATTTATGGTAACAAATTCTTCATCTGGTCCTATATTAATTATTTGTTTATTTAAATTTTTTTGGTCTAACATTGGAATCATGCAAGTTAAACAGTCGTCTATGTATGAAAAACATCTTTTTTGTTCTCCATCCCCATAAATAATTGGAGCTTTGCCTTGAAGCATTCTGTTTAGCATTATAGAAATTACATTTCTAAAAGGGTCATCATATTTTTGTCTGGGTCCAATAATATTATGTGGTACAGCAATAACCCATTCGATATCGTTTAATTCGCAAAGATTAGCTAGGACTTCTTCGGCAGCAACTTTTGAAATAGCATATGGATCAACAGGTTTTGGTTTCATGTTTTCAGTAAAAGGTGTCTTTTGATCTCCGTATCTTGCCATTGATGAACAAAAAATTATTCTTTTTACTTTTTCATTAACTGCAGCTGTAAAAATAGAAATAGATGCTAAATAATTATTTTTTGTAATCTCGTAAGGTGAAAATACTGAAAGACCTTCATGAGCAGTTGCTGCACAATGATAAACGACATCAACCCCTTTTATAATTTTTTTAATTTTTTTTAAATCACAACAGTCGACTTCGTGGAATTCGATATTTTTTGGTACATTATCGCGGTAACCACCAATCATATTATCAATACCAACTACAGAATGCTTCATGTCAGATAATTTTTCTGCTAAATGAGATCCAAGAAATCCAGCAACACCAGTTATTAAAACTCTATAAGATTGGGTCATTTTAAAAATATTTTGAAGTACTTGTATATTTAAATTTACACTATTGCAAATTTATCTTTTTAAAAATTAATTTAAATCCAAAAAGTTCCTATACTTTTCAATATTATTTGAAATATAGTTTGGCAATTCATTAATATGAATTTGCTTTAACTTAAACTCCTTTCCATATTTACTATGCGTAGAGTCAACAAAATGGTTGTGATCGATCACTCTTCGCTTAATTAAATCTGCAATTTTCTCCGGATTTTTTTTTGAGAGTCTATATTCATCGTGGTGTTCAGCTATAAGTTCTTTTTGATGTATTTCTTCGGGACTTATAACTCGAGTAAAGTGCCAGCCTCCATTTTTTAATATTTGAATATCAATACGTTTATTTTCTTTAAATAAAGTATCTAATCTATAAAAAGGATATTTTTTTGGCTTTATTAATCTTAAGACTTCAAATTTAGGTAGATCTTTTTTTTTACAAGCTCTAGTTCCATACCAAAGAAGTTTTTCGTACAATAAATTAAATTTATAATAAAATAATTTCTGTTCAAAGATTGATATTTTTTTGTTTAAAAGTTTTTCATTCAGCATTTCAGGATTTGGTATTTCGTCGTTGTCACTATATAAAATTATGTCATTTTGGTTTGCATCATGTAAACCATTTAATAAATATTCTCTTTGGTTTGCAATTCTCATCATTGCATTAGGACGCATATGCTCTGGCTTCTCTCTCATGTTGTGATCGTATAAAATTCCTTGGGGCTCAATATCGTTAACTAAATAAATAATCTTATTTTTAAAATTTGAGAATTTTTTTATATCAAAATTTAATTTTTTTTCCTTTCCGCTATGTGTAAATGTAGACTCACAAATTACAAATTTATCTACAAATTTATCAAGAATATTTAATCTTGTTTCTAAAATTAAATCTTCATCATAATACAATGTACAATCAAATATTTTCATAAAATTTATAATTTTAAATCTTAATTAATTTTTTATCTTAGGTCTGTACCAAGAGCTTTGGCCTAAAACTCCACTAATAATTCCTTTTAACCTATAATAATATATCAATAATTTTTCTTTTTTTAGCAATAAAGAATAAAAAATAATTTTAAATGATGTTGAAAAAAACTTTGGCATTATCTGCAAAACTGAATAAAAGTAGCCATTGTATTTTTTTTGAAAATAAAATTGTGACCACATCCAGTGCCAATTTCTTGAAAGTTCCATTTCAAAATTTATTGAGGGATCATGTGATTTTCCACCTTTGTGACTAATTTCAATATTTGGATCAATATAAATTTTTTTTCCTTTATTTACTAATCTTCTACAAAGGTCAATTTCCTCAAGATAAATAAAAAAATTTTCATCAAAAAATCCAATATCTTTGAATTGAGATAAATTTAAAAACATAGCATGACCTTTAATATTTTTTGTTAATTCAAGATTATTTTTTTTAAATAATTTATTTTTATTTGTATCAAAATTCATTAAGTTTGGTCCTATCATTGCAAAATCAGGATGTTTTTCAACTGACAAAAAAAAATTTTTTAAAGCATCAGGAGACAATCTTGAATCGGGATTTAGTATTAACGCATATTTAGTTTTTGTGTTTTTTAAACCTATATTATTTGCTTTTGCATAACCAAGATTTTCACCGGACAAAATACATTCTACATTCTTAAAATTTTTTTCAATATTTATTTTGTGCTCTTGATTATTTGAATTTTCAATATTTATTACTTTACACTCTTTATCAATATGCCTTAGGCATTCTTGAATTGCATTTTCGCTTCTAAATGATGTTATAAGTATTGTTAAATCTTTGATTGACATTATTTAAACATAATTGATTTTATAATCAAATTATTTTAATAGTAACTTAATAGATCATGCCATGTTTGTAAAATTAATATGAAAAAAATTATTGTAACTGGAGGATCGGGATTTATAGGTAGTAATCTAATACAACTTTTACTAAAAAAAAAATATTTTGTTATAAATATAGATAAATCTAGTTATTCAGCAAACCCTTATAATGTAAAAAATTTTAAAAATAATAAGAAATATTTATTTTATAAAATCGATATTAATAAAAAAGACAAAATTTTAAAAATTTTAAAAAAACATAAACCTATCGGAATATTTAATTTAGCTGCTGAAACACATGTTGATCGATCAATAGATAATGCTCAAAATTTTATTAAGTCAAATATTTTTGGTGTTTATAATTTGCTTGAATGTATTAGAAAGTTAGAAAAAAAAGATAAAAATAAATTAAAGTTTTTACAAATTTCAACTGATGAAGTTTATGGGGATATTCCTAAAAATAAAAAAGCTAGCGAGAGTTATAATTATAACCCCAGTTCACCTTACTCAGCATCTAAAGCTAGTGCGGATCAATTAGTTAGATCTTATGGCCGAACCTACGGTATTAAAGTATTAATTGCAAACCCGTGCAACAATTATGGTCCAAACCAATTTCCCGAAAAATTTATACCAAAGATGATTTTTAATATTCTTAATAAAAAACCCTTGCCGTTATATGGAAAGGGTAAAAATGTAAGAGAGTGGATATATGTAAAAGATAATTGTGACGCTTTATTAAAAATCTTTTTAAGAGGAAAAATCGGAGAGAGTTATAATATTGGTACTGGAGTGAGATTAAAAAATATAGAAATTATAAAAAAGATTTTATCAACATCTAAAAATAATAAAATTAGTATTTCAAAAAAGAGTAAAATCCTGTTTGTTATTGATAGACCGGGTCATGATGAAAGATATGCATTAAATTCCAATAAAATAAGAAAAAAAATAAACTGGAAAAATAAAATATCTATTACAAACGGTTTGTCAAAAACTGTAAACTGGTACTCTAAAAATTTAGGTTTCTTTAAAAAAATTTCTAAAAAAAATATCACTAAAAGATTAGGTCTTAATATATGAAAAAAAAAATAGTTATTACTGGTGGGGGAGGTAGATTTGGATCTATTCTTAAAAATATAAAAACGAAATATAAAATTTATTATCCTTCAAAGAATAAGTTAGATATTACAAAACCAGAAAGAGTTAAATTATATTTAAAAAAAATTAAACCTAATTATGTAATTCATTTGGCTGGTTTATCCAGACCAATGAGTCTTCACGAAAGAAATATTTCAAAAAGTATATCGTTAAATATAATAGGAACATCTTCTTTGACTATTATCTGCTCAGACTTAAATATAAAATTAATTTATCTTTCTACCGGCTATGTCTATCAAGGTAAAAAAGGTCAATACAAAGAAAGTGACCCGGTCTTACCATGGAATAATTATGGTTGGTCAAAACTTGGTGGAGAATGCGCTGTTAATATGTTCAAGAATTCACTTATTATAAGAGTTAATATGACAGAAATGCCATTCGTACATAAAAAAGCATTTGCAAATGTAAAGATTAATCTTTTGTATCATCATCAGGTTGCTGAGAAAATTTTTAAATTAATTAATAAAAGAGGAATAATTAATTTAGGTGGCAAACCTCAAACAATATACAGTTTTGTAAAAAAAAATAATCCTGAAGTTAAAAAAGGTTATGCTAACAAAAATAATTTTCCAACAAATTTAACAATGAATCTGTCTAAATTAAAAAAAATAATCAGATGATAATTAAAAAAACAAAATTTAAAGATCTAATTGTATATAAGTCTAAGATTCATACAGATAATAGAGGTTATTTTAGAGAGATTTTTAGAAACAAATATTTGAATAAAAATAGATTTGTATTTACGTGTGTTTCAAAATCTAAAAATAAGGTCTTAAGAGGATTACATTTTCAAAATAAATTAATACAAGGTAAATATCTTACAGTTTTAAAAGGTAAAATTCTTGATGTTTCATTGGATCTAAGAAGAAATTCTAAAACTTTCGGTAAACATTTTAAAATAATTTTATCAGTTAAAAATGGTAAGTCCGTATTTGTACCGCCAGGTTTTGCACATGGTTTTATTGGATTATCAAAAGAAAATTTAGTTATGTATCACTGTACTAATTATAGATCTAAAAATACTGAAAGCGGAATTATTTGGAATGATAAAGATTTAAAAATAAAATGGCCAATAAAAAAACCTAAAATTTCAGCGAAAGATAGAAAACTACAAACTTACAAAGAATTTCTAAAAAAATTTAAGTATCTTTAATTTAAATCTTCTCTAATATCATAAAATGTAATATCCATCGTTTTACATTTGGCATTTTTTTGAAACCAATAAGATAAAAATCTTTCAGCTAAAAAACCATAAATTCTTGTAAGATCATATCCATGAAGGTTTTGAAATGGAAAGATCTTTTCACATTTTTCCAACCAAGGAAATAAAGCTTCATAGTAATCTTTTAATAAAACTTTCGATTTACAAATAAACATATTGTGTTGATGAAAATAGTTCATTTTGTTTACATAATCTCTAAAATCATCTCTATTGTTGCTATCTAACAAATTTATTGCTTTGTAAAGATTCCCTTCTCCATGCATAAGATCAAAATGCACTTTAATGTTTATCAATTTTTTATCAAATAAGATTAATGGTTTTTTAATAATCATTTTAAAACCTTTTTTAAAAAATTTCATAGGCTTTATTTCATTTATAAAAAAGGGCTTACTTAAAATTACTTCATAATTATCATACTCAGCTGGAATTTTTTTTAAAACGATTGATGGTAATATTTTGATGTTTAGTTTTGACTTATCGTAATTTTCATTTGTCCAAAATTTTCTATATTGACAAAATCCTATCCATTCATCATCTAATTTGTTTATATAATTTTTCCAAAGCCAGTAATGAAAAGTATATTCACCATAGAATCTGTTTTTATTTGAAATATTTTCACCAATTTTATCATTCATCCAATCCTTGGAAAAATCTTTTTTACCAAGACCAACAGGTATATAGCCCAAACTTTGAATAAAATTTAAGTGATTTGGTTCTAAAGAAATACAATACATTTTAAGATTATTCATAATATCTATAACAAAATTTCCTTAAGTTCGTTTATAGGAACTTCAATATCACCGAATTGATTTGAATAATCAATACTTTGAAGATCGCATTTTAATACTTTACAATTAAGATTGTTAGTTAATGCTAAATTTTCAATAACTTTTCCTTTGTCTGATTTACTTTTTATTTCAATTACTTTTGTATTTGGTTTTGAGAATACTATATTAGCAAAACCAGCTCCGTGATGACCCACTATAATTTCTGCATTATTAAAAACTGAAACTTGATCTTTAAAACTTAATTGACTGAGTTTTAATATTTTAAAATTATTATTCAGCAAGTATTCTTTTACTTGATCTTCATTTTTAATTGTTCTCAAATGTTTTACATTAGATACAGAGTCTGATCTATCTACATAAATTTTTTTATATGAAAGATTACTTTTTGTTATCAAAAATTTTTCTCTTAACCAGTTTGAAATCCATTTAGGTGTTGACTGTATATCTATTGTAGCATTTCCTGACCTAACTACGGGATGATTTGTTATATAAAGTTCATCACAAATAATATGTCTAAAATTTACACTTGATAATTGCCTCTCTTTTCCAATTTTTAAAATTTCTAGTGTTTCTTTTTGAAACTTTCTTTTGTTATCAGGTAACAGAAAAAAATTTATTTTGTTTAAATCAGTAATCTCCTCACATAAAGAGATTCTTGGAAGAACATCAAATAGCCAATGCCAGTAATTGTCATTGCCTCCCCCTCCAGTCAATAATGATAAAACTTTACCATTAAGTTTTTTTTGTATTCTTGGTGTTCCTTTAGAAAAAACAATATTTTCTTCAACATTGGTATTAACGACATTAGAATTAATTATTCTAAATTGAAATGAAGGGCCTTCGATAATTTTTTTATTTTTTAATATTGCTGTATCGTTAATCCTGTCCGTATAAAGTCTACCCTTTTTTACTTTATAGATATTATAATTTAATCCTTCTTCTTTTTTTATAATTTTAATTGAAATATCTTCGCTTTGTTTTTTTTGAATTTCATAAATTTTACCATAATAAAGCGTAAATAAACTATAAAATAGATTTTTAAAAATATTTTGAAAAAATTTTTTATTTATTAACATTTTTTTGGTAGCGGGGAGTGGATTCGAACCACCGACCCCAGGCTTATGAGTCCTGTGCTCTAACCAACTGAGCTACCCCGCCGAATAACATTTGCTAAATTATAATACTTTATTCAAAGTAAAAAGTTAAATCTTCTTTATATGAATTACATGGATAATCAAGACCCTCTATTGGAAATTCTTTAATATATTCTGTTTTTTCTTCTTTAACATATTTTGTTTTTAAAAAAGTTATTTCTAGAATTATAGGCAGACCATTAATTTTTTCTTGAAAATGATTATTTCCGTGAATATGAACTATTTGAAAATAATTCTTTAATTTTTTAATTGCTTCTAAAAATTCTTCCTCATTTTTATCTATCCAATGAAATTCTACAATTAACATTTGTATTTGTTCGTTATGCTCAAGTATATGATCTATTATTTTATATTCTGATCCTTCTATATCGCATTTTAAAATTACTTCTTCTTTTTTAATTCTTTGAAAAACTTTATTTATATCGGAGTCAATTTTATTTGTAATTTTATCAGTAATTTTTTCTTTATAAAAATTAACATTCCTTAAGCTTAAAAATTTTTTGTAATTATAAAAATTGTTTAATCTTTCTATTAACGCAATATATGTAGATCGGAATGTTATGAACCTTCTAAAGTATTTAATAATTTCTTTAATATAAGGCGAAGCACTTACGGTATAATCATATATGTGAATAGAACCATTATTGTTTTTTTTAATATAGTCTAGTTCAAAAGACCAATCAGAACCCATGCCAAAAGAAATTAAAATGTTACATTTTTTTATTGCATCAAGATTAACTACATACCCTCCGTCAGAATTTCTACCTAATCTTAACAAGTTTGATTTCTTGATGGGTTTTAATAAATTAAATTTTTTATCAACGAGCATTTTTAGATTATCTATGTATATAAGTAAGTTTTCAAGGTTGACTTTAAAATACAAAATTGTTTTTATTAACCCAAAATGAACTATAAAAATTTTAAGTTTTAATGGACCGTGTAAAAAAAATAGAAAGAACTTCGGTACAAAAAAGTTTGACTGATAACTTTTTAAAGTTGATGCCATCTTTTTATGAAATGGAGAGTTCTTTCTTATCTGATGTGTACAAAAGATATGGTGATCTTGAGGGTGGAAACATAGTAATTTTTTTTGCAAGAGATTGCCACCTGGAAATCTTAAGGAAGAGAGAGAAAGACCTGGACTTTGATCTTTCTCTGGAAAAATTTTGGATAAACCACAAGGACATATTTCAACCTAAAAAAAAAATAATATTAGTTTCAAAAGAAACGGGATTGCCAAAAGAAACAACAAGACGAAAAATTATTTCCTTAATAAAAACAAGGCATCTTGTCAAAGGAGATAAAAATCGTCTTTATTGGGAACCTTCTTCTGAATTTAAAGATACCTATGTAAAAATTATAAACAATGAAATTAATTCATTATCCAAGTTTATTTTTGAACAAGGAAAACTTCTTTACTTAAATTTACCTATTCTAAAAATTCAAAAAGAAATTAAAAATAATTACTCGTTTTATTGGTATCATTTTTTAAATGTTCAACTTGAATACATAAGATTTTGGCATACTAAACTTAAAGATTTAGAGATGTTGCTCATTGGACTCCAGGTTATAATACAAACTTTAAACTTCTTAAAAAGAAAAACATCTGATTTATCTAATATTTTAAATAATAAGAACTTAAAAAATATTTCTACTAGAGAGGCAAATATTAGTGCAACTTCTGTCTCAGATATAACTGGTATTCCAAGAGCTACTTGTATAAGAAAATTAGATAAATTTGTTAAAATGAAAATTTTACAAAAAGATCATAAAACAAAAAGATATTATTTATCTTTAGACCAAACAACTTTTAATCCAATGTTACAACCCGAATGGATGAAACATAAAATTTCTATTTTAAGCAATTTTTCCTCTATAGTAATGAGAGGCTTATCTAGATAAATCTATAAAGTTAGAATTACTCCAAAAACTGCTAAAGCCGATAATGCAGCAGCTGAAACATAAACGCTTGCTCTTTTAGATTTCTTTTCTTCGTCTCTAACTTTTCTCATCAAGTTGTTAAGATCAACTCTTCTTGAAGCACCTGTTTGGTGAAGTGTATTTTCTGTTTTATTTTCCATTCCCAACTCTCAAGATTATTTAATCATTATTTGCAGTGATATTAAATATTTGAATGTTTCAAATTGGGCTAATTTGGCTTAACTTACTATTTTAATAAGTTCATTTTAGGTCTATTTGGTCTTAGAATAATTTGTAATACCTTTTCTCAATTTTTCAATTATTTCATCAATTTGTTTTTTTTCACAAATGAAAGGTGGTGCTATAATCAAACAATCACCTGTTGCTTTAAAATTTACTCCTGCTTCATAACATTGTTTATAAGTTAAAAACCCAGCCTTACCTGGTCGCTCTGACATTTTAATATCAATACCGCCCATTAATCCGTAACCTCTTATATTTTCTACACAGTCAATATCTTTAAGAGAAAATAATCCATCTAAAAAATATGATGATAAATTTTTGGCTCTGTTAAAAATATCTTCTTTTTCAAAAATATCTTGTACTGCGAGAGCAGCAGCTACTGCAACTGGAATTCCTGAATAAGTATAACCATGGAACATTTCTATAACTCCCTCTGGCGCAGAATTTACAACTGTGTCATAAATTTTTTCTTTAACCGCAACTACTCCCATTGGAACAATTCCGTTTGTGGTTGCTTTAGCCATTGTCATTATGTCGGGTGTAACTCCATACTCCTGTGCTGCAAACACAGATCCTGTTCTTCCCCATCCTGTTATTACTTCGTCAAAAATTAATAGTATGTCATGCTTGTCACATATTTCTCTTAGTTTATTTAAATAACCTTTGGGTGGCACCAAAGTTCCGGTAGATCCTGAAATTGGTTCAACGATACAAGCAGCAATATTTTCCGCACCAAAATTCATCGCAATTCTTTCTAAGTCATTTGCAAGCTCAGCGCCTGTTTCTGGTTGTCCTTTTACAAATTTATGCTCTGGTAAATGAGTGTGTCTCATATGAACAACACCTGGCATTAAAATACTTGCAAATGTTTTAACATTATTAATCATACCACCCACGGAAGTAGCGCCAATATTCATTCCATGATAAGCTCGCTCTCTTCCAACAAATCTAAATCTTTGCCCATGCCCTCTTGCCTTGTTATAAGCAATAGAAATTTTTAAGGCAGTCTCAACAGCTGTAGAGCCGCATATTGTATAAAAAATTTGATTTAAATCTCCAGGAGTATGCTTTGAAATCTTGGTAGCAAGTTCGAATGATCCACCAAAACCTTGTTGAAAAGGCTGAACATAATCTAAGGTTTCAAGTTGTTTTGTTATTGCATTTATAATTTCTTTTCTTCCATGACCAAGAGGATTGCAAAATAATCCAGAACTAGCATCAATTTGAGTTCTTCCTTTGTGGTCTTTAATATAAACGCCTTTTGCTTCAGTGATTAGTCTTGGATCTTTTTTAAAGCTTTTGTTAGATGTGAAAGGCATCCAATGCTCATGTAATGAGTTTGGAATTCCAGTTCTATTTTCACCTGCCATAAAATTTATTTTCCTGGTGCCTTATAAGTAGATGACATTTTTTTAGCGGTATCAGCAATTTTATTTAAATCTGCTGATTCAAGTATTGTAAAATTTTCAACTGTTCCACTAGATACAGCAACCATCTTTGCAGCAGCCATTTGTTCAAAAGTACCATCTATAACTGCAATGAAATCAAATGCTCCTCTTAAAAGAGAATAGTCTATCATTTTAGCGCCACCTGATTCGACTAAAGCCTGTGTAGCTGCTTTTCTATTTGTTGAAGGATTATTTACAAAACCTGCTAGACCTTTAGCGGTATAACAACCCATTGTATAAAATTTAGCCATTTTATCTCCTTTTGAATTTTATTTATTATAAAGTACAATAACTTCATAATTAAAACAATGTTAAGAATTATTTTTTTACTCACTGTTCTAATACCTTCCTCTGCTTTTGCTTTAAGTTTTGATGGAAAATTTGTTCAAGGACATTTTATAATTGGAAAGACACAACCTAAAACTGAAATTTGGGTTGATAAAAAAAGGGTAAAAGTAACTGATGATGGATACTTTGTTTTTGGTATTGGTAGAGATAGAAAATATGATGTTGTTATTACGTCGTTAAAAGATGGAAAAAAAACTAAAACTGTTAAAAAAATTCAAAAAAGAAAATATCAAATTCAAAGAATTGATGGTTTACCAGAGAAGAAGGTTACTCCACCAAAAGAAGTTTATGATAGGATTAAAAAAGAAAATAGGCTGATTGCTGATGCTAGAGATATAAATAGCAATTTAACTTTCTTTAAGAATAAATTTATAAAACCCTTAGAAAATTCAATTGTAACTGGAGTTTATGGAAGTCAAAGAATATTAAATGGAAAACCTAAGTGGCCTCATTATGGAATTGACTTTGCTGCTAAGGAAGGGACAAAAATTAGAGCAATGTTAGATGGTAAAGCAACACTTGTCGAACGAGATTTATTTTATACTGGAGGAACATTAATATTTGATCATGGACACGGTGTTTCAACTCTTTACATGCATATGCAGAAAATAAATGTGGAAAAAGGTCAGCAGGTTAAACGTGGTGATATAATTGGTACTGTGGGTTCAACTGGTAGATCAACCGGACCACATCTAGATGTTAGACTTAATTGGTTTGGAACAAGATTAGACCCCGCAACTGTTTTAAAATTAAATTAGTCTTTTTCAAACTTATTTTTATAATCATGCAATAAATTCTCATTTTGTTTGTTTTTATATAAAATAAAATTTCCACAAACTAAAACGTCGAGATTAGTTCCCATAAAACATCTAAAAGAGTCCTCTACTGAACAAACAATAGGTTCGCCTCTTACATTAAAAGAAGTATTAACTAGCAAAGGACAACCCGTGACTTCTTTAAATTTTTTTAAAAGTTTAAAGTATTTTTGATTAGTTTCTTTATAAACTGTATGTATTCTAGCTGAATAGTCAACATGTGTTACGGCTGGTATGGAAGATCTCTTTATATTAAGCTTATCAATACCAAAAAGTTTTTTATCTTTTTCACTCATTTCTACCTGTTTATTTTTTTTAACATCTGCCACTAAAAGCATATAGGGACTATCTAAATTTAAATCGAACCACTCATTAACATCTTCCCTAAGTACAGAGGGAGCAAAAGGCCTGAAACTTTCTCTAAACTTAACTTTTAAATTGAGTTCTTTTTGCATATTTTCAGATCTTGGGTCTGCTATAATTGATCTGGCACCAAGAGCTCTTGGTCCAAATTCCATTCTCCCTTGAAACCAACCAATAGTTTTTTGATCTTTCAATTCATTTACAACGTTATTAATTAAATCATCCTCATTCAGTTTTTCATAATTTGCATTTAAAGTTTTAAAAATATTTTCAATTTGATTATCACTAAATGATGGTCCAAGGTAAGAACCTTTCATTCCATCACTATTTTTTATTAAAGTTCTCTCTTTCCCAAGTTCCTGATGCCAGAATGCTAGAGCACTTCCTATAGAGCCTCCTGCATCACCTGCTGCTGGTTGAAACCAAATATTTTTAAAAATATTTTTTTTTAGAATTTTCCCATTTGCAACACAATTTAGCGCAACTCCTCCAGCCATACATAAATTTTCTATTTTTGTATCTTTACGAATAGAAGTTGTTAATTTTAAAATAATTTCTTCAGTTACAGCCTGAATGGATGAGGCGATATCCATATGAAATTGGGTCAATAATTCTTTTTGAGGATCTCTTACTTTCTCTCCAAATAATTTTGAGAATTTATTATTTGTCATTGAAAGACCAGTTACATAATTAAAATATTTCATATTTAATTTAAAAGACCCGTCTTCCTTCAAGTCGATAAGTTCTTTTAAAATAAGTTCTTTAAATTTAGGTCTACCATAAGGAGCTAAACCCATAACCTTATATTCTCCACTATTTACTTTAAAACCTATGTAATATGTAAATGCAGAGTAAAGTAATCCTATTGAATGTGGAAAATGAATTTCTTTTAACATGCTTATTTTATTTTTTTTTCCAATTGCTACAGTTGTTGTTGCCCACTCACCTACACCATCTAAAGTTAGTATTATTGCCTCCTCAAATGGGGAGGGATAAAATGCACTGGCAGCATGACTAAAGTGGTGTTCTGAAAAATTAATTTTTTTTATATCATTAAAATTTTTGTCATGTTGTTTCAGCTTGTCGAATAAAAATTTTTTTTGAAAAAGTTTTTCTCTTAACCAAATTGGCATTGACATTGAAAATGATGCAAAACCTTTAGGTGCAAAAGCCAAATATGATTCTAATAATCTTTCAAATTTCAAAAATGGTTTTTCAAAAAAAACGATATGGTCTACTTCATTTAATTTTAATTTTGAATAATCTAATACAAATTGAATTGCATTATAGGGGTATCTGGAGTCATGTTTTATCCTGGTAAATCTTTCTTCCTGAGCAGCTGCAACAATTTCTCCGTCAACAACTAATGCTGCGGCACTGTCGTGATAAAATGCTGATATTCCTAAAACTGATTTCACTTAAAAAATTGTATAAATAAATGGTGCTACTGCTGATCCTTGGCTAAGTACAATAAGTATTCCAAAAAGTCCTAAAACAATAACAATTGGTAACAACCAATATTTTTTTCTTTCTTTTAAAAAAACCCCAAATTCTTTTATAAAATCTAACATACAATTTAATTCAATATATTTCTTTTTTTAAGTAACTCAAATACAAATTTATTTCCCTGATTTGTAAGATGCACAGAGTCAAAAAAGAGGTTATTAGGTTTGTTATGTTTGCAAAAATCATCTGTTAAATCTTCCACTGATTCCCCTAACTCTGAAAATATTTGTTTAATTTTTTTTTGTGGTTTTAGATATTTGTTATCACATTTTAGATCGTCAATTTGATAGGCAAATGGAAGGACAACATATTTTGTATTTAAATTATTTGATTTGGATGTTTCAATAATTTTTTTTATATTTTCTTTAAAAATTCTCATTTTCTCATCATCTGAATAATCATCAAAACTATAAAAAAAACCTCTTTTATTTGGATTCGTTACAAGTGATTTAATGAATACAAATAATGCAGATTTATTTCTTAAAAAAATATCGGTTTTAATCAAAAATTTATTTTTAACCAAACTGTCTACAATGTCTTTTTCTTTTTCATTCGTTATTTTATTTACTTCTGATTCATCAATTACACCTTGTTTATAAAAAGTATCATTGAGACATATGAATATTAGAACGTTTGAAATATCACTAAATTTTTTTGAATAAATTTTTAATAATTTGTTATAGTCGGTAATATTTAAACCCATGACTGAAGTATTATAAATATTTTTACTTTCTGTATTTCTTGTGATGCCAATAAAAGATTTCTCTTCCTCAACCCCAATTCCAAAACTTACACTATCACCAAGAACTAGAATTGATTTGTTATATTTATATTTGTAATCAAAATATGGTACTCTAAAACCATTATTGTCAGTTATAACTTTTTTACCAAAAACTTTGGTCACAATATTTTTATTATTCAATGTAATGTCAGTTGTTTTATAAAATAAACGATTATCTATATCTTGAGTATAACTAATATTAAAAAGTCTTAAGGTTGTTTCTAGAGCAAAAAATATAAAAAATATAACAATTATATTAATAATTATTATTTTTTTCATAGTTATTTAAAATTGTCTCTTCATGCTTTCTATATTTTTTTCTCTTTTTATCCAATAGGAATTTTGTTTGGAATATTTTATATTTAAAAAATCTTTTCCTATTAAACGCATAAATAATCCAACAGGAGTTACAATCATGAAATAAACAAATGCCATAACTATAGGAGCTACAATTCTTCCAAGAAGTTCACCGAACTTCACCCAGATTAGATTTAATGGAGTTAATAATTTAGAATTTAATAAACCTAAAACAACAAAAATTACGGAAATTGGAACTGCCCAAACTCTTAGGCTACCATCTTGCGGTAGAGGCCAAATAGCTATCAGAATAAAAACTATAGAAAAAATTATACCAAAGCTTCTGTTAGAACTAATTTTTTCCATTAGTTCATTGATATATTATTGTTTAAAAATTTTCAAATTTATTTAAGCAGCAACTTTTAAGCTATGTTTTTCTACCATGCCAGTGAGAAAGTTCCAAAGATACTTGGCGGTAGACAAAGCAGCTTTCTCTGCCTTCTTTTGTTCTTTCTTTGATAAGGCATCTAGTAATTTTTCGCATGCTTTTCTATGATGTACATCTGCCGCCTTGTGTGCTTCAAAAAATTCAAGACCCTTTTTAGAATTAACACCGTAATGCTTTTTTAAACCATTAATTTTCGTCTCAGCAATTTCTGGTATTTGTCTCTCATAAGTATATAAAGATGCAAGTCCCTCTGCATAAGATTTTCTTCCTTGTTTAAAAAAATTGCTTATTAAATTTTTAGTAAAATTCTCTTGTTTGACTTTTTCAATTTTTTTACTATCAGCTCCAATTGCCATGGCAAAATTTTTCCAAAGCTTAGGATGATCTCCGTTTGGATTTTCCTCGTCCTGCAAATTTTCTAGCAAAATTTTTCTTTTTTCAATATCTTCGCAGATAGAGTGGGTAGCGCTGATATATCTCGGAAATGCTTTTACATGTTGATAATACTGTTCAGCATAATCCTTAATAATTTCTCTTGTTAACTTTCCATCATTCCAAGATTTATAAAATGGATGATTTAATAAATGATACTTATCTAGTTTTTTGTTAAGTTGTTTTGAAAACATAATTTTCCTCCTAATCAATAGTCTAAATAAAATTAAAAATTAAACAAATAAAAAAATTTGTCCACAACTTTAGATTGTCGCTTCCTGTCTTATTGGTTTTTCGTCAATGGGAAGATGAAGTAAAGTTGCCACAAAGGATAGGAGAATTGCAAGATACCAAGCATAATCAAAATTCCCAAACATATCATAAAAAACTCCACCCAAATATGCACCAAGAAATGACCCTATCTGATGATTTAAAAAAACAATTCCAAATAGCATTGATATATTTTTAGTACCAAAAATCTGAGCAACTATTCCATTAGTTGCAGGTACCGTAGCTAACCACAAAAGACCAAATGTTATTCCAAAAGCAATAGCCGAAATCTCTGATGGAGGTAAAAATATAAATAATCCTATAGATATAGCTCGAAAGAAATATAAACCACTTAACAGAATTTTTTTACTATACTTATCACCTAAATATCCCATTATTAAAACACCAATAATATTGAAAAGACCTATTAATGATAAAATTGCGAATCCTGTCCAATCTTCTAAACCTCTATCTTGAACATATCTAGGGACGTGTGTAGCAACCAAAGTGATTTGAAATCCGCAAACAAAAAAACCTAAAATTAATAATCTAAACCCTTTATGTTTAAGTGAGTCTTTAAGTACTTTAAATGCACTTTCCCTTTGTTGACTATCTTTTATTAAATTGCTCTCGTTGTTTTCATTTTTGGGATTTTTCAAGAATAAACCTGGAATACACATTAATAATAAAATTAATGCGAAAACCGTAAATGTAGATTGCCATCCAGTTTCGTTTATCAGAAAATTTGATAAGGCTGGAAACATAAACATTCCCAGTCCTCCAAATGCAGTTACAAATCCTGCGGCTTTACTTCTGTTTTCATTTGGAAAATGTTTAGTGGCTAGCGGAGCTAACATTGGTCCAGAACATGCACCTAATCCAATTCCAACCATAAAACCAAGATTAAGCTGAAACCACAAACCTGTATTAAGATTATTGCCTAAAGAAAATATTCCAATTGAATAGCAAATAAGACCAAAAATAACAATTTTACTTCCCCCGTATTGATCGGCAAACCTTCCAAAAATTGGCGTGAATATTCCCCAAATTAAAGCATGTAAAGCTACAGCTAGACCAAACTCGGTATTTGAAATTCCGCAATCTAATTCAAAATTTTTTGAGAATAAACCAAATGTTTGTCTAACACCCATAGATGCATTTACAACAAAACACGCTGCTACTAAGGTAATTAAAGCAATTTTATTTGGAAAAAACTTCTTTGTCATTTAATCTTTTTTAAAGCTTGTTTTAAATCTTCGATAAGATCGCCTGGATCTTCCAATCCCACATGAAACCTTACAATATGATGATTGGTTTTTATATATTTCTTATATATTCTCTCAATGTTATAATTTTGATATAGAACTAAGCTCTCGAAACCTCCCCAGCTCTGCCCAATTCCAAATAATTTAAGTGAATTTACAAATTTCATAATTGAATTTCTATTTTTACTATAAATGAAAATTGAGAACAAACCAGTAGATCCTGAATAATATTTTTTCCAATTTTCATAGTTTTGGGAACCCTTTTTATGCGGGTAAAGAATTTCTTTAATTTTTTTTTCTTTTTTAAGAAAATTTATAATTTTTTTAGTATTTTCTTCATGTTTTTTTAATCTTACATCAAGTGTACGAAGACCCCTAAGAACCAAATATGCATCATCTGGTGAAGCTCTATAACCTAAAAGTTTATTACAAGTCCTGACTTTTTGATAAACTTTTTTATTTACTGATAAACTGCCCAACATAACATCTGAGTGACCAGAAAAATATTTAGTACCTGACGAGATTGACATGTCAAAACCTAATTTAAGTGGTTTTATAAAAAAAGGAGTCCCCCATGTATTATCTATTGCTGTAATAATTTTTTTTTTCTTAGCTATTTTTAAAATTTTTGAAAGATCTTGAAATTCAAAAGTATTACTTCCGGGATTCTCTACAAAAATCATTTTAGTTTTTTTGTTTATTTTGTTTTGTAAATTATTTAGATTTTCTGGATTATAAAAATGAGTTTTAACTTTAAACTGCTTTAAAAATTTTGATGTAATCATTCGTGTTGGGGCATATACGGCATCTGTAACAATAATTTCATCACCAGGCCTACATATGCTCATTATTGCAAGAGCAACTGCTCCGAAACCTGTTGAAGTTAAAAAAGTACTATGCGCTAACTCTAATTCAGCAATAAAATTTTGTAATGCAATTGTTGTTTGGCTTCCGCCTCGACCATATTCAAAAAAATTTACTTTTGAACCTTTTTTTACTAATTTTTCATGTTTTAAAAGTTCCTGCATATTTTTAAAAAAGACAGTAGAGTTTCTTACTATTGCGGGATTTGCAGATCTTGATACCTTGTCATGAGCCAAGATTTTAAGTTTTGTTGAATCCGAATATTTCATTTATATATTTTCACACCCTGTTACCCAAAGATCATAAACTGGGTGATCAAAAGGTCTTAAAGTTGGATTTGATGAAAAAGTCCATCCGTTAAAAACAAAAAGTTTTTCATCTCTTTTGTCAGAAAGGTCTTTTACTTGCAAATAAGCTACTACACCAGAATTATTTACCTCTAAAGATTTTTTACAATTTTTTGGAAAAATTTCTAAATAACCAAATCTTTTTTTTTCCCCGATTAAAATGTTAATATCTGAAGTCTTTGCGGTTATCTTGTCTAGAGCTCTTAATTTCACAACAATTTCTTTGGTTTTAAGCTTTTTCTTTTGTTTAGATTTTATTTTTGTAATTTCTTCATTTTGTTCGGCATCTTGAGATTCTTCCTCTTCAAATGTTGGTTGTATTTCATTTAAATTTATCTTCTCTTGAGCGTTAGCCGATGTAATTTTTAATAAAAAACACAAGACTACAAATAAATTAAGGATTCCAGTTTTCATATTTTTTGAAATCCTTGGTATTTTTACTAATTTTATTTGGCTTATAAGATTCTTTTGTGCCAGTTTTGTTGTCTTTGTGAGGTTTTTGCCAGGAATATTTTTTTTTATTATCATTTGGGGCTTTATCAGTAATATGATGAATCCACGAAAACCAATCTGAGGTAATTTTTGAAGCGTTGATTTCTCCATTATAAATAACCCATCTTTTACCTTTTTTGTTTTGATAATATTTGTTTCCAAATTCATCTTTACCTACAAATTTTCCAAAAAAAACTGTATTAAGGAAAGTTCCGATAGTTTGAGAATTCCACCATGTAAAAATTTGTTTTATCATTTTTTAATTATTTTAAATCCACACAATTAATAATTGTATAATAATAACATAGACACATTCGATTTATCGTATATATCTAAAAAATTGCAATTTTCAACAAACATTAAGGATAAATTATGTCAAAATTTTTAGTAGAAACTCATTATACCTGCACTTTTAAAATTGTTCATGAACTTGATGAACTTAATGAAAAGTCACTTTCAAATATTGATAATAGACAAGATGGGAAAGTGGAAATAATAGATGTAACTGTAAACAATAGAAAAACTAAAAAAGCTGGTACTGATAAAAAAGCAGAAAAAATTCATTATAAAGATAATATTAAAATTGATCATAAATCAGATTCTAAAACAGCAGATTCTATTAGACCCGAAATTATAAAGAAAAAGTTAAGTAATGATAAAAACTACAAAATTAAAAATGTCGGTAAAAGATTTCAAATGCCTGACAGAAGAAAAGGTTATATCCAAAAGGCAACTGTTGGAGACCACAAGGTTTATTTGCATACAGGAGAATACGATGATGGTAAAATTGGCGAAATTTTTATCGATACAAACAAAGAGGGAGAATTGGTTAAAGCTCTTATGAACAATTTCGCTATCGCTATTTCATTAGGTTTACAATATGGGGTTCCACTGGAAGAATATGTCGATGCATTTATCGACACAAAATTTGAACCTTCCGGAAAGGTTCGTGGTAATGATAGAATTCTTAGTGCAACATCAATATTAGATTATATATTTAGAGAATTAGCTATTTCTTATTTAGATAAAGAAGAATTAGCACATACACCTAGTATAAGAAATTCTGTGAATGATAAAGAGTTTAATAAAGATGATCAATTCTTGAAAATTGTTAAAAATATTACTAGTAAAGGTTTTATAAGAAGCAACTACGAAGAAAAACTAGTTGATCTAAGCGATGTTAGAATAAATTTAAAAAGTAAGAGTTAATTATTTTTTTTAACTGTTTTAATGCTTAACTCTTTTAATTGTTTTTCACTTACTTCTGAAGGTGCATTCATCAAAAGGTCTTCTGCGTTTTGATTTAATGGAAATAAAGTAACCTCTCTAATATTTTTCTGATCTGCTAAAAGCATCACAATCCTATCTATTCCAGGTGCCATACCGCCGTGTGGAGGTGCACCATATGAAAGTGCCTTTATCATTCCTGAAAAATTTTTTTCAACCATTTCTTTAGAATATCCAACTTTACTAAAAACTTTGAATAAATATTCGGGTATATGGTTTCTTATAGCACCTGATGATAGCTCGTACCCGTTACAAACAAGGTCATATTGTTGAGCCAAAATCTCAAGAGGATCAGATTTATCAAAATCTTTAATATCTATTTGTGGCATAGAAAAAGGATTATGACTGAAGTCTAATTTTTTTTCTTTTTCGTCATAATGATACATGGGAAAATCTACAATCCAACAAAAATTAAACTTTGTTTTATCAACAAGTTTTAATTCTTCTGCAATCTTTTGCCTTACGATTCCTGCAAACCTATTTGCCTCTGTAGTTTGGTTGCATACAAAAAAAATAGAGTCTTTCTCAGTTATTTTACAAATTTTCATTAAATCTAAAATTGCTTTTTCAGAAAAAAATTTTGAAATAGGCCCTTTTCCTAAAACATTTCCTTTGCTATTTTCAAATGTTATATAAGCTAAACCGCTTGCTCCTTCTGAGATTGCCCAATTATTTAGGTTGTCAAAAAAACTTCTGGGTTGTGAATTGGTATTTTTAACTGGTATTGCTTTAACTATACCTTTCTTCTTAATAATTTCTTTGAAAATTTTAAGTTTAACTTCATTTGAATTAAAAATTTTAGTAACATTAATTAATTCAATCGGGTTTCTTAGATCAGGTTTATCAGTTCCGTATTTATCGATTGCATCTTTATATGTAATTCTTGGAAAGGGAGGTTTGTTTGTTTTTTTTTCTTTTCCAAATTTAGAAAAAAGATCGTAAAATAAGGGTTCAATTGCATTAAATATATCAATTTGTTCAACAAATGACATTTCTAAATCTAATTGATAATGTTCGCCAGGACTACGATCTGCTCTACCATCTTCATCTCTAAAACATGGAGCTATTTGAAAATATTTATCAAAACCCGCTATCATAATCATTTGCTTAAATTGTTGTGGTGCCTGGGGTAAGGCATAAAACTTTTCTGGATGAAGACGACTAGGTACCAAAAAGTCTCTGGCTCCTTCAGGACTTGAGGCAGTTAAAATTGGTGTTTGAAATTCCATAAAATTATTTTTAATCATTTTGGATCTAATAAAAGAAATCACATCAGAACGTAGTTTTATATTGTTATGCATTTCATCTCTTCTTAAATCTATAAATCTATATTTTAATCTAATATCCTCAGGATACTCTTGTTCTCCAAAAACAGGCATTGGTAATTCTTTGGCTTCAGATAAAATTTCAATTTCAATAATTTTAACTTCAATTAAACCAGTCTTAAGATCTTTGTTTTGAGTTTCCGAAGATCTTTTGACTACGGTTCCATTAATTAAAATAACAGACTCAGGTTTTAATTTTTCTAATACTTTAAAATTCTTGTCTTTATTTTCTATAACACACTGTGTGATGCCAAAATGATCTCTTAAATCTAAAAAAAGTAAATTACCATGATCTCTTTTTCTGTGAACCCAACCAGATATTCTTACTTCTTTTCCGACATCTTTTTCACTTATTTCTGAGCAGTTATGTGACCTATATTTATTCATAAAAATTTATTCTTTGAGTTTTTTTAAAACATCTTTTATCATTTGCAAAGTTATTGGTTTTGCTTTTGCTAAAGATAAACTGTCAATAGAACTACTGAATAAATTAATCTTTTCATAAGATCTGTCAATATTTTTTAAAATAAAATCAATATTTTTTTTACTGACTTCAATTTGTTTATCAGAAAAATTTTTTGTCAAAATAACCTTTAGCAAATCATCTGTAGGTAAATCAATACCAATATCAATAAAACTTGTAAATCTTGAATTTAAATCTTTTAATTTGATTTTAAACTTTTTTAGTGAAATAGGCGAACTTATAATTAAATATTTATTGTCTTGGTGGGCCATGTTAATTATAGAATAAAGAAGTTTTTCATTAATATTATTGTCAAAGTCTTCTATGATTAAACATTCTTTTGTTTTGTATAAATCTAATATTTTATCATCAATTTTTTTAGCAGAAAGAAGAATGCACTGGATCTTGCTCATTAAAATATTTGCTAAATATGTTTTGCCACAACCTTTTGCTCCATAAATATTTATAAATCTACTAGACCAACGCGGCCAACTTTCTATTAGTTTAAATGCGTTAAAATTATTTTTAGCAACATAAAAGTCTTGGCTCAAATAATTTTTTTTAAAAGGAAAATTAAATATTAATTGTTCTGACATCTTAAGTGCTTAAATTTAAATACCATTGATTGTTTAATATTTGAAATTGGAAACCATTTTCTTCAAACCTTTCTTGTAGAGCCCTTATCTTGCCAAAAAACTTAATTTTAATTTTTACTGATTGGTTATTAAGTTCTTCAATATTATAGTTTTCTATTAAACTTATTTTTTCAATATTTTGAATTATTTCAATTAATGAATTATCATCTTCAATTTTTGTATTTAAAGTTAAATATGATGGTGCTGAAATATCAATTAAGTTAACTTCTTTCCAAAGCTCATTAATGTAATATTTTAAATTCAATATTATATCACTAACAACTTCTTTGTTTTCTAAATTTTCCAATTCAAAATCGATCTTTTTAACTTTTTTAAATCCTGAAAGATCGGTTTTTAAAAATACATTCAATTTTTTTTTATCATATCTAAGTATTAAAATACTTCTATTTTTAATTTCATAATTATCAACAAGCCTTGATAAATTACTTTCTTCTAAATTGTTAAGATTTTTTTTAATAAAATCAATATCATCAATACTTTCGACAGGTAAAATAAATTTTATATTCTCTAATTCGGTTTCTTTTTTTTCATTCCATTGTTCAAAAAACTTATTTTTTGAAAATATTTCTAAATTAGAATCTTGAATAAGTATGGGATAAATTAATATATTTAATTTTTTAATTTGGGAATAAGAAATATTTTTTTTTTGTAAAAATCTTTCGACTAATTTTCTGTTAAAAGTTATACCCAATTTAATAATATAGTTTTTATCTTCTATTTTTTCTTCAATTATTTTATAACTTGAAACAAAGGTGCTAATTGTTTTTAAATCGGCACTTAGTAACTCATTTTGATCCTTCTTTCTGATAATGCTGATTATTAACTTTTGAAATCCTTTTTTAAATGCAGCTCCCAAATACCTATCTCTATTACTTCTCCCATCTAACTCTCCAATAACCTCGATATTATCAACAACAAAAGCTCCTGGGGCACCAAAAACATTTTGAGTTTTATGGAAAAATAATAATATTAAAGAAAAAATAATAATTTTTTTCATAAACTATCTAATTATCATTTTATTAATGAAAAAAACAAAAAATAGTTACAAAAAAAGTGGTGTAAATATTAAAACTGCAGATAAATTTACGCATTATATTAAAAATATCACTAAGGAAGCCTTCAAAAAAAAATTAAGTGGGGTTAACAAAAATAATATTGGAAGCTTTGCCTCTAATTTTGATATTAAAAATGAAAAAATAGATGACCCCCTAATTGTAAGCAGCACAGATGGTGTGGGAACAAAATTAGAAATAGCTAATCAGCTAAGGAAATTTGATACGATTGGAATAGATCTTGTCGCAATGTGCGTCAATGATTTGATAGTACAGGGAGCAAAACCTTTATTTTTTTTAGATTACATAGCTACAGGGAAATTGGATCTAACCAAAATGAAAAAAATAGTAAAAGGTATTATACTTGGATGTAAAATATCTAATTGTGTTTTGGTTGGAGGAGAAACGGCTGAAATGCCAGGAACTTATGCAAAAAATAAATTTGATTTAGCTGGCTTTTCAGTGGGCATTATTTCGAAAAGAAAACTTGTAAAAAGAAACAAGGTAAAAAAAAATGATGTAATTTTAGCTATACCATCAAGTGGATTGCATTCAAATGGTTTTTCGTTAGTAAGAAAATTAATAAAAAATAAAAAAATTGATAAATTTTTAAAAAAAGAATTATTAATCCCAACAAAGATTTATACTAATGAAATTTTAGAGCTATATAAAAAAAATTTAATTAAATCTTCAGCTAATATTACTGGTGGCGGTATTCCGGAAAATATAACAAGATCTATACCAAAAGGTTTGACTGCCAATATTGATTTATCAAAAATAAAAATTCTTAAAATTTTTAAATGGTTAAAAAACAAAAACATTAGTGATAATGAAATGTTAAAAACTTTCAATTGTGGTGTTGGTTTCTGTCTAATAACAGATAAAAAAAAATCTAATAAACTAAAAAACTATTTTAACGAAGAGTTTTGTCCATACGAAATTGGATATATATCAAAATCAGAAAAAAAAATAAATTTAATAAATAAAATTAAATGGTAAAAAAAAGCGCTTGTATATTTATATCGGGAACTGGTTCAAATCTTAGATCTATAATTAAAAGTTCAAGAGATTATAATTTTCCCATTAATGTAAATTTAGTAATATCTAACAAAAAAAGTGCAAATGGAATTTACTTTGCAAAAAAATTTGCTATTCCTTATTTAATTTTAGATTTTAAAAAAAAAAAATTTGAAAATATCGCTATGAAAGAATTAATAGGTAGAAAAATTAAACTTGTTTGTTTAGCTGGTTTTATGAAAATATTATCTAAAAATTTTATAAGAAATTTTAGTGGCGAAATAATAAATATACACCCTTCTCTACTTCCAAAATTTAAAGGTCTAAATACTTTTAATCGTGTATTAAAAGCCAAAGAAAAAATAACAGGTTGTACTGTTCATTACGTTAATGAAAAACTAGACAATGGTAGAGCTATTATAAAAAAAAGAGTTTGGATTAATAAAAAAGATAGCCCGGAAAATTTAAGGAAAAAAGTTCAAATTGAAGAACATAAAGCTTACTCGATCGCTATAAGAAAAATATACAATATTGCTTAATTTTTAAAGAAAAATTCAATCTCTTTTTTTGCATTATCAATAGAGTCTGACCCATGAACTGAATTTTTATCTATTGATATCCCGTACTCTTTTCTTATAGTGCCCCTCTCAGCATTTTTTGGATCCGTTGCTCCCATTATTCTTCTGTTTGCCTCTATTGCGTTTTCACCCTCTAAAATAATAACAACAATCGGTCCTGAAGACAAATAATTACATAATCTTTCATAAAATGATTTTGTTTGATGGACCTTATAAAATTCAGCAGCTTCATCTTTTGAAATTTGGATCTTTTTTTGTTTTTTGATAGTTAGATTATTTTGTGAAAATTTCTCTGTTATTTTTTCAACTAAGTTTCTTTCGACTGCATCTGGTTTTATTATTGATAGGGTTTGTTGGATCATTGGCTTTATTCGTAATATTTTTTTACCAGATCATTCAATAATCTAACACCGAATCCTGTGGCGCCACCAGAATTTAAACTTGCTGCTTTTTTAGAAAAAGCCATACCGGCTATATCCAAATGTACCCACGGAGTGTTTTTGATTATGAATCTTTGCAAAAATTGTGCTGCGGTAATAGAACCTGCTCCTCCTGCGTAATTAATATTTTGTACATCAGCATATGCAGAATTCATTAATTTATCATAATTTTTATGTAGTGGTAATCTCCAAACCTTTTCGTTTATATCATTTCCAATTTCATGAAGTTCTTTTGATATTTTATCGTTGTTCGAAAATAATCCTGCATATTCTTCTCCTAACGCCATTATAATTGCCCCAGTTAAAGTTGCGAGGTCTATGATGAATTTAGGATTGAACTTTTTTTCTGTATAAGTTAAAGCATCTGCCAAGACTAGTCTTCCCTCAGCATCAGTATTGAGTACTTCAATTGTTTTGCCCGAATAAGATTTGACTATATCACCTGGTCTTTGTGCATTTCCATCTGGCATATTTTCAACTAAACCAACAACTCCTATAGCATTTACTTTCGCATTTCTTAACGCTAATGATTTCATTAAACCTACTACCACTGCTGAACCGCCCATATCATATTTCATTTCTTCCATAAATCTTGCTGGTTTTAAAGATATTCCTCCAGTATCAAAGCAAACTCCTTTTCCAACAAAAGCAAGAGGTTTACCAAAATTTGATTTGGCCCCATTCCATTTTATAACCACCATAAAAGACTCATTTTCACTTCCTTGACCAACCCCAAGTAAAGAATTCATTCCAAGTTTTTTCATATGCTTTTCATTTAAAATTTCAACTTTAAGACCTAGTCTTTTTAATTTAGAAATTTCTTCAGTGTATTTTTTTGGATTCAAAACATTTGGTGGTTCAGATACAAGATCTCTTGCTAAGAATACACCCTCTTTCACAGAAGAATAATTTTTATATTTAGATTTTAAAAATTTTTCATTCTTGACTGTGAAACTAATTGATTGTTCAAGGTCATTCTTTTTTGATTTATATTTATTAAAAGTATAACTTTTTAGCTCATAACCATATGCAAATTCGGTAATAATTTCATCAGAAACAGAATTTGCAAGAATACAGATATTTTTAATACTTTTATCAAATTTTAAATTTACTTTTAAGGTCGCTCCAAGATTATTGATTTCATAAGTATTTAAATCTTTTTTGGTTACTATTAAAAAACATTTTTGATATTCGGACAGGTCAAAAGAATAAATTTGTTTTTTGTTATCTTTAAGTTGTTTTTTTAAAAAAGAGTTTATTTTTGTCACTATTGATTGAGGTACAGATTTACCTGATTTAAACTTTAGATCATTTGATATAAAAAAACCTATATTTGAAGCTTTTAAGTCAAATTTACTGTTAAAATTTATCATTTGGTCAACCTAAGATTGAAATTTTTAATAACTTGCTTTAATTATATACATAAATGATAGCAATGTTGAGTAATAAAATTTATAAGCACTTTTTTTTGGAATTCTGTAGGTATTTTTTATTGGTATTGTTCACTTTTAGCATCATCGTATGGACTGTACAAGCAGTAAATTATTTGGATTTAATAGTAGATGATGGTCATGCTGTCTCGATATATTTGAATTATGCTTTATTAAATATACCCAAAATTTTAACAAAATTTATTCCACTTTCATTTCTACTTTCTTTATTTATTACAATTCTTAAATTTGAAAATGAAAATGAATTTATAATTTTATGGACTTCGGGTTTGAACAAAATAAAAGTTGTTAATTTTTTTTTTAAGGTAGCTTTAATAGTAACAATAATACATCTTTTTCTTGCTTCATTCCTAAATCCAAAATTCTTAAATTACTCTAGGTCTTTAATCGCATCATCAGATCTAAACTATATATCAAGCATGATTAAATCAAATCAGTTTAATGACACAGTAGAAGGTTTAACTATATATGTTGAAGAAAAAGATGAAAATGATTTATTAAAAAATATTTTTATTAGAGATGATAGTCAAACTTTAAAAGCCCTTGATAGTTCAGATGATTCTAGCAATATGACGATTTATGCAGAAAAAGGTAAAATTCAGAATAATGAGAGCGGAAGTTATTTAGCACTTGATAACGGAACAATTCAAACAGAAAATAATAAAAATCAAATACAATCAATTAATTTCAAAAAAACAAACCTGCTATTAAAAGGTATGAAAACAAAATCAATTGTAATGCCGAAAATTCAAGAAACCTCTTCTGCGATACTTATAAACTGTTTGTTTATCGAAAGTGCTGATCATAACTTACTTAATTGTCCGAAGAAAAAATCTAAAATTGATACAATGGCTGAAATAAATAGAAGATTTGGTATGCCTCTATATATTCCTGCTATAAGCTTATTACTTTCATTTTTAATAATTTCGAGAAGTGAGAGTAAAAGAAAAAATTTCTACAAATATTTTTATTTTAGTTTGGCATTTGTATCCTTAATAATGGCTGAAATATTAGTTAGATATTCAGGTAAGTCTTTAACATATTCTTATTTATATTATTTGACACCTTTATGTGCAATTCCTATTTTTTATTTTATGTTATTAAAAAAATTTCATAATGAAAATTTAAAAAAAAATATATGAACTTGGTTATAAATAGATACTTAATTTCTGAATTTTTAAAATCCTTTGTCAATATGGTATTAATTTTTTGTTGTCTGGGACTAGTTCTAAATTTATTTGAAGAAATTAATTATTTTAAAAATTATGATGTTGGAATATTATTGCCGCTTGGATTATCTCTGATGTTTATTCCAAGTATTTTAATTAATCTTTTGCCATTCATAATATTTCTTTCTTCGATGTGGGTTTTTTTAAAGCTTAAAAATAATAGAGATGTAATATCTTTAAAAACCTTTGGATTCTCGAATTTAAATTTTTTGATTTTATTTTCTCTGGCAACTATATTTATATCAGTTTTAACTTTATTTGCTTTCAATCCATTAACTTCTATAACAGTCAAATACTATGAAGATATTAAAGGCAAATATGATCTTGATAAATCACACCTTGCATCAATAAATACAAATGGAATTTGGATTAGAGAAAAAGATGGGGAGAATGTAAATATAATTAAATCTTATAAATTTGAAGGTGATCGTTTAGTTGATGTATCGATTTACCAATTTAATAAAGATAATTTTTTAGCTTCAAGGATTGAGGCTTCTGAGGCGACAATATCTGAAAACCCCTGGATTGTACGTAATGGATTTAAAATAAACTTTCTAGATGATGGTAAAAGAGAAGAATTCGATACACTCAAATTCTATTCAACATTTAGCGAAGATAAACTAAATTCTATTTACTCAAATCTAGATACAATATCTTTTTATAATTTAATAACTAATATGGATGAACTCGTTAGAAAAGGTTATAATCCCAAATTGCTTAATGAAAAAAGACATTTTTATTTATCGTTACCTTTTTTTCTCGTTTTAATGGTTATACTTGCGGGTATATTTACTCTTAATTCAAACGATAAGAGGCAGAATACTTACTATATATTACTTTCAATAGTTGTTTGCGTAATTATATTTTACTTTAAAAATTTTTCGACAGCTCTTGGAACCACGGAAAGAATACCAATGATAATTTCTGTTTGGTCACCTATAATTATTTTATCTATATTTTGTTCAATAGGAGTTATGCAAATTGATGAAAAGTAAATTTTTTAAATTTTTATTTTTGGCTTTCATAGTTCTTTATACTCAAAATTCTTTTGGAAAAGAACTTGATATAAATGCTCTTTCCGTAGAGGTAGATAAAACAAGTGAAATTGTTTACGCCAAGGGAGAGGTCGAAATATCAGACCCTCTTAATAACATCATTTTTAGTGATAGCGCAGAGTATGACAAAATTAAAGGTATTGTAAAAACTATTGGTCCAACAAAAATTATAACATCAGAAAAATACGAAATAGTAGGAAATGACATTTCTTATGATGATAATAAAAAAATTATTTTTTCAGCAAATAATACGGTTATTACAGATATTGATGGAAATAAAATATCTGTAGATATGTTTAATTATTTAACACTTAAGAAAATGTTTTTTTCTAAGGGAAATATTGAGGTATTAGATACCCGAACTAATAAGTATTTGTTTTCAGAAATTTATATAGACGAAAAAAATAATAAAATTGTTGGCAGTGATATTCAATCATATTTGAATGAGAAAAGTGTTAAGACTGATAAAAGAAATGAACCAAGATTTTATGCAAATAGTGTAACAATAACTAATAAAAATAGTTTTTTTGAAAAAGGTGTTTTTACATCTTGTAAAATAAGAGAAAATGATAAATGTCCTCCATGGGCTATTAGGGCAGAAAAAATTGAGCACAATACTTCAAAAAAAACTATTTATTATAAAAACGCTGTATTAAAGGTTTATGATTTCCCGGTTTTTTATTTTCCAAAGTTTTTTCATCCTGACCCGACTGTAAAAAGACAATCTGGATTTTTAGTTCCAACTTTCTCAAGTAGCTCAATGATTGGATTTGGATCTACTATTCCTTATTTCTGGGCAATGTCAAAAGACAGAGACATGACTATAACCCCTAAATTATATGCCAAAGAAAATATTTTGTTTTTAAACGAATATAGGCAAGCTTTTAATAATGCATTTTTAACTGTAGATTCTAGCTATACAAAGGGTTACAAGAAAAATTCTGATGTTAAGTTACCAGGTTCTCGAAGTCATTTTTTTTCAAAGCTAAATGTGAATTTTGCGGATGATGATGATTATTTTAATGATTTAGAGATAAATATTCAGAGAGTTTCAAATCCAACTTACTTGGAAGTCCATGAAATAGAAACGGAATTAGTGGATTATAGAGATAATATTTTAACGACCAATGTAAATTATCAATTCCAAGATGATGTTAATTACTTAGGGCTTTCGGCAAGTGTGTATGAAAATTTAAAAAAGACAGATAGATCAAGATATGAATATATTTTACCAAGCTTTTCTTTTGAGCGGAATATTCTTACTGATGAAAAATTTGGTTTAGTCAGTTTGTTAAGCAATGCTTATGTAAAAAACGTTGAAGTAGATCAAACTACAAAAATGTGGATTAATGACTTAAATTGGAAATCTAGAGCATTTAGTAATTTTAAAGGAATTAAAAGCGACTTAGAGGGTTTGGTCAAAGTTGTAAATTATGAGGCTGATGCAGACAAATATAAAACTACTGGATTTAATTCGGAAGTTTCAAGTGCTTTAGCTTATAATTCCTCATATCCTTTAACAAAAATTAATTCTACAAAAAGTAATGTTGGCTTTTTGACCCCAAAAATGTCCTTAAGATTTGCACCCGGACATATGAGAAATATTCAAGATGATGATTTGAAATTATCTTATTCTAATCTTTTTTCACTAAATAAAAATTCCCAAGGAGATGTAATAGAAAAAGGTACGAGTGCAGCACTCGGGATAGAGTTTTCAAATAACAGTCTTGGTGAAAATAACGTACCTGGAGAAAAGAATTATTCTATTGCAATAGGACAACTGTATAATGTTGAACAAAATGATGACCTTCCATTTAGAAGTTCTATACATCAAAAAAGTTCTGATATTGTTGGTGAAGGTTTTTTGAAAATAAGTGATAATTTTAATCTTACAAATGAATTTTCAGTTGACCATAATCTTAATGATATTAATTATAATGAACTCGGAGCCAATCTAATTATGGGTAAAGCTAATTTTAATTTAAAGTATTTAGAGGAAAATAATCATATAGGAAGCTCTAATTATATTAAGTCAGATCTAAAATTGGATTTGAATGAATCGAACCAGATGAATTTTGATTTTAGACGAAATCTTGAGACTGAGTCTACAGAATTTTATAGCATGGCATACAATTATTTAAACGACTGTTTGAAAGCTGGAGTTATTTTTAGAAGAAAATTCTATGAAGACAGAGATATTGAACATTCGGACACTTTAATGTTTAAAATTTCACTAATACCTTTGGGCGACGCATTTGGTCCGACTTTAAAATAAATGAAAAAAATTTACACTTTTTTTTTTATTTTCTTTTTAATATTAAATATTACAAAAACATATGCAAATATAAATAATTCCATAATTATATCGGTAGGAAATATTCCTATTACTTCTTTGGATCTAATAAAAGAAATGCGTCTGATATCAATATTAACGAATAATCAAATTGACAATTCAAATAAAGAACAAATTAAAGCTATAGCAGTAAGTTCTCTAATAAAAAGAAAAGTAAAGGAAATAGAAATTAAAAAATACAAAATAGAAAAATTTAATAAAAAGGATCTTGAGAAATTAATTTCACAATCTTCTAGAAATATAGGAACAAACGAAAATGGCCTAAGAAATTTAATGAAAGAAAAAGGTTTAAAATTTGAAAATTTGAAAAAAAGGTTCGAGACAGATTTAAAATGGAATACTTTAATTTTTGAACTATACAAAAATAAAGTTGCATTAAATATGACAGAAATAGAGGCTAAGATTAAATTGGCAGTAGAAAAAACAGAGACTAAGAGAAAATTTTTATTATCAGAAATTGAAATTAACAAAGATGATAATAAATTAAATTTACAGAAAGTTTTAAGTAATATTAAAAGTGAAGGTTTTGAAAAAACTGCAAAAAAATTTAGTATTTCTGAATCATCTGCATATGGTGGAAATATTGGTTGGATTGATCAGAAAGATTTATCTAAAAACATTTATGAAAATATTAAAAATTTAAAAACAGATGAAATAAGTCAGCCAATTAATTTAGATAATACTATAGTTTTGATCAAAAAAACTGGCGAAAAGACATTTGATAAAAACATTGAAAAAATTAAAAATAGAATATTAATGCAAGAAAAAGAAAAAAAATTACAAATGTTTTCTAATTCACACTTTTCGAATTTAGAAAAAACTGTACAAATCAATTTTTTATGAGAAAACTAATAGCAATTGTTGCTGGTGATCCTCACAGTATTAATACGGAAATAATAGCTAAAGCTTGGAAGAAGAAGAGTGTCTTTAAAAATTTAAACGTATTTGTTATTGGGAGCTATAATTTAATTAAGAGTCAATTAAGAACACTAAAAATACAATTAAAATTAAAAAAAATTAACAATTTAAATCATAATGGCTTTAAAAAAGAATTATTAATTTACGATGTCCCTTTATCTTTTAAAAAACCGTTTAACCTACCAATAAACATTAAAAAAAATTATATTATTAAATCTTTAAGTCTCGCTTTAAATTTTGCAAAAAACAAAAAAATTGTTGGTTTTATTAATTGTCCTATTAATAAAAATGAAATTTTTAATAATAATTATGGTGTAACTGAATTAAGTGCAAAAAAACTTGGAGTGTTAGGGCAAGAAGTAATGTTAATTTATAATAAAAATTTATCTGTATGTCCAATAACTACACATATAAAAGTTAAGGACGTCTCAAAAAATTTATCAAAAAATAAAATTATTCAAAAAGTAATAACAATAAATAAATTTTACAAAAAAAACTTTAAAATTAAGCCACGTATTGGAATAATGGGTCTAAATCCGCACAATAATGAATTGAAAAATAATTCAGAGGAAAAAAAAATTATTTTACCTGCAATTAAAATTCTTAAAAAAAAAGGGTATAAGGTTATAGGTCCTGTATCTTCAGACACTGCATTTCTTAAATCTAAACAAAGTAATTTTGATGTTTTGGTAGGCATGTATCATGATCAGGTTTTAACTCCTTTTAAGGCACTTTTTAATTTTAATGCAATAAATATTACCCTTGGACTACCCTTTTTAAGAATTTCGCCTGACCACGGAACAGGTAAAGATATAATTAAAAAAAAGCTAGCTAACCCACAAAGCTTGATAGAATCCATTAAATTCTTCAATAAAAATAATGTTAAGATTTAAAAAATCTTTAGGACAAAATTTCCTAATAGATAAAAATATAATTAATAAAATTATATCTATAGATAATTTAAATAATGAAAATATTTTAGAAATAGGTCCTGGTTCGGGAAATTTAACAGATTTTATAATTAAAGAAAAAGTTAAGAATATTGTTGTAATAGAAAAAGACGAAAGTTTATGTAAATTATTGGGAATTAAATTTAATAAAATAAAAAATTTAAAAATTATAAAACAAGATATTTTAAATTATAATTTAAATAATTTAAATTTAAGGGATGTTATAGTTTTTGGAAATTTACCATATAATATATCTACTCAAATATTGGTTGATTTTTTAAATGTTAAAAAATGGCCGCCTTTTTTTAAAAAAATTATCTTTATGTTTCAGAAAGAGGTTGCGGATAGGATTCTTGCAAAACCTAATACAAAAAATTACGGTAGATTAGCTATACTTGTAAACTATCGTTTAAATGTAATAGATAGTTTTAAAATTTCGAAAAATTCTTTTTTTCCTGTGCCTGGGGTTGATTCTAAAATTGTAGTATTTAAACCTAAATTAAAATTTAAATATAAAATTTTAAATATTGAAAACTTAGAAAATATCACAAATATTTTTTTTAGAGGCAAAAGAAAAATGATTAACAAACCTATGTCTAAAATTTTTAAAAATTATGAATTAATTGCTCAACAACTTAAAATTAGTCTTTCCGCAAGACCATCTGAATTATCTTTTGAAGATTACTTTAGATTGGTTGAATATTACGAAAAATTCAATAAATTATCTTAGGTATTTAATTTATCGGTAATAATTTGTTTTATTTCCTTGTAACAGTTTTCAACATTATCATTAACTATTACATGATCGTATTCGGTTGCATGTTTTATGTCTTGCGAGTAAGCCATTAGCCTATTTTTTATAGAATCTTTACCATCCTGGTTTCTTGCTATTAATCTTTTTTCTAGTTCTTCTTTACTGGGGGGTAATATAAATATTTTTAATAAATTTAATTCTTTGAATTCACTCAGTTGTTTCGCTCCTTTCCAATCAATATCAAATAATACGTTACATTTTTTTTTAACAATATCGTCTACTGCAGATTTTGAAGTTCCATAATAATTTCCAAATATTATTGAATGTTCGTAAAAGAAGTTTTCATTTAGCAAAACTTTAAATTTTTGCTCATTAATAAAATGATAATCAACGCCATCTACTTCGTTTGGTCTGGCTTTCCTTGTGGTATGTGAAACTGAAATCTTAAATGTATTATCAGATTGTTGTATTTTTTTTGAAAGAGTAGTTTTTCCTGCGCCAGAAGGAGAAGATAAAACAATCATAAGAGTTTTGCTGCTTAGGTTGTTCATCGTTAATGTTTTATTGATTACTTAGATTTAGTTTCAATAAACTTTATAGCATCTCCTACTGTTAAAATTTTTTCAGCTTCGCTATCAGAAATTTCTGAACCAAACTCTTCTTCGAAAGCCATTACTAATTCCACAGTATCTAAGCTATCTGCTCCAAGATCATCTATAAAACTTGCTTCTTCTGTCACTTTGTCCTCTTCAACACCTAAGTGATCAACTACTATTTTTTTGACTGTTGCAGCTACATCTTTTGACATTTAATTCCTTTTTTTGATTTTTCTTTAGAATTGTTATTAAATTATTTTTTTTCTTTGTCAAGACATATACATCCCGCCATTAACATGGATGGTTTCTCCTGTAACATATGAGGCTGATTCCGAAGATAAAAAAGCTACGCAATTTGATACGTCTTCGCCTGTTCCTAATTTTCCCATTGGGATTCTTGAAGTTAAATATAGTTTCATTTTTTCAGCTATGTTATCGGTCATATTAGAAATTATAAAACCAGGTGATACACAATTAACAGTTATATTTTTTTTGGCATATTCTATTGCTAAACTCTTAGACATTCCAATTATACCTGCCTTTGAGGCTGAATAGTTTGCCTGACCCAAATTACCACTGTGACCAACAATTGAAGTTATATTAACTACTCTGCCAAATTTATTTTTCAACATTCTCTTAATAGCATATTTTGATAATAAAAAAGTAGATGTTAAGTTTAGGTCAATTACTTTTTTCCATTGATCGTCTTTCATTCTTAAAGATAAATTATCGACATTGATACCAGCATTATTAACTATTATATCTAAACCACCCAGGTCCACCGATACACTATCGATGAATTCTTCTATTTTAGAATGTTGTGAAATATCAAATTGTTTAACTTTTATATTTGAATATTCTTTTTTTAATTCATCTAATTTTTCAATTTTTGAACCTGTTCCTAAAACATCTCCTTCAAGTGAAATAAATTTTTTAACTAAAGCTCCACCTATACCTCCTGTGGCGCCAGTAATTAAAATTTTTTTATTTTTAAAATTAATCATTTAAGACTTTCTATATCCTCTATAGTATTTATACTTTTAGACAAAACTTTGTCATTAATTCTTTTTACAAGTCCAGATAGTACTTTTCCTGGGCCAATTTCAATAAAATTATTTACATCATTTTTTATCATATATTCGATAGTTTCTCTCCACCTTACTTTTGAAAAAATTTGCTCTACAAGTAATTTTTTTATTTCTTCTGAATTTTTTGTTGGTTTTGCAGTAACGTTACTAATCAATTCTACGAATGGGTCGCTGAAATTAGTTGTTTGAATTTTCTTTTCCATTCTATCAGCTGCAGGTTTCATTAACGAACAATGAAAAGGAGCGCTTACCGGTAAAAAAATAGATTTTTTTTTATCTTTTTTTAAAATTGAACTCATTTCATTGATTGCACTTTTGTCCCCACTTATTATAATTTGATTATTAGAATTATCATTAGCAACTTCGCACACACCATTTTCTTTTTTTAATTCTGATATGTATTTATTTAATTCCGGCAATTTTATACCCATCACTGCTAACATTGATCCTTTACCTTCCGGTACAGCTTCTTGCATAAATTTTCCTCTTTCGTATAAAAGAGTAAGAGCATCTGAAAAGCTTAAAGAACTTGAGGCAACAAGTGCGCTGTATTCACCTAAAGAATGTCCGGCAAAATATTTTAAATCTTTTTTAATTTCTACATTAAATTCTTCTGTTATTATTTTAAATATAGAGTAACTAATTATTAAAATAGCTGGTTGAGTATTTTTAGTTAATTTTAATTCTGACTCGGGTCCATCAAGGATAATTTTTGAAATTGGAAAATTCAATTTATCATCTGCTTCTTTAAAAATTTTTTTAACCAAATTGAATTTTTTATATAATTCACTTCCCATGCCAACCGATTGTGAGCCCTGACCTGGAAATACTAGTGCTTTCATTTTCTTAATGTGATTAAACACTATTATTACTATTGTACAAACAAATTTTAAATAGTATAAGACCGTTTTTAAATTATAATTTGTTAACAAAATGGCATTTTACGAACACACATTTGTAGGAAAACAGGATCTCAGTGACGCTGAGGTTGATAAATTAGTTACAAAATATTCAGATCAGATTAAACAACACGGTAAGATATTAAAAACTGAAAAATGGGGTCTTTTGAATTTGGCAACTAATATTAGAAAAAATAAAAAAGGTATTTTTGTTCATTTTAAGCTTGAAATAGAAAAGGGCAAATCTTTAAAAGATGTTGAGCAAAAACTCTCAATAGATAATAGCGTGATAAGATATTTAACAGTTAAATATAATAAACTTGATTTAAAAACTGAATTTTTTGGTGAAAAAACTAAATATGAAAAGAGATAAAAAAAAACGCAGAAAAACTGGTGGGTTTGGAAATAAATTAAGTCTATTTCAAAAACCTGAAATGAGGTTTAAAAAAAACTGCCCACTTTCTATTAAGGGAGCGCCTGAAGTTGATTACAAAAATATTAAACTAATAAGAAGATATATTACTGATACAGGAAAAATTTTACCTTCTAGGATCACTTCAGTATCACAAAGTAAACAAAAAGAATTAACTTTGGCAATTAAAAGGGCTAAAATTTTAGGTCTCGTATAAATGCAAATTATTTTATTGGAAGATATAAGAAACTTGGGAAAAATCGGTGAAATTGTCAACGTTAAAGACGGATATGGAAGAAATTTTTTGCTTAAGTTAGGTAAAGCACTTAGGGCTGATAAATCAAATATCGACTTTGTAAACAAAAAAAAAGCCGAAATTAACAAAAAAAATGTTGAACAAAAAAAAGCTGCAAAAAAAATAGTTGAAAAAATTAAAAATAAAAAGTTACTTTTTGTTAAAGAAACAAAAGAAAATGGAGATCTTTTTGCTCCAATAAAACCTAGGGAAATTTCAAAATATTTTAGTGAGAATTTTAAAGAGACTATACATCCTTCCCAAATAGATCTTAAACAAGAGCTTAATAAAGTTGGTCAATTCTCTATCTTAGTTAATTTACATTCTGATTTAGTTACAGAATTACATGTTTTGGTTGAAAAAAAACAATCCAAATAATCTTAAATTTCTCCACAAGTAAAAAAAAAAGTTAATAACTTTTATATATTAAAGAAAAATCTTTTCTATAAAGTTAAATTAATTCATGGAGAAAGTCAGTTTAGAAAAATTCAAAATACAGAAAGAGAAAATTCTGCCATCAAATCTAGAGGCAGAACAAGCTCTTATTGGTTCAGTACTGGTAAATAATGACATAATAGATGAAGTTACAGGCATTATAAGTTTTAAAGAATTTTATGATCCTTTGCATTCAAAGATTTTTAATCTTATTGAAACTTTACATAACAAAGGAATGATAGCTAACCCTATTACTTTAAAAACATCGCTCGAGAAAGATGAGGGTTTAACTGAAATAGGTGGGACTGAATATTTAGTTAAATTAACGAGATTTTCCTCCTCTACTAAACAAGCTATTGATTATGCAAAAATTATTCATGAAAAGTTTGTAAGACGTGAGCTTGTTCAAATATCTCAAAATTTATCAGATGAATCTATGGATGATGCTACTGAAAAGTCTGGAGAAACAATAATTCAAGATACTGAAAAATCTTTATTCGATCTAGCTGAGAGAGGTACTTTTAATCAATCGTTTTTAAAATTCAATCAGGCTTTAGATCAAACTATAGAAATGGCTACAAATGCCATGAAAAATGAGCAAGGTATAGTCGGTGTTTCTACTGGTCTTGATGACCTAGACGAAAGACTTGGTGGTTTACACAAATCTGATTTAGTTATAATCGCTGGTAGACCGTCAATGGGTAAAACAGCTCTTGCTACAAACATTGCTTATCATGCTGCAAAAAAAATTTTTGATGAGGGAAAAAAGTCTTGTGTGGCATTCTTTTCACTGGAGATGTCATCAGAACAATTATCAACAAGAATTTTATCTGAGCAGTCTAGAATAAAATCAAATGACATAAGAAGAGGTAAAGTTTCAGAAGAAGAATTTAACAGGCTTATTGAAACATCTAGAAATATACATGAACTACCCTTGTATATAGATGAGACACCCGCAATTACAATTGCCGCTCTATCGAATAGAGCAAGAAGAATAAAAAGACTTTTTGGTTTAGACTTGATTGTTGTTGACTACATTCAATTGATGTCTAGTGGTGGTAAAAGGTTTGAAGGAAGAGTTCAGGAGATATCTGAAATAACACAGGGATTGAAAGCTTTGGCGAAAGAATTAAGCGTACCTGTTCTTGCTCTTTCTCAGTTATCACGTGCCGTAGAACAAAGAGACGATAAGAAACCTTTACTTGCTGATTTAAGAGAATCAGGCTCTATTGAGCAAGATGCTGATGTGGTAATGTTTGTTTTCAGAGAAGAATATTATTTAGAAAGAAAAGAGCCAAAAACTGGAACCGTTGAATATGGTGATTGGCAAGCAAAAATGAATGAGATTCTCGGATCTGCAGATATTATAATTGGAAAACAGAGACATGGGCCCACTGGAAATGTAAAAGTTGAATTTGAGGGTATATATACCAAATTTAAAAATGCCACAAAAGCAGGGTAAAAATAAGTAATTTTAAATTATCTACTTTTAAGCTATATCTGATAATAGTGACACTCTCTAATTTATACAAAAATATTGTAATAGAAAAACCAAAGTTAACTTTATTTGCGCTCATTATTTTACTACTTAGCTTTACTTATTATTCAAAAAATTTTCAGCTGGATGCTTCTTCGGACACACTTCTCTTAGAAAATGACCCAGATTTAAACTATTTAAGGGAAGTAAATAAGAAATATGGATCAAAAGATTTTTTAGTTTTGACCTATACTCATGAGCCTGGCGAGTCTTTTAAATCCGAGAATACAATCAAAAATGTTGCTCTACTCAAAAATTCATTAGAAAACCTAGATTGGGTAAGCAATGTTATCACTATTCTGGATGTTCCTTTATTACAAAACAATGATGATCCGTTAGCAGAAAGAATAAAAAATTTTAAAACCTTATTTAGTCAAGATGTTAATTTAGATAGAGGGTTTGATGAAATAATTAATAGCCCAATATATAAAGATTTTGTAATTAGTAGTGATGGAAAAACAAGTGGGATTTTAGTTTACATAAAACCAGATAAGGAATTATCTAAATTAGTAGAAACAAAAAATGATTACCTCAAAAGGAAAGCTAAAGAACAATTTACATCCGAGGATAAGAGAGCATATAAAATTTTTTTAAAAGAGTACGATTCCTACAGAAAATCTTATAATAAAAAAAATCACCAAAATATAAATGAAATTAGAAAAATAATTAAGGATCATCCTTCACCTGGTGAGGTTAAAAAAAAATCTTCTGATATCTATCCTATAATTCACCTGGGTGGGATTCCAATGATAGCTGATGATATGATGACGTTTATTAAAAACGATATTGTAGTTTTTGGAGCAGGTGTTTTCTTATTTATTATATTTACTCTTTGGTTTGTTTTTAGAAGTATACTATGGGTAATCGTTCCTCTTTTGAGTTGTTTTTTTTCAGTTTTAATTATGATTGGTTTTTTGGGTTTAGTTGGATGGAAGGTCACTGTTATTTCCTCAAATTTTATTGCATTAATGCTGATTCTAACAATGGCTATGAATATTCATATAAGTGTTCGATATTTACAGTTTAGAAAAGAGAATCCCAATGTTTCTAATAATGAAGCGCTTCTTTGGACATCTGAAAAAATGTTTTGGCCAATTCTTTATACGGTGCTAACAACTATATGTGCATTTTTATCACTAATATTTAGCGGCATTAAACCAATCATAGACTTTGGGTGGATGATGACCGTAGGTTTGGTAGTTTCAATGTTCATAACTTTTACTTTACTGCCATCAATTTTAAATATTTTAACAAAACAAAGTACTAATTTTAGTGATCAAAAAAAATCAATAATCACATCTTTCCTTGCTAAAGTAGCGCAAAAAAATACTTTAACTATTTTTGGATCAGCAATAATAGTTATAATTATAAGTATTTTTGGAATAACAAAACTCGAAGTTGAGAATAGCTTTATAAATTACTTTGATAAAGAAACTGAAATTTATAAAGGTATGAAATTGATAGATGAAGAACTAGGAGGAACTACTCCTCTTAATGTAATAATAAAATTTCCTAAAAAAGAAAAAGATAACGATACTGATGATGATTGGGAAGAAACTGAGGAAGATGACTCGAAATATTGGTTTACTAGAGATAAAATTGATAAAATTACTAAAGTTCATGATTATCTTGACGGACTAGACTCTGTGGGAAAAGTTATATCTTTTGCTTCTATGGTTAGAGTTGCTGAGGATCTAACGGGTGGAAAGCAATTGCAAGGTTTGGAAATGGGGGTTTTGTATACAAAAATACCCGCTTCAATAAAAACAGAAATAATAGATCCTTATATTTCGATTGAAAATGATGAGGCAAGAATCGGTTTGAGAGTTTTGGATTCTAAAGATGATCTTAGAAGAAATGAACTTATTAAAAAAATTAATTATGATTTAGAAAATGAACTTGGCTTAAGTACTGAAGAATTCAAATTAGCTGGGGTTTTAATATTGTTTAACAACCTTTTACAAAGTTTGTTTAAATCTCAAATATTGACACTAGGAATAGTAATGGCTGGGATAACTTGCATGTTTTTTATTCTTTTTAGAAATATAACTTTATCTTTGATTGGTGTTGTTCCTAATTTTATGGCAGCTTTTTTAATTTTAGGTATTATTGGTTTACTCGAGATTCCTTTAGATATGATGACAATAACTATTGCTGCAATAACGATTGGTATAGCTGTAGATAACAGTATTCATTATATTTACAGGTTTAAAGAAGAATACAAAAAAATTAATGATTACAACAAAGCACTTGAAAAGTGTCACAACACTGTAGGTATTGCAATTTTAAACACGTCTATAACAATAGTTTTTGGTTTTTCAATATTGGTGTTATCAAATTTTATACCAACAATTTATTTTGGTGTTTTTACAGGAATTGCCATGCTATTAGCTATGCTTTCAGTTTTAACTTTATTGCCAAAATTAATCTTAACTTTTAAGCCATTTTAAAATGGACAATGTTATATCTTTTATAAGAGAAAATATCGTATTATTTGATATAATTTTTTTAATTTTTATTATTTATTTTTCATTCCAGTGTTTTGCTAAAGGATTTTTTATTAGTTTGATTTCTTTTTTAAAATGGATTTTGGCATTGGTAATTACTATAATTATAGTTCCTAAATTAGAACCTTATATTTCTGATTATATTAATAATGAATATATTTCTGGAATTGGTTTGGGAATAGCAATTTATATACTTACATTATTTGTTTTGATTCTGGGGGGAAAATCTTTAAGTAGATTATTTTCATATACGGGTATGGGGTCGGTAGATAAAGTTTTTGGATTTTTCTTTGGTATTTTCAAGGGCTATGTTTTTGTTGTGTGTGTCTTTTCAATCTTAAATTGGTTTTATTCTTATGATAAATGGGGTATGTCTCTAAATAATTCATACTTTTTTCAAATAACCGAAAAAGGAAGCAAATTGTTGATTGAGGAATTTCCGGCAAGAAAAGATATCGAGGACACAAAAAAAGAAATTGAAAAAATTTAAAAAATGAAAAAAATTAATGAAAAATGTGGCGTTTTTGGAGTTTATGATATTGAAGATGCATCAGCCTTAACAGCTCTTGGGCTTCATGCTTTGCAACACAGAGGTCAAGAAGGTTGTGGAATAGTTTCTTTTGATGGAAAAAATTTTCATTCCGAAAAGAGACATGGATTAGTAGGTGATAATTTTACTAATAAAGATGTGCTTAAAAAACTACCTGGTAAATTTGCGGTTGGTCACAATAGATATTCTACTACCGGTGAAACTTCCATGAGAAATATTCAACCTTTTTTTGCTGATCTTTATGGAGGAGGTATAGCAATTGCTCATAATGGAAACTTAACAAATGCTTTGCGTCTCAGAGAAAATTTAGTTAAAGAAGGGGCAATTTTTCGGACTACGAGTGATACGGAAACTATTGTTCAATTAATTGCAAAATCAAAAAGATTAAAAATAATTGACAAAATTATTGACGCACTTTTTCAAATCCAAGGTGGTTTTGCTCTTACAATGATTACAAATAAAAAACTTATAGGTGTTAGAGATCCGCTAGGTATAAGACCATTAGTTTTAGGAAAATTAAAAGACTCGTATGTATTGGCATCAGAAAGTTGCGCCTTAGATATAATAGGTGCAAAATTTGTAAGAGAAGTTGAGAATGGTGAGATTGTAGTTATTGAAAATAAAAGTATTCAAAGTCTAAAACCTTTTCCCAAAAAGAAAAGTAGACCATGTGTATTTGAATATATCTATTTTGCAAGACCCGATAGTTTACTTGATGGAAAAAGTGCTTACGAGTACAGAAAAAATCTTGGTTATGAACTTGCTAAAGAGTCTAAAGATGTTGGAGATATTGTTGTTCCAGTTCCTGACTCGGGTGTTGCGGCTGCTTTAGGTTACGCTCAACATAAAAAAATGAATTTTGAGTTAGGACTGATTAGAAATCATTATGTTGGTAGAACATTCATAGAGCCCACACAAAATATAAGAAGCTTAGGAGTTAAACTTAAACTAAGCGCAAATATGTCATCTATAAAAAACAAATCTATTGTTTTAATTGATGACTCATTAGTAAGAGGTACTACCTGCTTCAAGATTGTGAAAATGCTTTATGAAGCTGGTGTAAAAGAAGTTCATGTAAAAATTGCATGTCCTAAAATTAAATATCCGGATTTTTACGGAATAGATATGCCTTCAAAAAAAGAACTTTTGGCAGCTAATAAAAATTTGGATGAAATGCAAAAATTTATAGGTTCAGACTCATTAAGTTTTTTAAGTTTAGATGGACTTTATAAAGGTTTGTGTTCGTCAAAAAGAAACAATGTTTACCCTCAATTTACAGATCATTATTTTACTGGAGAATATCCTATTGAAAGAGTTGATCAAAATGAAAACAAAGTTGTGAGTCAATTGTCTCTTCTAAGTGGAAAATCTAATAATTAATTTAATTAAAAATCAAAACTCTCATTTTTTTATCTATCAGATAAATTCTTTGATCAATTAAAATTGGGTTTGAAAAAAAACCTTTCTTAGAGGCTTTTGTGTAATTAACAATTTTACCATTTTGATAGTCTATAAACAAAAAGAAACCATTAGTTGTGGTTGCAAGTATTTGGTCAGAAACTAATATTATTGATTTAATATCTCCAATTTTTTTTTTATTAATTTTATCATTATTTTTAAATAAATCTTTTGACCATATAACTTTTCCTGTTTTGGAATTTATATTTAGAAAAAAACCGTTTTTTGATGCTAAAAAAATAAAATTCTCAGTTACTATTGGTTTAAGATCTGTGGCAAAGGGCACTTTCCAATTAACAGCTCCATTTCTGCTATTGATAGAAAAAGTGGAGTCCGAACTGCTAAATAAGATTTTTTCGTCTCTACATATTATTGGTGAAGAATAAAATAAATCAGAAGACTCCTCGGTGCTTAAAAATATTGTTGATAACCAATTAATACTCTTATTAAAATAATTAATTGAATATAACTGCCCCGTGGATGTTACAAAATAAATATTTTTTCGATTGGTATCCAAACAAATATGGGTCTCTTGTTTTGACTTTATAAAAGATGGGAATGTTTCTAAACTTAAAATTTCATTACCGTTGATTTTATTAATTGAATAGTACTTGTTATCTTGATTTAAAACAAAAATAGTTTCATCATCTATTTTAATATTTGATCTAAATGGTATGCCATAATTTTTAGCCCAAATTAATTTACCGGTATCCATTTTGATTGAGTAAATAAATCCTAAGTTATCCGATATGACTAAGTCTTGATTTGAGATTTTTAATTTAATTTTTACTGGTATGTCTTTATATCTTTTTTTATAAAAATTAAATTTCCAAATTAACTTTTTTTCAGATAAAGAAAATTTATAAATATTACCCGAAAAATCATAGAAAAATAATTTATCGTTAGAAATTAATGGCTCGAAAAATGAGTCAAAAGAATTAAATTTGTTTTTTCCAATTTTTTTACTTTTATAGATTAGATATTTCTTATTTTCATATTCAAAATGTGGTGTAAAATTATCGGACGAAAAGTTTGTCTGCAGCCAATTTTTGCTTATTATTTTTGGAATTTTGGCATTTATAGTTCCTGATATTTCTTCATTAAATTTTTTCTGTGTTTCAAAAACAAGTTTTGTATTCTTTATTAAAATTTCTTTTTTTAGTTGGTCTTCTTTGTTTTTAAAAAAATTACCTGGATTTTTAAAAGAACAACTAGTTGAAAATAATACTATACAAAATAGAATAATAAAATTACGTATTTTAATCATTATTTATTAACTTCATTTTTCTTTTAATATCACTAACATCGATACTTAAATCTTCTCCTTTATTTAATATTTGTATGTAATATTGCTCTGCTTTTTTAAATTGTTTTTTTGAGTAATAATAATCACCTAAAAACTCCATTGATTGTAATCTCCAGATTGACTTGGAATTGATAATTGGATTAAGCAAATCTAGTAATGTTTTTTCGTCACTACTTTGAGATAAATGGATAGCTTTTTTCAATTTTATTAGATTTAAGTCCTCTTTTTCTAATTTACCGATAGAAATGACCGAATCAAAATATTCATTAATTATATTTGGATCTTCATCTAATTTTTTATCGATTATTAAATATAGGGCCAGAGGGGAATATGTTTCGTCTTTTTCATTTACTATATCTTTTAAAATTTCTAACGACTTATCATTACTGTTTTTGTTTAATAAAATTTTTGCTTGTATAAAATCTTTTGAAATTCTCTTTTTATTTAATTTATTAGAATAATCTGTCCATAAAAAAAATATACCAATTAAAACAATAAAAAAAAATATTGATAATAATATTTTAATATTTGATTTTAAAAAATCTTTTATATTTCTTTTTTGTTCTAAATTCTCAGAATTCATTTATTCAATAAGTATTTTTTTTTGTAGGAAATGTTTGTTTTAACACTTCTTTTTTAAACCTTATCAAGGTCTTTTGTAATATTTTTTCTAAATTTAAATATTTTTTTACAAATCTAGGATAAAAACCACTTAAACCTATAAGATCGTCAGTAACTAAAATTTGACCATCGCAGTATTTTGATGATCCTATACCAATAGTTGGTATTTTAATTGCATTAGTTATTTTTTTTGATGTTTTTTCCGCAATACATTCCAGTACTAAACTGAAAGCACCTGCTTTTTCTATTTCTTTGGACTCATTTATTAACTTTAATTCTTCTTTTTTATTATTGCCTTGGGGTTTAAATTTTTTTTTGTATTGTGGAGTAAAACCTATGTGTCCCATAACAGGAATTCCTGATTTTACCAGTTTTTTTATAATTGAAAAATTCTTTCCATTGCTTTCTAATTTAATAGCATCGCAGTGAGTTTTTTTTAAAACTTTTTTGGCATTTTTTTTTGCTTGTTTAAAATTTCTATAGCTATTGATAGGCATATCTACTACTAAAACACTTTTTTTAATTCCTTTACTTACTGCAACAGAATGATTAATCATAGTTTGTAAGGATATAGATTTTGTATCTTTCATGCCATAAAATGCTGTAGCAATAGAGTCACCAACCAAAATTATATCACAATATTTGTCTAATATTTTTGCTATAGGTTTTGAATACGCTGTTAAACAAACTAGTTTTTTTTTTGATTTAAGTTTTTTAATCTTAATAATTTTCTTTTTCATTTTTGTGATTTTTATTTACTTAGGTTCTAAACTATCCAATTTTATTTTAAGTTCTTTTTCTTTTTCACAAAATATTTTACATACTTGTTTAAAGTTATTAATTAATTTTTTTGACTCTGTATAATCTGATTTTTTAATCTTTAAAGCTGCGAGAAGAAATATAGCCTCTTCATTTTTTGGATTTATTAAAATTACGGTATTTAAATTTTGTTCTTCCATAATTTCGTTTTTTTCCTCTTTAAAAATTTTAGCTAAATACAGATATGATTTTTCATTTTTTGGATTAAATACAATATCTTTTTCAAATTTAAATTTAGATTTATTATACTTTTTCTCTTTAAAAAGTTTTTCTGCCTCCGCAAAATAACTATTTTTGCTTAAGACCTCTTTTGTAAAAAAAAGTCCGAAAAACAAAATCAAAAAGTAAATTTTAAATTTATGCATTTATTGCTATTATTATGTACTTAATCCAGAACAATGTATATATGTTTCTCTAGACTCATCTCTGCTTGAATTGGGCTTAAAAAAATCAATTTTTTTAAAGTATTTTTTTCCTTTAAATTTAATTTCCTCAAAATCTTCACCCATAAAAAGTTTTGATACAACAATACCATTTTTATTTAAGATATCCTTGGAAAAATCTAATATATCTAAGCATAACTGATTGGTTCTAATGCTATCTAAATTTTTATTTCCTGTGGTATTTGGTGCCATATCTGACAAAATTACATCTATTTTAGAATCAAAATATTCATAAATAATTGATTTAGATTTTTTTTCTAAGAAATCTCCCATTATAAATTTTACCCCATTAATATCTTCAATTTTTTTTTTATCTATAGCTAATATTTTCCCATTTTTAATTTTTTTAATAGCTACCTGAGACCATCCGCCAGGAAAAGAGCCTACATCTAATAATTTTATTCCATTTTTTAAAAATTTAAATTTTTTATCTAATTCGATTAGTTTAAAAGCTGACCTGGATCTGTAACCAGCTTCTCTTGCTTTTCTAAAAAAATGATCTTGGTAACTTTTGCTATCCATTTAAGAGAGCTACAATATATCTTGATTCTCGTCTTCTATCTCTATTTGATTTGCTGTTCTTAATTTATTTCTAAAATTATAAATAGCAGCAGGTATTAAAAATAAATAAATTAATGAACAAATAGTTATAGTTTCGAAAGTAAATTGAATGATTGATACAAAAAACAAACCTACTCCTAAAAGAAGAAATACTGTCATGTTTCTTTTAATTGCAATTTTCTTAAAAGAAAATGTTGGAACTTTACTTATTAATAGCAGAGATACCAGAACCATAAAATATGGTGTTATTATTCTCAAATTAAATAAATTTGAAAAATTTGATAGTTCAAATATCAAGGGGAATAAAATTAAACAACCCCCAGCTGGTGATGGTACTCCTTGAAAATAATTATTTTTCCACTCGTCTTTTTTTTCAAATTTGGTCAGATTAAATCTTGCGAGTCTTAAAACACAACATACAGAAAAAAATAAAACAATTAACCATCCTAATTTACCAAACTTATTCAGTTCCCAAAAATATACTATAAATGCTGGTGCTATGCCAAAACTCACAAAATCTGTCAACGAATCTAGTTCTTTTCCAAAATCTGAGGTTCCCTTTATTAATCTAGCTACTCTTCCGTCTAAACCATCTAAAATTGCAGCAACAATCAAAAATAGAACTGCAAAAGTAAAGTTACCGTCTAAAGCAAACTTAATTGAACTAATTCCAAGACAAACACCAATCAGTGTTAGAACGCTTGGTAAAATATATCTAGTTTTGTTTACAGAAACTACATTAAACTTATTTTTTTTTTCCATTTAAATACTCGCTATTAAGCTTTCACCAGCTATAACGTTTTGTCCAACTTTTACTAAAGTTTTTCTTTGGGAATAGTATATATCAACTCTGCTTCCAAATCGAATCATCCCAAGTCTTTGTCCTTGGTTAACCATTTTATTCTTTTCTGTTTGAGTTACAATTCGTCTTGCGATTAATCCAGCAATCTGCACTACTACGATTATTTCATTAGTTTTTTTGTCTTTAATTTTAAAATAATTTCTTTCATTTTCTTCACTTGCTTTATCAAGAGAGGCATTTAAAAATTTTCCAGGTTTATAAAAAATATCTTCTATCTCGCCTTTAGAGGGAGCCCTATTAACATGGCAATCGAATACGTTCATAAAAATACTTACTCTAGTGAATTTTTTGCTATCTAAACCTAATTCAATCGGTCCGTTAATTTCTTGAATAGAGGAAATTCTGCCATCTGCTGGGCTTACTAAATAATTGTCATCATCAATTATAGTTCTCTCCGGATCTCTAAAAAAGTAATAGACCCAAATAGTAATTAAAACGAAAAGTAAACCAAAAAAGTCTGAAATTGACCATAAAACTAATGTCAGTATCGAGGATATAACTAAAAATTTATACCCTTCCTGGTGTAACTTTGGAAATATTTTATCAAGCATCATAACTAATAATTTGATAATCTTAGGGTAATATGTATAAAAATCTCTAATTATCAAATTAAATTTTTTTTATGGCGAAAATAAAAGTAAAAAATCCAGTAGTTGAGCTTGATGGCGATGAAATGACTCGTATTATTTGGTCATTCATAAAAGATAAGCTGATTAAACCCTATCTAGATATTGATCTTAAATATTTCGATTTAGGGATGGAAAATAGAGATAAGACAAATGATCAAGTTACAATTGATTGTGCTAAGGCAATTCAAAAATTTGGGGCTGGAGTAAAATGCGCAACAATAACTCCTGATGAGGCTCGTGTTAAAGAATTCAATTTGAAGAAAATGTGGAGATCTCCAAATGGTACTATAAGAAACATTGTTGGTGGGACAATTTTTAGAGAACCTATTATTTGTAAAAATGTTCCAAGATTAGTACCTCATTGGACTGATAGTGTTATAGTAGGAAGACATGCTTTTGGGGACCAATATAGAGCTACAGACTTCAAAGTACCTGGTAAAGGTAAAATGACAATTAAATGGGAGTCCGAAGATGGAAAAAATAAAATTGAACATGAGGTTTATGATTTCAAAAATTCTGGTGTTGCACTTTCTATGTATAACCTAGATGATTCTATAAAAGATTTTGCTAGAGCATGCATGAACTATGGTTTGATAAGAAAGTGGCCCGTTTATTTTTCTACTAAAAATACAATTTTAAAAGCCTACGACGGAAGATTTAAAGATATATTTGAAGAAATTTTTCAAAAAGAATTCAAAGATAATTTTAAAAAATTAGGTATTACTTATGAACATAGATTAATAGATGATATGGTGGCTTGTGCTATGAAATGGAGTGGAAAATATATTTGGGCCTGTAAAAATTATGATGGAGATGTTCAATCTGATACAATTGCACAAGGATATGGTTCACTTGGATTGATGACAAGCGTACTTAGAACTCCGGACGGTAAAATAGCGGAAGCTGAAGCAGCTCACGGAACAGTTACAAGGCATTATAGACAACATCAGCAAGGTAAAGAAACTTCTACTAATCCAATTGCATCTATTTTTGCTTGGACTAGAGGGCTATCTCATAGAGGACAATTAGATGGTAATCAGGAATTAATTAAATTTTCAAATACTCTTGAAAAAGTTTGTGTAGAGACTGTTGAAAGCGGATCTATGACTAAGGATTTAGCAATTCTAATTAGTAAAGATCAAAAATTCTTAACAACAAATCAATTTTTAGAAGAAATAAACTCTAATTTAAAAAAGAAACTTAATTAATTTTTTTATTTAAGGCTTCAAGGGCTTTTTCGATATTATCTTTGTTTGACCCACCTGCCTGAGCAAAATCTTTTCTACCGCCGCCACCCTTACCTTCGAGAATCTCTGAGGCAGTTTTTACTAACGTTATAGCGTCATATTTTTTTATTAATTCCTTGGTTAAACCAACTGCTACACCGACTTTTCCTTCAAAAGTTGATATGCAGATTACAATACCTTCTTTAATATCTTTTTTACCTTTATCAACTATACCCCTTAGCTCTTTAGGTGGAAAATCTGTGAGAACTTGTTGTCTTAAAGTAAATGCCCCCACTTTTTTATCTTTAATAATATTTTTATTTTTATCTTTTAGAACGTTTTCTATTTTAGCTTTTTCAAGAACTTTGTTCAAAGATCTAAATTGTTCAGACAAATCTTTATTTTCTTTGGATTTCAAAAATCCATCAATATACCTTGGTTCAATTTTAAGTTTTAAAAGTTGATTTTTAATTCCATTTATTTGATCTTTTAGAGTTTCTTCTTTTAGGGACTTGTCCTGTTTGAGAGATTTTTCATAATTTTCTAGCTGCTTATCCCTTAAAGCTTCTACTCTTCTTATTCCAGATGCTATCGAGGATTGACTAATCACTTTAAATTTTCCAACTTCTTTTGTGTTTTTAACATGTGTACCACCACACAACTCAGTA
>MDTB01211369.1_pt1 | contig 63775 bp, 33 predicted proteins | sample 811161 | NCBI WGS metagenome assembly MDTB01 (sample SAMN05326650, study PRJNA326480) | marine metagenome | isolation source: seawater | place: Mediterranean Sea | collected 2009
GCAGATGCTATTTCAGGAGTATATTCCATTTGATCAAAATCTACATATCTTTCTAAACGATGCTGTTCACTCATAACAGCAGCCATTAGATTATCAAACGGATTGTATTCAGTTTTCTTAAACTGTTGGCCACTGGCAGACTTAAACCTTTGAGCGTACTGATCTAGTTGTCTTCTTCTTAGTCTTCTGGCGGTCTGTGTCCTGTAAGTTACTAGAGGTCCTGATAGGAGTCTTGTCAGCTTCTTGAACAGTGTGCTATCTGGATTTCTAGTCTGTTTTTTGTGTTTATTGTCTTTAGCCGCCATAAATTTTATCCTTTAAACAACCACGGAAATTGTTCATGAGTTTTCTTTGTCTGGTTAATCTTATCAAATACCCCGTCCTTTTTATAGTTTCTCATACCTGGTATTGAAGTATTAATGGTGGTGTTTGAAGTTCTCATTGAGCCAATTATGGCTTTTTTGTATTCGGTATTTCTTTGGTTTTCAATTAAAGCTGTATCTCTGACCCAACAGCCGATTGAACAAGCCATAACTAAATCATCGTTGTAACTTCTCATAGCCTCTGCTTTACCATTGTTCCAAATAAACGTCTTCATTTCGTTTAACAATCTAGACGAATATATTTTAATTAGTTTATTTCTTATGAATTCTTCCATTTTAGCAATTATAAGTGGTCTTGTTTTTGAAGACGTTGTAAATCCTGCCACAGAATTTGATTTATATTCTGCCTGAATGGGGTCTATGTAGTCGTGACTGGACTTTATGGAGTAATATATATTAGGATAACCCCTCTCTCTTAATTTTTCTAAAACAGAATATCCAACAGAATTATTTTCAACCACCATTAAACAATTACCATATTCTCTGCCAGAGTTTAAAAGAATCTCTGAAAATATATCTGGGGTTACTTTCCCTTGATATTCTGCTACTATCTCCATGGTATCTAATTTAAAAACATGAGAAACAGAATAGTCTCTTCCATCACCACGAGCAACATCTGCAGATATCATATAGTTACAACTAGGCTGATACTCTTCCCAAATCCAATAATTTCTGTCAAAACCAGTCCTATATTTTGGCTCTACTATCATACCTTGTATAATAGATATATCATCACCATGAAAGACCGTCTCACCTGACATATTAAAATTGCACTCTAGCTCTTGTGCGATTTCTCTTCTTGACATGTTTCTTGTTTCTTTTTCGAACCAAGCTTGATCGCGATCAGGATGGCGAGCCCATGGTAGTTTCATGTGATAAAAATCGTTTATTTTTTGTTCAGCTTCTGTATAGATCTTGTGAAACCAATTGCCAACACCATTTGGTGTCGACAGTGCTATGCAACGTCCACCAGTTGATAGTGTGGGATATAGACCCATCCACAATTCTTCCAAACCTTCAACGTGAGCTGCCTCATCTATCACCAGCAAGGATAGGGCTTCTGACCGACCGGCATCGCCAGAAGTTGAAGATGCTTTTATTTGCGATCCATTTGAAAGTTCAAAACTAGTTCTATTGTCAATGGTAACTTTTGCTATCATGAGCCAGTCAGGAACGTTTTTAAGTATGCTTTTGACTTTTTTAACGAGGTTGGATGCTGTACTGAACTTGGTGGCTATAACTAAAACATTCTTCTCTCTATGGAAAAGCATTAGCCAAACAACATATGCAGCTGAAACAGTTGATATTCCAAGCTGCCTGGCTTTTAGAATGACATTAAACCTGTGATCGTTAAAGTTTTCTATTGCTTCTTCTTGAAAGTCATAAAGATTAAAAGAGATTAGGCCTCTTTGTGGGTGAGTAATTTTAGCGTAATTATTAATAAAGTGAATGGGGTCCTTGCCGCATTTGACAATCTCTCCCATCATTTGCTTTTTTGATAATTTATAAGACATTTATAAGATGACTATTTGCTTTTTCCAAGCTCTAAAAACTTTCTTATTGAGTCATCAAGTTTCTTTTCTTCTGGTGCTATAGCTTTGGAATCAATATTACCAATCTTGTAATTCTTCTTTGCAATAACAGTCGTTCTTACTCCAGAAATTCGTTGAACTATGGCGTCAACTTCTCCGACTGACTTAAGACTTAGGGTTTCACCCGTTGCTTTACGGAACGCTTTCTTTAAAAAAGACACTACTTGTTCAATCATGCTGTCGACATCGCCCTCCACATCAGTCCTGTGTACGTCTTTCAATTTCATATCAGACTGGTAAGACACGCACAACATGTTACCTCCAACCTTTACAGAAAAGCCGTCCATGACGCGTGAATCAATAAGAGGATCCCCCTCCTCCCTTTTTAGTCCTATTTTTACTTTTTCTCCGTCAGCATCAACAGCTCCATCATAACTGTTGCTTATTGCTTGGGATATCCCTCGTATAATTTCTAAAGTTGTGGCCATAAATAAATCCTCTAAAATAAATAGTTACTATTATAAATAGTTACTTGTTTGGTCTCCAGCCTGTTTTCCATCGTTCTTCTCTGCCTTCTACGTATTGTATATAGCATTTAAAGCAACATTGAAACTTGTGCATGTAAAGGTCATCTTTTAGATGAAAAGAATAAAGCCCACAAACAGGACACTCGCGAGAGTTTTCATTATTTAAAAACTTCTCAGAAACTAAAAAATTGTTTTTTCTAACTTTCTTAGTTTCCTTTTCTTCTTTGTCTTTATAAAACTGCTTTAGTTGCTCTACATGTTTCTTTTCTTTTTCTTGATTCCAGAACTTTTTTGGGTTATCGACAGCTTCTGTGCCATATTTTTCAGCTATAGCCCTTTCAACCTTGACGACATAATCTGGATCTTTCTTTGACATAATTGTTTACCTAATTGCAATAACAGTAAGTATTGTAGCAACTACTCCAGTGCCCAATCCTCCAAGAGCCCACCAGTGAGAATAATCGTTTGGACGCTTAAGTGCAGCTTGTTCTAACTTTTTAATTTCCTGCTCTTTAATGGACAGCATCTTTTCGTTTTGTTTGGTCATAGTCTCAACTCTTAATTTTAGATTTTGAACTTCTAAGCTATATCTTGCAGTTACTTCACTCACTGCCTGCTCTATGGATAAGTCGCATCTCTTTTCACAGAATTCAATAGCCGTCTGAAGCTTGGCTGATGCAATGTCGTCAAAACACCAAGAGTCAAATGGTACTATCTCACCTTGAAGAACTCTTGTGAACTTTCCCTCTGGCTCTTGTGCATATAAAGTACAAGGTAAAAAACTAATCAACATAAGTAAAGCCAAAGGCTTTTTCAATCTTTTTGCGAATAACAACAGGGTCTCCTTTCGATTTGGCTACTATTTCTTTTACTCTTTGTTTTTCTTCTTTATCTAAGTCTTTGTTCTTTTTAGCATACTCTTTCTTTATTTTATCAAGAGTTTTGTTATATTTTTCTATTAATTCATCTCTTTTTAAAATTTCTTCATTATGCTTTTCTTTCAATAGAACAACTTGCTTCTCATAGGACTCTTTCTTTGCGTTTAAGACGTCTATTGCTGCCTGGGCGTTTTGTCTTGTAAAAAGCCAAACAGCTATTGACCAGATAATCAAGAATGGAATTTGCCAATATTCTTTTGTAAACTTCCAAACTTTAGCTATCCATAATTTAACGACCAACCAGCTCATGACTTACCATGTTTCCATTGTACGGCCATATCAACCAACGCCTGGGTTCCTATGTACGCTAATGTTACAGCAACCCAATTATCACTAGTAACCATGCCACCAAAACACAAGCCTGTGGCCGTTAACCAGGCTAGGAATTTTCGTGATATAAACCTTTCAACATGTCTGTCTGCAAATGCTTTTAGCTTCTCTACCATTGTAAGCACCTCCTACATTAAATAGGAGGCTATACATTTACGTGAGCAAATCCACCCTTTTTATCAATAATAATTTGCTGATCTACACAGTCTTTTAAAGAATCTAGATGCGATATCAATATAACAGTTTTGAAAAATGATTTAACCATATCCAAAATTCTAATAAAGCCTTCCATATTCTCCTCATCTAAAGCCGTCCCAGGCTCATCTAATATAAAGACGTCAGGCTTTGGAAGGTTTGAAACCGTAAGAAAAGCTAATCTGATAGCCATAGATGCAATAGTTTTCTCTGCACCGGATCCTAATTCCAGTGGTCTAGCATCATGCTTTGGATGCTTGATAAAGATATTTATTTTCTTTTCATCGTTTTCAATAAAGATCTCAAAGTCAACAATGTTAGTTAGAATCTTTGATATCTCAGCATTTATGAGCGGTAACCTCTTTTTGATAACATCATAAGAAATACCATTTGTGTGACAACAGGTCATCATCAAATCATAGGCTGAATATTCAGCACTCAATTCTTCTAATGTCTTTTCTTGCTCCTTTAGTGTTAGCAACTTTTGTTCAAGAGAGCCGTGCTGCTTATATAAAGTTGTTAAATCATCTTGGCAATTATCGTGTTCTTTTTGCATAGAGTTTTTTTGCTTGGTTAGAGACTTTCTTTTGCTTAGAAGTGTCTCCAGGTTTTCTATAAGTTCTTTGTTTTGCTCGTATAGTTCAACTTTATTGTTCAAATCTGTGATTTCAACGGTAAGCTTTAAGATATTAGATTTGTTCTTTTCTAGAGAAACCTGGTCAGACGCTAAATCAGATGCTGTCTGGTTCTTCTTATCTAAGAGTTCATTGTATTTTTTAATATATTTATCAACTTTCTCTGGTTCACTGGTCTGGATCTCTTTGCCTAAAGAATTAATTTTGCTAGCGTGATCACCCATCCTTGATTCTGATACTTGCAGCAAGTCTGCAGCTGCATATGCATCCTTAATAAATTTACAATGCGAATACTCAGAGCCACAAGGAACCTCTTCTAGAAGCTCAAGTTTCTTTTTGTTTCTTGTTATTTTTTCACTCTCTTCCTTCATAGTTTGAACAGCTTTTGAAAGATCGTCTTTTTTACTGTCAATAAAGTTTTTCTTATTATTGTATTCGTTAATGTCAAACTGCTTTATAAACTCTTCTATCTTTTGAAAGAGATGCTGATTTTGACCTATAACATCTGAAAGGTTTTCATTTTTTTGCTTGAGGCTTTTAATTCTCTTGTGGCGAGTCGACAACTGCTTGTTAACGTCAGATATATCAATAATTTCAGTTGGTACTGAATCAATATCTGATTGCAATTGCATAACTTGTGACTCTAGAGATGATATCTCACCCTTCAAATCAACGCATCTCTGCTTGTTCTTGCTAGTTATAAGCTGATTTTGATCTAAAGAAAATTGAACAGAGCTTATCTCAGATTTGTAATCAATCCCTTCAAGCTTTTTCAAAACTGCTTTAGTCTCTTGCGAGTCTTCTTTCGCCATTTTAAACTTCTTATCAAACATCTCTAAATCTAGGAACTTGGCAAGTATCTCTTTTCTTTTTGTGGAACCTTCATTGATAAAAGTTAGTGAATCAAGCTGACTAGCCATAGAGGTCATTAAGAAATCTTCAATAGTACCAAAAAGTCTTCTGATATTCTTATCCGTATCTTGCCTGGAGAGGCCATTTAGGCTTTCTTTTTCGCCAAGCAAGTCGACAGAGTAAAAATCCGCTTCTGTTTTGGCTTCTAGTGTCTCTTCTCCATGTAGTTTTTTAGTATACTTTTCAGAAGTTCTTTCAATAATGTATTCCTTATCATCAATTCCAATTGTAACCTTTCCGTTACCATAATCACTGTTTTGGTTGATGATATTAAGGTTTTTTCTTACAGATTTTGATGCTGAGTTGTACAGTGTATATAAAAAACTATCAACAATAGATGATTTACCTGAAAAATTCTTTCCAAAGATGCCAATAATCCCGTTTAGCTTTTCAAAATTAATCTTATTTGACTCACCATAGTTAAAAAGATAATCCCACTCAACGCTTTTCAGATCCCAATTAATATTACGTGCGACCTCTTCTCTATCTTCAACTAAAGAAGAGTATCTTTGATTAAGTTGTAAGACTTTTTTCATAACGTCTGGTCCAACTTCATAGTCTTTTAGATATTCTTTGATTAATTTTTCTTGTACTTTTAAATCTCTTAAGTCTTCTTGATTTAAACCACCAGTGGCATTCTCAATAGATACCCTTCTAGTTGCAGCACGATTCAAGTATGTAATAGACTCTGGTTTAAACTTGTGCTTTGCAATAGATATAGCTTTTCTGACCCGATCTAAGGGTATATTGTTGTTAGAGACCAGTCGTAAGCGCGCACCAGCTGGTGAGTTTGCTTTTTTAGGCATCAGGCCCTTTGCAGTAAGTTCAATCGTAACAAAAGGTTTTGGATTTTTGAATGTTATGTGCTTGCAAGTAAAATCATCTTTATCTTTGATTTCCCATAATAGATAACCTTTGTCCAGTGATTCTCCGAAGTTTTGTTGAACAGTTGATCCAGCGTACCGCACTCTGCCTTTCTTATCTAGGATCTGTGTTTTGTGTATGTCGCCAAGAAAAGCGAAGTCAAAACTATCAAAGATGCTAATATCATGGTCGCCTCCCAATGTCCAGTTTAAATCTGTCTTTGATCTATCAATCGCACCGTGATATAGCGCTATGTTTACAATATCATTATTTGTTGGTGATACCCAATTCTCTTCATCAAATACTGAAAGGACATTCAAACAAAACTCATCGTTGATTTTATGTTCTCCTGCCAACTTGAGTAGTGTAATCTTATCATTCTTCATCGCTTTGACAATAGGAGTAATTGCATCCTCTCTACTGCTGTTCTTTAGATTACCATCATGATTACCCAAAATAATATATGTAGGTGCAATTGTAGCAAGGTTTTCAAAGAACTCTCTTGCCATGTCGACAAACTCAGGTGAGATTTGTGTTTTTGTGTGAGCGATATCTCCACAATGGATAATGCAATCAACTTGCTCATTGTTTAAAGATTCATATAGTTGTTTAAATACCTCTCTATATTCATAGTGATATTTTAGATTTCGGATATGAGTATCCGCAATATGCGCAAATCGCATGAAACCTCCAGTGTAGTGTATTTAAATTATAGTAGAAAAAGGTGGGAAAATCAAGTGTTTTTTTCTGTAAGAAAGGAAACAAACTTTGTTAAGAATGCGTGCCTCTGCTTTTCTGACAGGCCGACGATCTGCTCTATAACATTTTCTGCTAGCATAGTACCTGCAACTATATCTTCGTCAGAAGCTAGGCGATCAATCTCTTCTTTAATAAGTTTTCTTAGGTTACCTTTTGTAATTTGCATTTTGTTCTCCTCAAAAGTTAAGGTTTTGATATAAATAGTCTGTCATGTCAACAATTGACGCCTCTTTCTTTTTTGCAAGAAATTGTTCACTAGACATGTCTCCAACATCTTTGTGAGAAGAGGTATCAACATTATACACTGTTATTCCATATTGCAAAAGCTTTTTAGCAAGCTGCAGTTGTTTTAGTTTTGCATCCGAATCTAATGCCAAATAAACAGTGCTATTATTTCTTACAATCTTTTGAAACAATTTAGAACCTTCCTTAAGTGTTGACCCCAGTATAGGTATTGAGTTTTCGCATCTAAAAGCATCAAAGACACCCTCCACCAGCACAACAGGCTTGCTCCAATCTATGTATAGATCGTTAAATATAATGTCTTTACTAGCATCAGGGTTCTTATATTTCATGTAATCACCAGCATAAGATCTTGTAACAAAGTAGTTTAAATCACCTTCTTCCGAAAAAGAGGGTACGCATACCCTTTGGAAATACTTTCCTCCGCTGAAACAGCCGATTTTCCACCTTAAAACGCATTTCTGATCAATGTTGCGTGACTTAAGATATGACATGGCATGTCTCATAAAAGGCTTGTTAATCTTAGAGGATAAAGAGACAAACTCTTCTGGTAAAGTTAAGATCTGCTGTTCTTCCTCTTTTACAGAGAACAGCTGCTCAAAACTTGACAGATCAATCTTTTCTCCCGACTCTCCCCACTGTTGATATAGGCTGTGTCCACCATACCTCTTAACCAGTGGAGAAATGCTGTTGCCTGAATATTCGCATATCCAACATTTAAAAACGTTTCTTGAGATATTAACAGATAGCTTGTTTTTGTAATGATTACATTTAGGACATTTGAACAGGTACTCTTGACCTGTCTTATAATAAAATCCTAAAAACTGTTCTAGTATGCTTAACTTTTCGTCTTCCAATTAATGTATCCAGCCTTTGCTATTATCCAACTATCAGACTTATCCATTGTGCCTGGTTTTGGGTTTCCATTCTTTGTATATTCTACAACAAAAGATGGTTCATTAGCAAGAACAAACTGAAAACTTTTTTCTTTTGCTTTTTCGCCTTTTTGAATTTTGACGCCAACTTTCTTTCTAGCTGAAGAGGCTGCGATCATTTCTGGTTCTATCTCAAATATCTCGACGCATAACCAGGACACTATTCCGTTAAACCTTGAAAGTGTAGATAGTGTTTTTGCAGAAGAGAAGCCAGATCTAAAAGATTGCAAAGATTGTTCTATGTATATTTTTTCAATACAAAAGCCGTCATCCACGTCTAGAAGCTTGTTCTTAATAAATCTAGCCTTGCGATATAGGTTTGGAAAATGTTTTTTATTTCGTGTGTCCCACATTTCGTTGTAGAGACAATTACCGTTTTCATCTATCACAGTAACTCCTGTTATAGATGTTGATATATCTAATCCGAGAATCAAACCTTATCCTTAAAATTAACTGCCAGATATTTTATATAACCCAAAACTATATCTTCTTTTTTATTGGGTTTGGCTTTAGCCCACTCCCATGCAACAGAAGACCTCATTTGTTTTATCTCAGACATTATACCATTTGTATTCTCTAATATCAAGTCTATTTGATCTTGATCTGGTTTCGGTGGTTCAATGTCAAGTTCTTTGGCAATTTCTAATAACTTTGTTACGTCTTCAGATTCCATAGACTTTTTGGCCTCTGCAAACAGTTCCGTTCTTTTTTCTATTTCTTGTTCGCTTTCTTCTAGTAATCTATCGGGGTGCGACTTCTTAGCAATTTCACGAAATGTTTTTTTTACAGCAGAGTTTTGTTTTTTAGGTTTGTTTTCTTTTTTTGTTAAAAGTTCGTCTTCTGATCCTACAATTTTTCTAAGTAAGATTCTATCCTCTTCTATAAGATTATCAATTAAGTCATTTAAAACAATTGAAAACTCAGACGTATATTGATAAAATTCTGTTTTTACCCTTTCTAGTTTCTTCTTGTAATATTTATTTTCAAATAAGCTAAATTCATATTCTTCTTGAATATCTTTTTGCATATTAAAAATCCAGTTTTAGCTTAAATGTTAAATCTCTAGATTCTGTTTTTCTGACTGGGTTGGCTAACTTAGCAATTGCTATCAAATTATTGTTTTCGTCATATATTCCTATTTGGGATATATATGTTTGCTTTTCAAAAGAGCCTGTTTGATTATGAAATTTACTATGACTCATGTGTTTTATTTTTGCTTTTTTTGATTCATGAAATGATTTTATAAATATATTTCCAGAAACTTCTGTTGTTGCATCAATGAATGTTGGATTAGTTGAATTGTTAAGCGAGTTCTTTGGCGCATGAGCAAACATAGTAAGCGTTGGAACATTGTTAACGCCTTCGTATTCAATCTGAAATGCAGATCCAGTTACAACTCCAGCACTTAAATCATCATTTGCACCAACACCAAAATAAACCCAGCTAGGATGAGTGTGTGTTCCTGCTGAAATGTATTGATCTTGAAAACCAGCATTTAAATTCCAAGATCCCGTTAGTGCTATAAAGCCTTCGTTATACAACACAACCCCTGCGACCTTATCTTTGTTTGTTGTAGCATTGTATGTTCCCGAAACTTGTAGCAATTCCCCATTTCTATTTTTATCGTGCAATTCAGCGGCCAAAGTGCCGGTAATATAATATTTTAATTTAACGCTACCTTTCTTTATCGCAGATCCAAACAGTATTCCTGGTATTTCAATCAATCCTATTTGTTGTTCGGACTTGTCCCAGTTTACTTTCTTCAAGTAATTATTACCCAGTTCAACAGTGTGTGGATAAGATGCAGAATTAAAAGCATAGTGTGGAGATATGTGTGTATATTTGTCAAATATGTTTCTTAAGGCTAGAATTTTTCTTTTTGCTAAGCTACCCACTTTTCTATACATTCCAGGAATTTCATCGTGTGTAACTTCTTTTACTGCTAATGCCGGTATCTCAACTCTTGTAATGCTAGCAGTCAGTGGGTATGGAGATTTGATTACATCACCATATTTATATTGATTTGAAGCGTCAAACTCGCTAGTGCTTATTGTTTTAAATGCAATTCTAGAACTATCTTTGGATACAAACTGATATACAGATCCCATACCTGGTGGTTCACCAGACGTGTCAATAGCTCTGTCGACATTTAGTTCATACAGAGATATGAAGCCTTGCTTGGTTGCTAAAAGATTGTTAAATTTGCCTTTAGAGTTTATGAAGCTATCAATGTAAACTTTTCCATCAAATATTATAATATTTCTTTTTGGATTTGTTTTAACTGTACTGTAGATTAAATCTTCTGGTTTAAATTTATAGTACGGCATAGTAGACCGCCTTAGTAATCAAGCCTTACTCTGAGTGTAAGTTCGTTCGTCGGATCCTTTCTTAACGGTTCAGACAGTTTAGCTGCAGCCATTAGTTCGTTATCTGGAGAGTATAGTCCGATGCTTGTTATATAGCTTATCGGCATATCAGTATTCAAATTCTTTACTGCTATCTTACTATCTTGAACATAAGTTGGGTTTGAACTATAATTAAACTCATTATGGTTTGCTCTACAAAAATAAATTGTTGAGTTTAATTCTGTAGTGTTGTTAAAACTAACTGATTTAATTCTATGTCTCAAACCATCACACGCAGTCTGAATAGTTGAGCCGGTAAGTATAGCATATATATCATGAGCTGAAAACAAAAGATTAGATGCATCATTACCAGTAAATGGTGGATTGGCCTTTTGATATCTCATAATACAACTAGCACTGTTAAGCAAGCCACCAGTCAAGTTATATTGAAGGGTGCTGCTTTTATCTGTTTGATCTTTGTCTGTGCCAGTATCCCTTGGATGAGGCAGTCCCGAGACAACTTTTCTATGACTATTTGCATGAACCAAGCCGGTTGCTGTGCCGTCACGATGAGAAGCAAAAATTCTTGCATCAAGAACCACAACACCCGCTTGGTAGAATATAAGACCTATTTGGTTGGGCGGAGTTTTTCCTAACGTAGCAGCTCTACCGTGTCTAACTGAACCGGAAGCTTGACCGCTTGAAGCGGAAAGAATACCATATGTGCCAGCTGGTGAGTTGATTTTGTAGCTGGTGTCAGCTCCTGTGTCTTTTATAACGATGGTTCTATCATTTTTTATTCTCAAGTCTCCATCAGCACTCCACTGAGGGTGGACACCAAGTTCCATTTGAAAGCTTCCCTTTTTAATCTCATCTTTAACAAGCAATCTTGAAAAACTAATAAAATAAGCTTCATCAATTTTACCCTCTATGATACCTGCTGCACCTGCAACTTCTGTTAAAGCGCCATCACGGTCAAATCTTCGTACTTTACCATCTTTATCGTGGCCCATGAGAACTTGTGCCATTTGGTTGTAAATTTGAATTTTCTTTTCTTGCTGAGTTCTAGCAACAGGAGTGACTGTATATAGAGTTGTTGTATCATCTCCATATTGAGCCCTTGCTGTTTCACTTCTAATATTGCCAGAAAGAGCAGAGCCAGTAGAATATCCAACAGTTATGTCAAATATGTGATTTGCAGAAGAACTTAAATACGGATAGTCATAAATACTCTGAAACATTCCGTGAGAATAATTTTTTATATTTAATTCTGTAGCTGTCGAGCCGTCTCTGTTATAAGTGCCAGATACAAGAGCACCAGTAATTGGAATTGCTTCATGAAGAAGCGTTTTATTTGTTAGTATGTCGCTATTCTGTAACCTTTTGAAAAAACTTGCCATTCTATAACCCTTATAACTTAATTAAAATTTAACGTACCTAATGGGTATATCAATTGTATAACCCGTTGTACCACCAATGACGCGAACAAACGTATCAATAAACTTAATGGTTGGTGAACCAGTTGACGTAAAGCCATTACCGGGTACAGCGTCACTGCCGCCATCGCCTGTAAAAGTGCCACCTAGTCTTGTAAAGAAATAATCTGTATCTCTCAAGTTTGTATGAGGCAATATTGAAAACTGCAACCTATCTCCGCGAGGACCCCTGATTCTTGATTGAGTAATTTTCTCACTTCCAACTTGAGTTTGCGCTAAGTTGTCAACTGGGCCGGCTACTAGAGCATTACTTATAACATAACTGGCGATACCGTCATCGTCAATATAAGAAACAGGCATCATTTGTGGAGTTCCCGCTCCAGGAGCTGATGAGTCGTGACCAATCAAAGATCCAAGCCTACTATCCATCTCTATAATAAACATGTTGTCTCTTAAATCATTTGATAACGCTTGCTTAGCACTTAGGTTTACGGTATCCAGCCCTGTTTCTATCAATATATAATTTGGATTTGCGTTAAACTCTTCTTGATTTCCGGCTGGAGGCGAATTATTAGCACCGAGAATTATTCCGCTGCCTTCTAGAGGTGTTCCACCTGTATACACAACTTTTTGATCTGTTTCATAACTAACAGTTACAACATAGCTTCTAAATTGTGAATGCAGTTTTGTTAGTTTAGAATTTACTCCGGAAGTACCAGCTCTATTTTTGTCTTCGTCACTTAATGGGGAGGCTACTGGGCCTGGGTTGCCGCCATCGTGCAGTTTTACAATTGGCATATACAAAAAATCTGTTCTACCAATCGTAACTAACTTTGACTTCATCAGGCTAGTATTGTTTGTAAACGATTCTAAAACTGGAGTTTTTAAGATTTCTAAATCATAATATGCTGATCCACTTGGATGACTTTTGTTATATAGAGAATAATCAATCTCATCATCACCCAACGCGAACTTAGTTATCCGAAAATCTCCCCGAGCCATTCTATGACGACCAGTGTCTGTTAAAACTGCGTCCAGAATTATATCTCCGGAATTATCTAAAAATGCCATACTAAAACGCTCCTTACATACTTATATACTAAATAGACACGAATTTTAAAAGAAATAAAATATTTTTATAACTTTTCATCAATTTGCAACCTCAACTCCATCCACGGCGTCGACCCGAACAGGATCAATTAAAACAATATTGTGTTTTTCTAAAAGACTCCTAACTTCTTCTCTTGTATCTTGGCTTTCAAATTTTTCGTTTGTAATAGCTGATACAACAGCGACTCTTACGCCGTCTGTCCAAGCAATTTGATAATCTATATTAAACTCAATTTGTCTTCCTGTTGACTTGGATGTAAGTCTTATTTTGAATTTTTTATTCCATGGCGCTTGATCCTCGCTCGTAGTAGCACCATATTCTGTCATTGAACCATAATGATTAATATCTCTACCAACCACGTCACCATCTACCGCTGCCGCCCTTTCAACATTAATTCTGCTGTGTTGCATCGATGGCCTTACTTGCAAAAATCTACCAAAACTTTTTTTAGTTATTAATTTTTCTGGTAGAGCAGGGAAATTGTAAACTTCTTTTTGAAAAATTACAGACTGCTCAATAGTAACATTTCTAACCTTATACATAGTGGATGGATTTGATACGTGCCCGTTTACATCCTCGCATCTAAATGTATAATAATAATCTTTATCTGGCTCGATTGTTTCCACAAACTGAGCTGAACCATTTTTTGTATTTATTCTGGCAATCTTTGAATTGAAAAAATCGTCCCACGATTCTGGTGGATAGTCAATCCTAAATATTTCAAAAGTAGCAGCTTTATCATCACTTTTGAAATTTAACATAGGATATTCTTCATCATTAATAGAAAGCGGATCGTACAGAGAGCCATCTATACCTTGATTGAATGCTGAAATTGAAAACTGGAGATAGTCATCATCTTCTAAAAATATTGGCTTGTCAAAATAATCTCCTAGTCCAGTTTTTAAATTGATTATAAAGTTTCTTCTATTGTTTACTAGCGGATCTATTTTAAGTTCAGGTGGCACAGGAGGCTTATCAACCACCGCAATGTTTCTTGACCTATCGAGCACTTCTACAATTTTTATATCTGGTCTTGATACTAATCCTGCATAAATTGTTGGCAGTTGAGAATCTCGCTGAGATATATCATCAGGTGAAAGCAATTCATTGAATGAGCTTTCAAACATTTTGCATCTCATATTCGCCTCAAAGAGTGGATCGGTTTTTATAAGATTAATTACATTTGAAAGGTCTTTTTGCATTGCAGTGCCCACATCGCTGTCCCCACGGTAATAGTCGTTAATTGAACCTCCTTCGCCTGCTAACAATACTTGTAACATTGTTCTTCCGGATGTTTTAAAACTAACGTTTTGTTCTGTTCTCTGTTCATCTACTAAGGTTTCATATATTTCATGCGTTGTTTCGTAAGATATGATGTTTAATTGCGCAGCTAATATTGGGTTTACTGCACACAAATATATAGCTTCTGTTTCAGTAAGTGCGTTAACACACGGTGAACTTTTCATGGTTAAATCAAATATTGCTTGTCTCGTATTAACATCTAAGTATGCGTATTTTGTTCCAATAATTGCAACCACTCTATACATATCATACCTATATAATCTACCATATTTAACTTGAGAATCAAAAAACTTTACAATATCTTCCTCATCTATGTTAGAAAAATAAAAATTAGTTTCTGTATCAGGAATTTTTTCCTCAGAAAAAGGATCAATCTCGTACTTGGTGACTTTAAAAGCAACCGTTTCAGAATATGCTGGTACACCATCAAATACCTCTTTCATGTTTCTTTTTTTAGAATTTATAATATCTTTCATATTTTTAAGAAAAACTTGTTTATTTAAAAATTTAAATACCAAATCTCCCAAACTATTAGAAGCGCCAGCTTTGGTACCGCTTGGTGCGTCTTCCATGTCAGCATTCATTGTACTGAACCATTCAGCAAAATCTATAGATTTTACCGCTGATACGTCCACACCCTCCATTCTACCAGAAGCACTGGAGACTAACGTTTTTCTATGTGATTCCAAGCTCGTTTCATATAATTCTCTAGCTAGCTTTGTGCGTATTTCTTTTTGTGCTGCAGTGTAATTTAAAACATTTGGATTTTCGGACGAATTTTGAGATGAATTATCTAACAACCCTCTTTGTTCAAGCTTGGATACAATCAAAGATGGTTCATATTCGCCGCCATCTTTTAGTTTTTGCAGCGCTTTTTCTAAGTATGAAGTGTCTTCACCGTCACTGGTTGTTTGATTTGTTAATTGAATACCCAAGCCATCATTAGTTCTTTGTTTAGCTGAAAATTCCATTTCTACAAACATTGGATAGGCAGTCCTTTCAGCATATGTTTCTTTGAAGTCTTTGTCATCAACATCAAAAAACATATGTTTTGACCTATCTGCTACATTTTCAGGAATTAAACCGCGAGACAACTTTGATGTTTTATCAAGAATAACGTATCTGTACTGAACTTCCTTAGTATTTCTGCGGCGGCGACTACTTCTGCTTCTAATGGCTTTGCGCTGGAGCTGTACAGTTCTTGTTGATGTTTGACTCCCTGCACTAGAGGCCGTAAAATCTTTAGATATAACTTCTGTTTGTCGACCGAAGTCCTTGGATGATTCATTCTTAATCTCTTCTGTTCTAAAAATATATGGACTTGGCAATCTTCTAGTGTCTAGAGAGTCTGACTGTTCTTTGAAACGAAAATCTTGATAATTATAAACACCCTTGATATCAAAATGATCATTTGTTTTTATTTGAAAAGTCTCTTTAAGTTCTTTTTTGTTTAGAAAAACTGGTATTTCGGTATAGTGATCTTGAAATATTGCGTACTTACCCGATGTTGGCGGCTCCAATATTGGATTTATAAGTGGGTGAGAACCCATGGCTTTCAAGAAGTAATAAACAGTTTCGTCGATTGAATCCGCAATATTGGCGGGTATGCCTTGTTCGGTCGGAGCACCAAGGACGGTGGATGCCAAATTTCTATTGCGAAGTGCTTGGCCAACGGCGGAGAAATTACCTGTGGTTTTTTGCCCTGCTAATTGACCAAAACTTCCAATTCCATATTTTGCGGTTGAGCCATCGCTATGCCTATTAGGCATCAGTACGTCTGTCCCATTTCTAACAATTATTCTCCGACCTTGATTGTCTACTGAATTCAATGAGTGAAAAAGCTCCATACGATATTGAAAATTACTATCCATGCGGGAAGTGGCTTCTCCAGATGGTGGCCAACTTTTATATTGAAGGTTTAAATTTTCACGATTTTGATTAATCTTACTTATCCCAGTGTCTAGCATACAGTGGCTTGACACATTTTTATACGGAAGTCCATCAGATTCTAAATAAGGTGTTTCATCATGTGGCGAGTAAAAAGGAATAACCGGAAACAAATTAGTTGAATATACGTGATCCGAGCGAGTCTTGTCTTTTTCTCTTACGAAATTTACCTGAGCGTATTCATCATCAGATGACGCAGCTTGCTCTAAAGCTTCCATTTCCTCTGGTGTTAAATTGTTTATTATTTCTGACTGAGCATATTTAATATCTAGCAAGGACAGGGTTGGAAACGAGCTATAATAAGAAATATCGCCGCCGTCAGGATTAAAGCGTGAAAAGCCTCCAGAATCATTGTTCTCCCGCAGTGGATGGTAATCTAGGGGAAAGTGCGCACTATAAAAATCACTATCGTAACTTTTAGCAACAGCGAAAGGATCCATAGCAACAGCTCTTATCTCACGATATTCTCCAAAATTTGGGTATACACCAAAGCCATATAGCCAATTTCTAAAATTAAAATTTAATGCATGAAAATTTCTTACATCACATGTGCTATCTAAATCATAGTTTCTACTATTTGGGTCTTCTATGTTGTTTCTAGAGTTGCCCAGATCTTTGGTGTTGGGACCCATGTGCCCGATGCCAAACGACGAGGCGCCTCGCATCCAGTCGGACAGATTTGTCGCCAAGTTGTTGTTGTTAAGTTCTGATAAATCATTAAGCTGAATATTAAAAGAATCAAACATTTCATTTTTTAATTTATTGTTTACAATAGATCCTTTATGTGCTATTGAATTCATGTCTGCATCTAAGATGTGTTTTTTGTGAGCAGCTTTGAAGTAAACTAGTTTGAATACTTCTTTTGTTATAGTCAACGCATCACGAAGTGGGTTAGTTTCGTCGACGTGCATCTCTGGACTATTAAGTAATCCTGATTCATACTTCCATGTTGAATTCGGATGCATATAAGGTTTAAAACTATCACCCACTTCAATAGACTGATTGTAATTACTGTCTTTTATACCATAAGCAGATAACTCTTCGTCACGTACTTTTTCAAAATATACAGGCATGTCCGGACGAATGCCCGTTGAAGGGGTGTTTACATGGTTACCATAATACAAACCGTCATCGCTGACTTTTGCTGGATATATGCTATTGTTCGCTACATTAAATAATGCCTGTTCGTAGTTAATTTCTTCGCCTATATCTTTGCTATTGATTTTAAACCTAAGTTGTCTTTTGGATTCGCTACTAATGGTCGGACCTTCTAGGAGAAAATGGTTATATCTCATAACGCTTCTAAATGGATCTATACCAGAAATTGTTTCACCCGCATCTGAAACTTTGCATGGGACATTACCAATTGAACCGTTGCCGGGACTCGTTTTAGATAAATAGCTTAACTGCCTATCTCCCATAAAATCTTTAGGCATAACAACTGAATTTGCTGCAGGGTTGCCTCTAACAGTTGGTGAATCAACCCAATCCATATTAAAATTGGTCATGCCTTGCATCATTTGCTCGTAAAATTTGATTTTTTTAAAAAATGGTTCATTTTCATGAATTGATAAATATTCCTCAACGGTGGTTCCGCCGGAGAACGGCATGTTGGGATTTATAGTGCTATTAAGAATTATCTCAGACCCCTTAGCGCCAATAACAAAATTAGTTGATTCATCCTTTCCCGATTGAACTTGAACAGACCCTATTTCAGTTCCAAGTTGTCTAAAAAAGACATTCCACAGTATAATATTAACTAATGACCAAAACTTGTAAGGAGATATTGAAACACTATCAGTATCAACAGGGCTAACAAAAGACCCTTCGCTTTCCACAAAGCCAAATGATTCCATGTCAAGAGCATCAAAAGGGGATCCTTCTTCAGAAGTAGACCAACTAAAAAAAGTTTGAGAGATATCTTGTGAATAATCTTGATAAAATTTAGTTGGTACGGCGATTCTTGTGTTTTCTATAGGCCATTCATTAGAAAATTGATTAGCAGGTAGGCTTGTATTTGCATATTCGGTATTAGCGAACATTTTTGTTGTCCATGATCTCAATATTTTATAGTTTTGTTCTGCTAATTTTGCAAGATCATAACCAGCTATGTCTCCTGACTCCGTTTGGTAAAGTTTTTGTAACATTTCTCTTGCTGCATTTCTTAAACCACTTAGAGTGAATATTTTTTGAGCGTCTGGATGCTTGTATTTTATACATGAATTTTGCGACAAAAACAACCTTTTAAGTTTGTTAGCGGCTGTAAAGTATTTAAATTCTGCAGATCCATCAAATTCTCTAACAAATCTAGTTTTTTCATACAGATTTCTTGATGCCTCTAATTCAGGGTCAATTACCACACTTCTTCTGGAGGATGTTCCTGTAGTTCCATTAACGTTGATTTGGCCGTCGGCGCCAATACCAGATGTAGGTCCAGCATCAAGCTGTGCTCGCGTTAGATTACCAACAGCATTAGCATTCGGGTCATCTATACAAAAACCATCTGGGCCACAAACTTGACCTGGAGGACAAGCTGGTAGTCCATTGCCGCAAGGCTGCCTAGGTTGTTCGAATGGTGCATTTATTGGATCTTCTGCCGGCGGTATTGGAGCGGATTCATATGGACTTGGTGCGTCATTTAATATTGATTGCACTTCTGGATCTTGCAACGCCCTCAATATATCTTCAAGATCTGGATTAGAATAAATCTCTGCTATTCCAGATGCGTCATCAGCAGAGATTGATACTCTTTCCGGTTCATCGGGAATGTTATCTAAACAAACATCTTCTCTATTTAACGGATCATCTGACATTCACAAAAACTCCTAGCTCTTAATAAATACTACCAACATCTTATTTATGCGTTACTAAAATAATGCTAATAACCACCACCGCCATAGCCACCACCACCAGAGCCGCCACCGCCGCCACCGGTTGTGCCGCCCATTCCACCGCCACCGCCGACAAGGCCGGTCTGGCTCATTCGCGATGCAGAAGGTCGACCCCCAGGTGATGCTGCAGGTATTCCTTGTCCTCTTCGGCTTGGAGGTCTAAATCTAGAGCCATCTTCTCCTGCGAATCTAACCAGTACACTGTGCTCTTCATCGCTGTGTTGAGGGCCTTCCATGAATCCTTTTTCAGGATGTATATGAAAAGGCCCAACATACATAACGCCAGGTTTTGTAGGGTGGTCAAAAGGATATCTAAACTCACCACCATATGTATACAAATTGTTTCTTGTACGTAAAGCTGAAGCGCCGTTATTACTGTCAATGATTCTAAAAGGTTTAAGCTTGCTGGGGCCGAGTTCAAATCTTGATAATCTGTGAAAATAGTAATCACCAGGTTGCAAACCATCATCAACTTCTTTTACTGTAACTGGTATGTCGTACCCTCCAAGCGAGTTGGACCGAAACAGCGCTAGAGAGTTGTCAAATATAACAGGATTCAAAAATATTTGCGTTGGTGTAGAAACAGGAATTCTAGAATCTCTCTGACCTTGGCCGAAACCTCTTATAATTTTATAATGAAATTTATAACTTGCAAAGGCACCTGGAAAATTCATATTGTACTTAGCTCCTGCTCCGTCTTTATTGGTTCTATCTGTAGCTTTTATAACAAGCCCTGCTGCTCTAGATGTTATTGTTGACGTTACGGTAGGACCGGCCAGCCTTATACCCGGTGCTGCCATGATATTTGAAAAAAAGTTAACATACTTTTCGGCTGTGTGTTCCATCGTAACTTCTGTATAAGGGTCACGAGACAACATGGTTAAAATTGTATCAACTCTCAATGAGTGTTGGGACCTAGAAAGTCTATTCGCATGAATAGGATTTGCGTGTGTGGATTGAAGATTGAATAATCTACTTGAATAGTTGTTAGCGTTTCGTGAATTCGTTGATGGCGAATCAACAGAAAATCCAGTTTGCGTCTCTTGTCCTAAACTTTCTACTACTTGAGATGCAAAATAACTATTTTGTTGCAAAGCAGAAATAATTGCTGTTGGATCGTAGTGGTGCAAAATTTCATTGTAACCCTCTTCACCAGAATTAGATAAAGCATGAAACATACCAATCATAAACAAGTAAGCCTCTGTTGCACTTTGAGTTGTAGTGATGCCTTGCGTAGTTAAGCCTTGCGGCCTATCTGATTCTAAAATTCGACCGGAGTCGGTGGCGGCGCTTCGCGCACCGCTATTGAGACCATCAACTGCGCTTTGACCCATAACTTGAAAAATATCATGACTAAAAAGTGGAATATGCATAATTTCAGAAGTATCAGGATCTCTTATGGTGTGAAAATTAGGGGTAACTGAAAACACCGTGTTGTCGGGTGAAGCAGAAACTACATCTCTTAAAGAATAGCCTGCCACTTGTGAGGTTAAATCAAATTTTTGATACTCTTTTTCAAGCAATTCTCTCATGTATTCCGGCGTAACAAGAGACAAGCTATCGCCGTAAGGGTTTTCATCACCTGGCATTTGATATGTTTCGTTTAAAGACAACATACTAGGTCGCCTTAATTGCGATGCATCAATATATGTATCTTCTGGGTTTTCATTTCTTAGCCATGTTTTAACTTTTATTAAATTTTTCTGACCACCTGTTTTAAATCCTCTCTGGGTATTTGTGTCACCAGGTAGTGCTTCGGGAGTTAAAGAATTTATATCATAGTCTGAAATTCTGTATAAAACCTGATATGCTGATTTCAAGATATTCAATAATAACCTTATACTTTCTAGCTCTCCAGTGTTCACAAGGTGAAAGAATGACTGCCGCATTTCTGAATAGAAGTCCTGGGTCCCAGCTTCAACAAGCACAAGCAACGTACTTGTGCTTCTGGCGGAAAGAAGAGAAATCATAGAACCTAGGGTGTTGGTGGTTACGCCAAGATCAAACTCATTCCTATTTTCTAGAAAAGATTCTATACTACTACGAAGGGCTTCCACAACATTATAAGTTGTTCTTTTTTTGTCACTAGGTCTAGAGTTTGCGAAGGCGGCCTGAGCCTCTGCGCTCATATCTTCGAACCTTTGAAAATAAGCTGATGATTCTAACAACTTATCTATATTATCTGTTAAGAGATCGGTAAGTTCGGTTGAGCCGACTGTGCCTCTTCTGATATCAAAATATCTTACTATATCGTCTAAAATATCTACCAAAAGTTTATATCCTGACGCTATGGAGACAACTGCTTTGTCTAAAGGCTCTTCATAGGTTATTTCTAAGCCGTATTGATATACACCGTCCCTTTTATCAAATATGGATGTATCGCTAAACAACATATTTCTTTTTCTTGGCCAGTTTCGGCCAATGATTTCTTGAATTGTTCCTCCAGATTGTTTTACATTTGTAATCTTAAATGGTTCAGTTTCCTGTTCATTCGTAGGGTCGACCTCTAGAATTTTTAAAGAACTTTCTTCAGGAGGATTAATAATGTGCGATTCAGGTTCGGAAGCGGAACACAAAGTTTCAACTCCAAAATAATCATACTGTCTTTGTTGAATCAATTCGGACCTACCGGTAATGCATCCGAACTCATCAATTTCATCAAATTTATCACTTACCCTTTTTCTTAAAACTTTTATCTCTCTAATCCTAAACAAGTCACGAGGACTTGCAAAGCTTGTTAGAAGCCGATGCGCATCATCGGGTAGTTGGCGTAATGGATTCATTAATAGTTCTGCGGTTAGCCCAGATGACAATCTAGACAATTTTGTATTTTTTGCCCAAATATCAAATTGATCAAATTCTATAAAAACATTACATGAGCCTTTTCCATACTCAGGTGTGATTATCATGCTTGCATTAAATGAAATACCCTCTTTGTCTTTTTTTTCGTGAATAAGCTGTTGTTCTCTTAGCGTTCTACTTTTTATTGTACTTTCTACGTTGTGTACACCAACCGTTCTAAATCTATCAAATAATCTATAGGCAAACATAAGCTCTTCTTTTTTACTTGATGGTACGGTTTGATCGTTGTACATTGCAATTGATTCAGCAAAATTGTTAACTCTTTTACCAAGATTTGGATTAATAGCACTTAATAATCTCTTATCGATAGTTTTATAGTTTGGAATAAACTTTGGAAATAAAGGAATTATTTCATTGCGATATGGAGTTTTTTGTACCGAGTTTCTTAATTCAATTAAGCTTAGATGAGTATTAGATGGAACCCCAAAATATCTAACTGAGCCGTCGACCATTGCGCTAAACGTTTTCAAGTAGGGTCTAAACCTATCCTCATCATCATAAAACAGCATTGTTCTATCTGATATTTTTAAATTATAATCTGATTTATTAAAGTTAAAATCACCATGTAAAATTAATTCTCTTGTTATTTTTCCGTGAAAATATTTTCTTTTTTCTTTGAGTGAATCTAAATTTGCATCTGACAGCAACTGCTCCTTAAGGCCATCCAGCCCACTGCTTCCTTTTATCCCAGACTCTATAATAGAATCATCATTTAGTAGAGAATCAATATCTAAAAATGCAAATGCAAATAAATATATCTGCGTGTACCCACTACTTGTTTCATTTTGTACCTTTAAAGATAGTTTAGTTTGGTTTATATAATCTTTTGATATTATAGTCTTTAGGCCACTATTATTATTGTATGTTTCTGCAAAAATTGATTGTGTTCGTTTAATATCTACGCTGGTCTTAGGGTCGACCGCTCTTTCAAATTTAAATTCTAGTGGAGCTGCGTCTTCTTCATTTACATTAGATTTTTCTATATTATCAGCAAAGGCAAGGGCGCTCATTTTTTTGCCGTGTTTTGTAAGAAGTCTATAATTATTGGTATTTAGAAAAAAATTATAGTTATCTACATAAGCGGCGTAGCGGCGCGCTATGTCAATGTTGTCCATTCCGTTTGATAGTTGCACTTCTGCTTCTGTTAAGCCAGAAAACAACATTAATGAATAAGGCATATTTTCTAGAAAAGGCCGAACTGGTTTTGGGTCTCTTAAATGTTTTTCATATATATCTGCCATACGAGGACCAGGTATTGCTGCTATATATGGCTTTATATGTTTTTTTATATAATCGGCGTATCTGGGGCGTGAAACAGCTGTTTTTGTTTTGTTATAAATGAATTTGTAATTTACAACCAAATCTATCCCATCTGTGCCGTTCAAAACTTCAACTTTAGTTATTGAAAGTTTTGGTAAATAATAATCCATATTACCTATGAAAACATCAGACATTATTCACAATCTCCATCTTCGTCCAGATCTCTATTAAAATCATAAAGAGAATCACCTATTGCTGATCTGTTTATATTTGTGGGAATAATTTTGTTTTTATCAAGATTGTTATTATCAATACCAGAAAGCACAGAAGTATTAGAGAGCGAAGAGCCATTTGGTGATGGAGTCAAGTTTAACATGGGACTTCGCCCTGTGGAGTCGCCTTCACCATCGAAAATTGTAATATTTTCAGAATTTTTGTTATTAAAAAATTGACCTAACGCATTTTGCAAAACAGCTCTGTTAAACAAAGAAGAATCATCTTCCATATCTTGAGTTATGATTATTTCAGAATCAAAATTAATTTCTAAAAAAGTTTCTACACGGCTTGCTTCAGGTATCAACGAAGGGTCTTCCAAATCGCTTGTAAAGAATAATTTTTTTAGAAACTTTTCTTGACTTTCTTGCAAGTCAACAATTTCAAAAACTTCTATATCAAAATTTTCTTTTGTTAGAAAAACATTGCTTTCTTTGATATCTAAAATAGTATCCGGCTTTTCAAGGCTAATTAACTCTCTACCTCCATCAAGATTACTAACAACATCGGCGAAACCTGTTTCTGCTTCCGAGAGACCCATGTTTTGGGCTGTGCCTTGATCTGCATTATAGACAATCCAAGATGGCCTAAACTCTAATTGATATCTTTTTTGATATGGTAGATCTGTTGAAGAACTTACCTGCAAGGGGATGGTGTGTGATACTATTTTACTATTTTCGTCATGAGCTACATATGGTTTATTTATCATGGTGGTTAAAGATTTGATATCCCATGCCGGGTACTCTATACTGCCTAGTTCGCTGGTGCCTAGTAAGTTTTTTAAGATTGTTCTATTTTCAACTTGCATAGATAAGCTTTCTATATTATCAACGCCATATATATCTTCTATGGGAGTTTTAGTTTCTTTGTTTGTGCTTTTTAGGTATTCCTGTTTACTGTTGCCATATTTATCTGCTGCTTTGCGGAAGTTGTGTTCGTTTAGCTCTTTAACGCTTTGCTCTACGCTTGTAATGTTGTAGATAGTTTTTATTCTTGGTACAGATGAGATTCTATTGTAAGAGTCTTCAGAAAACTCTTTTGGTTCACCGCTGTATGCAGTATCATATATAATGTCGTCATCAGAAAACGCATAAAAAGCAGGTTTAAACTTTCCTTTTGAAAGAAGATATTTGCCGTATTGAGTTAATTGAATTTCCATTACCTCTTCTTTTCTATTAAAAAAAGTCATATTATTCCTCTGGAGCTATAACAGTTTTCGCTCTCTGTTTCAATTCAATCTTTTTTGTTGTTTCTGATGCTCTTAGCGCGCCCTTGTCTGAAGTGAAATCATCATTAATATATTCATACTCCGCTTCTAATTTAACTAGTTCAACCAATGAAAAATAATCATAAGGCCAATTGTAGCCATATGACAATAAATCTCTTTCAACACTAAATTGAAAATTAGGATCATCTGACCTAGCGTTATACAATTTCCTCATTTCTTGACTAGATTCTTTAAATATCGTCATTGTATCGGTTGCTTGTTTTCTTTCATAATTATTTTCGGCGCGCTGCTTAACCTTGAAAATTCTAAACTTTAAATTAGTAAAATATTCTGAAGCGCGTTCAGAATTTTCAATCTTTTTACCTAAGTTTAAAGTTACCGTATTACGAGTATCTTCTCTAACCACCGGTACGAAAGTGCGCTTAAGTGTACTTTTTCTTCGGCGTCGACCGCTGGCCTGGGCGGCGAAGGTTGCTCGAGCACCAGTAATAGTCTCAACCGTACCTTCTCTTCTCTCGGTATCTGGATCAAAATCTCTATCTATTTCTGAAGCTTTTTCAACCACCTCTCCCGTTACTGAGTTCCTTATAAGATTATAATGCCTTGTCACGTTTTCACCGGTATCTATAAAGAATTCTTTAAACTCGTTTTCATCAAAACTAAACTCTATTTCATCAAAGTTTTCAACATTATTACCGGCAGCACCAATCGGGTTGTCAGCATTTCCTTTAAACCCTAAAGATCTAGGTAGATTTTCTCCAATTTTTGGAGTAACACCTTGCCAAATTTTAGCCAAATCATCTCTGTCAAAAGTATGCTGGAATGGAAAGAAGAACATTAAAACAGGGCTAACTTTTCTATAATCAGCAAACTTAGAACCATTATACTTAATTGAATTAAATTCTGGGGGTATGACGTAATTAAGCATCGCAGTTGCCATTTGATTTATTATTGGTCTAGGTTGCTCATCGGGCCTCAACTGCTCTATTAACTCTTGGTTGGTACCAGCTAGTTGAATTTGGCCGGATAATAAGTTGTAAGCCTCAATATAATCTTTTTGATAATTTACAAACCCTAGCTCTCTAACAGCCTGATAGAGTTCAATCTCTGGAACACTAATGTACACTGGGCCATTTCTTGTTTCAACATAAGGTACAACACACACAGCTTCAGTTATTGTTTTAGAATTTGACAGCTCACCTAATTTTGCAGTACGATTATTGGACGGATTTAGCTCTCCATTGTTGACTAGCTGTAGCCCCAATAGTTCAGACAAATCTCTTGTATTCTCTTGTTCGGCTGGCGATAGAAAGTCTTGTGGTCTCAGTATAGTTATTCTAGTTTGGCTTTGCAAACTAGAAGGTTTTTGATGCCACATACCAATTGTTTTTTGTAACCCGTTTGGAACTGGCGAAGACGCTGATACGTTTGTAAAATCAAAAGTAGGGCACTCAAACTTTGACTCAACAAAAATTCTTGTCTTTGTTCTCTGATTACTGTCGTCACCCTCTTCAATATCTTGAAGTTGAATTCTCTTAGACTTTTCAAAATCCAAACCTCTAAAACTAGCTGTGATTTGCATGGCATGAACCTTGTTTAGACTAGATGTTGCAACAGTAATAGACTGGCCTACACCCACAAAGTGAGCATTTGTTATACCACCAAAATTTGGTATCAAAGGACTAGAGCCAGTTATGTTTGTAGATCTATTGTACTTTATATAATTTGCTGTTTCGTCAGAACCAATCTGATCTAAAACATCTTCTATAAATTGATAGGTTCTACCAGGATCATCACCAACAGCGCCAACCGGCAAGACAGGCGTAAAGCAATATTCTATTTCTGCATAGCCATCATAGTGAGGTGGCGTATATGGAGAGTAGCCCCAGGTTGCCATTCTTACCGGAGTAAATGTTGGTGTTAATGGGTCTTCATTTCTATCATGCTCAAACGCTTGGTCACCGGCATCAACAGGGGGACCAAAAGCGCTAGCCCTGTTATACATTGGAAAATCAGTATTCTTTTTTATAGTTTCCAGTCTTATTCTCATCTTATAAGGAGTATTGTCTTCAAGATTAGCAATCTGCAAGTGCGGTGCAGAAACAATTCTTGTAGTTTGGCCACCTTTAAGAAAAAAGCTTATTGATTCAGCAAAAAAGTTATTTGCTGCCATTGTATATTTGTCCGATATATCTGAAGACTCTTTTATGCTTTTCAGAGACGGTACTTCGAAACTAGAAGTAGTCATAATACTGTCTCTAGGGCTGTTCCAACTAGAAGAGTGAACAATAAGTTCTGGATTGCCTTTGAACCCTTGTCCTGTTCTGTGTCTCGTCCAAGAGTGCGCATTTAAGCTAGCACTTGGGTGCGGTTCCATATCATATATAACAAATTTGTTAACCTGCTGTTCATTTTCTACAGCAGTCAAGTTAATTGGAAAACTATTTTTTGGATCAATAATCGCTTCAAAAGGCAATCTAGCAACTGTTTTTATACCACGATGTTTTCTAGCGCCCCTACCCCAGAAATTTTGAGTACCGCGAGTTGTTGTTCCATCAGTATCTCTAGCGGGAAAAGATAGACCTACGCCGGTATATGTTGTGGATTGTGTTCCACCCTCTTCAATTGGAGCTTGTGGTATGCCTCTATGAAGGGGAAACGTATCTACTGTACTAAGCGTTGATCCATAAGGAAACTGCCTATTGACACCCCAACTTGCGGAGCCAATTCTTGGTATACCCGTATCTTGAGTTTCGTTAAACCAGGAACCTGTAATATAAGATGGATACTGAAGTGCTCCAGTTAATCCATAATCAGTTGCTGATGTTCTTAGTTCAAGCACATCCTTTACACCAGAACCCATCTGATGTTTTCTGTTTTTTAAGTCTGTTTGGCTCCAGTAAGCATCAGCTGGAAGTGAAAAACTATCAGAAAAACCTGCAAAAGTGCCTGTTATTTGTGTGAACGGTGGCCTATAGGTCAGCGAGAGGGCTGATAGACCTGCGTAGCCTGGGTTGCTGTATTTTCTGTTATTAGGTCTAGCTCTATTAAACATGACTAAATTGTTTGTGCTGTGTGCTGGTGTTTGGTCTGATATGTCTCCAACATAGCCAAAGTCATCGCCCATTCTAAACCAACCTATTAGGGATTCTTTTGAATCATCTCCCCTGACACACAGTTCTGGATTCCAAGGGCCTCGTGCCCCTTTCTCGCCGCCGCCAAACAATCCCAATATATCTATGTTTGTTAAAGGCTTGTTCCATATAGACACCTCATCAATATCGACTGACATTGGTAGATATTTCATGTAGTTAGGTCTCGGTGATCTAAACTTGTTTGTTTCAGATGTAAATCCGGATTTAATAGTAACATTACTCATATTGTGAGTAATTGCTTTTTCAGCATCGCTATCACCGAGATTGCTTACCTGCGTTAAAGTCAATATTGCATTTGATCTAGTAACTATAATTTTAGAATCTGCTGAGCCAGCATTATGGCCGTTTGCATGATTAATGGCCACTTTAAGCTGTTCAGCAGTAGCTTCAGCATCAGCACCAATCACAAATATAACATTTGAGCTGTCCAAATTACCAGTAGTCCCTGAACTTTTTGCTACGTAACCTTTTGAAGTCCCATCCGTGGATATTATTGTAACTCCTTGATCCGCAGTTGGCTGTCCAGAAAACTCTATTGTACATTTTGGATTATCAGATTTTGCAAAGCTAGCTTGCTGAAATTTAAAATAGTGATGCTTATTGGCTCCAATTGTACAATTAGATACTGGCTGGGGAAAAGAGCTTCTTGTAGACGACCTTGCTGGTCCAAGGTAATCATCTACTAGTAGTGATGCGCCTGCACGAGGGTCGTCATTGCGACCACCAAATAAACCGCCCTCTATTGGGTCCGAACTAGCATTGACGCCGTTTGAAGCACTCACTGATGAAGAAAAGTGAAAACCATTAACATAGAAGTCGCACGTGCCTTTGCCCCACTCATAAGTCACAGCTACATGATGCCAGGCATTTGGATCTATTAGGTAATCTCCGTCTGTATTCATAGTGGTTGTTACAACACCACCACCGGAAAACGTTGTATTTGAAAATTGCCCGGTGCCACCTACAGCCTTGTTACCAGCGATACCACCATTTTGCTGGGTTAGCTTTACATCATTACTAACCACTTCAGCCGTTATGGTACCGTTATGACCGTTAGCATGATTTATGGCTGCAGCTATTTGAGCTGCAAAGGCTGCTGTGTCACTTGATGTGTCAATGCCATTTATTTGTATAATAACTTGACTGCTGGCATTTAATGTGCCTGTTGCACCTCCGTTATCATCATCAACCACGTATGTTTTTGATACTCCTGATGTGTTTTCTATAGTAAGTGTGCTACCATCTATCATGCTAGCCATAGCAACAGGCGTAGAGATTGTTACGGTTGCTTTTGTGCTGCCCGGAGCAATTGCAGTTCCTGCGGTCTTAGAGTGCCATACGATGTATGAAGAAGTGTGGTGAATACCAAAAACAAGCCTATCCCCCTCTTTTCTAAATTCTATTCCTCGGCCAGCTGCATTGTGAAAATTTAAATTATCACCAAACATGACTAGACTACCGGAATCAAGCGTTGCCTCATCGTTTTTCCAATAATTAACTGAGCTGTGATTAGTAGGATAAGGAGTAGTTGTGTCACTATATGGGTGAATCCACATTGAAAACGTTATACCCTTAACAGGGTAATCATCTAGAGCCGAACCAGTAAGCCTTTGTTGTCCTGTCGACCCTGTTTGAAAGTTATTTTTATATGTTATTCTTGGAGCTATGGAACCAGTTAACAACTTGGCCCACGAACCACCATGACCAATCTCAGCCCTATTAGCCGTAGAGCCTGACATTCTTGTGCAGAATCTATTAAACTCTCTATCTGCTGATGGCTCAAATAAAGGGTAATCAACTGCAAGTCCAGATTTAATTGTATTATACATAATACCTGGTGCGTACATAGGCTTTAGTGCTGTCTGCCAAGAACCAAGAGGATTAGGCTCCATAAATGGCTCATATTCTTGATTGTAAAGTTTTGCTAATTGTAGTGTTCTTTCTACCGGATAAAAACCTTCATATGGTAAAAACTTTTTATATGCTTTGCATTTAATATTTATAATTCTATGGTATTCGGTATTTCCGAACCCTTGAGTTAGCGCCATATGTTTTACAATTGGCAACTTTTCATCTTTTTGTGTTCCATTGAAAGCTTTAACAAAATCAGGTTTTGAACTATTTTTAAAATCTTCTAATGCACCGGTTATGGAATATGTTTGCTTTGGGGTTGGAAAGCTGTTATCTATATATGGATCTATAAATTTTTCGTCAGCGGTGCGATACTCTCCAAGGCTGTAAACTTCTTCTATATTTTTACTTATTCTGTATTCAGGTATTACAGAAAAATCTTTTGATCTAAGTTTTATGTTTTCAATAAACGAATCATAGTTCTTGTAGTTGAATGGACCCACCCCATAAGCTTCGGCGACTTGCCATTCTGCAGCCCCACCAATATGAGCTTTAAGGTTTGTTTTAAAAACAAAGTCTGTATCGGTACCAAAGCTTGAATTTTGATTTAGTAAAGTAAATACTTGATGAGGTCCAACCGTAGCAAATGTATACTGGGCTTCGTCTTCATTTACTAATGGGGGCTGTGCAACATTTGTTGTTTCATAAGATCCATTGTAAGTGAAAATAACTTTATGTGGGTTCAAAGCATCAATTCTACTTCTCCAGTTTGCTGGAGAAGTGGTTACACTTGTTGCAGAAGATACATCTATAGTTTTTGCATTGTATATTTTTACTTCTTCAAAAACACTATTTCTTCTGTCCTGATTAAATGTAACTCTAGCTCCATCTAATTCACTAAAACCAGCTTCACGCTGCCCCCTAAGAGCATCTACAATTCTTTCTCCTAACTCTTGAGCCAGGAATGGTGGTAAAATACCACCAGGGGCAACAATAATATTATCTGCCGTGAGTCCGCTTGTACCAATTATAACTTGTCCTGCTGCGTTTTTTGAGCCATCAGCCAAAGCTGTCGTCGCATCAAAAACAAATGTAATTGTGGTCTCTCCAATGTTAGTATCTCTCCTATCAATATCTGTTATAGTTATCGTTCCTGTTGGAACGTCAGTAAATTTTAAAATACTAGCGCCAATGGTTGCGTTGAATACTCTGCTGATATTTACTGCTATGTTGTTACCATGTGAAGCATTATACGATGGGTGATTAGTTACATCATCATTTACTCGTAAATTAACAGCGTTACTGTTATATGGTACTTCATCAAGCAACTGAGTGCTTTCATCATTAAACCCTATTCTATCAATTATAAGCCGCTGGCCGTCGTTGCCTTTGTGATGGTAATAAAATTCAAAAAGCTTATCTAAAGAAATATCTTTAACCGCAAACCATTTAGTTGTGGTTGGCGAAGTAGCAAAATCAGCTGTAGTGTTGAAGATTTCCATTGAATATTCAATTAAGGTTTCTTGTTGTCTTCTAGAATACATAGCCGAAGCACTGACAGAATATTTGCCATTAGATCCTGACCTAAAAAGGCCAACAGATGATACCAATTCTCCTTCGGCATACGATCCAACGTTGTCTTTACCTAGCTGCATTTCTCTAGTTTTGCCAAATTCTGGTTGAGCGTCCAGAGGCCAGATGCTTGTTTTTATATTTGTATCTTGTATAAATTGAGAATTAGTGAAAGAGCCAGACCTAACTCTTTCCTCTATACTTGGATGCCAAGATTCATAAATAAACTGCGGTCTAAATGTAACTTCTCTGTTGTGGGAATACGCTTCTTTAGGAAACAAAACAGAACTATATGCTAACATGTGATCTGTATCTTCATCAAGCATACCTATTATTGGCTTAATTATAGACATATGCAGAGGATCACCTATATCATTTTGATAAGTACCGCCCATTCTAAAGTGATAAGATTTTTCTAATTGAACTCTTCCCTCGTCTGTATTTAACATTAGTGCATCATCAGTAAACCATTCGTATAAGTTACCGAATGATATGGTTTTATATTTTAAATCATACACTGAGTCGTTATTGAGAACACCACGTTCTCCTGGTCCTTCGAGCATCAGACCTCCGTTCACCTGTTCTTCTTCCACAGATCCGCCAGGAGGAGAATTTATAGCTATATTATCGATGTCAAACGCACCATCGTTTAATTTATCTACTACAGTATCATTTTTTGTTATCTATTAATATACTTTTAACTATAATAGGCTTGTGTCTTGAGGTGATAACTGATTGGCTTATGTAGCTATTGTAAGTAAAATCTTCTTTTTTGCTTGTTCTAAGGTTTAAATATTTTATGGTTTGATTAGAATCTCCTATTTCTTTAGATCCTAGAAAACCACTTCCATCAAAATGCTGAGCCCTGTCTGGCCAGCTGTACCCTCTTGTGCCTCTAACTTTATCTGTAAATATTTCGTCAAGAATATCACTGGCTTCATCGCCATTGCTAAAAATAATGTGTTTTAAGAAAGGAGGACTAAGCTCAGAATAGCTTTCACCGGGTAAGTTAAGAGAATCGCGAAGTTGCTGGTTACTCCTAAGTGGAATTGTATAGATATTTTCACGCCTTTGTTTTCTGGCTAGTTTGTGATTCCCAGCCCTCAACTGATTCCATGGATTCCAACCATACTTAGACCCACGGTTAGACAAGATAGCATTTAATACTCGGGGTGGTGCATACATTGTCAAAGGGAAACCTTGGACTTGAGAAGCATCAAACGCTAGACCACTATCAACATACAAATCATCATTAAGATAATTTATATTAAACGTCGCACTACCAGTGGGACTAGATGAAGATGCATTGTGTGCTATACCCGATAGGAATGGATCGTTAAGTCCGTCTTCCAAACCAGTAAATATGTTCGCTCCTTCGCTAAAAATCAAACTAGTCCCTACAATGTCATCAATTTTCTTAAGACCATTGTTTGATCTTTCGTTCTGTTCTAGGGTCAAAACAGTCTCTACTTGTTCTGTTACAAAGATCTGTATTCCAGCGGCATTCACTGAAGAAATTATTCTATTAGCAACCGTAAGCTCGTTTCCAGCTCCTGAAAGACCTACAACAACAGCATCTCCATTTGTAAAATTAGATGCTACACAATATTTAATATCGGTAGTGGTGTAGCCACTGTTAGTTAAGTCAGTACCTAAAGATATTGTTCTATTACCATCAGCACCTGCAACATTCTGTCTCAAGCTAAGCACAGTTTGAGTTGCAGAATCAGTTTGTGTTACAGTAATTTCTCCATCATGTCCGTTAGAATGTTCAATAGCATTCTTTATTTGAGTCATAGCGCTGCGGAAATCTGCCAATGTTGTTAGTGTTAATCCGTTGATTTGTATTCTGACTCTGCTGCTGCCGTCAAGAGTTCCTGTTGCTCCGTCATTATCGTCATCAAATATATATGTTTTAGAGGTTCCCTGTTGGGATACTAGCGTAAAATCAGCAGTATCAAGCGAGGGAGCCTCTGCAGAACTATAATTAAACGTCAAGGATCCTCTAGCCTTGAAAAAAGAACCATCAGCACTGGTTTCACCAGTATCAAAAGCAAAAGTCTGTGTGGCTTCTTTATAATCCGTAAGAGTAAATTCATCATTGTCAGATGGTATAGTAGATACCTCTAGAGTACATGTTGCCCTGTGACCGTCAATAGTTTTATACCCAAGTAAATTGTTTTTAAAATCTAAATTATCCAACACTACAGTATTTAATCCAACATAATCTGTTGCAATAAACTGTTTTATACCATGACCATTAGCAAAAGAAGCGTATAATGCAGCAGAAATTTCTGTTAAAAAGTAACGATCTGAAGAAACACCAAAATGATCAGTGTACCTAACAGGTTTTGCAAAGCCAATTTCACTTGCTGATACAAACCTGGGACTTTCAAAGAATCCTATGTCCGTTCCGCTTTTAGGATAAGTGAATCTTCTATTTTCATAACCAAAATAAGTATTGGTTGTTTCAACAGTGCTCCTGTTTATCCACGCGTAGTTTAAATCAGATTGGGGAATCTGTCTTTGCACAAAGAAGTTATCTGATTGTTCTTGGGGTATATTTGTCGACACATCAGACGGATGATATCTCGTGTTTCTATTAATATTGTGATACGATGCTGTAACTCTTGTTTGCAGATATCCCTGAAAAGAATTTGTACCACCAGAAAAAGCAGCTGCAGAAAGCCTACCATTGCTTACCGCTGTGCCCGTTATAGTTTTTCCGTTACCATTTTCTCCTGTGTTTTTACCCATCCTAACAAATAACTTATTAGCGTTGTCTGGGTCTCTAAAAGCATGCAGGTCTAGAACACCTTCAGTTCTAAGGAGGTTTATTGTTGTTACGAGCAAATTCCGTGCACCGGCATTGTTGTTATTCCAGAGTGCTAGCTTTTCATCTTTAACAGGGGCACGCCATTGGGTGCTGGTTGTCAAGGTAAATGTTCTTCCTCCGGCGTCTTCTAATATTATTGTTTCACCTTGCACAGTGGTATTGCTTATTGTAACATGCGTTTGTGCAGATAACCCATCAAATTCAGTTTCTTCTCTTATTTCTCTTATTGGAGCAGTACCAAACTTAAAACTTGACTCAGATTGCAATGCATCAAGATTAAACCTTGATGCCAAATTTCTATAATTCATAGTGTTGTATACTGAGTATTGTGTAGTCGGCACATCCAACTCTGCACCACCATGAGCATTACCAGCAGTTTCCGGGCCTCCTGGGGCTGAAAACCTATTAACTATAAAATTCTTCTTACCTGTAGTTCTTTCTGGTCTGACAGAGTGCTTTCTACCTCTAAAGTAGCTTGAGCTAAATTCATGACCCAGAGTAAAGGTTATATTCGTTAACCCACCGCCGCCTGAGAAATCAGAGTGCACAGAAATTGTTGCTAAATTTTCTGAAGACACCGTATTGCCATTGGGTCCTGGATCTCTCTGAGTTAAAGTAATATCTTGGTTACCGTCAGCTTGATTTGGTACATCGCTTACAATAATTTTTCCATTGTGACCACTAGCATGTTCAATGGCAGCTTTAAGAAGTTGTAATATTTGTTGTTGCGTGTTTCCACCGCTGGTATTGTACCCAACAGAAATACCGGTAGCTCCAGGTGTAAGCGATGCGTTAATTGGTCCAGTATCTTTGAGTCGCATGCCTTCTGTAACAGCACCCAAATTGCCTCTACCGCCATCGTTTGTGTCAGAAATAAAATAATCTACTACTGTTCCGTCCGTGCTGGTTAAGGTAATCTTCTGACCAGCTGTAAGGCCATGAGCCGCATCACCGTCTGTAACACGAATTGTTGCTGTAGCTTTAGCATCTGGATCTTGTACTTCATCAACCCTAAAAGCCTTGCTAGCATTTTGTGCTAGAAAAGCCTTACTCATATCCATAGATGTACCTTGAATTATTTCATAATCTCTATGATAGTTGCCTTTGTATAAGCTGCCAGTGGTTGTTTTAATGTTCTTTATGTTAACTGGTCGTTTGGCTAGCGGTTCTCGCAAAACATTCAAGGAGTTTGCACTTGCTTCTAGTTTTGGCACAAAATGACGATAGGATGAGCCCTCTGCAGAACTACTAAGTTGTGCATCTGGATTTACAACAAGCAACTCATTGTCATTCATTCTAATGAAGAATGCTTCTCTTCGGTCGCCTTCTACATCCAGTCCTCCATGAAAGTCTTCTCTGTCTAGAAGAAAATTAGTTTTTGTTATAGTTGCTAAATTTTCAGTTATAGTAGTTGCACCAGAAGAAGTTCCACCTGAAAAGTCAGAGTGCACAGAAATTGTTGCTAAATTTTCTGAAGATGTTGTATTGCCATTAGACCCTGGGTCTCTTTGGGTCAAGGTAATATCTTGATTACCATTGGCTTGATTTGGTACATCGCTTACAATGATTTTTCCATTATGACCCGAAGCATGCTCAATAGCAGCTTTGAGTAATTGCAAGATCTGTTGCTGGGTGTTTCCACCGCTGGTGTTGTACCCAACGGCAATACCAGTAGCTCCAGCTGTAAGTGTTGCATTGATGGTTCCTGTATCTTTAAGTCGCATGCCTTCTGTAATAGCACCCAAATTGCCTCTACCACCATCATTTATATCAGAAATAAAGTAATCTACTATTGTTCCATCTGTGCTGGTTAAGGTGATCTTTTGGCCTGCCGTTAGTCCGTGTGCTGCGTCACCGTCTGTAACGCGAATTGTTGCAGTAGCTTTAGCATCTGAATCTCTTTGGGTTAAAAATCTTGATTGAGGTTCCGCTGCGGCAGCTGGGTTAGGAGATACCAAAATTTTGCCATTGTGACCGTTTGCATGCTCAATCGCTTCCTTTAATAATGATAAGAACGTATTTTGTTTGGTTGTACCGGCAACATTGAAACCCACCGCGATGCCAGTAGCGCCAGCAGTTAAAGTTGCTGTTATACTACCTCCAGATTTAAGAGTAGCCCCATTGGTAACAGCACCCAAGTGAGCCACCCCACCGTCGTTTGTATCTGAAACAAAATAATCAACGCTAGTTCCGTCCGTGGAAATTATATTTATTTTTTGACCAGCAGTTAGGCCGTGAGCTGCGTTACCGTTGCCCGTTGTTGTCAAGGTAGCGCGGCCCAGACTTTTGGCACCCATAGTCTTTTGTTTGTTGCCTGAAGATATTCCAAAAGATCCTGATCTATTAAGCGGAACATGCCGATGAAAATGACCACCTATAAAATGTTGTGTGAAAGGACCCTGTAGTGGTATCTCTCTATCGTCTCCATAAGAATCGGAATGTAAATTTGTTATATCTACATTTGTACGAAACCTATCTTGAATTAATCTTTTATAATCTGTTGGATTGTCTATAGAGCTACTATAAAAAACAAACGGCAATATATGATTCGCACTATAATCATTATTAGTGTGAGACACATCAGCTTTAAAATGAAGTTTTTCCTTAAATTTTAAAATTTTCCTATCGCCCTCATAGTACAGCAAGGTTCTAGGTATACCGGCACCTGCATCTGAAGCCCTTCTTTGAGAACATATTTCATCGTTATTCAAATTACTTGAACTAACTTGAATAAAATCTGTTGATAACGGTCTAGTCGTACCAATATAAAAATCTTTCTTTTTATTTAAATGAAAATTATCACCTGCATGTATTGGTACTTGAAAATCTGCACTAAATTTATATGGACGAGAAAGTTTGCGAACTCCATAATCTGACCCAGATATTACTGAATTGATTCTCTTTCTAAGTGTCTCCCTGTCTTTGTCAACCGATGCATCTCCTGTCGACACGAGTGAATCGGTTCTTTCAATTCTATCATTCCACCATAAGCACCCTACAGACTCTGGGTTTCTATATCCTTGACCACCCGTAAAATCAGTTATAGAAAAATAATTACCAGCACCATCAGGAATTCTGGATACCCCAATTGGACTATTATTGGAGACATTTCCTTCTTCTCCTGCAAAGTCTTGAGTTAGCGTAATTGTTTGAGCGTTAGTTGGATTACCCGCACCAGGTGATGGTGCCCCTGCTGTGACTCTAATATTAGATATCTCAGAATTAATTGCTTCTCGCATCTTGACAGCTAATTGATATGTATTGGTAATTCCTGTTGTATCAATACTAATAATACGAACGTTTGGATATTTAGGATCCCCAGTTAGTCGTCTGATTGCTGTATCGCTAAATCGGAAAAAAGCCGTTATGTTACCTATAGAATCTCTAATAAAAACGCCACGACCACTATTACTAACTGCAACAGAAGTGTTGTCTATTGTTAAGGTTGCTGATGCATTTTCACGGCTTAAACTAATTGCAAATGGTGCATGGCCTGCATTCCAATCATACCTTAATTCATTGATGCCTTTTAATACACCTATAGGTTCGGAGATCTTCTTTTCCAAAGTTGGAAAAGCTATTTTTATTTTGTTTCTTTCTAGAACATGGCTTTCAATTATATTTCTTATTTCAGGTGAAATGTTTGCAGTTGCTGGTATGAATTGTTCAAGTACAACATCTATAGAACTATCTATCCATTTATAGAACTCCAGATATCTCTCTACAGAAGGAGTGTTTTGAACTTTTGCAAAAAACATCTCCCTTAATTTGTCTAGACTTTTATAGTTAGCCCGATATCTGTTAACAGGATTTCCAATCATAGTGCTATAATCTTTTATAGATGAAAAAAGATTTAACATTTCATCAGATATTGTTCTATAAAAACTCTTTTCAATTGAGAAAAAACTTTGATTAGGTGTTTCTACTTTTTTAAACAAATCATCATGTAGTGAGTGAACAGATACCATATTAGAAGTTCTGTTCTCCTCTAGATGAGCTTTTCTAGAAGATGCTACAAACTTATTAAAAACAACATCTGTTGAATTTTGTTTAAATCCAATCGCTCTTGCAGGATGATAATAGTTTGCAATTTTTTCGTAAACACCGTTATATTTTGCAGACCCAGAAGATATATCTGGAACTATAAAATGCCCACTACCGTTCGAACCCGTAACTGAGTCAAATTCCCAATTTACAGCCAAGGAATTAATAGTTGAGATTTGAGAATCAGCATGGCCAATAAAATTCTTTGGATTACCTGCAGGATTTACAACACCAAAACTTTTTACTTCTTTAGCATGAGAATCCAAAGTATGGTTGTCAAGCTCAGACAGCCAGTGTCTGAAATTACCTATTTTAATATCGGACTTATCAATTACAGAGCCAGTAAAATTCTGCCTGAAAGCACCCATGTAAAATCTTTTTGAGTGCTTGTGGAATTTTATTGCGTTTGCTCTTGTTATTGGTCTGGATATTTCATATCTTTTGTCAATTGTATCACCGATTGCAGAAGCAGCGTATAATTTAACAGCATATGAATTACTAGTTGCGCCGGAAACAAATAAAGATTCAGGTACGACTCTAACAGATATATTCCAATTTGTGTCAGAATATAAATCTTTTATAAAATCCGTTTCAATAGTTGGTATAAGTTCAGATCTAGATTTCACTACCAGCTTTGCATCAGGAGAACTTGTGTCTCTTTTAACAGCGTATACACCAAAACTACCATAATCTTTTGTAGCTCTTTTGAATCCATTGATATTGTCAGTAGAATCTGAATCTGTCAATGCACCAAACAAAGAACTGGATAGTGGTCTAACTACTCTATATTCGGAATAGAAAGGTAGTAGTGCCGGGAAATTTACCATTGCTTGAGTTGTTGTGCCTAAATTAAAATTAGCATCACTCAAAGTATCGTGAGTACCAGATACATAATTTAAAGATTGAAAATCTACAGCTGTGTCTTGATCAAAGCTTGAGCTTTGTTGAAAAATCATGCCGCCTTGATTAGCTTCACGAGAAAAGTCAATCATTCTAACTTTTTCTATGTGAGAAACCAGCTCTTCTTTTGGTTCAAATACCACGTTGTCAGTGTATAGATTAATATTTATTAATTTTTCATCTATACCATAGCATCTCAATATGTTTCTGAAACTTTCTTCTGTACCTTTTAGTTTGTACAGATTCACTAAATTGTTGTATAAGTTAGTATAAATAAAATTCTTAACATCGTGCAGTTTCTGTTCGTAATTTATCTCTTCATCTTTATTATTAATTAAAGTCAGTATGTCCATATTAACGAACAATTCTGGCACTTCTAGTCCAAAAGACTTTAAAACCTTTTTCATAAAAGGCAGCGGCTTGTTTTTAAAATCCTCGTGCCTGTGGTGTTTTAATTTTGAAAGATCTTGGATTTGTGCATATAGTGTATCAAAATAGCTGCCAATAATTTGTGATAAGTTCTTAAGATCTCCATCAAACTCTTCCTCTTCCAGTATCCAAGATGGAAAAGAATAATATATACAAGTAGAGTTATGTATATCATGATCTCTACCTAGTTCTTTTTTTTCATCTATAAACGAACTAAGTTTTGCATTCTCTGTATATATTATGGGATCTTTAAATTCACTTACAGATGCTGAAGCTTGTACAATTGCTGACTTTATAGATCTGCTTTCAGTTCTGTATCCAGTCCAAATACCATTAGTAACTCTTCCAGAATAATCTAATACAATTCTGTCGACATTTACATCGTCTGCTTTGCCTTCATTAAATTTATAATAAACACCCAACGGAGACTCTGCACCCGGAACGTTAGATCCTCCATGCACATTTGTAAAATAATTACTTCCTATTTCTTTTGAGGTTCTTTCTGTCTTCCAGTAACGAAAATCGTCAAGAGATGCTGAAAGTTTTCCATACCCCTGGTGTCTAAACGTGGTGGCAGGTGGATCCTCGTAATTGCTATTAATTGATTTTGCTGCAACCAAAGAGCCTACACACGCAACAAGATCTCTATTCATGCCAGCGACGGTGCCGTTAAACGTCCTTACATCATTTATATTACCGTCAACATATAACTTCAAAGATGTTTTGTTTTCACTTGCATTACTCTTAAAAGATACTGCATAATGATGCCATTTACCATCTGATGCACTTAATGCCACTTGAGAGGTGCCCAGTAATTTTTGATTACAACCAGAAGAGCCAGATTTATAAGTTATTAAAAGAGGGCTCTTATTGGAAGCTGCGTTTGCACGATCCAATTCAATAGTAAGCCTAGCATAGTCATCCTCTTGCACCTGAAGAGAGCCACTACGCCAGACGTCCAATACCACTTCTCTTGGGAAACTAGCGTTAAAAGCATCTTTTTTAAGCCAGAACTCGACAGTATTGCCTTTAAGTCCGTTGATTTCTAAATTTGAAGTCTGTAAACTAGATGTACTCCAAACGTTGTCTACGTGTGGACCACCTTTTAAATAAATATATTCTTTGGACGCTGGAGATGCATACAGAGAGCCTGACAGGCTGTTGATTGAACCGTACCCAACTGGTGAAAATAGTGCATGACCATTTGTTCTTGGGTATTCATGATTAAATATGTGTAAGTCTAGACCGTTACTGTTATTTTCCCACTCTAATTTTTCATACAGAGAGCCATCATATGGATAGTTTTTGTAAATTCTTTTTATTGCAACGTCGTAATACTCTTCTGCAGATCCATATTTTGCAAAATTAGACGCTGTAGTGTAGTCAAGTAACGGTAAATATCTGTCTCTGTCTTCAAAATATGCTTCAATACCAACAGAGGAATCTGCCCCTTCTTTTGAGAGGGTATCAAGGCTTTTTTTAATAAGAGGCTTTTTAGCGTTCTTTTTATCTTTCTTAAAGAGGTCTTTTAAACTCATTACAAATATTAATCCACTCTAAACTTAAATGTCTTATCCTGAACTTTGTGCTTTCCATCTATGTCAAAAACTAACTCTATAGCGTATTGATAGCCGCTTTCAAACAACGACATATTTAAATCAAAATAATTTCCGTCTTTATCGTATGATAACCTGGAATATTGCGTCTGTACGCCAACACTTCCGCTTCCGTAAGATATCACTTCTAAACCATCTATTACTCTAAATATTCTATAGTATGCATTTTCTACCACTTTAACAGGAGTAGTTCTCGTAGAAACATCATATAAATTAGGAGACTTGTTTTTCTCTCTAGAGAAAACTCTCATTCTTACTTTTTCAGATGTTTTGTAAGAGGACTTTAAATTAGTTATTTTGGTTACTAATTCGGTATCTTCGCTACTAAAAGATGCATTATGTGTTTTAACAGTTATGGAAGAGCCGGTTACCAATTCTTTATTACCCAAAGTACACCAAACATCATAAAGCGAAGTCGCAGAACCGGTATATGCGAATGAGGCACTGTAAATTCCTTTTTCTACAAGATAACCAAATGCATAATCAGGATTAGCTCCCATTAATGCAGTAACCCCCCCGCCAACCGGAAAAGTAATTGGGGATTTACCCGTAGAAGCTGAATTATACAACCTTATTTTAATCACTGGAGTTCCTGCAGCTTGGTCTCCACCATCTGAATCTGTCGACAATGCTGGTATGTTTACCAGTCCTTTTCTTGTATAATTATATAAATACAAGGTGTTGAGATTATCTTCACCGGGAACTAAAGAACTGCTTAGATAAAAATTTTCTCTGTCATCTCCTTTAAAGTCTCTCCACCTTGCTTCTATTGCTGGCCTTTTATAAAAGAATTCGCTGCTTCTAGCAAAAAACTTTTTAGTATAAAATGAATCTTTTCTTGTGCCATCTTCAAAACTACCTGATAATTTTAGCAACAATCCATAATTTGTACGATCAGGGTCCGTCTTGGAGTTAACGTCTATCCATTCTTCAACTAGTGCAGTTATGTTTACTTCTAGGTCTTCTGTTCCGTCTTCAAAATATTTTTTATAATGGGGCAAGTTTTGACCTGCAGTGTATCCAACTTCATGATAATCACCACCAGCAGTTGTCCAAGCTTCTTCACCACCAAGGCCACCCGATAATTTATCGGTTTTCACTACAGCAACACCAGACACATTCTTAAGTTCTATTTTGTTGCCGTTATATCCTGTGCTACCCGCTGTTAAATTTATCTTAGTGTCATCTGCCCCATCAGCTGCCGTCAGCCCCTTGACTCCAACTCCACTAGTTAGTCCGGATCCCAAGGTTACTCTAGCATTACCATCAGTGCCATTGATACCAAGTATAACCAAATCTGTTATTGCCGCATCATTCTGACTATCAGCGCCAATTCTTATTTCATTTGCATTAGCCGCTACGGTACCGTCAGAAGAAATGTCTATAAAGACTGTAACATCAGTTCCAGAGCCACCTGCAACAGTTGGAACGTTAATGGTGAAAGATACATCGGCAGCTGCTGTTTGTGTGCCTGCTATATCAATGCTTGCTACAGCTGTAGCTGCAATAAAAGAATCTGTGGTTTTACGAGAGGAAACCCAATTAGAGTGACCTTTATCGCTGTAAGATTCCATATCTAGCCCAGTACCTTCAGACCAGGACCTAGACAGAGGTAGTATTTGCACGTCAAATTGTTTAGGAAGAGTCTGTTTGTGCTTAACGTTGGACATTTTTAGAAAAAATTTAACATTACCAGATACCGGTATATCTGAACTTGCTCTATCCGTTATAATTTCAGAAACGGGAAAATCTAATAATATTCTTGATTTTTCAACAGAAGTAGTATTAGCTTGTGCATATATTGAAAACAACTCCAAAACATCTGAACATCCCATATTTGACGCGGTTGCTCTGGTCGATAAATCTTCTTTGAAAGCATTGGTAATTGTATTATCTGCGGTGGCTGTGTATCTTTTAATTGGCATTATCTAACTGTTCCTACGATATCAACGTCTGGATATTTCAATTCAAAGATGTGTGTTTCGGGTATGTAAATAATTCTACCATCATTAGAAGTATTGGCTTGAATACTAAAGTTTTCTAATGAGTATGGTGTTCCTGTTTTATTGGTGACTTCAATAGATATAACGTCCAAGACTTGTTCGACAGACTTTAAGGTTTTGAATATTTCAGATATTATGATTGGCTCACCTATCTCCATGTGTGTTTCAAACAGTTTTTTAACTTCAATGCTAGCAGCACGCAAAGCATCAAAACTATTTGCTTCTACAGATGGCTCTATAACGAATTCAATACCAAAGTTTATTATCTTGGCATCTTTAATATTAATATTATCATTTATCATTCTACTCGTATTGACCCAGGTTTTTAAATTATTTTTTAAAGTTAAGTTAGGCTTTGTTAAGTTTCCAATTTCGTCTTCTGATATGACATACATATCAAGTTCTCTGTTTGTAGAAGTTCTATCTCTAAGGACAGAACATCTTTTTATAGCGCCCAAGTTCGCAGGCATTGAGTAGACTACAGACACGTAATCATCTTTCGTAACCGCTCTCCTTTGAGATGAAAAAGACTTTGACGCTCTTAATTTTAATTCGTCCAAAGTTGGCAAGGTAATATCTCCCAATATTGGATCTTCATTGGTAACTTCTATCGTTGTAGTTATAAAGTCCATAACTGTAGAATCAAGCTTGGTTGGATCGTTAAACTCAATGATAACATCTGAAACTTCGTTTATAGTATTAGACCCAGCGTTAACATTTTCTTCTGTGTTCTCTCTGTAGGTAACAACCACAGTCGTGTTTGAAGGTGCAACGCCCATTTTTTCGTCTCCAGTGAGCATAAAAGGATCAAATGAAGAGTCAGATATATAACTTTTTCCGTGTCTTTTGATTGCCATTGTAGAAGGGTCCGAAACAGAACCGGTCATAATGTTTTCAGAAGTACCAGCGCCGAAAGTGATAACAGTATCATCATCACTGTGTTCAACGATATATCTTCTAGGGACTGGTATTGTTTTTAATATATTAGGAACGTTATCTCTAGAATAGTTTGGATTTACCAGCTTTTTAAAAACAGTATTTTGTGATAAATGCTCAACCTCGAAGTATGTATTACCATCTGAATCAACGACAGAGACTACTTCTGATACATTTTCTCCCGGTAAAACTATTTTTTTATATTTCTCGTAGGCACCTATAGCCTCAGTGTGTGTAAACAATTCTCCAGAAATTATTTGACCCTCTGTTTTGACAGCATAATATGTAGGGTATCCAGTTGTTTCATTTACCCTAGCCACTATAATATCGTTATTTGGATTAGAAAAATCTACATCTTCAATTAAAGTGTACAAATTTCCTGCTGTTGAAGATAATGTTGTACCAGTTCGAACAACCGGAGCATATTTCATGTCTGGAGTGCCGGTGACCGGATTTGATGGAACAAGTGCAAACATCTGACAAATGCCAAAAGAAGCTGGAGCCTTAGTAAACTTAAATCCCATTGAACTCATTAGTTTTAAAACATTCTTGTATTCAGACGCAGTATTTAAAAATGATTCATTAGCTTGGTAATCTAAGTAAAAAGATAAAACATCTCCGACATACGAGACTGTATCCAAGACCAAAGAGCCAAAAGATGCTTCATTAAAATCTTTATAGGTATCGGGGTAATATCTTCTTGCATGCTCAATCAACGCTTCTCTAATAGAATTGAAATCGCGATTAGTGTAATTTATTGGTACTATTTTATTTTTATTCAAATCAGACATATTAAAACCTTACTCTAAGTTCAATGTTTAAAAATCCATAACTAAACTGTCAATACTATCAATTGGACCTATTCTATAACTAAGTATTACTTGAACTGAATTTTCACTTGAAGGAGTCTCGGGTTCAGGTCTAAAAATCTCCAACTCTTCTATTTCTACAAATGGCATGTATTTATCAATCTGTTGATTTATCCTTGATCTTATCGCACCATAGGTAGCTGAATCGTTAAGATCAAATAAATATCTTTTGAGGCCTACTCCAAAATCTGTATCCATAATTCTTTCACCAGGAATAGTTAGCAGTATCATTTTTACATTTTGCTTGACAGCCTGCAAAATTGTTTTATTCATCTTAAAGCCGTCTTGCTCATCAGATTTTAGTGGTAAAGATGGCGATATTGTATTTGACATTTTAACTCTCCTGTTTTAAATAATTATTTCAAATAAAATAAATTATTCATCAGATTGTCCTTGACCCCTTAATTCTTCTTGTTGTGCTGCCAAATCATCGCTAACCATTTCACATATATCCATTGTTTCTGGCTCTATAATACCCTCTCCACATGGATCTTGTCGTTCTGCACATCCAGCTTCTTTATGTCTCTGCCTGTGAACTTCGCCTGGTACCTCTGGTAAAGATAGTGCGATCATGCCTGCAGGTCCCAATATACTACCATATGATGCAGTATCTGAAAATAATATTGCGCCCTTCATGTGATTCAAAACATTTGCCAACCTATCCGCACCTTTTATTATAAGTGGTGGATAAACAAACGGCGGGAAACCCATAAACATTGTTAGACCCAGCACAAGATCTTTGATAGAGTGAAGCATATCTGGTATAGGAGCCCATGGAATTGGGTGAAATGTTCCCTTACAATCTGGGTTTATGCCGCCATCCATTGCAGGACCGTCAGATATCATACCCTTTGGATAAACCCCCCCTGTACCAACTGAACCCCATAATAGTCCTTTCCTTAACTTGCATGGATCAACTTCAAAGTTTGTTTTCATTTGTGCATATGCTGGATCTAACATAATTGATATGCCTCTTATTATTGATATTGGTGTCATTATAGCTATACGTATTATAGCTTTACCGATATCCTTTAATAGATCTGGGCCCTCGCCACCATTAGGCCCTTTACCATCCTCTGAGTTTCTTAATATTTCTGCAAACTCTTGCTGTGAGAAATTAAAGTTTTCAGATGCTTTGTCTTGACCTGGTACGTTTTCTAATATTCTGTAAAACCTTCTTAATGCTCCGCGAGTAGGCTCAAGGTATCCATCACCCTCTATTGCAATTGCCTGTTTTACAAGAGTCTCGTTGTGAATAAAAAACAAATCTTGATATCTATCAAGCGGGAAAACAACATCAAAGAGATATCTTATCTTTTCACTAGCATCCTTGTAGTGTGACATTTTTCTAACCAAAGTGTTGTTAATAGTTCTCTTTTCTTTTGTTAAACCTAAAAATTGTCTTAAAAGTTTGTCATTATATTTTTCTGCTAACTTTTCTAACTTGTTCGCGTCTATATCAGAATCACTTTGACCTTCACCCAAAATAGGACAAGGGTCTTCAGAAGTTGGATCAAGATTTATGGGGTTTCCACTTAAAACATGTTCTGCAACAGGCACAACAAATTTTATTTTCTTTTTCTTTATTGCAAAGTTGTTTTTTATCGCAGTTTTATAATCACCCTCAACATCTTCCTCTCTTAGTAAAGCTATTATTTCACTATAGGTTTTGTCTATACCTCTGTATTGTCTTATTGCGCTTCGAAGCTCTTCTGGCGAGTCAGGAATTGGCCTTTGCCGACCTCCAATACCAAAAAGTCCACCTTCAGGTCTAGGATATAATGCATTTATTGCCTCCAGGTCAATGTCCTCCGCGGCGGCGCCGGCATTGTCGGCATCGGGAAAAAATTCATCAGATGTTCTGGCGTGTGCTCTAGCGCCTGCACGGAGGAATTCAGTGCGAAGGTCATCTGGTGAAACTCCAAAAGACTCTATTGGTACAGCATTTATGTCTGGGTTTACAACTTCTTCAGGGATATTGAAGATGCCCCAACCTGAGAAGAGTTTAACTACAGCTCTTGCTGCTTCATTTGTTTGCACTTTCGTTTCATAATATCTTGTATACGCTGCTCTAAACTCGTCCATTTGTTCATTAAATTTATCAATTTGACTTGTGGCGTTATCATATACATTCAAATCTTTTAACTTGAGAGGATATCTCGTCGACGAACCACCGGGTGACCATATAGCTGGTCCACACTTATGTGTTCTGTGCATGGCGCTTTGTCTAATGCTAGTCCTTCTAAAGATATTGTTCATGTAATTTGGATATCGGGATATGCCATCTGGGCCTGAGCTTCTATATCCTATTGCATATTGTTCTACAGATTGTACAAACTGTTCAATATCATCCTTCAATTCTTTTATAAACAGTCCGCTGTCGTTAGTATTTTCAGACATTTCATGTGATGGATATAGAAATTCACTTTGTGGAAGCAGATTATCAAAATCTTGATATCTTGTTATAAATTTTAAATCGTCAACATTTGAAGTGTTTGTTTGCCCTGTTTCAGTTGTTATGCGAAAATCAATTCGTGGCTTACCTGTTTTATTAGCCGAACCTCCAGTGGACGTATATTTTATGTTTGTTTTAAGGTCATACATATCTGGCATGACTTGCATTAGTCTTATACCAATTCTTGCACTGCCAAGCGATGCTTTCAAGCTGTTTAGTGCTTCTTCGTTATCGCAACGTTTAACAAAATTCCATAGCTTTGCAATATCTCCTGCGCTCCAGTATTTAATTTTGAAAAAGCTAATTAGAGGATTTTCTAAATTATCATCAAATCCAGTAAAAGATTGATCAGTTTCATAATCTTCAAATCCCGAACTAGCAACATTAAACGTTGCAAACGCAGTATCATATTCTGTCCGCTCTGAGACATAAAAAGTATCTGGCAACGCCGTTATGTCTTGGAAAATACCTACTGCTTGGTCATTATCACGGATAAATCTATTAGCGACCGCTTTTTCCATTTTGAAGCCGCCAACATCAGTTAGAGACGATTTAAGTTGAGCATATGTGCCTTTCGGTCCACCGTGCCTGATTACATAATTAGTATCACTCGCAGTGTTCGGTAAATCTACTCCTTGTAAATTTTCCAAAACTGCTTGTATATTATCTAATATAAAATATTTTTCTAGGTAAAAAGATCCACGTACTACGCTAGCAGCTGTATCATACTTCTTTCTTGGGTTGCCCTCTGGGTCGTTTAGGTTTAATATTTCACTTATATCATTAAATCCGGCTATTGGAAGTTGCAAAGCGGCTTGTCTAGCTCTTTGTGCTCTAAAGGAGGCTTGAGCTTCATTGGTATTTCTACCTGCGTCATTTAAAAATCTCCAAACTTTGCCTGCTGATGATAGTTCATTGAAATCTTCACCCTCCGTTACTGAAGAGTAAGATGCAGGCAGATTGCGCAAACGTTCAGCCGGATGACGTCGGTATGTAAGTGGTAAGCAATTGTTGCGAGTTGCTTTATTCGCTGTTAGCTGTAAATCAAAGTCTGCGTAAAGTTCTTCACTAACAAATCTACCTTTTGCAGGTCTTCTAGCGGGTCGCCTTTCTTTAAAATAGTTACCACCATTTAAAAAATCATCTGCCAGATCATTAAAAAATTGCTCCTTAAATGATGAAAAATCTGGCTGGAATATATCGTCTGCGGTTTTTGACATGTCATTCATTGCTTCGATTGCAATTGTTCCCACCATCATTCTTATAGCTTCCTGATCACTCTCAACATTTAACATGTTTTTAATTTTTTGCATGAATGATACTTTAAAATTTCTCTCTGTTGCAAAATCTTTTGTTATGTTAATCGTAACATTGTCAATAATATACGATTTTATAAACTCACTATCAAAAAGGCCTTTAGCTCCAACGTTGCCAAACATCAATATACCATTCAACAAAAACTCTAATACATATGTTTTCATATACAACAATACTAGTTGTCCCTGTAATTCATTCTCTAGAGGTCCTGTTTTTGAGAAGTCTCGGTTAACAGGCTTATATTCTTCTTTACACAGTGACGCAAAATAATCAGTTACTGCTTGCTCTTTCAATTTGTCAAAATCTATAACAGGCTTATTCGTTATAAGGCACATTGCAAAATCTGTTGGTTTGAATCTACCACCTCTTATGGCTTCTCTATACTGATAGTCGCTTAGTTCTATAGGATTTAAAGTTTCAAACAGCCCAGCATCACTATCCACATAGCCAGAATAATCATGAGAGCCTGGTAATTCAGAGTATCTGATTCCAGAGGGTGGCGATAATAAAAGCTCTTGGTAGGTCATTCCCGCAAAGGGGTCTGGGCCGTCTGCTGGTCTAGCATTATCAATAAAATCTTTAAATCTTCCCCAAGCAGCTATTACACCAATATCATTCATGTCTTCTGGTTGGGAAGCAAAATCCTCATTATAAAAACCCTGGCTGTAGTGGACCAAAGGGGGGCCATCATTCAACTTAAATTCTTGATCATCTAAGGCAAATAAAAAATACTCATTGTTTAACAAGTTATGATCTTTTAAGAAATATATTTTCTTTTTAACTTCAGAAACTCTGTTGCCCAAAAATGACATTTCTTCAGTTTCGAAATATTTTGAATTTGCTATTTCATATGCGAGTTTGTCCATAAACCTATCAACAGTTTTTGCATATATAGAGTCTTGGCCTGTTGCATCTAGTTTTTCTGATAAATATTTCCATTTGTTTGTTGATGCCTTAAATGACTCTTGAATTATCTCTCTTGCCGGAGCAATATCAAAAACTCTAACATTGTCGTCTATTAGCTCCTGGTTGATTTTTTTGGAAGAATCCATCAATACACCAGCATATGCACCTGGTCTTAACAGTGTTTCCTCTGGTTCACTATAGTTTGTATGAGTGGCCTGCCTTAATTGAATGGCCCTATCCTTTTCAAGGTTTGCAGAACCTAGATCTTCTGTATAAGTTTCATGCCTAACAACATAAGAAGTGTCTCTTCTAGAACCGACTTGGTAATAGGGTGTCGCACCCCAGCGGCTCACCAGATAGCAATCTTGTGGGGTGCCTTTGAATGGCAATTCGGCCATTTGAATTTGAGATTTTTCAACATGATATCCTGGGCGTTCAATCATGCCTCCCACCGATATTTTGAAATGCTTGTCGACATCTATAACTAATTTTTTCTTAAGAATGTTGGTTATGTCTTGGAAAAGTTCTTTCCACCTGTCAGGCATTGTGATATATTTCCATTCATTCCACCAGGGATAGTTTTCTTTTCTGTCGGTGTCATCATCACTTACTCTATTAACTGTGTGTTTTGGTGTCTTATCACTGTCAGTATATATCTTAGAATCGCATGCCGGATCATACTCTTTTTCATTTTGTTGGCTAGCCCACCATTTTTCAAAGTGCGAATCTTGATTTATGTCTGTTTCGTTTGGATCTAGTTTTCCATTGACAAGATCTAACTGAAGTCTCTCTAGAACATACACAAATCTTTTAAATGCACTCTTTGCAAACTCTGCCACCTCTTTTTCTTTAAATTGCTGCAAAGTAAGTTCTTGTCGTTCTGGAATAATTGGGTCGCCATCAGCGTTTAAAGGGTAAGTTGTTTGAATACTGGTATTTTCATCGTAGAACTCTTTGTAGTTTAGCAATTTAACACCGTCACGTTGACGGGTATCTTGATTTATCATTGTTCTGATTGTGTTTAATCCGTACAAATCAGAGTTCAGATCATCCAAATTTGACATTTCATACAGCGTTTTATGTAAAAGATCTGTGCCCGTTATAGAGTTAGGGCCTTCCATCACAGCTTTTCTTAATATATCTCCAGAGTCAGGGAATCTGGGGCTTGCTCTATTTCCTGATTTGCTTTGATGCCATATGGACATTAACAATGACCAGAAAAAAGATACATTGTTGCCACCATTTCTATAGGGGCTCTCATTTATATATCTTGCTAGTTTTGTTCTGGAAACGTCAAACAGTGTTGCCAATAATCTTATACCAGAATCTCTAGAAGAAAGCATTCCATATTTGTCTCTTCTATCGCTAGTGGCTTCAGCAAGTGCTGAAAGGAGGTATTCAATATCAACGTTGTAAAATGCAGTATTTATAGTTTCGGCTCTAAAGTTTCTTTGATCCAAAAGAAGCCTTCTAACTCTTGGTAAAATGTTTACTTCTGATCTCAAGCTCTGCATTGGCTTCATTAATATAGTCGCCAACAAGTCTTGATCGGCTTTACTAGTCATGTCAAAAACTTCATACCTAACTGGCGGCTCTGCATTTGTGCCTTTTTCTTTTGCTGCCGCCTGCAAAGGCATATTAGATCTTTTTGGATTGTCTGCTGGATCTATTGCTATGTTAGGCAATACAATCGGGCTACCAGGAGCCATAATAAAGTCTGCCAGGGCAGGTATGCCCTTCTTCCTTAGTTCAGATTTTTTAGGACCTGAATCATCATCACCCAATTGAAACAGATATTGTGTTTTAGAACCTCGACCATATTTTTCACGAGCTGTTTGATTGCCTTTTTTTCTTTGATCTTTTTCTTTTTCTCTTGGTATAACAGTAAACGAGTCTGCATCACCTGGTCTAGCAACACGAGCTTTAAAGCTACCCTCCTCGTTGATGATAGTCCCAGGCTTCATTATCCTCATCCATAATCCACTAGCCATTTCTTGAACATCTGCGTCGTCTGTATCGGAAAGCTGAAGTATTAACTCAACTTGCCTAGAAACAAAATCGTATTCTGCCATGGCATGATGATCATATTCAGGATCATCTGGGGTTAGAGGTCGCTGGTTGGGGCCGTAAAACGTAGGCACATAAGCTCTCATATCATTGTCAAAAAACACTTTTATGTTGTCAAATATAGCACCAATGGCTGTATTGGTTAGGCTTCTATGGTTTTCATTATCATACGGACCAGGCATTCCACCAGCTGCAGGACAGCCCGCATCTGGAATATTAATCAATCCTTCTGGTTTGTCTAGCAAACTTTTAAGTGCTGAACGGTTTTTTGCAGCATCTATGAGCGCTTTTTCAATTTCCTCGTCAGTCGCGTTAGCATCAAGTAACTGATCTCTCAATCCTTTTCTAGCGGGTGTCACTAGCCTTGCTGCTGGAAACTCATCAGTGTTTCCATCTCCAGACATGCGCTCAATAGCTTGCTGGGCTAAGTTGTTTATTGTTTCGTCTCCACATGGAATATCACCCAATATCACATTGGGATAATTAGATATTCTGTTTGCAACCTCATCATCCATAAAGGATCCCATGATACCAAAAAAGTCTCTAATTGCACCCATATCATCAAGCGATTCAGACATAGAGTTGTTTCTTGCTTTTATAACCCTGTTAGCTATTTGCAAAGTTTCATTACTTGGATCACCCTTTAGAAGAGAAACTAATTCGTAGGGAGCCAAAGAATTAGATAAGTCTTCAAGTGTTTCTGATATGTCTGCCATACTGTCGGTTGGAATATTCATATCTCCAAGCGCTTGTGAAGCTTTTAGAACTGTATCTGCTTTGCCACCACCTCCAAAATAATAATCATATTTTCTTGATGCATACATGATTATATCTTGGCAGTTTGGTATCTGTAGCAAACTCAAAAAATATCTAGCTAGAGCGCAGAGTATAGCTATGATAATGTCTATAATTAGTGCCTGCAGGTAAGGTATTATAAACTTAAGAGGATCAAAACTTGGAAGATCGGGTATTTCTGGAAGGTCAAAAGATAAATCCTCAAACCCTGTTGGGAACGGAAGCTCTGGTACACATTCTATAAAATTACAAAATAAAGTTCTCAGGTCAAACTTTTTAAGCAGTTCAACATACAATTCCTTAAGGGTACATAACATCTCTTTTGGAACTGCTGGTAAAATATTGTATGTCTTGCCTCTTTCTACTTTGTATATACCTTTTTTCCAAAGTGCAGCTTTTGGATTCTTGGCTAAAACGCTAATATCTTCTTTTATTCTATCAGTTGCATCTTTTATTGGTCCAGCGAAAAAAGCATCCATAGAGAACGACTCTCCCCCCAAGCGAGCACCACTAGCTAATACGGTTGGTGTAGGGAAAGTATATTTTGTTATAAACTCAACAGCCGACATTCCTTGGTTGAGGTCACAATAGGGGTTTGTTACGTCCTTTATCATATTTAAAAGATTGTATATGTAACCAACTGTTCTTGGACCAAGTGTAAAATTAAGCGCAGCTAAAGCTGGACCGTCTAGTTTTATTTCTCCCTTAGTGTTACCAATGGCAAACATATACATGCCTTTGGTTACTATTTCTGTTTTCTTGACGGGCCTAAGTTCTATTTGTCCAGTATCTGGGTTCAGCCTTTCTCTAAGCACCGGGGAACCGTCTGCTTTTCTAACTGTTATGGTTTGTCTTCTTCTGACTACATCAAAACCAATCCTGAAGGGTCTTGTAGGATTAACATTAACCCTCGCTGCTATGATTGCCAGAAGAGCGGAGGCTCCCGTCATCAACTTACTAGCTTCAGTATTTAAATTTATAAATGGCTTAAAACTAGGTGGCCTAGGAGCGGAAATTAAGCGCCTTCTTAGTTGTTTAAAGAAGTTGTGAATCTTCGTAGCTGGTAGTTGAAGACTAACAATGGATCCTTTTGGATAGTCTCTTGAACAAGGAAACGAGTCAACGGCGATACTATCTGCAGCTATAGTGGCTTGAAACGCTTTTTTCTGCTCTGCAGAAGCGCCGAATATACCTGCAATACCAACTGTTAACTCCAGCTGTTCACTTATTAAGTTTTTACCTCTTTCGGTAAGTTCAGCACCTCTTACAAACTTGTTGACATATCTACTGGCTGCCCTATTAGCGTCGTCCATCATTTCATGGACATTTTTGTTTCCAATGTAATCAACAACTTTGCTTGCTACATCATAAACTTCACTAACCGTCTCTACTGCTGTTTCAATTGATTCAATATTTTGCTCAATTGCTTGGCGTCCAGATATATCTCTAGGTATTGCGTCAACAAGATCTTTTCTAGCTTTAATTGTAAATTTAAAAACAGAACCAGGTCGATTCGTCGGGCTATGCACTTTATGTATAGCTGCGAAAAAAGGGTCTGCGCCTTCGTGCAGAGACTGGCCAAAAAACACATCAACTTTTGAAGTGTAGTCGCTATACTTTTTTAACCCAAAATTATCATCAAAAGATAAAGACTCTAAAACAAACAAGTGCTTTACATCACCAAAGCTTGTAAGGGAATTTGAAACAGCGAAGCCATCATCTGGATCTGGTGTTGACCCAAATTCTAATTCTCTTCGTAAAGAATTGGCACCACGATTAATTATATGCGGTTGGTTGGGTCCTGGTGGGTCTTGTCTGTGATCCCAATCTGGTGGGCTTTGCACCAATTCAAGGTCTTCTGTGAAGTTCCTTCTTCTCAGTTCACCCAGTTGTCCAATTCGGACTTGATCTGGTGCAACATCTCTGTTTTGAAATTTTAAAATATGTCCATAAAATTTTACATCATCTTCTCGTTCGGTGTTTACCATCCATTCTAATGGTTTATTATAAAATTCTAATATTTTTTTGGTGCCTTTTCTTAGTGCATTTTCACTTTCTCGTAACAAAAAGTCAACATACGACCCTTCAATATTTCTGTTGATATTTGTTCTTGTCTGGTTTGTGAAGTATGTATAGTAATAATATTTGTCATCTGAATATGGATCCTCTTGTAAGTCCGATCCTGTTTCTCTTCTGTCCTTAAGAGTTCGAACTGGATCAGCGTTTGCATCTTGTGCAAATTGCCTGATGTTTTCTATTTCATCTAGCGTTTCTTTGATTGCTTGCTTTAGTGATTTTCCATATGGTGCCTCAACATCATGACCAACTAATAGAGAAATTCCAGTTTCTCGATCACCTTCAGATACGGCAGCAAGCATGAGAGCCCATGTTGGACCGTTTACAACACCCAGCTCGCTCCTATATAAAGATGTTGTTTCGTCTTCCTCTTTCCAGCCTGAAATTTCAAGTATAGTACGCATGTTACTTTCTTGAAAATCTTTGAGTCTGGCTTTGGTTGCCTCATCAAAAAAATCACCACTACTAACACCCATACCAAGAAAATTCTTTATAGCAATGACTTGAATACCTTTTGATCCTTTTTTATAAGGTAAAGTAAAATCAAGACCTGCTTGCCTTACAGGGCCAACAATTTGACCCTGCTCATTTGTTTCATCAGTTTCAATGAAAAAAGTTTTCTTAGAATGTATTCCTGCTATTTTTGGCATGTTATGTATATATCATCTTTAGAGTAAAATTTTAATTAACATTGTTATAGTAACTTCTTACAGTCTTGGGTGCTCCCGGCCACAAGTATTTAAAAGTATAATTGTTTAAATTAAATTTGTGCGCAAATGCTGAAAAGCTGTCGACACTAACTAATTTTATTAGATTTTGTATTGAATACATTTGTAACATTGGTCCTGGTAATGTTGGTAATCCAAAAAATGCCGATGGGTGCGTGTGAGCCGATAAAGCAGCATTCAAGCTAACTAAGTCGTTTAAAACTGACTGGTGTGACCCAACAAGAGCTGAGACAACTGCAGCCATTGAAAAGAGTGCGTCCACTAAATTGTCTCCCAGAACCATAGGTTGTAAGTTGTCATCATTGTTGCCAGCTATAATATCAACCCCAAGGGTCTGACTTATTGCACCACCTTGGCTGTTTATTACATCTGCAGACGTCACAAGTTTTATACCCTCTGTTGCACATATGCGAACAGCATCGGCTTTCATAGCAATTGCTGACCTAGCCAGGGAACTGCCAACGGAGCCATCTACTAATTTAAAATTATCATCTACATCAGTTTTTTGACTTACATATATTCTGGCAGCGTCCATCACCTGTCCAAATTCAGACGGTACTGAATTAAACAAAGGATCTACTTCTACCTTATTTCCTTTTTTATTTATATCTCTTGGGTTGGGGCTCATGCGACCAGCGACAATGTCAATAGCTGCACATTGCGTGTGCCCTAACCCACCGTATCCTGTTGCGCGGTGTGCACTGTCAGGATGTGCCCTGTCTTTACCCAAGACAATTGATGCTCCATATCTATTACTGTATACGACTTCAACTTCAGCTTTTACAAAGCCCGGTATTGGCTCAACCATGTGAGTGTTAGCAACACCTATATTGCTCACACCACCCTGTTGTTGAATTTTTTCTAATATTGCTCTCTTAGCCGGGGATAAGCCTATTTGCTGTACAGCTTGTTTTCTTTTTGGACGACTAGGTCTTATTGGGGCATTTTCTTCTAAATTTTCTGAATCTGTTTCCCCTTTAGAATAATCAACCCCTGGCATGGTAAACTTTGATGTACCAACCAAGTCACCCATTTGTTCTAATCTATATTCAGTATTTCTAACATTTATTGTATTTTTAACCTGTTCTCTTAAATCAACTTCCAGAGAGGTGTTAGAGGGTGTTGGTATTCCAAAAAATGCTGATGGGGTTGGTTCAGATGGTTGTCCAAGATCTGGAATCTCTCCTTCCTTATCTCCCATGCCAGCAGAAAAGCCCATCTTTTGTTTTAAGTTACTTACATAGCTTTTAAAAGATTCTGAGTTTATCACATCATTTTGTTGAACCCTAGGAACTTTACCACCAGGTAAATCTGGCTGTGGGAAATTAGGATTGTTTTTTATTGGGTCTTTAACTTCTGGATTCAAAGCTATAGATAGTGCATCTTTTGCTTGTGAAACGGTAATTTCTCCCGCTAAAAGTTTATCGTATGTGTCTTTTAGGTTGGCGCTATTTAGTGAATTTAATAATTTTTGCTGCGCAGTGGTTATCTTACCGGGGACCAGTCTTTCTTCTACAGTTGGCTTTGGTCCAACTTGACTAGGGAGTGGTGCTCCTGGTGCAGAATCTTCACGACCGCCTTTCACCAATCTGCCGTCTTCGTCTGAATGAACAGGGGGTCTATTAACTAAGTCTTTTATATTGCACCCAGCGGCTCGTACATTTGCTACAATTGATGCCGGTAAAGATGGTGATTCATGCTCAATTAAAATATCAACAACATTTGGATCTGCTTCCAGAGAATTTTTAAAAAAATTACGAATTTGGTTACTACTGGTTGAAATAGAAATTGTCATTTTTGCTCTTTGTATTATACTGCCCGTTTCGTCATACGTTCGCGCATCTAAACGACCTTGACCATAAAGCCAAATTATCTTGCCTACAACTTTTTTTATCATAACGTTATATTAACCAACTAATTTAACTTTTTAAATTAAACTTTACCTTTCTTATTGCGTTTTTGCTTCCTTTTTTCAGCCCACATCGCTCTATACTGTGCTGCTCTCATCGGAATTCTTTCATGTATTTCAATTTCTTGTGGAGTTGGGTTACCACTACCTCTTGGCATAGTAAGCTTGTCTCCATTACGAACACCTTTAGCTTTGCCGGAGGCATCTTCATTTCTAAGGATTTTTATAGTTTCTCTATGTGCATCATTTACATCAAATCCTCTTTGTCGTAAAGCCATATATAGAGTAGGGAAAACCCCATCGCTATGATTTCCAGTGGCTGAATGATGTGATACAATTCCAGCTTTGCCCTCAATTGGCCTGTATCTGTTTCTACCCTTTGAGTCTTTTCCAATTATTTTAGAATTCATTCCTGGTTTCATGTCATAAACATCACCACTTACATTAAGAAATTCAAATGGAATTCCTGCTTGTCGACAAACTTTAGATACCAGCGCATAAAGAGCTTCAGATTGTGTGGGTGATGGTATTCTATACCTAGACGACTTAGTGGAAAACCATCTAGCCGGTTTTATATCTTCTCCGGGGCCTTGATATCTATGATTAAATTCAATACCTAAAGCTTTGTGGTTCCATCCTGGGCAATGTATTAATGACCATTTTAAACTTTCATACTGTATTGCTTGATCACCCTGGGTGGTATAATGTACTCCAGCGCCTTTGTTCAGTAAGGATTCCTCTAAGCACGTCAAGTCTCTGCAGCCAGATTCGTGAATAACTATCAACTGTGGAGGCTGCTTAAACAACCTTGGCGAACCATTTCTAAACCTTTTTTTGAAACCAACATCAATTGATCTATCTTGCATATTATCTTGATTTGGTGGCCAATTGCCTGAATTAGTACCGGTTCTTGTCTGCCTGCTAACAGTGCTACTAGTACCAGATGTTCCTCCAAAAGCATTGCTGGCACCGGCTGAAGTGTTTCTAGTGCTAAAATTGTTGACTGCAAGGAGATTCTGGCCGGTATTCAACATTCCATGAAACAGACCATACCCTAAAAAATCTTTATCAATATAACTTACCTTACAAACCTGACCAACTAATGGTGCCCCACCAAGCTCCATTGTCCAAGGAAAAGCATAAAATCTAGGAAACCTATATATTTTACTATAGTCAGGGTTCTTTGGGTTGTTACCAGGTAAAGCTTCAGAGGTATCTGGAGCTGTTAGCATACAGCAACTTCCTCCTTTTGGTGCAGCATATACAATAATAATTTTTTCTAGATCTAATTGATTGCCAGCTATCTCATCTTGATAAAACTTCATAATTGGATCAGTTATGTTTTCAATCAGTACCTCTTCGGTAAATATTATTCTTGCTTCTAGTATGCCATTTATACCATCTTCAGTTCTTTTCCCAGCAAAATTGTTTTTTATAGCCATCTTTGCTGCTTGAAAAAAATCAATTCTGGTATCTATACCAGGTGACCTGTTGATTGGCGCTCTAGAATTAGAAGAGAAAGGGTTAACACGAGCATTAACACCAAAATCAGCTTGCAAAAAATTATCAACTGGTGGTATTTTATTTTCAGACATATTAAGGTTTAGCCTTACTCTGTGAGTTTTCTTGGATTAAATCAAAAAGCTCATCCCTCTCTTCATCAGATATGGAGGTGTCATTACTCCGTTGTTTTTGCAGTAGTGCTGCTGTTTTTACTAATTGTTCGTTTGATCTTTGCAAGGTTTCAAGATACTTTGCTGCAACAATACCAACTTCTTTATGCCTATCCTCTGAAACCATCATGTATTTCATGAGACTGGCTAACAAAGTTTTTGTAGCTGCTCTATCTTCTGTGATGTTTTGATTGATTCTATCAATAAATTGTTCTATATCTTTCATATAAATAATTAGTGGTTATGGAATTTTTACATTCTATCATAATCTCCACGGTTCCATTTTACCTTAAAAAGAGAATATTTTTGTCTTAGTTTGTTCAAATTATTAACAACTTGTTTTGTGTTTAGTCCAGTTATTTCTCTTAAGTAGAGATATATGGCTTTTTTATTAAAAATTTCAATATCATCTGCACTATTCAATAAAACCTTGATCGCTTCAATGACCCTTTTTTCATTATCTTTTAGATTGATTGAATTCCAGCGATCTATCTCTCTCAGTAAAGAAGTCCAGAATTCTTTTTGTTCTCTTAATTCACAGTACCCCTCCTGTCGAACTATAAGCTCTTGATAGTCTGACTCTTTTATTAGTGAATCGTAACTTATCTCTTTCTTTGTTTTGTTAGAATTCTTTTTTAACTTGTGTATAAACCAGTGTTTTGTTATAACAGAAAAATATGAGAAGGCTTTTGATCCTTTGTTTGGATCATATTTGTCAAGTATTGTGGTTAGCCAAACTTTACATTCATCTTTTAATGGCTCAATGTTTGGTAGGGTGTTAAACTTATAGGTAAATATAATTTTTTCAACCATCTCATGAAAAGCTGGTTGTATGAAATCAATGTATAGCTGTGTTCTTACTTTATTGTCGCAAGATTGAGAATACTTTATTATTGCGTTTTCATGCGCCTTGGTAAAGTAATGGTTTTTAGTTCTCGGTCGTCTTTTCTTCGTCTTCAAGATCCTCTTCCTCTTCGTAAAAAACAAAAGTATCTAGTTCTTTGTATTTTTTTATCTCATCTAAAACAAGACCTGAGTGTTCTATAAGTGCCTGGAGGGTTGAATCTCCATAGAACATCTCTGATTCATGAATTACATTGAGGTGACCTTCAAAAGAGGAAAAAATATCTTGCAGTGCTTCCATGTTAGAAGACGCGATTATCATTCTTCTTGCGGCAGATATTGTATAATATAGCAATACACAATTAACCACCGCAGATACAATAAAAAGTATTAGAATTATTTCCATTTATAATTTTTTGTTTTTTAAATCTTTCTTATGATTTTCTAGTTCTTGCTTGGACTCTTTGATATGAGTCTCAACCAGTGAGCCAATTTTAACATCTTTTTCATTTTTTTTTAAACTTGATAGAAATTCTGATGGTATTTTTTCAAGTGAATCTAGAGCATTGCACAATATACATTCTTCTTGCTGCTCAGACATTAGATGAAACACCTCAAAATAATCATTGCACGAATTACACTTATATGTATAATAGGGCAATTAATCACTCCCGGTAGTGTTGGTTGTTTCTTTTTCAAAAGCATCAACAAATTCATCAGGAACATCTATTGTAGGCGGGTTCAGTATTAGTAGCTCTTCATTTTCGTTTAGCTGTAAATGAAAGTCTTTTAATACCGGAATTATATCTGTTTGATGCATAAGAGAATTCTGAAGGGCCATCATTATTGCCCCCATTGCTTGTTTTGATAACTTCATTGTGTTTCTCCTTTAGAGCTTACCGCTCTTCCTTTTAAGTTTTCCCAATCTTTCTCTGGCCTAACGTATAAATTAGTCTCCCAGGCCCCGTTAAGCACGTTTAAATCAAGCCCTATAGACTTTGCATAGGTCATAAACGCATTTATATCTTTTGGGAAACAGGAGCCACCAAAACCTTTTTTGCCATCTGGGCCAGGAACTTGCAGATGTGAGTCTCCAACACGACCATCCATAACAAATCCCCTGACTGCTTTATCCCAATTTATTTGAGGAACCTTTTCGGATACTAGCTTCATCTCATTCATAAATGAAACCTTAACAGCGAAAAACAAATTATTAAAATATTTTATCATTTCTGCTGTTTCGTAGTTTGTAGTGACAAAGCTATTTCCAGAAAACCTATAATCATAAAGCTTCTTAATTTTAGAAGAAGCCAAGTTATTGTTACTATCATCTAGATCAGTTTCAAATCCCAGTATAATTCTTGATTGATTTAGAAAATCAAACCTTGCGTGCCTCTCAGTTAAAAACTCAGGATTAAACACAATAGATAATTTAGGGTATTTTTGTTTTAATTTTCTGGTAGTTCCAGGAACAACAGTAGATTTGAGAACAAACACTGTATCTTCTTTCTGCAAACATTTGCTTATGTTAACAAACACATCTTCGACAATTGACAGGTCAATAATGCCATCCATAGTCATCGGAGTTGGTACTGATACAAACACAACATCCGAATCGTTTACTACTTCTTCTAGTGAGTTATATGACCTTTCTTCATTCTTATCATGTATCTTTACTTCCATGCATGGTATAAACGCATGCGCAATTGCATTACCAACAAAGCCATTACCAATGATACCTAATTTCATTTCTAGATGTACCCCAACTTCTGCAAACACTCCTCAAAAGATGGAAGCTCCAAAGGTGAACATATATTCTTATATGCCTCTAAATCTTTTCCAACGCTCTTATCGCTAACTTTTCTTTTACCATAATTATTTTTAGCCTCTTCAACTCCACGACGAGCTAAAACTGAAACGTTCCAATCAAAAACCCAATCTTCAACATAATCAGGATAGTCTGAAAATTTTGCCTTTGACTCTAAACCGAATCTAGTTTTCATCTCTTCTTGTACAACATTTGGTTTTCTGACCAAGTCTTCATAACTAACTTCAAGAGCTATAATATCCGAAAAGGTGTCTCTTTGTCTTATAGACTCTATCCACCTTCTAGGCTTTACATGATTACCGTCCGATAACACTACATCGCGACCATCTCTGACAACGTTGATTACGCCTATATCGCTCTTCTTTATGATCTCGTACTGTCTCTCTAGTTCTGTAGAGAATATATTGCTCAATATAGCAGGAGGGTGTCTTTTGCCAATTAGAAACTTCTCATCTGATTTTGTTGACACAAACTCATCAAAAGGTAATTCATGGCCGTCAAAGCCTTCCCTATAAAGCACTTTTGTGTTATTAAAAGCATAACACATTCTTAGTAGCAGGGTTGTACCAGACTTAGCACAGCCTGTAATAAAGATTTTTTTACTCATTATATTTCCCAAGTTTTATATTCTGGTTGCTTTGTTTTATTAGTATTGTGCATTCTATATCTATAGAACGGAATTTTTAAGTGATGAATCCTGTAATCATCTCCCAGTCTTTTTCTGAGTTCTTCTTCCTCTCTATGCCGCATCTTAGGATTATAGCCACCACTCTCAATAAACAAGTCAGTGCGGTACATTATACCACACGATATATTTTCTTTGTCAGCGTATTTTCTTTCAATATTATTTTCGTAGTTATCAACCAACAGATAATCAGAAGATACACAAAAGGCATCATGATTTGCTTCCATATACTTTTTCATTATATATGACATATCTTGATTAATGTAATCATCAGAGTCGACTCTAAAGAAAAACTGACCTCGAGCATTGCTAATGCCTAAATTAGCGGCTGCAGCTACACCACTATTCTTTTCGGTCTTAAAGAGTCGTATGCGGTCTGCAAATGGCTTAATTCTTTCAAGGGATCTGTCAGTGCTACAGTCATCAACTATAATAACCTCGTATAAAACGTGCTTTTGATTTAAGCAGCTACGCAAACATCTAGCTATATATCTTTCATAATTATAGTTTGTTATTATTATTGAAATGTCTGGTGTCACTTGTCTGTCCTCCCATTTAATATATCAAGCTCTTTAACCAAATCAGAGTATTGTTTTAGGCTCTGAGGATCAAAAGAACCTAAGTGACCGCCTTCGTATCTGGATTGTGCCATAATATTATTACTAAAATGTTTTTCAATTATTGTAGCTCCACGCATATATGCTTGCACACAAGCCGCTATGCCTATGGTGTGGTCACTAAAACCTGAATAACTATCATCAGAAAACTTTTCGGGCATTCTTTTTAGGTCTTCGTCATGCAAAAAAGTTGGATACTTAGAAACACAGAACAAATATTTAATCTTGCTATCATGCCCAAAAGGAAACTCGTTTGGTTTGCACTTACCAGTGGATATAATTGTAGGATTGTTTTCTTTCAATATCTTTTCACAAAGTTTCCTATCTTCTACAACTGTACGACTGGCAATCTTATACCTCTTAATACCCAGAGATTTTATCCAATGAAACGACTCTTCATCAAATGCGGTGGCCATCAAAGGTACGTTAAGGGTGTCACAATATTCTTTTAGATTAGCAAACTTTTCATAATCAATGTCTCTATATTTTCTTTTTGTGTCTCCAAAGTAAGACTCTGAGTCCATCAACTGAATTTTAACAATATCAGCACCAGCAGAAAAAGCATTTAGTGTCATTCTTTTTAATTCTGATAGTTTGCCATGGTGCTGATTACATAAATCTACTATTATTTCCAACTAAATACTCCTCCAGCAATGATGATGTTCTTGACTTAACTTGATCAATTATACTATCATTCATATCTTTTTTTTGAAAAAGTTTGCCAAGTTTTATATTTTTCTTTCCAACCGGGATTCCA
>MDTB01237036.1_pt1 | contig 63658 bp, 70 predicted proteins | sample 811161 | NCBI WGS metagenome assembly MDTB01 (sample SAMN05326650, study PRJNA326480) | marine metagenome | isolation source: seawater | place: Mediterranean Sea | collected 2009
TATTACAGATGGTGAAGAATTGGTTGCTAATTCATATGTTTGCGCAATTCTAAAATTATGCTCATCTGTTTTTACCGCAAAGTAGGTCGTTCCATCAATAAGTCCATTTATTGGACTGGAAAAACTGTCAGAAATACTTCCACCTGAACCTCCTGTTATTGTTAAAGAAGTACCATTACTTGCATCGCTTGAACTGGACGCTAGTTTAAATGTATCGTCATCTACTCGAATTGCGAAATATGTAGTTCCGTTAGTTAACCCATTTATTGCTAGACTCCCGTTAGCTTTATAAATTACAGGATCTGCAGTATTAAATCCATGAGCTGTAGCAGTGATATTAGTTGTTGAACTAAAATTAGTTGTATCGACTGAAATTTTCTCTGCAGCGTTATAAATAATTGCATCCCCAGTATTTAGTCCATGTTCAGTTTTAGAAATTGTTGTTGTACTATTGAAGCTTGAAGTATCTATTGTTAGAGCAGATGGATCCTCAAAATAAGCGGTTAACAATCCATCCTCACCTCCACTTACAACTACTTCCTCATTCTCCATTGAAAGTGTATAAGTTAGACCGTCATGTTGTATGTTAAATGATGAACCGTCGGCAGGTAAACTATCTACAGAATTTCCATGAATCTCAATAGAGGGACTATTATTTCGCAATGCCTCTGCAATTTTTTTTGAAATAATTGTAGTTGAAACTTCTTCAAAGTTTGTTGCATCGACTGATGCCGTTAATGAAGTTCCACTTCCTGTTGCAGGAAGTGTAAGTCCGTATGTTAGAACTGAACTTGAAGCATCTAAACCCTCTGGATGGCTTGACGATAAATCTCCCTCAAAGACTCTTGGTTTGACTGTTTTTGTTTCTCCTGTAGTTGAGGATATTATGTCAAAGAAGCCGTCAGAAAGAGTATCTTGCGTAGAACTTACTGTAGTTGAACCGCTATCATTTGTTGTAGTAAAATTTGAAGATGACTCTAATCTTAATTCACCGCTTAGCCTGGCAAATGGATTAGACCCTGATGTTAAATGCGCTGATTGACCAGTTGATGAATAATCTTCTTTTAAAATTGTGAATGTACCTCCTGATCCAGTTCCATTAAAGTTTGAAATTTCTATATCATCACCTGCATCATTTTCCAAAATTATATATTCTTTATCGTTTGATAGATAAGCAGTCACTCCCGTTCTTCCAGAAAAATTATTTATGGATGTAGCAAGATTAGTCATATCAGTTGTAACAATATCAGCGGAAATTGAAACACTAGAGTTAGTACCAGCTTTACCTTTTAGAGTGAACGACATATTCCCATCAGAGGAAACCGGGCTGAGTTTTACAATTGTTTTTGCACTTGCTCTGATTCCTAGACTTTTTGCATTTGTGTTAATTAGTCCTGCTACATAACCTGCAGTTGAAGATATTGGCACCGAAATTGACTGCGCACCAGCGGTAGTTGATGTAACGGTTAATGTGTAGGCATTCGATACATGGCTAGAGGGTACCGCAGAAGCAGATCTTTGTGCACTTGCAGCTGTTCCATTTGCTCCATAGCTTAAAACATAATTTCCACTGGTTGTAGATCTATCTATTTCGATTCCTCGATAAGCATTAGTTCCTGAACCATTTAGATAATCAGCTCTATATTCTACTTCTGAATTAAAGCCATTTTCTTCTGTTAAAAAAGTTGCTACTTGTGCAGTTGTTAGTACGGTTCCTGCCAAATGTCTTCCTTCTCTCGTTAAAATTTGTAGATCACTTGCTGCAGTAATTGTTGGATTATTGATTACACCGTTTATTGTTGATCCTGTGGAAACAGTAGCAGAGGAAAAGGTGAGGTTATTGCTTGCAATAGTAAGGGAGGAGCCACCCGCAGAAGCATACAACCCTTTAGTTCTAAAATTATGAGAATTTCCGTTGACATCTCTACTATTATTTAACTTTTCTGCTACTTCTTTAATTGTTGTTACACCTGTAAGATCTACTGCAACGGTGCTTGTATCAGATAGAGTTAAGTTTAAACTAGTAAGGGAAGTAACATCAGTAGATGATAAGCTAAACTTCACTGTTGGTTGTGCTTTGTATGAGCTTAAGTTTACAAAATCAGTACCATTTTCTATAATTGCCAAACCTCCATCAGCAGTAAATGAAGATGACGTAACTGCGCTTAGACTATTTGAAAAAACAGAATTAAGATTACTTATATTAGTTTTGTCAGTTGAACCTATTAGTGCAATCTCCTCCAGATTAGCAGTCCCGATATTTTTCGTACTCGAGCTGATTAATGTCTTGGAAGCAGCTGCTATATCCTGTGGTCTAGTAAACAAATATTTCATTCCTTTAGATTCACTTACTGGGGTAATTGCAAATGAGTCACCATCTTGAGGTTCTCCGAAAAAAGTGACTGTAAAACCAGATGCTTGAATATTATCATTTCCAGTTACTGGATTTTTTAAGCTAGAAGATGTTAAAGTCCAAAGGTTGTTGTCAGCACTATAATCTAGACTGTAGTTATTTTTTATAATTTGTGACGGATCGATGACTGTGATTTCCACACCAACGGAGGATCGATTTGTAGGATTAGGCGTTGCCTCAAGGCTAGTTGTAGAAAACATTTCTTTTCCCTGATTACCATCAAGATTAAGACCATTCTTATTTACTTCATTGAATTTTGTTGAGACTATCAATGCTAAATTGTCAATCTCAGCACTCGTATCACTTGCTAGTGCATATGCATCAGTCAAACCACTTATAATACCACCTTGAATTTGGTTTGTCGCTACTTTGTTAAGACCAACAACTGTTTGAAGTCTTTGGCCTTGTTTAAGAACATCAATTGTAATATTTTCATTCTTTTCCAATATGATTGGTCCAGAACCAGTATTTCCTAATCTAATTAAGGCCTCTCCTCTTGCTCCATAATCGACAGTAACCTGTGCAATTTGTGATAGTTGATCAATAAGATTATCTCTTTGATCTAGTTTCGCGTTAGATGCTTGAGATGTTAATCCAGAGGTAAGTAAATCCTCATTGATATCAGATAGTTGAGAAGTAAGTAAATTGACAGAGGTTACAGCATTTTTTGCTTGATTATTTATTCTTCCTTGTAAATTTTCAATTCTATCAGAATATAAATTAAATTGTGACGCTAAATCTTTACCACTTTCATTAGCTACGATTCTTGGAGCCTGATCTTCAGGAGAGACTGCTATCTCTTGAAGTGAATTAAAAAAATTGCCAATTGACGAACTAAGGTTATTGTCACTAGGTAAAAGTAAATTTTCTAAATCCTTCACCTCATTTAAAAAAGTATCTGCTTTTTTAAATATCGAACTTGTCTGTCTTGCTTTATCGAGTAAAAATTCATCAAATGATCTCCTAATTTCCTCAACTCTGACGCCTAAGCCAGTTTGGTCTGAAACTTCGGTAATGCCACCCCCAGCACCCGTTACTTCAGCAAGCGCAGCATCGCGTTTTTTGTAGCCTTCTGTATTTACATTGGCAATATTTTGACCAGTTACGGCTAATGATTGTCTGTATGCTTGTAAACCACTTTTTCCAATTTCAAATAAACTAGGCATTATTTACTACCATTCACATGTTTTTCAAATTGCCTTACGAGTGCTTCGGCAATTCCAAAATTATGACCTTTTGCAAGCGTTTTTGCGTACTCTTGGTCCAAAAGGCTTTGGTAGGTTTCCTGACCACTATTACCAAAAATATCCTTCGCTAATTTCGCAGATCTTGCACTTTTCAACATTTGAAAAACAAAAATAGATTCAAACTCTTGTGCTATTTCTTCAAGACCCATTTTTGGATTTAAATCCTGACTTTTCTTATAGTTGCGTGATATGTCTAGATTATTTTTTATCAAACTCTGAATGTTGGTTTCATCCATAACAATTGCCTAAATAATAATAAGTTCAGCTCTCAATGATCCTGCCTCTCGTAGAGCCTCAAGAATAGCGACCATATCTGTTGCTGTTGTTCCTGTTTCGTTTAGTGCGTCAACTAATGTTTGCAATTCAATACCAGGATCAAAAACAAATGCTCTTGCGGGCTCCTCATCAACCTCAATTTCTGTATCAGCAGCAGTTGTTGCTGCTGTTCCTGAAACTGTTGCAGATGTTCCGACTACTGTACCTGTTCCCTCTGAAAGTAACTTGGTATCCTCTTTGATTTTTACAGATAATGAACCATGTGCTACTGCTGCAGGAGAAATTCTTACATCTCCTCCAATGACTACTGTACCTGTTCTTGAATTTACAACTACTTTTGCTTTTGGCCTAACAGGTTCAAAAGTAATATTTTCTAGCAAGCCCATAAACGAAACTTTTTGACTTGGATCCGCTGGTGTCCTAACTTTAATAGATGTTGAATCTAATGGAGTAGCAACTTCGGGACCAAAAGTCTCATTTATAGTCTCTGCAATTTTTGTAGCTTGAGAAAAATCAGATTGATGTAAATTTAAAACGACATAAGGTTTTTGAAGAAACGTAGTTTCCACAAGTTTTTCTACTGTAGCTCCTCCAGGGATTCTTCCAACTGTTGGTGTGCCCTGTATCGTGCTTGATCCATCTGCTCCTTCCACACCTAATCCACCAACAACAAGATTGCCTTGGGCTATAGCGTAAACGCTTCCGTCGGCACCCTTTAGTGCTGTCATGAGCAAGGTACCTCCTTTTAGAGATTTTGCTTTTCCTATTGTTGAAACGGTCACATCAATAGTCTGACCAGGTTTTGAAAATGGAGGTAAATTAGCCGTCACCATTACTGTTGCAGAATTACTTCCATCAATATCAGCTGTATCTGCTATTACACCAAACTGAGATATCATAGAAGCTATACTTTGTTTGGTTAGGTTCACACTCCCATCACCAGTCTTTGCCAAACCAATAACTAATCCATAGCCAACTAATTGATTAGACCTTATTCCGGCTAGGGAAACTAAATCTTTAATTCTATCAGCATAAGTTTCTACCGGTAGATGAAAAACAAAAAGTAAAACTAGTATTTTTCTAAAAAATATTTTCATAATCTAAAATGGTGAAATGTATGCAAAATATCTTCCTAACCAACCTCTAGTTACACTATCATTCATATCGCCGGTTCCTGTGTATGAAATTTGTGCATCTGCTACTTTAGTTGAAGAAACTGTGTTAGCTGAAGAAATATCCTCAGGTCTTATAACACCAGCAACTCTGATATATTCAGTACCGCTATTATATGACAATTTTCTTTCTCCTTTAACTTCGAGGTTACCATTAGGAAAAACCCGTACAACTGTCACTGATAGGGTTCCTGCAAGTGTATTTGCTTGCGCTGCAGTTCCTGAGCCTGTGAAACTCTGAGTGGTTCCACCTCTTAGATTATCTTCTTTAACTCCGTCTGGAAATAATAGTTTTCCAATTAAAGATGAAGGTCCAAATAATGCTTCCGGTAAATCAAATATATAAGAATCAGATTTAGAAAGCGTTTCAGAACCCGAATTTGCCGCTGTCATAGATTCTTCTAGGGTAATTGTAATAATGTCACCCACTTTGTTTGCTCTTCGATCAGATGCGAACAAACCGCCGTCTCCGTCGTATACTGCTCCATCTTGACTTTTCTTTTCTTCAACATTTGTAAAATCAGGCTGGATGCTTTTAAAATCTTTTCCTATTCTCTCTTCCATGTGAGTCGCACAACTACTGAGAAAAATTAAAAATACTAAAATTATTGACCTCATTTTTTTTCCTTATAGGTTATTACTAACAAATCTTAACATCTCATCAACTGATGTTATAGCCTTTGAATTTACTTCGTAAGCTCTTTGAGTTTCAATCATGTCAACCAACTCTTGGATTACATTTACATTTGAACTTTCTAATGAACCCTGTATAAGTTTACCAAAACCAGCAGCGAAAGGATTTTCTAAAACTGGAGGACCACTGGCAGTTGTTTCAACATAAAAGTTTTCACCAATTGGCTGTAAACCTGTTCTGTTCTGAAAATCAGCTAACTGTATTTGACCAACTTCCTGTGCTTCAACCTGATCAGGAATTTGAACTGAAACAATTCCATCAGATGAAACATTAATTTTCGTTGCTTCAGCAGGTATAACAATTTCAGGTTGGACAATAAATCCACTACTTGTTGTCAGAGTACCCTCATTATTTCTGGCAAATGCACCATTTCTAGTATACACAATCTGACCATCGGGTAATAAAACTTGAAAAAAACCTCCTCCATCAATTGCAAGGTCTAAAGCATTATCAGTTGAAACGATACTTCCCTGCGAATGGAGTTTATTAGAATTTACAATACTCACACCTGTTCCAACAGAAAATCCAGATGTTAACTCAGTATCAACAGATGTTTGTGCACCACTGGTTCTAATAACTTGATATAGCAGGGACTCGAAATTTGCTCTATCTCTTTTAAAACCATTAGTGTTAACATTAGCAAGATTGTTAGAAATAATCTGCATTCTTACTTGCTGGGCGTTTAAACCTGTCTTTGCGACGTGCATTGCATTAGTACTCATTAGAAACCTCTGTCTAGATTGTTATTTATAGTATTTCTGCAAACATTGTGCCAGTAATTAGCATTTAAAGCTAAGTATCCGAATTGTTTTATTATTAATATTTAATTGTATTTTAGAGTTTTTTTTATAAGCTCATACTTGAGATTTTATTAATATAATCAATCTCAAAGCTTATGAAAATTTCTTTTCTATTATTCATAATTATCTTTTTAGTATTGGGTTTTCAATTTACAGAATTTTTTAGTTCTCTTAAAAACTTAATACCATTTCTATTAGGACTAGTTATGTTTGGTATGGGTCTTACGATAGATATTAAAGATATAAAAGAAATTTTTAAAAAACCAGTTTTTTTTCTGATCGGGCTGGGTCTGCAATTTTCTCTAATGCCATTTTTAGCTTTTTCTTTATCTACTTATTTGGGTCTTGAAGAGCAGTTAATATTAGGTTTCATAATTCTAGGGTCTTGTCCAGGAGGAACTGCATCAAACGTAATTACCTATTTGGCAGGGGGTAATGTTTTGTTATCGGTTTCATTAACTATCTTTTCAACACTAATTGCCTGTTTAGTGACACCAATCTTAATTTATTTTTATGGTAATTCTTTTGTTGAAATAGATGTAAAAAATCTTATGCAATCAACTTTTTGGATTGTCATTTTTCCAATAGTAGATGGTATAGTTTTAAGAAAATTTGTTGATAAAAATAAAATTAGGAAAATTATCAATTATCTTCCAAAATTTTCAGAAATTATCATTGCACTTATTATAACTATAATTTTTGCATTAAATCATGAAAATATTTTCTTAATAGATGATAAATTCTTTTTTGCTATTTTTTTACATAATGTTTTAGGATTTTTAGTGGCTTATTATATTTCTAAAAAACTCTTATTCCCTAAAGATATTCAAAAAACGATAGCAATTGAGGTAGCTATGCAAAATTCTGGTTTAGGTGTTGCACTGTCTCTTCTCCATTTCCAAAAGTTAGTCGCATTACCGTCAGCATTTTTTAGTTTGTGGCATAATTTATCTGCAATATGTCTAATTAATTATTGGAATTACAAAAAATAAATTATAATGATATATAATAATTAATAGGAGATAAAAATGGAAATTAGTGCAAAAAACCAAATTAGAGGAAAAGTAAAAACTGTAATTCATGGACAAAGTTATTCGCAAATTGCAATTGAACAAACAGATGCCGATGGTAATGAAACTGGAAGTTTTATACATGCCGCCATACCAGTCGATATTGCTAAGAAAATGCAACTAGGTAATGATACTAAAGTTTTAGCTATTTTTCCTGCCGCTACTGTCATTGTGGCAAAATTAGACCAATAAGTTTAGTTTAAAAAATTAATTTAAGAGTCATTTTGCAAGATTTTACCACAATTTTTCTAAGCTCTCTTAAATTAATTTTTTCGTTTAATTCAGAGTTATATGAAATTGTATTGCTTTCTTTAAAAGTTTCATTATGTGCTCTTTTAATTTCGTGCATATTGGGTCTACCTTTTTCTGCCATATGCGCTACAACAAGCTTTAGAATGAGGGGTTTTTGTTTTCTGATAATTAATTCCTTTATGGGTTTACCTCCGGTTTTCGTTGGATTGGTTTTATATATATTATTTTCAAATTCTGGTCCTCTTGGATTTTTTCAAATTTTATACACACCATCTATAATGATAGTTGCTCAGGTAGTTTTGATTTTACCCATTATAATTTCTTTAAGCTTTGATGTATTAAATAAAATTTATATAGAGTATGAGGAGATGTTGGAATCTTTTAATGTGAGTAAATCACAAAAAATTTTTACAGTCCTTTTTGATGCAAGGTACCATCTTACTACAACAATCCTAGCTGGACTAGGAAGAGCAATGTCTGAGGTTGGAGCAATTATTATTGTTGGAGGAAATATTGCATACTACACCAGGGTGATGACAACTACTATTGCTCTAGAAACATCGAAGGGAAACTTAAAAATTGCACTTTCACTTGGTATCATCTTGATAATACTATCGTTCACACTTAATTTTTTTATCTTTTTATGCAAACAAATCTCCATACGAAAATCCTATGAATGATTTTAAAAAATCAACGGATCTAGTCTTAATTATTAAAAATTTAAATTATAAAATTGATAAAAAGCATTTGTTAAAAGATATTTCGTTTCAAATTTTAAAAAAAAAAATAACTGTTATCATGGGTCCAAATGGTTCAGGTAAAAGCCTTTGTTTAAAATTAATTGCCGGACTTTTAAGGCCGAGTTCAGGTTTAATCAAATACAAGCAAAAGTTGCAAATAGGTTATGTGCCTCAAAAAGTAACTTTCTTAAGAAGAAGTGTTTATCAAAATTTAATCTACTCCTTAAAGATATTAGACCTTTCAAAAACTATTATAAAAAAAAGGATAATAGAAATCACAAATGTATTTGACATTACACATTTATTTGAAATCTCAGCAAGAAAACTGTCTGTGGGTCAACAACAGTTATTGGCAATACTGAGGGCACTTATAATAAAGCCAAAATTACTACTTTTAGATGAACCTTGCAGCAATCTTGATCCCCATTTTACCAGGATTATTGAAACTATTCTGATGCAGGCAAAGAGAAATGGAATGAAAATTATCTTGGTTACTCACGATTTAAATCAAGCAAAAAGACTCGCAGATGAAATTGTCTTCATAAATAATGGTAACATTCTCGAGCAAACTAAAAAAAAAGATTTTTTTTTTAAACCTTTTTCAAAGCAAGCTAGAGACTATATTAGCGGTAAACTAATTAAATAAAAAATATAACTGTAATTTAAAATGAGCATTAAAAAAAAAAGATATTTAATTTTTATATTCGTAAGTTTCCTCTTATCTTTTAAAGAGGATGATAGCTTAATAATACAATCAACTACATCTCTTCAAGACGCTGGTTTTTACAATCATCTAATTAGTAATTTCAATTCTTACGATTCTGTCAAGATCAAAGTTGTCGCTGTAGGCACAGGTCAGGCTATAAAAAACTCAGAAAATTGTGATGGCGACCTTTTGCTTGTTCATCACAAATTATCAGAAATTGATTTTATTAATAAGGGTTATGGTTTATATAGAAAGGAAATAATGTACAATGATTATATTTTAGTAGGTCCCAAAAAAAAATCTGAAATATTTAAATCGATTAATAATATTAAAGATGCATTGCAAATTATTTATTCTAAGAAATTATCCTTTGTATCTCGTGGTGACGAAAGTGGTACACATAAAAAAGAAAAGGAGTTGTGGAAAAGCGCGGAAATAAGTATTGATGCAAAAAATGATAAGTGGTACATCGAGTCTGGTTTGGGAATGGGTGCATCGCTTAACTTTGCTGTCAATAAAAAAGCTTATGCTTTAACTGATAGGTCTACATGGCTATCTTTTGGGAACAAAAAAGAACATACAATAGTTGTTGAGAATTTTCCTAGTTTATTAAACTTTTACGGTATAATACCTATTAACCCTAAAAGATGTCCACGGACTAATATAATAAAGGCTGAAAAGCTTATTAATTGGCTGTTGTCAGATAGTGGAAAAGAAATAATAAATTCCTTTAGGGTAAATGGAGAACAGGTTTTTTTTGTAAAAAAAAATTAAATAATAATTATTTTTTCTTGTTTTTGTTTCTTTGTGAAAGCTGGAAAAAAAAAGCAATCAATACAATTGAAAAAATATAAAATAAAATAAAGCTTAGAGGGTTGCTCAAAAGAGAATCATATACTTTATCTTGATTACATATAAATTCATTATCTTTTAAAGTACCCTCACTCTCGCAAATTTCTAAATTTCCAAAAACTTTGTCTGCTAACAATATTGTTGAAAGAAATATACAAATTTTAAAATTCAACTTCAATTTCCCCTTTAATATTCTCAGAAATATCAAGTTCTTCAATTTTTAGATTAAAAGAAACATTAATTTTTTTATTAGAATTGATTTTTCTTGAATTGACTGCATCGCGAATTTTTGTTTCGATTATTCTTTGAGAATTTATTCCTACATTTTTTAGAAGTTTTCTTGTACTTATGTTTAGTAATTCTTCGTTTATTTTTGTCATAACTAACCCTTGCTTATATATGTTTTAAACGAAACAGACGAGATGATCAATGCTTATTGGAGTTTTAATCCCAAATTTTTCGTTATTTTCATGCAAATGCTCGTGATGTGATTCGACAAGCACTGGTATTATCTCGGTTTTAGAGGTTTTTAAAGTATAAATAAAATTTGTTCCTCTAAATTTTCTATCAACAATTTTTAGCTTTAATTTACTTTTATCATCATGCTCTAAATCATCGGGTTGAAGTAATAATTTAACGGTACTTCCGGGTTTTAATTCATTGAGGTTAGAACATCCAAATTTTCCGTTTATAATTCCTAAGATGCTATGTTTTAATTTGTTTTGACTTAAAACTTTTACTTTTATTGTAATACCTCTTTTTAAAAAATTTACCACATCCAAAGAATTTGGATAATGGTAAATATTGTATGGTGTATCAAATTGCACTAATTTACTATTAATTATAATTCCACAACTATCTCCAAGATAAAAAGCTTCATAAGGATCATGAGTAACTATAATTGCTGACGTCTTGGTCTTTTTTAATATAGCTTTTAGTTTTTTTTGTAAGATTTCTTTTAATATTTGATCAATGTTTGAAAAAGGTTCATCAAGAAGGATTAAATCTGGCGATGAAATTATTGTTCTCGCCAGAGAAACTCTCTGAGCTTCACCTGAACTAATTTCATGAGGATATTTTTTTAATTGATTTCTTAATTGAAATATTTCTATTATCTCATCCACACAAAATAGTGACTTATTAATTCCTTTTCTTTCAAGACCTAACTCTATATTCTCTAAAGTATTTTTATGAGGAAATAAACAACTGTCTTGAAATGCTAAGGCAATATTTCTATTTTCTGGCTTAATGGAAAATCCTTTTTTTGACATCAGTTTTTGACCCAAAATTATTTCTCCCTCTTCAATTGGTTGAAGACCGGCTATTGATCTTAATATTGTTGTTTTTCCAACCCCTGAAGGTCCAAGTAAGCATATTATATTTCCTTTTTTTTCAATTTTTATCGAAAAGTTTTTGATTTTTTTATTTTCATTAGCTACAAAACATGCATTTTTAATTTGAAAAAAAGGACTCACCTTTTATTCCTTTTCTAGTAAAAAAAATTTAAATGAAAAAAAAATAAATAGAGTTGACCACATCAATAAGCATAATGATGGAAAAGCAGCAGCCTCTAATAAATCCTGTTCCGCATATGAAAATGCGACAGTTGCAAAAGTTTCAAAATTAAATGGTCTTAGGATTAATGTTATTGGAAGCTCTTTTATTATTTCAATCGCCACTAATGCGATTATCAAAAAACAACTTCGTCTTAATATTGGTATATGTACTTTTGAAAACACAGCATATTTATTGTAACCTAAAAGATATGCACTTTCATCTACATTTATATTAATTTTTAAATAATTCGATCTTAAAGAATTAAATGATAAGGAGTAAAATCTAATAAAGTAAGCTGTTATTAAACCCAATGTTGAACCAATAAAAATTGATTTAATATTTAAACCAGACAAATCACTAAACCATGAAATGAAAGTAATCAATGCTATTGATAAAATAACACCAGGCAATGCATAACCTGAAACAGAAAGTGTGTTTAATAATTCAAGATATTTACTCTTTGTTATTCTATTGGAAAAATTTGATGCAAAAGAGGTAAGCAAAAGAATCAAACTTGAGGTTGTTACTAGATATAGGGTATTTATATTTAAATCCCAAAAATCAATAGAATTTAGATATGTGGGATACTTTAATGTCCAATAAAACATTTGTGAAACTGGAAAAATGAAACTAACAAAAAAGATGAAAAAACAAAATAAAAATGCCAAGATAGAGTTCATACCTTTGAGTCTTTTTCTTTTTGGTATATTTAATCCATCGTTTCTATAGTTATGATATTGCGCTTTTTTTCTTGAAAGATTTTCAATGAGAAAAAATAGAAAAATAAATAATATTAAAATAAAAGCTAGTCGATTCGCTGAAGTGAGGTCGTCAAAACTTACCCAGGCATTATAAATGCCTGTTGTCAATGTTGGTATATTGAAAAAAGAAACTGTTCCAAAGTCAGACAACGTCTCCATCGCAACTAAAGATAACCCGACAACAATTGATGGTCTAGCAGAGGGAATTATAATTTTTGTAAACGATTTGAACTTAGAAAAACCCAAATTTCTCCCTACATCAATCAAGTTTGTTGATTGGTAAACAAAAGTTGTTCTAGTTAAAATAAAGATATACCCATATAGTGTAAGCGATAATGAAATTACAGTTCCCAAAAATCCGTCAAGATTTGGGATAATTGAATTGTAATTACTTTCTCCAAAGAGATTCGTGAGAATTGAATATGCTATTCCGTAATTTTCAAAGAAAGCTGAAAGTGAATATCCAAAAATATAACCTGGCACGGCAAATGATAAAACCAAAGACCATTTAAAAAATTCTGATCCTGGAAATTCGTAGAATGAAACCAAATAAGAGGAAATAAAACCAAAGATGAAAGTTAATGTTAGAATGCTTAGAAGCAATAAAAATGAATTTTTAATATAAAGGAGTAGTATAGAATTTTTTAGAATGTTGAAATATTCAGTTGTATTCTCAAAAAAACCTATTGAAGTGGTTAAAATTGGTATCGTTACAATAAATGCCACAATAGAGGAAGCTAAGTAAAAAGGTAAAAGGCCAATAGAATATTTCTTCAATTTAATATACTTTTATTTCCAACCAGACTCTATCATAACCTTAAGAGCTTCTGATTGCCATTTTCCATAGGTTGAGACATCAACAGGATCTTGTTTAAACTTTAAGCCCATATCTGCAATTAATTTATGAGGTTTTACACCATTGATAATTGGATATTCAAACGAATTATTGACTATGTGTGTTTGAGCTTCTTTTGATAACAAAAATTCCAAAAATTTAATACTATTCTCAGTATTTTTTGAGTATTTAAGTAAACCTGCTCCACTAATATTCATATGAGTGCCTCGGTTTGTTTGATTAGGAAAAATTGGAATTAATTTTTTTGCCGCTTCCTGTTGTTCTTTCCCTTTTTTTCCTGATAACATAAGTGCAAAATAGTAAGTATTTGCAACTGCGATTTCAGCATCCCCAGAAGCAACACCCAACATTTGTGATCTATCATTACCCTGGGGCGTCCTTGCCATATTGGCTACAAGATTTTCTGCCCATTTTTTTGCTTTATCATAACCGAGGTTTTCAATTAGTGAGGCAACAAGTGATTGATTATATATATTATTAGATGATCTAATTAACACTTTTTTATGCCACATTTGTTTTGCTAAGTCTTCGTAATTAATTTCTATTAAGTTTTTCTTGCTGGTATTTTTTTTATGTACATAAATTATCCTTGCTCTTTTAGCAATACCAAACCAATATTCTGTTCTGAAATTTTTTGGTACTAATCTGTTTATTTTCTCTGAATTTAACTTTCTGAAGAGATTTTTACTTTGAGCGCTGTGTAATTTTCCTGCATCGGCAACAATAAATACATCGGCAATACAATCTTCTCCCTCTTCCTGAATTCTTTTTTCAAGTGCTTTAGCATTTCCAGAAATCATATTAACTTTTATCCCGGTTAATTTTGTGAACTTTTCATAAATTTTAATATCTGATTCGTAATGTCTTGCGCTATAAATGTTTACTTCTTCTGAGTAAACAGGAAAAAAAAGAAAAAAATAAAAGAAGATTGAAAAAAAATTGAACATAAATATTAATATGATTTCTTTATATTAATAATATTAATAATTATTTTCAAATAAATTTTTTGAATTAATTTTAATTATTTATAAAGTTTACAATAACCTAGACAGTAGGGGACCAGTTAAGGCCCCCCTAAGTCTATTTAATTTGTATTAATTTAGGTTTTTTATGCTCTGGAATTTTTCTTTCTAGATTTATTGAAAGCATTCCATTACTCATTTGAGCGTCTTTAACAATGATATCTTCCGAGAGAGTAAATTTTCTTTTAAATTTTCTGTAAGAAATTCCCTTGTGAATTATATCATTGTTTTCTGTGGTTTTATCTGAATTCATGGAATTAACTACTAACTCTCCATCTGTCATTTTGATTTCAATGTCTTTTTTGCTAAAACCAGCTAGTGCCATTTCAATCAAGTAAACATTATCGTTCAGTCTAACTATATTATATGGAGGATAGGAGTTTGTACTTGTATCCAGATCAAATAATTTATCAAAAAGAGTATCAAACCCTACTGTGAAGGGTGTATATTGATTTGGATCAATTGTGTTTAGTGTGTTTTGCATAATTATCTCCTTATTAAGCAAGATTAATAAATAGCAGCCCAAATTAGGCGCTGCATATTTTTAATATAGTGACAAAATGTCTATATGTCAATATGTCTTAATTTTTTTTGCTATTATTGTATCAGTTCCGTGTTCTTCTAAATTAAAAACACTTTTGTATACTCTATAATTTCTTATTACTTTTTTTACATAATTTCTAGTCTCGTAAATTGGTATGGATTCAATCCAATTAATCATACTAATTTCATTTTTTGTTGGATTTCCATATCTTTTGTTCCAAATTTCTACTCTTCTTGGTCCTGCATTATACCCTGCAAGAGCTAATGGAAGGCTTCCATTAAATTTTTTTATCAACGATTTTATATAGGTTGTACCTAATAAAATATTATATTGTGGATTTTTTGTTAAAGCTTTTTTGTAATACTTTATTCCAAGGTTTTGTGCTACCCTTTTTGCCGTAAAAGGCATAAGCTGCATCAGCCCCCGTGCACCAGCATGACTTTTAGCACCTATCATAAATGCACTTTCTTGTCTTATAATAGAATGAATAAGAGCAAGATCATATTTATTTTGAAATTTTAAGGGAACGTTATCTTCTATGGTTGGAAATAAGTATTCTTCTGGAATATTATTAAATTCACTTCCAAGTTTTATAATTAAACTTTTGTTATTCATTTTTGAAGCCATTTCAAATATGAAGTTTTTTTCCTCTTGACTTTGACACAAATCAACTGCTTTTCTCAAAAAGGGATACATCTTTTTTTCATAATTAAAGTTTCTTAAAATTTTTAAAACCTCGAAAATATGGTCTATATTTTCAGGTTTTTTTTTCAGAATTTGTTTGAATTCAATTCTTTTTTTTTTTGACGCTAAACCTGCATTTTGTCCATAGAAGTTAAATTCCTCTTCTGCAGAATTTAGATACCAATTATTTGACTTTTTTTTATCTATTTTTTCCAAGCTTCTTGCTACCCAAAAAGCCGCCATTGATTTCGCTTTTTTTGAATTTGCTGAATCATAGAGTTTCATGAAATGTTTGAGACCTAAATCTGCAGAACCTAGAAAACTAACTTGTAACCATCCTGCTAAAAATTCCGCCTCAAACCCAGATTTTGTATTAATCGGAATACTGTGATTTTTAAGTAATTGGTAAGCTTCATCATAATTTTTTTTATTTATTAATCGTCTAATAACAATTCTTGCATTGATCCACCAGTTTCTGTAATTTTTAATTTGATCGGGAGGATGAAAAAGGAATTCCTTTGCGGTATTTAATTTTGCTTTTCTTCTCCATCTCATTCTTTCATAGATGAGTCCTGGATCATTTCTTAATTTGTACGGAACACGGGAAATAAGTGAAGAAACATTACTGGCCCTGTTACTTAAGGCTAATCTTGCATTGCCCAGTGCTCTATAATCACCCTTAATTCTAAGCAGAGTTTTTTTTGCGGAAAAATTTTTCCCTTCCCATAGTAACCTATCGAATCTTTTCCAATTATCTTTAGCACTCCAATATTTACTATATTTTTTTATGAAATACTTTTGCTGATTGTATGTAAGATTTCTTTCTGTCCAAATTTTTCTTATCCTCTCTTTTACATTATTTAACTGTTTTAATTCTAATTGAGCTTCAAAGTAGTCAATAACCCCTTTGTTCGTAATTGGTGGATTTTCATTATACCAGACAATAATTTTTTTCGGGTCAACAGTATTATTTATCGATGACTCAATCTTTTTCCTTATTACGTTACTTTTGGGCCAATTACGGTTATCTTCAAGAAAATTTTTAAGTTCAGTAAACTTGAATTGACTTCCAGGTCTTGTAATATCTAACCATTGAATTAATGTGGACAAATTTTCATTTTTATATTCATCTGCTAAAATTTTTGCTAAACTCCACTTTTGTTTTTTTAGAGCATTTAAAACATCTTGATAAACTATTTCTTTAATTTCAGGTTTAGGAATAGCCCTAGGTAAGTCCCATGCCAAAACTACTTGAGGAAGGAATATTAGGATTTGTAAAAGCTTAAAAGGATGAATTGAAGATGTCATTAGATTCATATAATATGTAATCAATACTTTATATCAACTTTTATATATATTTAAGATGAAAAATTTTTTTAATGGTTCTATTCCTGCAGTTATTACACCCTTTGATAAAAACTTAGAAATTGATTTTGATGCTTTAGAAAAACATATTAGGTTTTTAATATCCAATGGAATTCATGGTTTGGTGTCCTGTGGGACAACTGGGGAATCACCCACACTTACTCATGAAGAACATAAGCTTGTAACAGAAAAGATACTAAATTTTAGCAAAAGAAAAGTTCCTGTTATGTCTGGATGTGGTTCAAACTCTACACTAGAATCAATTGATTTAGTCAAACATTCAGAAAGCATTGGTATTGATGCTATACTCTTAGTGACACCTTATTATAATAAGCCAACACAGGTGGGTATTTCGGAACACTTTAAATCAATAGCTAAAAATACTTCTCTACCAATCTATTTATATAATATCCCTGGACGATCGGTTATAAATATAGAGATTAATACATTAAAAAATTTATCGAAGATTACTAACATAGTTGGAGTCAAGGATGCTACAGCTGATCTGACTTACCCACTTGAAACATTTAATGCGTGCGGAAAAGACTTTATTCAACTATCTGGTGAAGACGCTACTTTTTTATCATTTCTTGCTAGTGGAGGTTCCGGATGTATATCAGTAAGTGCCAATGTAATTCCAAGACTTCACTCAAAAATGTATGATTATTGGTGTTCAGGTGAATACAAAAAAGCTATGAAAATAAATCATCAAATATATGAACTAAATAGAGTATTGTTTTTAGAAACAAGTCCTGCACCTGTTAAATATGCACTTAGTAAAATGAATAGATGTAGTCCTGTTTTAAGATTACCTTTGGTACAAATTGGAAAATTAACAAAGCAAAAAATAAATGTAGCATTAAAAGAACTTAATTTAATAAATAATTAACTAACTGACTTAGAATGAATGCGTCCATTTTAAAAAAAAATCAACCATCAATAATAAATAAGAAAGCAAAATATAATTATAAAATAGAAAAAATATATGATGCCGGAATTGTTTTACATGGACCTGAAATAAAATCAATAAGATTAGGGAAAATATCAATCGAGAATGCGTACGCAAACGAAAAAAATAACGATATCTGGATGCAAAATGCTTTTATAGAATATTTCATGAACAATAGTTTAGTAAATCAATCGACTCGACCGAGAAAACTTTTACTCAAGAGAAAGGAAATTGATCAGATTAAGAAGGAAATTTTAATTAGTGGTTGTACACTAATTCCACTAAAAGTCTTTTTTAATTCTAATGGTTTTGCGAAAATAAAGCTTGGTCTTTCTAAAGGAAGAAAAGTTGAGGACAAAAGAGAGTACAAAAAACAACAAGACTGGAAAAGACAAAAAGCGAGAATTCTTAAAAAATAAAGTCATGATTTATATTGGAATTGGATCAAACCTAAAATCTGAAGTATATAATAGTTCTAAAGAAGTTTGCTTAGTTGCAATTGAAAAAATAAATAAATATTTTAATATAAAAAAAATTTCATCATTTTATGAATCAGAACCAGTTCCTAAATCAAATCAACCCTTGTTTGCAAACGCGGTTTTTGAAATTGAAACAAATAAAAATGCAAATGAGATTTTAGAAATATTGCATTCAACTGAAAAGAGTTTTGGAAGAATAAGGCAAAAGAAGAATGAGTCCAGAATATTAGATTTAGACCTCATTGATTACAAAGGAACAATTATCAATACTCCCAAAGTAATAATTCCTCATCCAAGAATGCACTTGAGAAAATTTGTATTATTACCTTTAAATGAAATAGCTCCAAATTGGATACACCCCGTTTTGAAGAATAAAATTCCAATCTTGTTGAGAAATATTCATAATGATCAAAAAATTACAAAGTTATAAATTATTATTGATTAAAAGATTTTTAGGTATATAAAAGAAACATGGCCAGAGTAACTACAGAGGATTGTGTAGAATCCGTACCTAACAGATTTAAACTTGTTATTTACGCATGTAAAAGAGCACGTGAGATTACTGCAGGGAGCGAAATTGATGTTGAAAAAAACAATGACAAAAACACAGTGATTGCATTGCGGGAGATAGCAGAAAAAAAAATAAATCTTAATAATATTAGAGACTCAATAGTTAAAGACCTGCAAAGGTATACTCCTGTGGAGGAAGTTGATTTAGAGGATGTAGATTCAGTGCCACTCAAGGAGAATGCATCTGAAATTTCTTTTGATAACTTTGAAAAAGAAAATGCATCAGAAAAGAATAGAAAAAAAATTTCTGTCACCGAATCAGATATCAAAAAGTTGATTGAAACTAATAGAAAAGAGTTGTTGGATAAGAAAACTGACAGCCCAGAGGATATATCCATTAAAAATGAACTAGGTTCATCAGGAGAAACAAATCAAACAGATTGATGTAAGGTATTGAAATTTTCTTTTTTTCACTTATCATTTCTATGTGTTAAGACAAGTCGAACTTTTAGATAAAATTAAAAATTATGAATCTTGCCTCGATGAAGTTGCGCTAAATAAAGCTTACGTTTTTTCAATGAAAGCACATGGATCACAAAAAAGAGCTTCAGGAGATCCGTATTTTTCGCATCCACTTGAGGTCGCAGGCATTCTTGCTGATCTAAAATTTGATTCCAGTACAATAATTACTGCTCTTTTACATGATGTAGTTGAAGATACATCTTACAATATAAGCGATATAACAAAGAATTTTGGCATTGAAATATCAAATTTAGTTGATGGAGTAACAAAGTTATCAAAATTAGAGGGTAGATCAGAAAAATTTAATCAAGCTGAGAATTTCAGAAAATTACTACTTGCTACATCAGATGACGTTAGAGTTTTATTTGTAAAACTTGCAGATCGTCTTCACAATATGCGAACTATACACTTTATTGATGACTTAAAAAAAAGAAAAAAAATAGCTAATGAAACACTTGAAATTTATAGTCCTATTGCGGAAAGAATGGGAATGCAGGAAATAAGAAGCGAATTAGATGAATTGTGTTTTCAAATTCTTGAACCAAACATCAGGAATTCTATTATCCAAAGATTAATATTATTAAGAAGTCAGGATGAAAACCTTCTTAAAAAGACTGTTGTTAAATTAAAACTTTTACTAAAAAATAATAAGATTAAAGCATCTATTTCTGGAAGAGAAAAAAAACCATTTTCTATTTGGAAAAAAATGCAGATCAAGGCTGTAGATTTTGCTCAGCTTTCCGATATTATGGCATTTAAAATTTTGGTTGAAAAAACGCAAAACTGCTACAGTGTTTTAGGCATCCTCCATGGAGCCTATTCTTATGTACCTGGACGATTCAAAGATTATATATCTACACCTAAAACTAATGGTTATAAATCTATACATACAACATTAATTGGTCCACTAAATAGGAGAATTGAAGTTCAGATAAAAACATACGAAATGGATAAAGAAGCTGACTATGGTGTTGCTGCTCACTGGATTTATAAAGATAAAATCAAAACCAAAGACGGTAAACAATTTAAGTGGATAAGGAATATACTCGACATATTAGATCAATCTAGCGAACCAGAGGAATTCCTAGAACACACAAAACTGCAAATGTTTGCTGACCAAGTATTCGTTTTTACTCCTAACGGTGATTTAATATCATTACCAAGAGGGGCAATGCCAATTGATTTTGCTTTCTCTGTACATTCGGATATAGGTTTAAAATGTAAAAGTGTTTTAATAAATAATTCTGAAAAACCACTCAATACAATACTTAACAACGGGGATCAAGTTGAAATTTTATGTTCAAAAAAAAATTGTGTTTCACCACAATGGTTAAACTTATGCACTACAGGCAAAGCAAAAGCATGCATAAAAAGATTTATTCACAATAAAGAAAGCGATGAATTTTCTCAATTAGGTAAAGAAATACTTAAAAATTCATTCAAGAATGCTAAACTTAGATTTCGAGAGAAAAATCTTTTAAATATTATCGAAAAGTTTAGTGTAAAAAGTTATAGAGAATTACTTATAAAAATTGGATCAGGTGACTTACCAACATCCGATGTTATTGATGCAATGTTTCCAGACAAATCTTTAATTGAAGATAATAAAAAAATTATTCTACTTAATAAAGTAAAGGAAAAAAGAGAGGAAAAAAGTAATCCTGTTTTAATTAAAGGCCTTACTCCAGGGATGAGTATACATTTATCTGATTGTTGTAAGCCCATTCCAGGAGATACTGTTAAAGGTTTTATTCTTTCTGGTAAAGGGTTAATTGTTCATCAGGCAGACTGTCTAGAGATAAAAAAACGAGATAAGGGTGTTATAAATGTTTCTTGGGAAAGAATTAATATTAACAATAGAAGTTTTGTGGCAAAAATAGAAGTTGTTATAAAAAATAAGATTGGATCACTTGGATTGTTATCTACAAACATAGGAAAAACCAATAGTAATATTAGAAACTTGAAGATCACCGAAAGAACAGATATCTTCTTTAAAATAAATGTTGAAATTGATGTTCGGGATGTAGAACACCTAAGATCAATTTTAGCATCTTTAAGAACCTCTCCAAATATTATAGATATAAAAAGAATTAGATAAGAAAAATTGATGTTAAAAAAAAAAATTTTAAAAAAGTTAAATATTCTAAGACTTTTTAAGCATACAAAACATAAAATTTATAAATTGAAAGATCCTCCTGAGTCTATTTCAATTGGCTTAGCTTGGGGAGCAGCAGTTTCCTTCACCCCATTATTGGGTTTACATATCATTATATGTTTTCTTGGCACATACCTAATGAAGGGCAACTTATTAGCTGCAGCTGCAGGAACTATTGTGGGTAATCCGTGGACTTTTCCAATAATTTTTTATTTTTGCTATAAATTAGGATTAATTTTTGGTTTTGAGGGACTCGAGTCTTTTCAAATGAATACAAATTTTTTTCTTGAGAATTTTGAAAAAGTATTTTTCCCTACACTTTTTGGGAGCATCCCAGTGTCAATCCTTGTTTGGATTATAACATATAAACTCGGAAAATCGTTACTAATAAAGAGGTATAAGAATGTTAAAAAAGAATACTAGATTAGGTGTTAATATCGATCATATTGCCACTCTTAGAAATGCAAGAGATGATGGATATATTGAATTAGGTCATGTAGCTAAAATATTGAAAAGATTAAAAGTCCATAGTATTACAGTTCATTTGAGAGAAGACAGAAGACATATAAAAGATAACGATGTAAGGCTACTAAAAAAATTAAATATTTTACCAATTAATCTTGAAATGGCACCTACATCCGAGATGTTGAATTTCTGTAAAGAAGTAAAACCTTTTGCCTGTTGTATAGTGCCTGAAAAAAGACAAGAAAAAACTACTGAAGGAGGTTTAAATCTGAAAAAGAACTATGGTAAACTTAGAGATATCATTCACGAACTTAAAAGACTAAACATAAGAATTTCTCTGTTCATCGAGCCTTGTGAAAAACAAGTTGAAATAGCCAGTGAATTAAAAGCTGATGCAGTGGAATTGCATACAGGTAAATACGCAGAACTCTTTGAAAAAAAAAAATATCACAATGAATTAAAACAAATAGAAAATGTTTCAAAGTTTTGTTACAACATAGGGATGGAATGTCACGCGGGACACGGTTTAAACCTTAAAAATGTTAAAAAGATAATAGCAATTAAACATATAGCTGAATTAAATATCGGATATTTTATAGTTGCTCAATCTATATTTAATGGAATTGGGAACGTTATCACTGACTTTTTAGATCTTATAGACGGAGAAAAACAGTAGTGATTATTGGCGTGGGAACTGATATAGTAATGATTAATAGAATTGAAAAGATATATGATTTATACGGTCTAAAGTTTTTGAGGAAAATTTTGAGTTTTCAGGAATTAAAATATATACAAAAAATTTTTAATAAGAGATTAAAAATGCAAAAAATTGCAACAAGATTTGCTGCAAAAGAAGCAATAATTAAAGCACTTCCTTCAAAAAAAATATTTAGGTACACGCAGTTTCAGGTAAAAAATCTAGTCTCAGGTAAACCATTCATAAAAATTGATAAAAGCTTAAATGAATATTTTTCGGTTATTAAAGCCAAAAAATTTCATCTATCACTCTCCCATGAAAAGGATTATGCAATAGCATTTGTTACGATTACAAGTTAAAATGAAGAGTAAAAAATCATTTAAAGAAAATGTCTTAACACTTTTTTACGCAATACTTGCCGCAGTAATTATTAGAAGTTTTCTTTTTGAACCATTTAGCATTCCATCTGGATCAATGTATCCAACGCTTAAAGTAGGGGATTACTTGTTTGTATCAAAATTTGATTATGGGTTTTCAAAACATTCGCTACCATTAAGTATTCCAATTATTCCAAAGAGACTAGCCTATCAATCGCCCAAAAGAGGAGATGTTGTCGTATTTAAAACCCCTGAAGATGATAAAACAGATTATATAAAGAGAGTTATTGGTCTACCAGGAGACAAAATAAGAATGGAATCTAGTCAAATTTATATTAACAATTTCAAAATTCAAAGAGATTTCAAGAGAACAGAAAAATATAAATCTTTTCAAATTGATCTATATCAGGAGACATTACCGGATGGTACAAATTACCAAATTTATGAAATGAAAGATGAAATGCTATTTTATAAAACCAATGATTTTTCTGAGCTTATTGTTCCAAATGAAAGTTTTTTTGTAATTGGTGATAATAGAGATAACTCTCAGGATAGCAGATTTATTGGCCCAATTCCAAAGAAAAATCTTGTTGGTAAAGCAAGAGTGGTTTTCTTGTCATTTGATACAGAAAAAACTAGTTGGCTAAGTTTTTGGAAATGGTTTAGTGCATTAAGAAAAGATAGAGTTTGGTTTAGTTTAGTACCTGATGGAAATTAAAAATACTGATAATCAAAATAATAGGACTTCTGATCATATTTATAAATTTTTAAAATATAATTTCAAAAATTTTAAACTCTTGAATCAGTCGTTAACTCATTCTTTGAAGCAATCGGATCCTTTAATTGGAAATAACCAAAGGTTAGAGTTTTTGGGTGATAGGGTTTTAGCGATTATTATTGCAAAGCTAATATTTATTGAATTCCCAAATGAGAATGAGGGTCAATTATCAAAAAGATTTTCTGAGCTAGTTAGTAAAAGAATACTTGTAAAAATATCAAAGTCTATAAAATTAGACAAATTGATACAAATGAAAAATTTAACAATAAAACCTCAATATACAGAATCGATGTTAGCTGATACAATGGAAGCTTTAATTTGTGCTATTTTTCTTGATAGTGATTTAAATGAAGCTGAAAAAATTGTTAAAAATCTTTGGTTGCCTGAAATAAAGTTACAAATTCACCCGCCAGATAATCCAAAATCCAAATTACAAGAATGGTGTTTAGGAAACAAGATAGAAATTCCAGATTACATTATTGTTGACAAAGAGGGCCCGGATCACAAACCAGAATTTACTGTTAGATTAACTCTTAATAAACATCTATCGCACACAGCCAAGGGAAAATCGATACAAGAAGCGGAGATAAAGGTGGCGAGAAATATTCTTAAAAGATTAAATGATTGACTGTCGAAAACAAAAGTGCGGTTTTGTATCAATCACAGGCCTGCCAAATTCAGGAAAATCCACTCTTTTAAATGGGATATTAAATGAAAAAGTTTCAATAATTTCTAAAAAAGTTCAGACAACTCAAAAAGCAATAAAGGGTATTTTGTCTAAAGGTCATGTTCAGATTGTCTTTACAGATACACCAGGTATTCCAGGTAAGAAATCATTCTTAAACAAGTCAATTTCTCGCTCTATTTTTCATAGTGCATATGATTCAAATCTTAATATTTTTGTACATGACGCAAAAAAAATTATTGATTCAAAATATTTTGAATCAATTCTCCCAATTTTAAAACAAAATAGAAATAATATTTTAGTAATAAATAAAATTGATTTAGTTAAAAAAGAGAGTTTAGTCAAAATTACATCACAAATAAGTAATTTTTTTTTGTTTAAGGAGATACTTTTTATTTCAGCAAAAAAAAAAAGAGGCATTGAAGAATTAAAAAAAATTATATGTGAGTACATACCTGTCAACCAATGGGTATTCAATCAAAAACAGGTAACTGACCAAAAAATAGAAGTTTTGTTATCAGAAATCACCAGAGAAAAAATATTTGAACTTTTAAACCAAGAATTACCATACAATGTGAAAATAACAACTCAGATCTTAAAAAATAAAATTTCTCAATCTATTTTTGTTAAGAAAAATTCTCAAAAACCAATTTTCATAGGTAAGAAAGGAGAAAAAATTAAGCAAATTGGAATTAGATCAAGAAAGGAAATGGAAAAAAAATTAAAAAAAAAGATTTTCTTAGATTTGAAAATTAAATTACAAAAAAAAAATGTTAATTAGAGATATTGGACTCATCCTAAGTTGCAAAAAATTTAGTGAAAATCTAGTTTTAATTAAAATTTTTTCCCAAAAGAATGGTTTTGTAAGCGGTCTTTACAGACCAAAATCAAAAAAGAAAAAATTTAATTTAGAAAAAGTTCATTTTGAATGGAGAGCTAAGAGTAGAGACAAATTAGGTTTTTTCAAAATAGAGGTTGATTACGATAACTTTGATTTCCAAGAAGATTATTTTTCTTCATTGATGAAAGCCTCAATGTGTGAGTTAAGTATTTTGTTTTTGGCAGATAATGAGGTTAATCAAGAAATATATTCATCTATGAATGATTTGTTAATTTTTTTGGAAAGGAATAAGTTAGAAAGTATCAGTATTAAATGTCAAAAATATATATTTTGGGAGATATGTTTATTAAAAAATATTGGTTATGGTCTTGACTTAGAAAAATGTGCACTAAGTGGTAAAAAAGATGGCTTAAAATATATCTCACCAAAATCAGGGAGAGCTGTCAATTTTATTTATGCGGAGCCTTACAAAGAAAAACTTTTCTTTCTTCCTGCATTTTTTATTAATGAAAAAGAAAATATCCTAAAAAATGATCTAATAAATGGTTTAAATATAATTAATCATTTTTTCCATAAGGCAATTGAAGATTTAAATATTCGAAAGGAAAAAGTTTTAATATTTAGAAAAGAAATTTTTAAGAAAATTGAGTCTTTTGGTCAATGAATTTCCAATTGCCGTCTATGAAAATCTGCAAATTGTTAAATTTAACTTTATAATCCATCTTTTTGCTATTTTTAACCCAGTATCCTAAGTATAAAAATTTTTTTTTTTCAATTTTAACTTGCTCAATAGCTTTTAAAATTAGAAAAATTCCCAAACCATTCCTAAGAAATTGTGGTTTATAAAAACTATATACTGCTGACATGCCGTCCTCTAGTTGATCAAGTAATATTGAAGCAATAATATTTTTAGATTCATCAATAAGATCAAAAATTTTACTTTCAACCGGAGTATTATATAAAAATCTTTTAAACTCTTCCTTTTTCATATTTTGCATTTGACTATCATGGTGCCTTGCATTGATATAATCTTTAAATATTTCATACCTTCTACTTTCAGCATTTGGAATCATTTCAACTAATTCAAAATGTGAGTTCTTTTTTAAATTTCTCTTTTGACTTTTACTGTTTTTAAAATCTTTTACAACTATTCTGGACGAAATACAAGATGAACAACTGTTGCATATAGGAAGGTACATATAGTCTAGATTTCTTCTAAACCCCAAAGTTGTAAGTTTATTCAGTAAGTTAGCATCACTCTGATATTTTAGTGATAAAACAAGCCGTTTTTCATCTCTTCCATCAAGATAAGAACATTTAATTGGTCTAGTCTCAAAAAATTGGTGGAATTTTTTCTTATTATAAAGGTCCATTTTTATCTTAATAACAATATTTGAATATCTGCAACATTAGTATCTGTTCCCCCAATAAGTATATGCGAATTAATCATTTTTAAAACATAATATGAATTATTATTTTCTAATTCCTTCAACAAATCAATATTTTTTTCTTCACATTTTGAAATTGTTGTTTCGTCAACAATACCTCCCGCAGAGTCAGTAGGACCATCTCTCCCGTCTGTTCCACCTGAAAGAAAAATAAATCTTTTACTTGGGTAATATCTATTCATATATAACGCGACATAAAGAGCAAACTCTTGATTTCTACCACCAACACCTTTACCCCTTATTTTAACAGTTGTTTCTCCACCAAATAATAGTATGACTGGTTTTTGTTTTTTATTGATAGACTTTACTAATTTTCTAGCTGCTCGCTTTACTTCTCCAATAATTCGAAGTGAAGAAATTTCGGATAATATTTCTTTTTGATCAAGGAACTTTTTAATAGCCATCACACTCGTACTATTACTAGAAATTATAAAGTTGTATGCTTTTTTAAATATTTTATCCTCTTTTTTAGGTGTTTCAGGGATCAACTTATCATCTCCTTTTATGAAGTGATCTTTAACTGATTTTGGGATTTTATTGTAAATCTTATATTTTTTGCAAATTTTTATAACTTCTTGAAAAGTAGTCTGATCCGGAACTGTTAGTCCACTAGCTATTGAAGATAAATTGTCACCAACTACATCAGATATTATTAAAGTATGCACTAAAGATGGAGAAGCGTATTTTAGAAAATTTCCACCTTTGATTTGAGAAATATGTTTTCTTACCGCGTTGATCTCTCCTATATTTGCGCCACATTCTAATAATAGTTGATTCATATTAACCTTTTCCTTGAGGGAAATGCCATGTGCAGGAAAAGGAAGCATTGCGGAACCACCACCTGATAACATTAGTACTATAATATCATTTTTGTTTGTTTTAATAAGTTCGTTTACTAAATATGATGTTGCGTCCATACCTTGTTTATTAGGTAATGGATGTCCAGAAGTAAAACATTTAAAGTTATCTATTTTCCTGAAATTTTCTTTATTTACAATTAATATACCTGACGTTATTTTTTTACAATTTTTTGCAATTTTGTTAAATGATTCAGCCATTTGGACTGATGCTTTACCTACCGCAATTGGTAATATGTGCCTAAATGATTTATAAACAAATTTTTTTTTATTTTTGATTATCAGAGAGTTATTATAAAAATCGATATATTTGTGAAGAGTATTTTTTGGCTTTGTAGATTCCAATCCAATTAAAAAGAGCTTAAGAATATCTTTTTTGTTAAACGTTGTTAATAAACTATTCACTAAATTGGTTATCAATTAGAAGCTTCTATACTACTCTGTCTTTAGGCTCTCTATTTTTGAAAAATGCAGTTACATTATCAAAAACTCTCATACCCATCGCTTCTCTGGTTTCTTCAGTGGCACTACCAAGATGAGGTAATAAGAAAACATTTTTAAGATCTTTAAGTTTCTTGGGAACAGATGGTTCTTTCAGATAAACATCTAAACCTGCGCCTTTGATGACATTATTTTCAAGTGCATTAATTAGGTCTTCTTCATTTATGATATCTCCTCTAGCAGTATTTATTAAATATGCAGAATCCTTCATCTTGCTTAATATAGCTTCGTTAATAATACCTTGTGTCTCATTCGTGGAAGGACAATGAAGAGAGACAAAATCTGATTCCTGAACCAAATTTTCGAGTGTGTCACAACGTCTAGCTGAAAACTTAGTTTCTATGTCTTGATTATCAAAGTATGGATCAAAATAAATAATTTTCATTCCAAAACCAAAGTGAGACTTTTGAGCCATTGCTTGAGCAATTCTTCCCATACCAACTAAACCCAGAACTTTTCCAGTGACTTTGGTTCCCATCATGTGCGTAGGACGCCAACCTGACCAATTAGCATTTCTTACATGGGGTTCTCCTTCACTTGCTCTTCGTGCGGATCCTAACATTAATAACATCGCAATATCCGCTGTACAATCTGTCAGCACTTCAGGTGTGTTTGTTACAATTAGTCCATTTTTTTTTGCAGAACTAATGTCTATATTGTTAAAGCCGACACCGAAATTCCCGAGGATTTTGACGGTTTTATTTTTAGTAGATAGTATAGTGTCTGAAATGGTATCAGTAACAGTTGGAAGCAATGCATCAAATTTTTGCATTGCCTCAACTAATTCGGCTTCAGACATTGGAGTATCACTTTCATTAAGTGAAGTGTCAAAATGTTGTTTTAGCCTTTCTTCTACTTTTTTAGGCCACTTCCTTGTCACCAATACTTTGTACTTTTGAACCATTTTCTAGGGCCTTTCTCCAATATTCAGAGGCAGCAGCAACGCCACTTCCTGGTTTAACTTCAATACCTGAATCGATCATTGCCATTTCAGCGCCATTAATGAACGCCGATGCTTGAAGTTCATTTAAATCACCTAGATGACCAATCCTAAAAACTTTACCTGCAACTTGTGTAAGTCCAGCCCCAAGCGAGAGGTGATATTTGTTGAAGGCCGTGGAAAGAACTTTTTTTGCATCTTTGTCTTCAGGAACGACAATAGCTGAAACAGTATCAGAGTACCAATAAGAGTCCTTTGCACACAATTGCAATTCCCATCCCTCAAGTATTGCTCTTCTCACTCCCTCAGCTATTCTGTGATGTCTTTTAAAAACATTTTCAAGACCTTCTTCAAAAATCATATTACATGATTCCTGTAATGCTCTTAACATGGGTATTTGTGGTGTATAAGGAAAATATCCATCTTTATTTGTCGCAATCTGATCTTCCCAAGAATAGTAACACCTTTTCAGTTTTGCAGTTTTATGTGCTTCTAAAGCTTTTTCGCTTACACACATAATAGCCATACCTGAAGGCAACATAAAACCTTTCTGAGAACCAGAAATTGCACAATCAACTTTCCATTCATCCATTCTGAAATCTATTGATGCAATGGAACTTACACCATCAACAAATAATAATGCAGGATGGTTTGCAGCATCTATAGCTTTTCTTATGTCTCCAACATGCGAAGTTACACCAGTAGCAGTTTCATTTTGTGTAACACAAACAACTTTGATTTTGTGATCAACATCATTTTTGAGGGTTTTTTCAACCTCCTCAGGTGGTGTTCCAGTTCCCCATTCTCTTTCTACTACTTCAGTGTCTAATCCAAGTCTCTTAAACATATCAGCCCATAAATGACTAAATTGCCCGTATCTATAGATTAAGACCTTATCATTTGGTGACATTGTATTTATAATTGCAGATTCCCATGCACCTGTTCCAGATCCAGGGAATAAAAATACTGTACCAGATTCGGACTTAAACACCTTTTTTACGTCCTTATAAAGTGGTATTGTTAAGTTAGGTATTTCTGGGTTTCTTTGATCTTCTGATGATATATGCATCGCATTTAATATTCTTTCAGGTATATTAGTTGGTCCTGGAATTGCGATATGAAATCTACCTGGATGGGTTCTACTCATTTAAATCTCCTAATAATTTATTATAATGTTATTTTTTAATCTCATAAAATTTAAAAATCAAGCTTAATTATTTAGCCATGAAGAAACCTCTTTAGCAAAATAAGTAAATATTAGTCCTGCACCTGCTCTTTTAATTGAAAATAAACTTTCCAAAACCGTTTTTTTGTAATCAATAATACTTTTTTCTGCTGCTATTTTTATCATAGAATATTCACCACTTACTTGAAAGGCAGCTATAGGTACTGGAAAATTATTTTTTAATACCTTTATAATATCTAGGTAAAATGTAGCAGGCTTTACCATTATTATGTCTGCACCTTCATTAATATCTTGGGCTGCCTCCTTTATTGCTTCGTTTGCATTTCTATAATCCATTTGGTACGTTTCCTTGCTACTATTCCCGAGATTTTTTGCACTACCTAACGCTTCTCTGAATGGTCCATAAAGACTTGAACAATATTTTGATGAGTATGACATTAAGCACACATCAAAAAACCTATTATCCTCTAATTTTTTTCTAATTAATTTAATTCTCCCATCCATCATATCACTGGGTGCTAAAAACATCGAACCTGCTTCTGCAAAGTTCAACGCCATTTTTGCAAGAAGTTGGTTAGTCTTATCATTGTCAATATTGCCACAACTATCAAGAATACCATCGTGACCAGAATTTGTATAGGCATCCAATGCAAGATCACAAGCTACAAGTACATCTGGGAATTCACGTTTGATACTTTTAATGCATCTACAAACTAAATTATTACTGTTAAGAGATTCACTTCCGCTATCATTTTTGCGTTTTTCAGATATTTGCGGAAAAAGCGATACGGCGTTGATGCCACAATTCTTCAACAATTCAATTTCTCCTAAAAGGTTTTTTTCTGGAATTCTGTAAATTTCAGGCATCTTGTCAATGCATAAATCTGTATTCAATATCTCAGTAACAAATATTGGTTGAACGAGATTTTTAGAGGATAAATTTGTCTCAGAGATTAGATCTCTTATACTGCTAGTGCTCCTTAACCTCCGATTCCTTGATAGCGGATATTCAGAATTGAATAACATTGAATATTTATAGTTTTTGCAACGCTTGATCTATATCTGCAATTATATCATCAACATGTTCTATACCAATAGAAAGTCTAACATAACCTGGTGTTACACCAGATGCTATCTTTTCATCATCAGAAAGTTGGGAATGGGTCGTCGAAGATGGGTGAATAGCCAAAGATCTAGAATCACCGATGTTAGCAACATGATAGAGGAGATTGAGATTGTCTATAAAATCTCTTCCAGCTTGGTCACCATCGTGAAGTTCAAAACCCAGTAATGCTCCGAAACCATTATTTAAATATTTTTTAGCTCTATCTAAATATTTGTCTTTCATATGTGAGGGGTAAATAACTTTTGATACCTTTTTGTTAGAAGCTAAATAATCAGCTACTTTTTGAGCATTTTCGCAATGACGTTCCATTCTGAGGGGAAGGGTTTCGAGTCCTTGTATAAATGTAAATGCATTAAAAGGACTCATGGCCGAACCTAAATCTCTAAGAAGAGTTACTCTTGCCTTTAAGATGTAGGCTATAGGACCAAGAGGTTTGGATGCCTCAGTCCAAACTGCTCCATGATAGCTAGGATCTGGTTCATTAAGCATTGGGAATCTATCACCAGCACCTGCCCAATCAAATTTACCGCTATCAACTATAAGTCCTCCAATAGATATACCATGTCCTCCAATATATTTGGTAGTTGAGTAAACAACAATAGAAGCTCCGTGTTCGAAAGGTTTTGAAATTATTGGGGCTGCAGTGTTATCCATAATTAAGGGAATGTTATGCTTATTTCCAATTTCAGAAACCTCTGAAATTGGAAAAACTTGAAGTTTTGGGTTAGGCAATGTTTCAGCATAAATGCATCTTGTGTTCTCATCTATTGCATTTTCAAATGCTGACGGATCTGATGGATTAACAAAACGGCATTCAATTCCCATATCCTTCATTGTATTGGCAAATAAATTCCACGTTCCACCATACAGATCTGTTGAACTGATGAAATTATCACCTGACCGACAAATATTCTGAATTGCAAAGAGAGAGGCAGATTGACCAGAACTTACGGCTAGCGAAGCTACACCTCCTTCTAATTTTGCTAAGCGTGATTCTAAAACTGCAGTGGTAGGGTTCATAATTCTTGTGTAAATATTTCCTAATTCCTGTAGACTGAAAAGTTTTGCTGCATGTTCAGTACTGTTAAATTGGTAAGAGGTGGTCTGGTAAATTGGAACTGCAACTGATGTAGTTGTTTCGTCACTTCTGTGACCTTCGTGAAGAACTATAGTTTCTGGTTTCATTTAAATTCCTTTGTAAAAAAGTGCATAATTTTTACTAATCTACATAGGTTCAGGAAAAGGTCAAGAAAAAAATAAACAATTATTATTTGTATATTATTTTAATACACAGATATAATATGTACATATTTTTTTATTTTATTAAATTTTTTTTTGTGTAAACAATATACTTTATGATTAAAAATAGTTTAAACATAAAAAATTTTAGGACTCTTAAAAAATTTTTCCTAGAAGATGATAAAGGAAAGGTTTATGACAAAAAACATATAATTTTTGAAAAAAAAGTTTTAGCAAACTTCTCGAGTAACGATTACCTTGGATTATCGCAAGATAAGAGATTAAAAAAAAATTCAGTAGTTTGGACAAAGAAATATGGAACTGGAATATCTTCTTCTAGATTAGTTACTGGAAATTTTGATTTTATTGAAAATCTAGAAAAAAAACTTGCTAATTCTAAAAAATTTCAATGTGCCTCAATTCTCTCAACTGGTTTTCAATGTAATTCGACTGTAATACCTGCAATTTTAGATAATACTCTTGGAAAAAATAAAGAAGCATTTATTTTTTCTGATAAATTAAACCATTACAGTTTAAATCTTGGTTGTTTTATTTCTAGACAACCGACCTTAAGATATAATCACTTAGATCTTAATCATCTTGAAATGCTATTAAAAAAAAATAAAAATAAAAAAAATAAATTAATAGTCACGGAAACAGTATTCAGTATGAATGGTGATAGTGTTAACATTAGTAATATTAGACTCTTAGCAAAAAAATATAATTGCATGCTATATTTTGATGAGGCACATTCAGTTGGAATAGATGGAATAAATGGTTTAGGCATAATTGGTGAAGACTCGGAACTTCATGAAAATGAGGTTGTTATAGGAACATTTAGTAAAGCATTTGGCTCATTTGGCTCATATGTAGTATGTTCACAAGTAAACAAAAACAGAATTAATAATTATTGTTCTGGTTTCATATATTCGACTGCATTACCGCCTAGTGTTTTAGGAGCTATCGATGAGGGTGTGAAACTAATTCCAACATTGCGTTATGAAAGAATAAAATTACATTCCCAATCTGAATATTTACGAAGCAAGCTAATTAAATTGGGTTTTAATATTCTAAATTCAGATACTCACATAATTCCCATTCTTTTTGCGGATCAAAAGAAAGCTAGAAAAACCCATAAATTTCTTTTAAAAAAAGGTTTCTTTGTTTCGCTCATTAGACCTCCAACAGTCCCCAGAGGTAAATCTCGTTTAAGGATTTCATTATCATCATCAATTAGTATGAATTCAATAAATAACATCTTAAAGATCCTAGAGTTAGTTGCAAAAAATTAATATTACATTAATACATGGTTGGGGATTCTCAGATAGCTTCTGGTTACCGTTGGTGAGACTTTTAAAAAAAAATAGAAAATACAAATTTTGTTTTAATTTATATAATCTTGGATTTTTTGGTAAAAAGAAAATATTCAATACCTCTAAGAAAAATTGTTTGAATCTTATAATTACACATTCTTATGGTTATTGTTGGTATTTAAAAAATGAATTTGAATGTGATGGCATAGTTTCTTTTTTTTATCCTGGCAATTTTTTTTTTTTGAGACAAACAAATAGAAGTAAACTCATTGTTAATATGATAAATGAATTTAAAAATAAACCATGTAGTGTATTAAAAAAATTTTATAAACTTTGTGGTAACTTAAATTTTGATTATCGGGAAAATATTAACAGTTCTGAATTACTAAATGCCTTAATTGAGCTCAAGGAAATAGATTTTAATAAAATAAAAAAGACTTCTTATCCAATCAGACTTTCTGTTTATTCGCAGAATGATAAAGTGATTGACAGAGTTAATGATAACGATGAAAATGGGAAGAAAATTCTAATTTTGAAAGATGGCTCTCATGTATTACCATTAACTGACCCTGATTTTTCATCTAAAATTATTTTAAAATTTATAGAAAATGACATACAAAAAAAGAGTTATTAGAGCCTTTAATAGAGGATCTGAGCGTTATGACGATTTTTCTGAAATTCAGAATATGGCAGGTAAATTTCTATTAAAAGAACTGGAAAAGTTAGGTTCAATAAAAAATAAAAATGATATAATAGAACTTGGTTCTGGTACGGGTATTTTGACAAAAATGATAAATGATTGCTATAGTTTCAACTGTCTAAAGGCAATTGATATTTCTGGTGACATGATTCAGATTTCAAAACAAAAACTAGTTGATGAAAGATTGGTTTTTGTTAACAAAGATTTTGACTTTTTTGAAGGTTATAAAAAATATAATCTTATTTTATCAAATATGTCACTCCATTGGTCATCTAACATTAATCAAATAATAAAAAAAATTATTGAACAAATGTCAAAAGATTCAATATTATGCTTTACATTCCCGAATCAGGAAAGTTTTAGTGAGGTAAAAAAAATTTTTGGGTTGAGTAAATTTAAAAATACACTAAACAAATTGCCATCACATGAGTCAATTAAAAAAATTTTTATTAATGAAAATTGTAAAGTAAATGCAAACATAAAGGAAATAAAAAAATCATATAATAATCTGTTCAGTTTTCTGAAAGAACTTAAAGATATGGGAGTTAACACTTCTTTCAATAGAAACAACAATATCCTTTTTTCAATACGAAGCTTAAAATCACCGGTAAAAGTTTCGTATTTTATATCATGCTTCAGTTTTAAAAAATGAAAAAAAAAATAAAAGGTTTTTTTGTTAGTGGTACAGACACAGGAATTGGTAAAACAATAATTTCTGCAATATTGGTTTCTAAATTATCGGCTAGTTATTGGAAACCAATACAATGTGGAAGGAATTATTTTGATCAGACTGATTCTGACATTATAAAAAAGTTATCAAGCAAAATAAGAACAATTTACCCAGAAAGTTATGTTTTCAAGACTCCACTCTCACCAAATATTGCAGCAGAAGAAAATAATACAAAAATAAAAATTAGTAACTTATCAATTCAATCAGATGATATTGAAGAAATTTTAATCATTGAGGGGGCAGGTGGTTTGATGGTTCCGATTAATGATGATTATCTTATGATTGATTATATCAAACATTTATCTGTACCACTGATATTGGTTTCATCAACAAAGCTAGGCACAATAAATCATACGCTTCTTTCGTTAGAGTTAATCAAAAGATACAACATAATTCTGCATGGTGTGATCTTTAATGGAAAAAAGGAGAAAAAAGTTACTTCAACAATTATAAGATTTGCTAATAAAATTTTTAAAAAAAAACTAAGAGTTTTAGGTCATATTCCAATTTTAAAAAAAATTAACAAAAATGAAATAAAGAAAAATATAATAAATATTAAAATATGAAAAAAAAAAAAATTCTTGAACTAGATGATAAGTATATATGGCATCCATATTCTCAGAAAAAAAATGAAGGAGACCCATTAGTTATTACCTCTGGAAAAGATGATAAAGTTATTGATATAGATGGTAATGAGTATTATGATTTAATTTCTTCATGGTGGGTTACAACTCATGGACACTGTAATCTAAAAATTTCAGATGCAATAAAGAATCAATTAAAACAATTAGAACAAATTATTTTTTCAGGTTTTACTCATGAACCTGCTGTAAAATTAGCAGAAATCTTAACCTCAAAACTACCTAAAAATATCTCAAGAGTTTTTTATTCTGATAACGGATCAACATCAGTGGAAATTGCTCTCAAAGTGGCTTATCAGTTTTGGTATAATCAGGGAGAAAAACAACGAAAAAAGTTTTTAGCTTTAAAAGGCGGTTATCATGGGGATACTTTTGGAGCTATGTCAGTTGGTTTTTCCTCAGGTTTTTATGAACCGTTTACAGATATGGTGCTCAAAAATGATTTCATTCCATGTCCGTACACTTGGCAAGGAGACAACGAAATTTTCGAAAAGGAAAAAGCTTCCTTGGATAATGTTGATGCTCTAATTGACAAAATGGAAGAACAAATCGCCGCAGTTATTATCGAGCCCCTCGTCTTAGGTGCATCGGGTATGAAAATTTATAGGACACAATATCTTGATAAATTAGTAGAAAAATTCAAAGAGAAAAACATACTAGTCATATTTGACGAAGTATTAACAGGTTTCGGTAGAACAGGCGAAATGTTTGCATTAGACCATTTAGTGTCAAAACCAGATATTGTATGTTTAGCAAAAGGGCTTACAGCAGGTTACATTCCACTGGCCGCAACAATTTTTTCTGATGAAATACATAAATATTTCGTCAACAACGACTTCTCAAAAACTTTTTTGCATGGGCATTCGTTTACAGCCAATCCAATTTCTTGTGCAGCAGCAATTGCATCAATGCAAATATTTAAAAAAGAGAAAACTATTGAAAAAGTAAAGTTACAAGAAAAATATCATCAAGAGGGACTAAAACTTCTGAAATTAAATTCAAAAGTTTCACATTTGAGGCAAATTGGAGGAATTTCTGCTTTTGATATTATGGGTCACAAAAACCAATATGGATCAAAAATTGGAAATAAACTCCGTGAAAATTTTTTAAGAAAAGGTTTTATTATTAGACCGCTTGGAAATACTCTTTATTTGATGCCACCTTATTGTACTAAGAAAGAAACTTTGGAAAATGTTTACTTAGAAATTGATAAGGAACTTAAAAAAATTTAAGATAATATTTTGATGTTATTTCAAGTCATAAAATGCTAGATGAAAAAATAAACGAATTAATAAAGCCGATTTCTGACCTAATAACTGGGATTATTTTCTCATCTGTAAACTTTAGTGAGAATAATATTCCCTTGATTGTGATTTGGCTAATGTTTGCCAGCATATTTTTCACATTTTATTTTAAATTTATAAATATCTCTGCATTAAAACGTGGGTTTGATGTTGCTCTTGGTAAGTATGATAAGCAGGGAGATAAAGGAGAAATTACTCACTTTCAATCCTTTACTGCTGCTATGTCGGGTACTATCGGGTTAGGGAATATAGCGGGTGTAGCTGTTGCAATCTCGATTGGTGGTCCAGGTGCTATGATGTGGATGATTTTGATGGCCTTTTTTGGTATGACATTAAAATTTGTTGAGGTTAGTTTAGGACATAAGTATAGAATAATTCATAAAGACGGAACTGTTTCTGGGGGTGCTATAAGATATTTATCAATTGGTCTAAGTGATTTGGGTCTACCAAAACTTGGTAAATTTTTAGCAATTTTCTTTGCTGTTTGTTGCATAGGTGGTTCATTTGGAGGAGGAAATATGTTTCAAGCAAATCAGGCCTTTCAACAAATTGTTATTGCGACAGGCGGAAATGAAAGTTTTTTATTCGGAAAAGGTTGGCTTGGTGGTTTGCTTTTAGCAATTGTTGTGGGTCTTATTATTATTGGTGGTATAAAATCAATTGGTAAAGTGACTGAAAGACTTGTTCCAATAATGGGCATTTTATATGTATTTTCATGCTTGGTAATTATTCTATCTAATTTTTCTCAAATACCTGAGACATTATTAAAAATCTTTTATGGAGCCTTTTCTTTAGATGCAGGAATTGGCGGTATAATTGGTGTTATGATTGCTGGCGTAAAAAGAGCTGTTTTTTCCAACGAATCTGGAATTGGGTCTGCTCCAATTGCTTACGCACCTGCTAAAAGTAGTAATCATTTAAACACAGGTTTTATGTCCCTTCTTTCCCCCGTTGTTGACACTATTATTGTTTGCTCTATGACTGCACTTGTAATTGTTATAACCGGTTCTTACGAAAATAGTTCAGGTTTAGAGGGTGTAGAGATGACCTCTAGAGCATTTGAGTCTGCTTTTTCTTGGTTTCCTATAATTTTAGCATTTGCAATCACTTTGTTTGCAATTTCAACATTAATTACCTGGTCATATTATGGATTAAGGTGCTGGACTTTTCTTTTCGGCCAAAGTAAAAAAAACCAATATGTATTCCAATTAATATTCCTATTGTTTACAATTATTGGATCATCTGTGAATCTTCAAAGCGTTGTAGACTTTTCAGATGCAATGATTTTTGCAATGTCACTCCCTAATTTAGTGGGTTTATATTTCTTAGCACCAGGTTTAGTAAAAGATTTAAAAAGGTATAATTTCAATGAATAATGAAAAATTGATATGTGCCAGTGATCATGCAGGATTTAAACTTAAAAATGAAATTCTGAATTACTTTAAAAATTCACAAAGAAATATACAAGATCTTGGCCCATATAGCAATGAATCGGTGGATTACCCAGATTTTGCTCATAAACTCTGCCAAAAAATGCAGACGGACGACAACCTGAAAGGATTATTAATTTGTGGTTCCGGAATTGGAATGTCAATTGTCGCTAATAGGTATTTAAAAATTCGCGCAGCATTGTGTTTGAATGAAAAAATGAGTAAGCTAAGCAGAGAACACAATGATGCGAATGTAATTGTATTAGGTTCAAGGTTGATTTCTTTGGATGGAGCTATTAAATGTATAAATAGTTTTGTTAGCACTCAGTTCGAAGCCGGAAGACACACTAATAGAATTAATAAGATTAACTATAATTTTGACTAAAAAGGAGTCTATGATGTCAGAGAAACAATTTTTTGAAAGCAGTTTAACAAAAACTGATCCAGCTATACTCGATGCTGTAAAGAAAGAATATTATCGACAAAATGATCAAATCGAGTTAATCGCATCTGAAAACATTGTTTCTAAAGCAGTTTTAGAGGCTCAGGGGACAATATTAACAAATAAATATGCTGAGGGATATCCAGGTAAAAGATATTATGGTGGTTGCGAACATGTTGACGTAGTTGAGGAAATATGTATAGAAAGGGTTAAGCAACTATTTGACGCACAGTTTGCAAATGTTCAGGTGCATTCTGGTTCTCAGGCAAATCAAGCAGTTTTTTTAGCACTACTTAAACCTGGTGACAAAATTATGGGTATGTCATTAGCCGCTGGTGGACACTTAACACACGGTGCACCCCCAAATGAGTCAGGTAAATGGTTTGACGCCGTCCAATATGGTGTTCGAAAAGAGGACGCTTTAATCGACTTTAACGAAGTCGAGTCTCTGGCAAAGGAGCACAAACCCAAACTAATAATAGCCGGTGGCTCTGCCTATCCACGAATTATAGACTTTAAAAAATTTAGAGAAATCGCTGATTCAGTCGGTGCACTTCTTTTGGTTGATATGGCACATTTCGCAGGTCTAGTTGCAACAAAATTATATCCCAACCCTCTTGAGTATGCGGATGTTGTTACAACTACAACACACAAAACTCTCCGAGGACCTCGAGGTGGATTGGTATTAACCAACAACCCGGATTATGCCAAGAAAATCAATTCAGCTGTTTTTCCAGGATTACAGGGTGGTCCACTCATGCATGTTATCTGTGCAAAAGCAGTTGCCTTTGGTGAGGCCTTAGAACCGTCTTTTAAACATTACATTCAATCCGTCATTGATAATGCAAAGGTTCTTTCTGAGGTAATGATTGAAAGAGGTTTAGAAGTCGTTTCAGGAGGTACTGATACACATTTAACCCTTGTTGACTTGAGACCAAAAAACTTAACAGGTAAAGACGCCGAAAGGTCTTTAGAAAATGCTGGAATTACATGCAATAAAAATGGTGTTCCATTTGACCCTCAGAGTCCATTTGTAACGTCGGGAATTAGACTTGGTTCACCTGCCGGTACTAGCAGAGGCTTTGGTGTCGATGAATTCAGGACAATTGGCAATTTGATTGGCGATGTTTTGGATGGATTAGCTAACAACCCTGATAATAATGATTCAGTTGAAAATACCGTTAAAGGTAAAGTTAAACAATTATGTGATAGATTTCCTATATATACTTCTGTAATATAAATTAACAGAGGTTTTTTATATGAGATGCCCATTTTGTGGTCATGATGATTCACAGGTAAAAGATTCTAGGCCTACAGAAGATAATACCTCTATCAGGAGAAGAAGATCATGCCCCGCTTGTGGAGCTCGATTTACCACGTTCGAACGTGTGCAATTAAGAGAATTAGTAATTCTAAAAAAAGATGGGAAAAGAGCCTCGTTTGACAGAGAAAAACTTGTCAGTTCAATAAGTATTTCTTGTAGGAAAAGACCTGTTAAACCCGAAAAAATTGAACTTGTTGTAAATAGTATTCAAAGAAGATTAGAAAGTTCAGGCGAGCCAGAAATACCTTCAAAAGTAGTTGGAGAACTTGTAATGGATGCATTAAAAGAGCTTGATAGGGTTGCCTATCTTCGTTTTGCTTCAGTTTACAAAGATTTTCAAGAAACTGATGATTTTAGAAGGTTTATTGACAATAATATTAGCCAGTCAAAATAGAAATTTTTAGTGGATTTAGACAAAAAATATATGAGTATTGCTATTGAATTAGCAAAAAAGGCAAATGGGTTTACTTTTCCTAATCCTCCAGTTGGTTGTGTAATAGTTGAGCAAGATAAAAATGGGAATGAAAAAATAATCTCTGTTGGAAATACGCAGTTAAATGGAAGGCCACACGCAGAGGAACAGGCAATTTCAAAAATTAAATTCAAGAAATCAAAGAATTATATATGTTATACTACTCTTGAACCATGTAATCACAAAAGTAAATTTCAATCGTGTACTGACAGACTAATTAACAGTCCAATAAAAAAAGTTATCTTTTCAGTAATGGATCCAGATATCAGAACAAAAGGGAAAGGTTACAAAAGGCTCATTAAAGCAGGCATATCTGTAAAAAGCGGCTTGCTCAAAAAGAAAGCTTTGGAACTTTATAAAGGATACTTTTCAAGACAGATAAAATTAAAACCCTTTGTTACACTTAAGATAGCAACTTCAATTGATGGAAAAATTGCGACTAAAGATAATTCAATTAAATGGATTACAAATATATCAGCAAGAAAATACTCTCAAAAGTTAAGATTCGAAAATGATGCAATTTTAATTGGGAAGAGTACCGCAACCATCGATAATCCTAGATTGGATTGTAGGATTAAAGGTTTGGAAAAGTTTTCTCCAAAGGTTGTTCTTATTTCTAAATCACTAGAAATTCCTGTTTCACTAAAAATATTCAAAAATAGAAAAAAAGATGATGTAATAATTTTCACTTCATGTGAGGAGAAAAAAAAATTAGTCATTATGGAAAAAATATCAACTTTAATTACGTTTGATATTTATAAGTTTAACTTAACAAATATTTTAAAAAAACTCTCCGAAATGGGAATTTCTAACCTTTTAGTTGAAGGTGGTTCAAAGATTAATAATTTATTCTTAAGAAATCAAAAAGTTGATAGATTGATGATTTTTAGAGGAAATTTTTTCATTGGTGGAGATGGAATCAATTCTGTGAGTAATGGAATGGAAGATTTGAAGTTTGAAAAAAATTTATTTAAACTTAAAAATATACAGACCTTTGGAGATAACCATTTGGAATTTTATGAAAATAAGAAATTTAATAACTACCTAGAAAAAATAGAAGAGAATTTCTAGTGTTTACAGGAATAATTAAAAATATAGGAACCGTTGAGCAAATAAATTTAAAAAATAATTTTCTTAGTATAAAAAGTGACTTTAAAGAAGTATCTCAAGGGGAATCTATATCATGTTCAGGTATCTGTCTAACAGTCAACGAAATAAAAAATAAAACTTTTAAAGTTAATGTTTCTTTGGAAACTATAAAAAAAACTAATTTGCACCAATTAGAAGTTGGCAAAATAATTAATCTGGAGAGATCATTATCTGTTGGTGATGAATTAGGTGGACACCTCGTATTCGGACATGTTGACGATGTAGTCCGAGTTGTGCAAATAAAAAATTCCAATGATTCAAGAGTGATAAAGATAGAAGCAAAAAAGGAAATTATGAAATTTATTACATCTAAATGTTCGGTTGCATTAGATGGGATCTCTCTAACTGTAAATGATGTACATGAAAAGCATTTTTTTGTTAATGTTATACCTTACACATGGGATAATACATCTTTAAAAGATTTGCAAAATGGAGACTTACTAAACCTTGAGATTGACATGATTGCTCGTTATGTTTTTAAGGCATTAAAAAAATGAAAAATATCAAAAATACCACAACTGATTACTCTTCTATCTTCTCTTCAATTGAGGATATCATCAAAGATTTAAACAAAGGAAAAATGGTTGTCATAGTTGATGATGAAAAGAGAGAAAACGAAGGGGATCTAGTTTTTAATGCTGAAAGAGTTGATTCTAGTAAAATTAATTTTATGGCTAAATACGCAAGAGGCCTCATTTGCCTTGCTTTAGAACAAGAAAAAGCAAATAAATTAGAGCTTAAATTAATGTCTAATGAAAATTCCAGTAGGCAAAAAACCGCTTTCACTGTCTCCATAGAGGCCAAACACGGAGTTACAACTGGTATTAGCGCTAAAGATAGGTCAAAAACAATTGAGGTTGCAGTAAATAAAGATTCTTCATCTAAAGATCTTGTCAGTCCAGGACACATATTCCCAGTAGTTTCGAAAGAGGGGGGAGTTTTAGTAAGGGCAGGCCATACAGAAGCCGCTGTAGATCTTGCGAGACTGTGTGGAAATAATCCGTGCGGAGTAATATGTGAAATAATGAATGATGACGGAACCATGGCAAGGTTGAAAGATTTAACTAAATTTTGCATAACTCACAAAATGAAAATTGGGTCTATAAAAGATCTTATAGAATATAGAATTAGAAAAGAAAAGTTTGTTAGATTTATATCTGAAAAAACTATCAGAACTTCATTTGCAGGAATATTTAAACTTAGAGTATATGAAAACACTTTAGACTCCACACAACACCTTGTTCTTTTAAAGGGTAGAATTGCTAGTGGTAAAACTAATTTGGTACGAATGCATACATTCAATATTTTTGAGGATTTTCTTGATTTCTACTCCAAAGGAAGTGGAGATTTAAGTAAATGTATGGAAATAATAAATAAACATGGTTCTGGCGTGATTGTGATTATTAGAAATCCGAGAAAAGAGTTAAAAATCGAAAATAAAGATCAAAGTGAAGATTCAAAGATGCTCAAAGAATACGGAATTGGTGCACAAATATTACTTGATCTAGGAATAAAAAATATTTCTCTTATTACAAATAGAGACAAAAAAATTATTGGTATTGACGGTTTTGGTTTAAAAATACACAATTTTATAAGTATAAAAGATTGGGAGAAATGAAAAAAACCATATTAATTATAAATTCAACATATTATCAGGAAATATCTGATAGATTGTTATATGGAGTAACCGAATTCTTGAATAAAGTTGAAATGTCGTTCAAAATAATTGATGTTCCAGGTGCTCTCGAGATCCCAGTGGTTTTAGAAAATTTTAAATCGAACTATACAGGATTTATAATTATTGGTTGCATAATAAGAGGTGAAACAAGTCATTTTGACGCAGTAAAGGATACGGTTATGAGTTGTATATACAACATTGTAATAAAAAAAAGATTACCACTTGGTCTGTCATTACTTACAGTTGAAAATTACGAACAAGCTCTAAAGAGATCCTCATCAAAGGATAAAATAAACTCCGGATCTCATGCTGCTGAAGTTTGTTACAAAATGATTAAAATTTTGAAAAAAAAATGAAAAATTCCGATAAATCATTGGCACGATATCTTTCAGTTCAGGCGATTTATCAAAGGATTACAAGTGAGTCAAATTTTGAAGATGTTATAAAACAGTTTGTTGATGATAATTTTAAAGAAGTACCAATATCATTAGATGGTGAAGTTATATTAAAAAAAAAAATAGATTTACAATATTTTAAAAATATAGTCCTTACTTTTAATAAAAACGAAAAACTAGTATTTGAACTAATTAATCAAAATTTATCTGATAATTGGAATTATCAGAGGTTACCGAATGTTCTAAAAGCAATTTTAATTTCATCAGTTTCAGAAATAATTAGCAATCCCAAAATCTCGATTGGAATAATCACCTCAGAATATATTAAACTAACGGAGTCTTTTTTTTTGGATAAAGAAAGTTCTTTTGTAAACGCTTTTGTTTCCAAGGTTCATTCATTAAAGAGGAATATAGAAAATGTTGAATGAAAAAAATATAATTAAACAGTTACTACAACCCCTTGCTTTAAATGAGGAGGCACAAAATCTTGAAAATGATGCAGCAGTTTTAAAAAAAACAGATTCCAACTTTGTGATATCGTCCGATATGATGATTGAAAATATTCACTTTCATAAAGACGATGATCCAAAACTCTTAGCAAGAAAACTTTTAAGAGTAAATCTTTCAGATATTGCAGCTATGGGGTGTAAACCATACGGATATATTTTGAACATAGCAATTCCAAAAGCAAATACAGATCTATGGTTAAAAAAATTTTGCAATGGTTTGAAATTAGATCAAAAAAAATTTAATTTAAAACTTTTCGGCGGGGATTTATCTAAATCAAAACTGATTTTTTTGAGTATTACAATTGTTGGATTAAAACAAAAACATATTTTCAAGTGTGGAAATGCAAAAAAAGGTTCAGGAATTTTTGTTTCAGGTACAATTGGAGACGCAGGGTTAGGACTGTTTTTAAAACAAAATCCTAATTTTGTTGTTGACAAAAAATTAAAAAATTTTTTTTTAAATAAACTTCATATTCCAATCCCAAGAATTGACCTGAGCAATAACTTATGCGGATATGTAGATTCATGCACGGATATTTCTGATGGATTAATTATTGACTTAAAAAAATTAGCCTCTCTATCAAATTTAAAGTCAAGGATTTTTTTGAATCAAATTCCACTTTCAATTCATGCAAAAAAATTGAAGAAAATAATTAATGATGACAATTTTTTTTGGGAAAAAATTTTGACTGGAGGTGATGATTATGAATTGGTTTTTTCTATGAGTGAATCAAAACAGAAGCTTTTCTTCAAGAGAAAATCAAAACTAGCATCTAATATAAAAAAAATTGGTTTTTTTGATGAAGGAAGTGGTATAACAATATTGAATTGTAAAAACATAGAATTAAAGCAAATGAAATTCGGTTACAGTCATTTTTAAAGTTTGAAAAAAAAAATATTTTAATATATAAGAATGTATAAATTAAATTAGAAGGTTTCCAATGAATTATGAATATTATTTAGTCTTTGCGTGTTCAATTTTATCCTTACTTTACGGTGCGATAACTAGCAAGGAAATCTTGAAGTCGCCTGAGGGTGATAAAAAAATGATAGAGATAGCTAGGGCAATACAAGAGGGGGCGCAAGCTTATCTGAACAGACAGTATGCTACAATATGTATAGTTGGTATTTTGATTGCTATTCTTCTTTACTATGTAATTGATAGTTTTGTAGCAGTTGGCTTTGTTCTTGGAGCTTTTTTGTCAGGGTTGGCTGGATATATTGGTATGATTGTCTCGGTAAGAGCCAATGTAAGAACTACTGAAGCTGCAAAAAGTGGACTTCAACCTGCTTTAAACATTTCTTTTAAGGCTGGAGCGATTACTGGTTTTCTTGTTGTCGGTTTCGGTTTATTGGGCATGATTTCTTATTATGTTTTTTTACTGGATTATTATGGAAACAGTGGAGGTAGAAAAATAATTGAACCTCTTATTGCACTAAGTTTTGGAGCTTCTTTAATTTCTATATTTGCACGCTTAGGTGGTGGAATTTTTACAAAAGGTGCCGATGTGGGGGCGGATCTAGTTGGCAAAATTGAGGCTGGTATTCCCGAAGATGATCCCAGAAATCCCGCTGTAATTGCTGACAATGTTGGAGACAATGTTGGCGATTGTGCAGGAATGGCTGCAGATCTTTTTGAAACTTATGCTGTTACTATTGTTGGAACAATGGTTTTAGGCATGATACTTTTTACTGAATCTGATCAACAAATGTTGATGATGTTTCCCTTACTAATTGCATCGGTTTGTATTATTTCGTCACTTATAGGTACATTTTATGTAAAACTTGGTGATTCACAAAACATAATGGGAGCTTTATATAAAGGTCTAATAATTACTGCAATATTGTCTGCGATTTTGATTTTTGCTATAATTTATTTTTATATTGGTACTAGTTATGTAATGAATGATAACACAATATTTGTTAATTCTTTTAATGGAATGGGTCTGTTTTATTGTGCTCTTATTGGACTAGCAGTTACTTTTTTACTTGTTGTTATAACAGAATTTTATACTAGTACAGAATATAGTCCTGTGCGTTCTGTCGCAAGTGCTTCCCAATCAGGTCATGCAACTAATATCATTCAGGGTCTTGCAGTCTCAATGCAATCAACTGCACTCCCAACAATTGTCATTATCTTTGGAATAGTATTTTCTTACATTATCGCCGGTCTATATGGAATTTCAATTGCAGCGACAACCATGCTTGCCCTAGCTGGAATGATTGTAGCACTGGACGCCTACGGACCGGTTACTGATAACGCGGGTGGCATTGCAGAAATGTCAAACCTAGATGAGAGTGTAAGAAAAACAACAGATGCTTTAGATGCTGTTGGTAATACTACTAAAGCCGTTACTAAAGGTTATGCAATAGGTTCTGCGGGTCTTGCCTCATTAGTTTTGTTTGGTGCATATACTCAAGATTTAAAGCATTATTTTCCAGAACTTGATATAATTTTTTCTCTTGAAGATCCATTCGTAGTTATTGGTTTATTAATCGGAGGTATGTTACCATACCTATTTGGTTCCTTGGGAATGACTGCTGTTGGAAGGACAGCACAGCAAATTGTTACTGAGGTAAGAAGACAATTCAAAGAAAACAAAGGTATTATGACTGGTAGAACAAAACCCGAATATGGAAAAGCAGTCGATATCCTGACAAAAAGTGCAATTAAGGCGATGATAATTCCTTCGCTTCTGCCTGTTTTGGCACCTTTTGTAATATATTTTTCTATAATGATTATATCTGGACAAGAGGCCGCTTTAACAACACTAGGAGCGACACTGCTTGGAACAATTGTGACTGGTATATTTGTAGCTATTTCTATGACTTCTGGCGGTGGTGCATGGGATAATGCTAAGAAATATATCGAAGATGGTAACTTTGGTGGAAAAAATTCTGACGCCCACAAAGCCGCAATAACTGGTGATACTGTGGGGGATCCCTGCAAAGATACTTCGGGTCCTGCTATTAACCCTATGATTAAGATTATTAATATTGTTTCTATTTTGATGTTAGCGATTTTATCCTAGATTAATCGTTTGCCCTCCCACTACCGATTATCGGTCCTCTACCCACACCTGGAATACCTAGATTTCCAATTAGTTGCTCAAACAAACCAATTTTTTTTCCAGTTGTTCTAGTTTCTTGATTTGACATAGTAACGTTAATGGTATCCTTTTTTTTAAATAGATAAACATTTTTGAGAGTATCATTAATATCGAATTCTAATTGTAAAACGTTTTGATCAACTATATCTGGATCAAAAAAAGCTATTTGTTTGCTATCAATTTTTGCGTAATAAATTGAATTATCATCATACTGCCCAATAAAAGAAGGTGAACCTAATATATTTATGACAGTTTTTTTTTTATCTCTTCCAATTTCTAGACTTTTGATTAAATCTAAACTAGGTATTTGCCCATTAACAATTTTCTTGTAAACACAAGAAGTATTTATTGTTAAAATGGAAAATAACAGTGAAATTCTTAAAAAATTTGAAATTAAAATTAACATGTTTAAAAAAAATAAAAAATCTGAATTAGCTTTAATTATCTATAATAAAACCGTTGAATATACAAGAGAACCTTTTTTTTTTAATAGACTTAATTTAAAAAAAGAATTTCAATCAAGATTTGAAATTATAACAATATTTTTATCCTTAAATCTCTGGATTTTTAGAGATAGCAGTCAAGAAGTTACTCAAGATTTAGTAGATATTTTTTTTAGAGATTTGGACGCATGTTTGAGAGAGCTTGGAGTAGCAGATTTATCAGTTGGAAGAAAAATGAAAGTTTTAATAGAAAAATTTTATGGAAGACTTGAATCATATTCTAAGGCATTTGATATTCTTTTTAGAGAAAAAAAAGAAAAATTATTATACAAATCAATTGAAAGAAATATCTATAAGTATTCAGAAAATATCAACAAAACAGAGTTCTCAAAAATGTTTGGTGAATGTATAAAGAAAAACTTAATTTTTTTGAAGAAAAATAATCAAGAAATAATTAAAAAAAAACTTTTCGAACTAAAAAAAAATAAATAAGTTGTTATTTAAAATTTTTTTTAGTATTACACAGTATTATTTTAAAAAAAAACAATGGCTGTACCTAAAAGAAAAACCTCACCTTCACGAAGAAATAATAGACGGTCTCATGATGCTTTGAGAAATGCATTAATAGTTGAGTGCACAAATTGTGGCGAACTTAAACTGGCTCATCATATTTGCTATTCTTGCGGATATTACTCTAAGAATGAAATATTATCTTTGTCTGATGAAGACAGCGAAGAAGAAAACGAAGAAAAATAAAATAAGGTTTTTTAAGTTTTGAAACAAATTAGACTAGCTATAGATATTATGGGCGGAGATTATGGTCCTGTTACGACTGTAGAAGCACTCGATATAGCCTCAAAAGCACATCCAAATATTTTCTTTAGACTTTTTGGAAATAAAAAAAAGGCTTTAGAGGAGTTGAGTAAATATAAAGATTTCAATAACTATGAAATAATACACACATCGCAGGAGATTAAATCTCATGATGCTCCTGTTGATGCCATGCGCAAATTGAAAAAATCCAGCTTAAGGTTAGCCATCAATGATGTTTACGAGCAAAAAAGTGATGGAGTCGTGTCTGCAGGTAATACTGGAGCTTTAATGGCAATCTCAAAATTTGTACTAAAAACAATACCTGGCATAAGTAGGCCTGCGATTGCCGGAATAATGCCTACTCTTCGGGGAGAAAATATAATTCTTGATCTGGGTGCCAACGTTGAATGCACTCATGAAAATCTGGTCGAGTTTGCAATTATGGGTGAAATATTTTCAAGATTAGTATTAAGTAAAAGTGCTCCAAAAGTTGGTCTTTTAAATGTTGGTTCAGAAGAAATTAAGGGAAATACAACAGTTAAAAGAACTTTTGAGGAGCTTGAAAATTTAAAACTTGGCATAAACTTTCATGGATTTATAGAGGGCAATGATATAAATAAGGGCGTAGTTGATGTGGTGGTTACTGATGGATTTTCAGGGAATATTGCTTTAAAAACTGCTGAAGGAGTAGCTGAACTAATTTTAAGCTTTTTAAAAAAATCCTACAACAGTTCCTTTATTGCTAAGTTAGGATATTTATTGTCAAAACCAGCATTAAATAGATTTAAAGCAAGGATTGATCCTAGGAAATACAATGGAGCAATTTTATTAGGTCTAAATGGCATTGTTGTGAAAAGTCATGGAAGTACGGATTCATTTGGTTTTTCAAATGCGATTTCAGTAGCTGTGGGATTAGTTGAAAATAAATATAATGATGCTATAAAAGAAAAATTAAAAAAATATTCTTCTCAATCTAAGTAAAATGATTTATTCAAAGATAGTTGGTGTTGGAGATTATCTACCTAAAAAAATTCTAACAAATGATGATCTTTCAAAACTTGTTGATACCTCGGACAGTTGGATTTTTCCAAGAACTGGAATTAAACAGAGACATATTGCGGAAGATGATGAATACACTTCTGACCTAGCTATCAAGGCTGCTGAGAATGCTCTAATTAATGCAAAAATATCAGCGCATCAAATAGATTATATTCTTTGTGCAACAACAACTCCTGATAGGACGTTTCCGGCAACAGCTTGTAAAATACAAAACTATTTTAAGATATCAACAATTCCAGCATTCGATATTCAAGCTGTTTGCTCTGGTTTTATTTATTCTCTTCACATCGCAGATTCATTGATCAAATCGAGGAAAGCTAATAAAATTCTGATTATCGGTGCTGAAACTTTATCAAAAATAGTTGATTGGCAAGATAGGAGGACATGTGTTCTATTTGGAGATGGCGCAGGTGCCGTTATACTCTCCTCAACTAACGAGCAATCTGGAATTTTGAGTTCAAATATTTTTTCAGATGGTTCATGGCAAGATAGTCTTTTTGCAGATGGTGGACCCTCATTAAATCAAGAGGTCGGTAAAATTAGGATGAAAGGACAGGACATTTTTAAACAAGCTGTTAACAAACTTACAGATGCTACAAGAAGATCTCTAAGTGAATGTAAAAAAAATGTTAATGATATTGATTGGTTTATTCCTCACCAAGCCAATGTTAGAATAATTGATGGTACTGCAAAAAAAGTAGGAATTAGTCAAAAAAAAGTTGTCAAAACTATTGAAAAACATGCAAACACATCAGCTGCCTCTATTCCTCTTGCTTTATCAAATCATGTAAAGAATGGCTCAATAAAAAAAGAAGACCTTTTAGCACTATGTGCGATTGGTGGTGGATTGACATGGGGAAGTTGTGTTATTAAATTTTAAAATATATAGTGGTCTAGAATTTGATTATGAGTAATACACTAACAAAAGCCAGAATAGTTCAACAAATTTTTGATAGCATCGGTTTATCAAAAAATGAATCTTCAGATATTTTAGATTATGTTATCTCTCAAATCCTTGAATCTCTAAAAAAAGGCAAAAGTGTAAAATTGGCTAACTTTGGAAGTTTTCAGATAAGATCGAAAAATTCCAGAACCGGACGAAATCCTAAAACGATGCAAGAGCACGAAATATCAGCAAGAAAAGTTATAATATTTAGACCATCAAGTTTTTTAATAAAAAAAATTAATAAGAAATAAAAATGAAGTTTGATGATAAATCTCTTAAAACAATTGGCGAAGTGTCTGGAGAATTAAAAATTCCTCAACATGTTTTAAGATTTTGGGAAAAAAAATTTGAAGGTTTAAACCCAGTTCAACGAAATAAGGGAAGAAGATATTATACTAGTAATGATATAAAACTTTTAAAGACAATAATTGACTTATTGTATATCCAAAAGTATTCGATATCAGGTGCAATAAAAAAGCTTAGGAATAGAAAAAAAATAATCAAAAGTGCTAAAAATAATGAAAATTTAATAATAAAACTTGAGGAAGTTAAGCAGAAAATAAAAAATGTATTAACATTCGGGGCGTAGCGCAGCTTGGTAGCGCGTCCGTCTGGGGGACGGGAGGTCGCTGGTTCAAATCCAGTCGCCCCGACCAAAAACAATATATGAAACAAAAGTTAAAAATATTTTACACTACAATCAGTGATAAGAAAAAAGCAAAAGAATTTTCAGAAAATCTTTTAAATAATAAAGAAATTATTTGCATAAATGTTTTTAATGATATTTCATCTTTCTACTCTGAGAATAATAGAGTTGTTAAAGTACAAGAAGTAGTATTAATTATAAAAACTTTCTTAAGTAAAAAAAAGTTAAAGTCGATTGTCTATAGATACCATCCTTATGAAATTCCATTTCTAGCCCAAATAAATAGCAAACTGTTGAGTGATAAATATTATAAATGGGCTTCCAAATAAAATTATTTGCTAATGTGTTGACACAATCTAAATTTAGTTTATTTATAACACGATATGAAAACTTTCACCTTAAAACAAAAAGATATCACTAAAGAATGGTTATTGATTGATGCTGAAGGTATAGTTTTAGGTCGATTGGCGTCATATATATCGACCATTCTAAGGGGTAAACATAAAACAAGTTTTACTCCACATATGGATTGTGGTGATAATGTTGTTGTTATAAACGCCAAAAAAATAAAGCTTAAAGGCAAGAAAGTTAAAGACAAAATCTATTACAGGCATACAGGTTATCCTGGTGGAATAAAATCAAAAAATCCCCAAGATATTCTTGACAGTGATCGACCACAAGATCTTTTAAAGTTGGCAGTAAAAAGAATGCTTTCAAATAATAAAATATCCAGAAAACAATTATCTAATTTAAAGATTTTTGCTGGACATAGCCACACTCTAGAAGCTCAAAAACCAAGAATTATTGCATTTAAAGAATTTAATAGAAAAAATGTATGACCGATAAAAATAGCAAACCTTCCTCTGAACCAATTTCATTAAGTGAAGTTGAAACCTCAAAACTTGATAAGTTTGGTAGATCTTACGCAACTGGACGAAGAAAAGAATCAGTATCAAGAGTTTGGGTCAAAAATGGTACAGGAACAATTACAGTTAATGGTAAAGAAAGTAGGAAATACTTCGCACGATCAGTGTTGAGAATGTTATTAGAGGAGCCTTTAAAAAAATCTGATAAGTTGAATAGTGTAGATGTCTTATCTACTGTTAAAGGAGGAGGTCTTTCAGGACAGGCTGGAGCACTTAGGCACGGAATAAGTAGAGCTCTTGTAAATTTTGAACCTTCCTTAAGAGAAAGACTCAAGAAACTTGGATTTCTCACTAGAGATGCTAGAAAAGTTGAAAGAAAGAAATATGGCAGACACAAAGCTAGAAGAAAACCACAATTTTCGAAACGTTAATTTTTTCTAATGAAAATAAAGGCTGCTATATTGGGTATATCGGGATATACTGGCCAACAACTTTTAACTATACTCTCAAATCATAAATATGTAAAAATAGATGGTATCTTTGGTAATAATACTATTGGAAAAAAGATTCGAGATTTGATACCTAGCAATAGTTACATTGCCGACCAAAAAATTTTAGACTACAGAAATTTCGATTTTAGTTCAATCGACATCGTTTTTAGTTGTTTGCCTCATAAAATATTGCAAGGTATTGCAGAAAAAATTAATGCAAATAGAATTATAGATTTATCGGCAGATTTTAGGTTTAATTCATCAAAAAAATATCAAAAACACTATCATTGTTCACATAATAGTCCTAGTTTAATCAAAAAATTTGTTTATGGTCTCAGTGAAGTAAATAGAGAACAAATTAGAAAATCTAGATTCATAGCTAACCCAGGATGTTATCCAACGTCTGTATTAATACCATTAATACCAATTTTGAGGACTATTAGCTCGCAAAATACTTCAATAATTGTCGATGCTAAATCGGGTATTAGTGGTGCCGGCAAAGTTCTAGCTGAATCTAATCTTTTTGTTGAAACCAATGAAAATATAAGACCATATAAAATATTTTCCCACAGACATCAACCTGAAATTATTGATCAAATAGAAGAAAATAATTTATCCTGCAACTTAACTTTTGTTCCTCATATACTTCCAATATCCAGAGGCATACTTTCAACTATTTATTTAAAAAATATTGACGAAGATTACAAAAAGCTTAGGGAGACACTTGAGTATACTTATAAAGATGATTATTTTGTTGAAATTTTGTCTGATGGTGAAATACCGTATCTTAAGGGTGTAGTTGGGACTAACAAAATTTCTATCAATATTTTTGAGGATAAATCATCAAATACAATTGTAATAATTAGTGCCATCGATAATTTGATTAAAGGTGCAGCAGGCCAGGCTATACAAAATATGAATTTAATGTATAATTTAGATATTAGCGAGTCACTAAAAATAATATCAATGATTCCATAAAGATTATGAACTTACTTTCTTACAAAAACAAACTTCCAAAGATTAAAAAAAATGTTTTTTTAGCAAGAGGCTCTATAATAGTAGGTGATATCGAAATTCAAGAAAAAAGCAGTGTTTGGTATAACTGTGTTTTGAGAGCGGATGTAAATTTTATAAGAGTAGGTAAAAAAACTAATATTCAAGACGGAACAGTTATTCATGTATCCTCTGGAGGGTTTTCAGCTACTGGTGGAAGCGGAAATCCAACTATAATAGGAGACAATGTTACTATAGGCCATAATGCAACCATTCATGCATGTGTAATTCACTCGAATACACTTATTGGTATGGGGTCTATCATTTTAGACCAAGCAATTGTAGATGAAATGTCATTTATAGCGGCTGGATGTCTGATTCCTCCAGGAACAAAAGTAAGAAGTTATGAGTTATGGGCGGGTAATCCGGGTAAATGTATAAGAAAATTGAAAGATAAAGAAACTGAGCTTATCTTGAATACACCTGAAACTTATTATAAACTAAGCCAAGAATTTTTAAAAAAAAGTTTTTGAATTTAAATTAAGGACTAAAATATTATGACGATTCTTTTGACAAATAAATTAAAAAGATCTTTTATATATTTTATATTTTTATTTTTTTTGAGCTCGTGCGAAACACTTATAAACATACCTGAAAAAATTTATAATACTGGAGTAGAAACAGTTGATTATGTAGCTTCAGTTTTTGAATCTGAAAATTCAGAAGAATCAGAAATTGCCTCAACTGATTCTGAAATAGATGCTTCTTTAAATTCTCCAAACTTACCCTCTAATCAAAATAAGAGTAAGCAAACAAATAATAATTTGGGTAGCGATAATAAAAACACTGATGAAGATTTTTCTATTTCCGAATCTCAAGAAAGACTCGATCCTAATGAACCAGAATTAGTTGAAGCTCAGGAAATTGAATCTCCCGATATTATTGATATTCAAGTTGAGGAATCTGATAGTAAAACTAAAAGTGTAGATCAGGCAATAAAAGCCGTTAATAATAGGATTAGTGAAAAGTTGGTGTTGAAAAATAAAATACAGTTTAAGATTGCTACAATTAATTTCAGATCAGGGTCTAGTCAAGTGAGTGTGAAGGGTAAAAGAAAAATAATGAAAGTTTTAAAAATGGCAAAAAAAAAGAATGCCACAGTAAAAATTGTTGGTCATGCTAGTACACGGACTAAAGACATGGATATTATTAGTCACAAACTGGTAAATTTTAGAATTTCAGATCAACGAGCTCAATCCGTTGCAAGTATATTTGTACAAAACAAATTTCCACTTGAAAATCTTATTACAGAGGCGGTCTCAGATTCAAAACCTTTATTCCATGAGGTTATGCCAGCCGGGACTAGCGCAAATCAACGTACTGAAATTTTTCTAATATATTAAACTAATATAATTTAGTATGGAAACTTTGAAAATTGTTATTGCAGGTTTAGGAACCGTAGGTGGAAGTGTTTTAAAAATTTTAAAAAAAAATAAAAATAATTTTGAAAATAAATTAAAAAAAAAAATTAACATCATTGCAGTTGCATCAAGAAAAAAAGTAGAGATTAAGTCGAAATATTTTTTTAATAATGCAATTGAGTTGTTAGACTTTGATGATTACGATGTTCTAATTGAGACAATAGGAGGTGCAGATGGAGTGGCAAAAAAAATTATTTTTGATGCATTAAAAAAAAAAAAGAATGTAATAACTGCCAACAAAGCATTGTTATCAAAATATGGTCAACAACTTGCAGTGATTGCAGAGAAAAACAATTGTTATGTAGGCTATGAAGCTGCAATTGCAGGTGGAATTCCTTTAGTTTGTATTCTCAAAAACTTCTTAGCCTCTAATTCGATTATAAAGGTTTATGGTATTCTTAATGGAACCTCAAATTTTATACTGTCGAGAATGCTTGAAACAAAAAAAAGTTTTTCCGAAATACTAAAAGAAGCGCAAAAGTTAGGTTATGCAGAAGCGGATCCAACGTTTGATATAAACGGTACAGACACCGCTCATAAATTATCAATTATAACATCTTTAGCTTTTAACAAAAAAATCGATTTTTCTTCTATTTTTATTCATGGAATAGAAAATATACAACTAACTGATTTAAAGTTTGCAGATACATTAGGTTATAAAATAAAATTAATAGGACTATGTCAAAATCTTCATTCTAGAATACAACAGTTTGTTTATCCATGTCTTGTTGATAAAAAATCAGAAATTGCAAATGTCAATGATGTATTTAATGGAATTATTATTGAGTCTGACTCTGATGGCAAAATTTTTCTTCAGGGAGAAGGTGCAGGAGGTTTTCCGACTGCAACGTCAATTTTAAGTGATTTAGAGAAAATCTCTAGTCAGAATCAGTCTTCCTTTTTCAGCATAGAGAGTAATAAACTCAGAAAAGCAATTTCTTTTAAGACTGATGAAAGAGAAGGATCGTTCTATTTAAGATTTACTGCCATTGATAGACCAGGGGTCATATCAGATATTTCAAGGGAGTTTAAGAAAAATAAGATTTCTATGAAATCAATGTTACAAGAGGATCCAAAAAATAATAAAATAAAAGATGCTACAATTGTGGTTACAACTCATAGTTGTATTGAAAGAAGTATGAAAAACGCCATAAAAGCAATTGATAAATTGAAAGTTATAAAAAAGAAAACAATAGTATATAGAATAGAAAACTTTTAAAAAGATGTTACAAAATTAGGAATTTTTTTTCCAATTAATGGTGTAGCATAATTTATAAATTTATTTGTTACATGATTTTCTTTTGAGTTGATAAAATTTTTGGGCATTAATTTTGTTTTAGCGGCTACATCAGATAACTTATTAATACCTATTGATACACTATATTTTTGATTAAAGTTCTTTCTCTCTACCATAGAGACAGAAAAAGAATAATTATTTTTCTCAGAGTAGGAATAAGCTTTTTTTCCAAGATTTTTTGCTTCTTTTTCGTCAATTTCCGAATTACACCCTAAAAAGGATCTTTGGAGATATCCAAATGTATCTGATCTAACTCTTTTAACTTTTAATTTTTTTTTAATATTGTTTACTAGAAAGTCTCCAACAGATGAGATTCCAGAAAGCTGGATATTTCCATGAGCATCTTTATCTAGACTCTTATTTAAATAATTAGCTATTAATTTATTATTTTTATCTTTTATACCTTCCGATACTGCAATAACACATCTTCCAAATCTTTTATATGTTGCGTTTACGTCACCTAGAAAAATATTTAAATCAAAATTAATTTCAGGTAAATAAATCAAGTGGGGTCCATCATCATTTCTTTTTTTTAGTAGGGATGCAGATGCTGTCAAAAATCCAGCATGCCTTCCCATAACAACACCAACATAAATTCCTGGTAAAGATTTTACATCAAGATTTATTCCAGCAAACGCACAGGCTACAAATTTTGCCGCCGAACCATACCCAGGAGTGTGATCATTTAAAACTAGATCATTATCAATTGTTTTCGGTATATGCACGCATTGCAGTTTATATTTCATTTTATTAGCGGTTTCAGAAATAATTCGAAGGCTATCAGATGAATCGTTTCCTCCAATATAAAAAAACTTTTCGATTTTCTTGTATTGTAAGACTTTAAAAATTTCTTCACAGTAACTTTTATCTGGCTTATCTCTCGTCGAACCAAGGAATGAGGATGGTGTGTTTGAAATTAACTTTCTTTGAATTTTTGAAAGTTTTTTTAAAGATATAAAGTTTGAGTTTATAATCCCATTTACGCCATTGTAGGAACCAATAACATCTGCCTCATCCTTATAAGCCTCTTCAATTAAACCAATTAGAGATTGGTTAATGACTGTTGTCGGGCCTCCACCTTGAGCAACTAATATTTTTTTTCTTCTAACCACTACTTTAATTTATATGATAAAAATTAAATATAAATAAAAATTAATTTTTAATGGATAATTCTGATTTTAAAGATTCTCTAAGATCAATGAATGGCTTCAACTGGATGCAACGTTCTTTCGACAAGGCTTTATCAGATCTAATAAAAAATAAATATTCAGTTAGTGATAAAATTGCCAAAATTTTGTCTGGAAAAAAAATTCCCAAAGATTTGATTTCAGATTTCTTAAACCCAAAGATTAAAAATTCACTTCCTGATCCATGGGTTTTAAAAGATATGAAGCCTTCTACACAATACATTTCTGACTTAATAACTCAAAATAAGAAAATTGGAGTTTTTGGAGATTTTGATGTAGATGGTATTACGTCTACATCGATAATTTGTTTATTTTTAAAAGAGATAAATTGCCCCTATGAATTTTATATTCCCGATAGGATTAAAGAGGGGTATGGACCAAATATTGATGCCTTTAAAGAGTTAAAAAAAAAAAAATGTGAGGTGGTAATCACTGTTGATTGTGGAATATCTTCTAACAAGGTTATTCAAAAAGCAAAAGAACTATCTATAAAGACTGTCATAATTGACCATCACATGCAAGTTTCATCTTTGCCTGACGCAGAATTTATTATAAATCCTAACCAGAATAATGATACCTCCAAGCTTAAAAACCTTGCTGCAGTAGGAGTGGTTTTTTTGTTTTTAATATCTTTGAAAAGAGAATTAAAGAAAAGAAATTTTTTTTATCAAAAAACTGAACCAAACTTAATTAATTTGTTGGATCTAGTCGCGCTAGGTACAGTTTGTGATCAAGTTCAACAAGATTCAATTAACAGAGCTATTGTTAAATCTGGACTAAAGTTTATGAATGCAAAAACAAGATTAGGCATAAAGTATTTGGTAAATAAATCTACTATAAGAGAAGAACTGGATGAATTTCATCTTGGCTTTATTATAGGTCCAAAAATAAATGCAGGAGGGAGAATTGGAAGCGCTGAAACCGGAGTTGAATTACTTATGTCTGAAAAAATGTCTTCGGTTGAATATCTTTCAGAGAAATTATCAAAATATAATAATGAAAGAAAGCAAATTGAAAGACAACTTGCTAGCTCAATAATTAAAAATATTAATTCAAATTCACGAATTATTTGTGTGTATGGAGAGAAATGGCACCAAGGAGTAATCGGTATCGTCGCAAGTAAAATAACTCAAAAATTTCACAAGCCTGTGATCGTGATTTCTTTGGAGAAAGATTTAGGCAAGGGGTCTTGTAGATCAATTAAAGGTTTTAATATGGGCAAAATGATAAAGGAAGCAAAAGATCAAGGAATACTCATTTCAGGTGGTGGGCATGAAATGGCTGCCGGGCTATTAATTGAAAGAAAAAAGATTCATCTTCTTTCAAAATTTGTAGATGACTATCCATTCATTGATGATTTTGATAAGATGAGTAAATATTTTGATATTGAATTAGATATTATAAATATTAATAGAGAATTCTATGATGAATTAGAAAACATTGCTCCATATGGTCCTGGAAATCTGAAACCAATTTTTTTACTTAGGAATTGCTTTTTGAAAAATATAAGGCGTGTTGGTCATGATCATATTGCATGTCAAATAAGTAATGTATTTGGTAATACCGTCAATGCTATAATTTTTAAGGCCTTTGAGAATAAAATAGGCTCATACATTATTAATAGCCATGGTGAAACACGAGGACTAATATGTTATCTAAGAATTAATAGCTGGAGTGGTAAAAAGAATGTGGAAGTTGAAATAATAGATATTATAGGTTAGTCAACTAATCGCATTTGAGAATAATAAATTTTACAATCTTTGCCATCTGTTTCAACTAAGCAATTCAAATATTCTTCCATTCGTGATTGTGAACAACCGGCAGATTTGTATAAATTGAGACCGTAGAATGATTTTTCAAATTTTGCTTTGAAAAGTCTTAACATATCCTTGACTTGGTCAGTTTTTAACATTTTATTACTTTTGATGTCAGCTACTTTTTCTTCATATGGAAGTATGACTTCGAAACCTCTTTTAAAACATATCTTATCAATGCTCTCTTTGCAAAGGGATAAAGAGTGGTTAAATAAAAAGAAGATAAAGATTGTTATAAATAATTTCATTTCTAGTTGCTTTAAGTTTAAAAAAAAAGTTATATATATAGATCTTATTGATAAAGTCAAGTACTTTGTCCCCTTCGTCTAGAGGCCTAGGACACTGCCCTTTCACGGCGGCAACACGGGTTCGAATCCCGTAGGGGACGCCATTCACCAAGAAAAATTATTAAAAAAAAATTGAATGCTATTAGTGTGTAGGCTAAAACCAAAATAAAAAGTCAAAAAAAATCTAATTTTTTAAAAATAATCAATATTAATTTAACCCAACTTAAGGCAATTTCTTTAATGAAATGACATTATCCATATTTGCATAATTGCTTTATCAATATTATATACAAGAAGTGCACTTATTTTTTAAGAATTCGTATAAACCACCATTTTCAGAAAAATTAAAATGTATTTGCTTTGGAATGGGTTGTTTTTGGGGAGCTGAAAGAGTTTTTTGGGAAACCAAGGGAGTTTACACAACTGCTGTTGGTTATGCCGGCGGCGATTTTGACAAACCAACTTATGAAACAGTATGTACAGGGGAAACCAATCATGCCGAAGTAGTTTTTGTGGTATTTAATCCCAAAATAATTTCTTTAAAAAAACTTTTAAATACATTCTTTGTATCACACGATCCCACTCAAGTTAATAGACAAGGAAATGACATTGGTTCGCAATATAGATCAATAATTTTAGTTACTAAAAATAATGATCTTGAAGAATCAAAAAATTTATTAGTGAATGCACAAAAAAAATTTTTTGAATTTCAACTAGGTCAAATTGAAACAGAAATAAAAATGCTAGATAAATTTCATTATGCTGAAGAATATCATCAGCAATATTTAATTAGAAATCCAAATGGATATTGTAATTTAAAAAATTTAAGCATTAATTTAGATTAATTAATATTACTTATTGTTCCCCTAAGAAATTAAGCCCTAATCACTTAAAAAAATTAATTGGCTTGCAAGGATATGAAGAAAAATACAAATTAATGCCGATTGCTTTAAATAAGTACAACTAAAGATAATTGATCCTAGAAAAGAAATAAAAATTACTTCAAAAAATTTAAAAAATTTTGAATCCGTAAGAAAAATAACAAAGAATTCAAAATGATTAAAATATTTTTGTTCTTAAATAGCCATATCTTTGACAAAAAGTCTGTCAATATTTCCTGTGTTATTATGCATAATATTGGGTAAATAACAAAAACTAGAAACGAAATGATGGGTAGATGTTTGATAAGGCAAAAATATCATTCAAATCTAAAAAAGAAAAAAATAAAAACAATTTTTTTAAAATTTGTTAAATTTTTTTTTTATCGGATAGGAAAATAAAGTAATCAAGAAAATTAATATTAAAAACAATAAAAAATATTTTGTAAGATTGAGAAATTTTATTAGAAATGAAACTAGCAAATTAATAACAAAACTTCTACTAAATGTTTTTTATGGTACCAACCATTTTTTATTTAACCTATCTTTATATATTTCAAATAATGCCCTTCTGTGACCAAGCCTACTTAAAATTAAACAGTCAATTTTTTTAATAAAAACTTTTATTTGACAAAAATTTTTAAATCCCATATCGACCTCATCATTTGTTGGGGGTGTTTTTAAAAATTTCTTACTAACTCCAGATACAGGATATGTTGATAAACTTCCAGGTTTTTTCTCTGTTAGATAATTTATTTTTGACCAAACGTTTAGTCTGCTCCAAGAATAATTATCTGTTTCATTAAATTTTTTTGCCTTACCTTTAATTCTTAGTTGAATGTTTTTTTTTGGATCCCAAAAATTTAATGATACATTTCTATTATACTCAATTTCTTGTATTTTTTTGCTTCTACAATCACTGTGAAGTAAAAGCTCCCATTTTTGGGGGCAAAAATTTCTTAAAACCACCATTCTGGAATTGACATTATTTTTAATGGATGTAGATAATACAAAAAATCTATAAGGAGATTTTTTGTATAAAAAACCTCTCTTCAATTTTTCCACAATTTCGTCATGAAGTTTATCTAAGTTATCAAAATAATCTGGCTTATTACTCATTTTTTACTTAATTCATAAAATAAAATGGACGCCGCGTTAGATACATTTAAACTATCAATATTTAAGTCATTTTTAAGCATTGGAATATGAACTAGAAAATCACAATTTTCTTTAATAAGTTTCCTAATTCCTTTATTTTCCGAACCTAGTATAATAGCTTTTTTTGTTTCCGATTTTACTTGATTAATTTTTTTAGATCCAAACTTATCTAACCCAAAAATCCAGAAATTATTTCTTTTTAAGTCTTTAATCAGATTGACTATATTTTTTACTGGAATTAAAGATACCTTCTCGTAGGAGCCTGATGCTGCTTTAATTAAAGTAGAATTTATAGTAAAAGAGTTCTTGTCATTAAAAAAGATATATTGAATTCCAAACAGATACGCGCTTCTAATAATTGAGCCAACGTTTTGAGCATCATTTAGGCTGTCTAAAATAAGAATATCTCTTTCATTATATAAATGTTTATTAGTAAAACTAATTTCTCTTTTTTTGCAGAATATTACAATACCCTGATGAACTTTTGTTTGTAATTTATCATCTAAATCTTTTCTTTTTAAAACTTTAAGTTTATCAAGATATTTAGAGTTATTAATTTTATTTCTAATTTTTTGCAAAGCATCATTAGTACATAATATCTCGATGATATTCCTTCGCTCATTATTTAGAACTGATATACAGGCATGTAGTCCATAAATTTTTTCAATATCTTGCAAATCTTAGCCCTTAAAAAAAATCTTTTTTTTTTTTTACTTTAATTATCATATAATGCAAAGTATACATTCTTTTTCAGGAGGGATGGCCGAGTGGTCAAAGGCATCAGACTGTAAATCTGACGACGCAAGTCTACGTAGGTTCAAATCCTACTCCCTCCACCAAAAAAATATTTTTATAAAAATTCTAAGATTTTTTTTGGAGGCCTACAGATAACATAATTTTCCCCGTTGAAAAATAAAGGTCTTTGTAGTTGATTAGGATTTCTTAAAATAAACTTTATAAGCTCACTGTTTTTTTGTTCGCAATTTATTCTGGCCTTGTCTGAATTTCTTACAATATTCTTTAAATCATCCAGTAATTTATCTATTATTTCTTCTATTTCATCATATGTTAACTTGTTTTTCATGTATAAAACTGTTTCAAATTTGATGCTTTTTTTTTCTAAAATTTTTAAACAATTTCTGGATTTTGAACAATTTGGATTATGGTAAAATTTATACGCCATTTGATATTATGTTTACTTTAAATATACCACATGCTATTTGAGAAAGTATATTTTTTTTTGCGGGTGTAGCTTAGTGGTAAAGCCCCAGCCTTCCAAGCTGGTTACGAGGGTTCGATTCCCTTCACCCGCTCCATTAGCTAGGGGTGTAGCTCA
>MDTB01130287.1_pt1 | contig 63590 bp, 60 predicted proteins | sample 811161 | NCBI WGS metagenome assembly MDTB01 (sample SAMN05326650, study PRJNA326480) | marine metagenome | isolation source: seawater | place: Mediterranean Sea | collected 2009
AAATTAGATGGTGGGCCTTGTAGGTTACGCTCCTACTACCTTTCGCATGTCAAGCGAACACTCTACTATTGAGCTAAAGGCCCATTTTTCTTTTAATATTAAGTATTTTTATATCATTTTTAAAAAAAAGAAAAAAAAAATTGATATATAATCTAAGTTAGCTAAAGTGCATTTAAATAAATTTTATTAACTATTCATATTACACTACATGGCTCAAAAAAAATCTAAAGATATAATAGATGTTATTCTATTGATATATAAAGAAAAAATATATTTACTTTTATTTGCAATAATTGGATTAATACTCTCATATTTTGCTCCCTTAGATAAACTCAAAGTAAAACCACTTTTTTTTGCTACGGCATTTATACATGAAGTTGGAGAACATGAGAGTTTTGAAAATATATATTTTGTACAAAAAGATTTATCTGAAATAGCTCAAAATAAAATATTAACTCAAGCTCCAATTATAAGATCTTTAAATCCTACTTCTGCTGCAACTCTTCACTCATTCTATACTCAACTTCAAGTTTCTTTATCAGAAGCTATAGAAAAATTTATCATAACTCCAAATAAAGAATATAACAGCTTAAAAGGAGATAAAAGACAAACAGAAATAGCTCGTTGGTATAAAGGACTTGTTTTAGCAAATATGTTTGAAGAACATGGTGGATATAAAAGAGTTAAAATAGTTTTACAAAGTCGAGACAAGAAAGCAATTGAAAAAATGCTTATTTGGGCCTTACCAGATGCACAAAATAAAGTAAAAAATATACTTATAAAACAAGCTGATTTGAAAATTAATATTCTAGAAAAAGCTTATGATAATTTTGATAAAAATCCTGAATTTAAAAATGAAAAAATTTATACCCAAAATCTTATAAATTTCACTCAAACTATTAGTGATACTTACGCAAAAGAAGATACTAACTTAGTTTTCTATAATCTAAAAAATATTGCAATTAGTGCTAACCCAACAAATAAAATTCTTTCTTCAAAAGTTGGATTAACATCTATTATTATTATGTTTTCAATTTTTCTTGGAATAATTTTTATTCTATCAAGAGAAGAGATTAGAAATAGAAAAAAATAACAAAAGAATTAATATTAAGCTCTTTTTTTGTTTATCTTCAAACTACAATCAAAAGTTAAAATATAAAAATATACCAAATTAAAAACAAAGCTGTGTCGAGCAATTGTGCCTAGATTGTTATAAAATAATCCATAAAACATATGATTAGATAATAATATTAGCATCCAAAAAATAGATTTTTTTAAATTTTGCTTATTTGAAAAATAAAAAATTTTTATAAAAAATATAATCAAAAATATATTTTCTAAAGATTGAATAAATTGAAATTTATTAGTTGCTTCCCAAGGTAATGGTTTGATTGTAAAATTAATTAATCCTTTTAGAGAAAAAATAAAACTCTCTAAATTTATTTTCAAATAATAAAAGTAATCTAAATTAACGTTTTTTATTTTATCAATATCAAAAAATTTTTTATCATATGGGTTAACGAATCCTGGTGCTGTAGATGTATTAAATGTAACATCTCTATATTCTTTGTATGAATAATCTTGTACATGTACATACATTTTTTCTCCTAAAAAGATAAGCTTTCTATAATCATTAATTAAATATAAAAATTGCTCTAAGTTAAATAAAACAACAATGGCTCCAACTAAAATCATTAAACTACTTATAATATTGATTATTTTTTTTGATGAAAAGAAACTTAAATAAAACAGAGAGACTATAAATACTAAAATTGCAATATGACTTCTTAAAAAAATTAGAGGAATAAAAAAAAGAAAATATAAAAAATATTTTTCTTTAATTAAATAAATAAATGAAAGAATCATAAATGTAATTATAAAAATATCTTTAATGCCTAGACTTGAGTACAAAATAGCACTGGGATAAAATATAAAAAACCATTTCATTTCTCCTGAAAGAAAATTTTTTTTAATTAAAAAAATTATTAATATTATATAAGTAAATTTACTAAAAAACCCCAGGCTATTTATATTTTCAATAAAAGGAAGTGGTATTAATGAAAATAATAAAGATGCAAAAATTTTGCTGTTTGACAATGTTAATTGGATTAAACTTAAATCACCATGTTCTGATTCAATATAATTCCCCTTTGGCCAATACCCATTTTGTAATTGCAAAACGCTAGGTTCTAAAGATCTAAATATTATAGCTCTATTAAAATAACCTTCTTGGTCAGAAAATTTTGAAAATGGTATCAAAATATCGTTTAATAAAAAAGGCGCTAAAGAAACTATACTTAAAAAAATAACCTCTTTAATATTTAAAATTTTAAATCTAAAGCTTAAAAAAATTAAAAAAATAATTATGAAATAATTTACTAAATTAAATACCATATTATTTACTTATTTTACTTATTCTAGCTTCAATTCCATTACTACCTTGTCTTTGATCAACTATCATATCTATATTAGAATTTTTTAAATTTTTTAAAATTTCTTTTAATTTTTTTTTCGTTATCAATCTCTTAATAGTATCAGCTAAAGCATCATGAGTTTCTAATTCTGCTAATTCATATCTTTGTGTATATGATAATTGATTTAACTCTTCATCAGATCCAAATCCTACTGGAATTATTTTTCTTAACACTTTTATTAATGTTTTATATTTTCTTATTTTCCAAAATAGAGGGAAAAATATTTTAATGAAAAACTTACAAAACTTAATTGATTTTTCTGGAGGCATTTTTTTTACAAAAAATCTAAAAACTTCTAATAAACCAAAATAATATCTAAAAAGGAATTGATAATGATCAATAATCAACTTTCCTCCAGGTTTTACTTTCTTCCACAAAATATTTATTGCTTCGACTGTGTTTGGTGTATGTTGCAATACTCCTACACACACAACTAAATCAAATGAATTATCTGGATAAGGAGGGTTAAATAAATCAGCTTGAGCAATTTGAAATTTATTTGATTTATGAGCGTTATTTTTATAATTAAAATCAACTGCTTTTGATGCATCTATGGAATGTAAATTTGCACCTGATTTTAAAAATAATTCTGTAAATCTACCAGCGCCACAACCTGCCTCAAAAACGTCTAAATCTTTCAAATTTTCTATAGGCTCTCCTAATATAAACTCAATTCTTTTTTTTGAAAAGTCAGCTTTATTTACGCTATCAAATTGTGTTAATTGATATTTTTCCCATTGATCACCCCAGATTTGTGCATAATCAACTTCGTCCAAACTAGAGTCAACAAACCTTGGAATTGAGTTAATAATTTTAGTATTATCTCCTTGACTATTTGTAAGTATTTTTTTTTCTATATCTTCATCTAATATATTTTTAGTTAAAGGGTATATATATTTAATCATTTGTTAAAAAATGTTTGCAAAGTGATAATTTAAATTTTATATAACTTAAATAATAATGAAAAAAAAATCTATTATTATTTTATCTTTATTGGCATGTTTAACAATTTTTTTAAATATGCGAACAACAGTATACAGTGGGCTTAATACTGTAAGGTCAAATTATCAAGTACCTCTTTACTCTAAAATATATCGTTTTATAGAGAGACACAATAATCACCAAAACCTTACAAATGAAATAATTCCAAATAATATAAATATAAATTCAGAAAAGAAAATTTTGTTAGTTGCCAGATGGGTTGATTTAAATATTAAGGAAGTACCTAAAGGAGTGGATATTATAGACTTTCATCCATGGACTGTAATAGAAAGAAAGATGGCAGTAAGTGAACAATTTTCAGATATATTATCTATTTTACTTGTTTATGCTGGAATAGATTCTTTTTGGATGTTCACTAGGGATAACGATAAAATTGGAAGAAATCCTTTAACATTAGTAAAAATTGAAAAAAATTGGACGGTGATTGACCCATTATATGGCTTATATTTTTCATGTCAAAATAATGAATTTTGCTCTATTTCACAATTAAAAAAAGGTGGTTGGCAAGCAAAAGATTTCAATCAAAAAATTATAGATAATAATTCTTTATTAAAAGATTTAGAGAGAAAAAAAGGAGGAGGTAAAAATATGTCTTTATTAAATTATTATAACGCAGCTTTTTTAAATATTATTTCTGAAGATAAAATTCTTAAGATGAGTAGATATGATTGGCATGGAAGAAGCTTATTACAGTCACCTTTTCCAAGATTAGTCTATGAATTACGACGATTGTTTAAAAATTAATTTTAAATTTCTATTTGAGCTATCTTTTTTTTAGCTGAGTAAACTCTTTTCAAAAATTTATAAACCAAATCCATTCTACTTAGTATGCTCATAGATAAAGAAAATCCCATTGCGTTTAAACTTCCTATTGCAAAATTATTTGTTGCAACAGAAAATCCATCATTTTTTACTTCAAAACAGGCATTTACTGTTAAAGTATCATATCCAAACTCTTGTTTAAAAATAAAAGCTAAAGATTGACTGTGCATCTCAATGCAAGGCTGTGTTCTGTTATAATCAACTTTTTTAAGTCCATTAAAAATAGAATAAGAATAAAATTGCTTATGATCAATAAGATGAATAACTAATTTAGAAAAAGCACCAAACACTCTTGTTTTATAAAGTAACCATATAAGTAATTTAGAATTTTTTTTAAATAATTTTTCTTTGTAGGTGGCAAATAATTCATCTAAGCTTGAATTAGAAACACTCTCTTTGTAACTAAAAAGTGGTTTTTTATTAATTGAATCAAATTTATTTTGCCAAAAATTTAATGATTCTTCAGATTGTTTAAGTGAAGTTAGTGATTGTTTTTCTTTAGGTGCTAAAAAAATTGTGTTTACACCTCTCTTAGTTAAATAATCTTTAACTTCATTGGGATAATTAATAGAATCATTTAAATATTTATTAATTTCATTTGAAAAATAAATAAAACTTGCAAAAGGTATAACTGTTTTACATTCTAAAATTTTCACCTGTTTAAAAACAGTTTCTATTTTTTCTTTTGCAGCTTTTTTTCTCCAACCAATATTTTGTTTTCCACCTTTCCATGCAGCATAACCAAATTGGGTAATCAGTATATCAAAAATACCATGAAGTTTTTTGAATTTTAGTAAATCTTCCTCTTCATGTATGGGACAATCATTCAAATTTATTAAATTAATTCCATCAACATTACATGCTAAAGCTGAGTCATAAAATTCACTTGGAATTATTTGTACAGAAAAATTTTTGCTTAATTTATAATTTTGTCCTTCACTTATTTCGATTACATCATATCCATTCTTTTTAAGAAAATTTGCGACTCTATGATCTTTAGTTTGTTGAAATAATATCTTAATATTTCTCTCATTAATAATTTCTTTATATTTTTTATTAAAAAAAAATCCCGTATTAAAATGATCTGGGTGTTCGTGACTAATGTATATATATGATGTTCTTGATAAGACTGAGGCGATTTCTTCTTCTGGGTTTTCATATAATAAAGACCAACCGTTATGAAAAACACTATCTTGGTACCAAGGATCTGTGAGAACAGAACATTCTTCATTTGAAATCAAAACTGAAGCGTGATTTACAAATTCTATATTAGGGCTTTTCATTAATTTTAATTCTTTATGATTATTTTTAATTGAATATTACAAAAGAGAAAAGAAATCAATAAGACAAATAATACCTATTAAATTTTTATTAAACTAATAAAAAATTCATTTTTTGTAAGGTTCTGGTTTATAACCTTTAATATATTTTTTAAACAAGTTAATAAGTCCTATTTTATCATTCTGATCAAATAAACTAATTAAATTATTAATAATTGTTTCAATATTTTTCTCATCAATAAATTCTTCACTGGTCTTATTAATTCGTTCATGTAGAGTTTTTTGCATTATAAGTTTATTAGGTAGTTCTTCTTCTAATTTTTCACCATCTTTTAATTTTGTAATTAATATTTCTATGTCTCCATATGGATTAGTTGCATTCTTCACTGTAAGTCCACTTAATTCAATCATATGAGTCGCTAACTCATAAATTTTTATTGCTTTTCCCATATCTAAAATAAAAATTTCTCCACCACTTGATAAAGCGCCTGCTTGAATAACAAGTTCAGAAGCTTCTGGTATTGTCATAAAGTATCGAGAAACATTTTTATGCCTAACAGTTACAGGTCCCCCTGAAGAAATCTGTTTGCTAAATATTGGAACCACTGAACCACTTGAATTTAAAACATTACCAAATCTAACAGAACAAAAATTTTGTTCTTTGTTAATGCCGTTTATATTTTTAATAGAGAAAGCTTGAACAATCATTTCACAAAGTCTTTTACTCGCTCCCATTATATTTGTTGGATTTATAGCTTTATCACTACTTATCAAAACAAATGTTTTAACATTATTTATCTTCGCTTCCTTTGTAAGATTTAAAGTTCCAATCACATTATTTTTGACACTACTTACAGGGTTTTCTTCTACCAAAGAAACATGTTTATATGCTGCTGCATGGTAAATTGTATCTACTTTATATTCATTAAATATTTTTTTAATAAGATTTTTATCTAATAAATTTCCTAGTACAGGTATCAAATTAGTCTTAAGATTATTTTTTTTGATAAAAATATTAAGTTTTTCATTTATTTGATGAATTGAAAATTCACTATGATCTAAAATAATTAATTTTTTTGGAATCTGTTTTATTATTTGATTACATAGTTCAGATCCTATACTTCCTCCAGCTCCTGAGACAAAAACAACTTTATCAAAAATATTTTTTTTTATTAAATTTTGATTTGGGTTTATTTGCCTTCTCTTTAGTAAATCTAAAATATCAGGTTGGCTTGTTGGAATAATACTAGTATCCTCTTGTAACAAATCATCAAGATCAGGGACAAATCTTAATTTAACATTCAAAGATTGAAATTTATTTTTAATATCAATTTTTTTCTTCCGTCCTATATTGTTTATTGCGAGAAATACTTCATCAATTTGCAAATCATTGATCAATTGATCAATATTTTTTAAATCAAAAATTTTAACTCCATTAAGAAATTTTTGATTTAATTTTTTATCATCATCTAAAAACCCTCTGATTTCATACCTAAATGTATTTCTTAAAATACCAAGATATCTAGCTCCAAAATTTCCTGCACCATATATTAAAACTTTTTTTAAATTAATGTCTTTTGATTTATAGTTTTTAAATAAGAAAAAAATATAACTTATTAAAAATCTACTACCTATTATGAATAAAAATAAAAATAATGGATAAATTATTACTATGATTCTAGGCATACCCGGAAAAAGTGGATTAGGAGTAAAAAATGAATAATTTGCGTTTAAAGTAAAAATAAAAATAGCATAAAAAATAAAGTAAATTGCTAAAGCTTTTAGTATACCTATTGAAGCATTTAAGTCTAAATATCTAAACAAGGATTTATATAATTTGAAATAAGAAAATATAAATAACAAAAAAACTACTGGAACGAAAAAAACTAGATACTCTAAGTTAGTACTTGGAATATGAATTTTTTCCCATCTTAAGGTATAAGCAAGCCACGTTGATATAAAATGTAATGCTGCATCTATAATAACAACTATTGCAATTTTAGCATTTCTAGGAATTTCAAATATATTTTTCATAAATCTTTAAAATATTTTTTAGTGTGAAATATTTTTTTTGTTTACTCTTATAATTGTTAAAATTATTAAATATACATCAAAAAAAAAGGATTTTTTTTTGATGTACTCTATTTCATATTCTACTTTTTCTGGAATTGTAAGAGAATCTCTTCCATTAATTTGCGCTAAACCAGTAATACCAGGAATAAGTTTATCTATATGGTTTTTATTTCTCAATTTGATTAAATCATATTGGTTAAATAATGCTGGTCTTGGGCCAACAAAACTCATATCTCCTTTAATGATACTATAAATCTGAGGTAGCTCATCTAAGCTCGTTTTTCTTAAGAAAGTTCCAACTAAAGTTAAATGGCTCTGAGGATTTGTTAGAAGATGTGTGGCGACATGTGGTGTATTAATTTTCATTGTTCTAAATTTTGGCATCAGAAATTCTTTATTATTTTTTCCAATACGTCTAGACCAATGAATGACACCACCCTTGGATGATATTTTGATTAAAATTGCAATTACTATAAGGGGTAATAAAAATACTATCCCAATTAAAATTGCTAAAAAAAAATCAAATATTCTTTTCATTTATTGCTTTAAGATAAAAACCTATTGGTAAAAAATAAACTATTGATAGCCAATTATTAAAAAAATTTCCCGATGGAATCAAGGGCCACAAATTAATAAAAAATCCTATCAATATACAAATCTTATAATCACTAATAATAACTTTTTTTTTAAAAAATGGATTAAAAAACTGTATAATAAGCAAGTAAGAAACATACAAAAATATTATCAAAACAAAAGAAAAACCAATTAAACCAGTCTCTGCTAATAATTGAAGGAATATATTGTGTGGATGATTATTGCAGTAAGCGCCTCCTGCTAAATTATCAGGAAAATTACCTTTGTCGTAAAATTTTTTACATAACAGTCTAAACATCTTTGGGCCTTGACCAAAAAAGTAATTGTCTTTTAGCATTTTTATGCTTGTTAAAAATAAAATTTGATGTTCTGTAGAAAAAAAATTTATTTTAACCGATGTTTCATTTTTATTTACCTTGTTTGTATCTGATTTATTATTTTGTGAATTTTCCATTTTTTCATAAGTAAAATTATCTATAGTAGTTGTAACTATTCTTTTTTTTATTTTTTCACTTTGAAGTGTAATTATTGTTATTAAAATAATTGAGGAAGCAAAAGTAATAATCCTAAATACTTTAAATTTTTTAATAAACAATATTATTAATATGGTAGATAGGGTTAAAAGAAAGATAGCAACTCTTTCTCCTGATAAAAAAACAATCAAATCAATTCCTAGAATTAAGAAAAGAAATAAAATTAGAAATTTTTTTGACACATCCTTTTTTATCAAAAATAAAGAAACTAAAAATGGAAACAGTCTAGTCAAATAACTACCTAAAATCATTTCTTCTCCAAAAAGACCTGACAATCTACCTGTTGGTGCAATCTCATAACCTAATAAATTTTTTCCAGTAAAATATTGAAAAAAAGCATCAATTAATAATATGCAATAAGTTATGAATAATGATTTAAATAAATTTTGATATATTTTATTATTATTATCAATTAAATACCATACTGCGATAGAAAAGATACCAAATCTAAAATAAAATAATGAGCTTTTGTAAGAAAACAAAACATCTGTTGTAAACGAAGATCTTATAAAAATATAAATAAAAAAAGAGATAAATATTATAAAAAAATAGTTTTTGTAATATTTCCAAAGTTTATATTTGATTGAAATAATTAAAAAAATTATTGATATAATTGAAATAAAAAGATCAGGTAAAAAAGGACCAGACACCAAAGCTGGTGGTATTAGATATAATAATCCAGATGATAAATTTATTAGTTTTTTTTGCATTAATTAAGTTATTTACTTTATACTAAAAGTTTAATTCATTATTTCTAATATTAAATAAATTTTTTAAATCAAAAATTAAATAATCTTTCTTACAAAATTTTTTAATTTTTAAAAGCCCCATATCTTTAAATTTATTATGTTTAACCGCTATTATCGAAGCATCATAACTATTAAATTTAGGATAATTTATTGATGATATATTAAAATAATTTTTAGCAATTTTATTATTTATCAAAGGATCAAATATATCTACTTTGTGACCTTTTTTTTTTAAATAATTAATAATATCAACAACTTTTGAATTTCTTACATCGCTGCAATTTTCTTTAAAAGCAAGTCCTAAAACTAAAATCTTATACTTTTTTTTTCCTAATTTTTTAATAATCTTTTTTTCTAATTTTTTAGCTAAATAATTGCCCATACCATCATTTATTTTTCTTCCAGCTAAAATTACTTTTGGTTTATAACCTAGTGATTGTGCTTTATGAGTAAGATAATAAGGATCTACACTCACGCAATGCCCGCCTACCAAACCTGGTTTAAAAGGTAAAAAGTTCCACTTCGTTCCAGCTGCCTCCAAAATTTCATTTGTATCTATTTTTAAATGATCAAAAATTATTGAAAATTCATTTATCAAAGCAATATTAAGATCTCTTTGGGTGTTTTCAATTACCTTTGCAGCTTCAGCAACTTTTAAACTTGATGCCCTAAAAGTTCCAGCAGATATTATTTTTTTGTAAACTTGATCTATTATATAAGAACTTTTAGGTGTGGAGCCAGAAGTAATTTTTACTATTTTTTCTATTGTTTTTTTTTTATCTCCTGGGTTAATTCTCTCTGGTGAATAACCACAAAAGAAATCTTTATTAAAAGTTAAACCTGATTTTTTTTCTAAAATGGGAACACAATTTTCTTCTGTAGCACCAGGATAGACTGTAGATTCATAAACAACTATATCTTTTTTTTTTAGAATTTTTCCAACAATATCACTAGCTTTATTCAAATAAAAAAGATCTGGCTTATTTTTTTTATTAATTGGAGTTGGGACTGCAATAATAAAAAAATTACAAAACCTTAAATCTTTTTGATTGTTAGTAAATTTTATCTTTTTAGAATTCTTAAAAATCTTAGAAGAAACTTCTTTTGTAGTATCGATACTTCTGTTTAATTCTTTAACTCTCTGTTTATTTATATCAAAACCAATAATATCAAAATTTCTCTTTTTAAATTCAAGTGTGAGAGGAAGACCTACATAGCCCATTCCAATTACAGCAATTCTATAATCGTGTTTATTAAAATTAAATTTTTTTTTCATATTTTGTTAAAAGTGACTCATATAATGAAAATGTTTTACTAACAATATTTTTTATATCAAATTTTTCTTTAGCCATTAATTTTCCTTCTTTTCCATACTCTTCACAAAGACTTCTATTTTCAATAAGTTTGCTTAAACTTTCTACAAGTTTAGAAATATTCTTTACAGGTACTAATTCTCCTGTTACACCCGCTAAGATTGCTTCCCTGCACCCAGTAACATCAGTAGTAATAACTGGTTTTCCTGCAGCGGCAGCTTCTAAAAGTGATTTTGGCATTCCTTCTCTGTAAGATGGTAAGCAAACAATAGAAGATCTCATAAATATTTCTGACATTTCATTTTTATAACCCCACCACTCAATATAACCTTTATCAATCCATTCGTTAATTTTTGTTTCTGAAATTGAAGATGGGTTTTTATAACCAGAGGCTCCTACCAAAACAAATCTCCAATCTGGATATTTTTCTTTTAAAATTTTTGCAGATTCAACAAACTCAATAGTGCCTTTATCAATTAATATTCTTGCTGGAAATAAAATAATTTTTTCATTTTTAAAATTAGAAGAATTTTTATACTTATTTAAATCTACACCAGATCCTGGGATTAAAGTAATTTTTTTTTCGTTTACTAAATTATTGTCTATAAAAAAAAAGTTGTCGTCTTTATTTTGTAAAATAAGTTTTAAATTTTTATGTTTTAAAATAAACTTTAAAAATTTTAGATAAATTGATGGTAATAAACTCATTAATCCTTCTTTTTTACCTGTAAACATTGCCCCCATACCTGATATAGCAACAATTAAACAAGGGATATTTAAAATTCTACTTATAATTCCTCCATATAATATGGGTTTATTAGAGACTAAATGAACAATATTTGGTTTAAAAAGAAATATTTCAAAAAATATTTGTAAAAAACCAATAATTTCTGAAAAAATATTTAAACTTGATGAGCTAAAATTTATTCTCTTAATATCTAGGTCGTATTGATTGATTAAATTTTTAGCATGTTTTTCCATTATTTTACTTCCTGGCTTACCTATTAAAATTTTTACATTCCATTTTTTTGACTTTGCGTGTAACGCTAAAGGAAGTCTATGAGATACAAAAAAAGAAAGGTCATTAATAATATAAATTATTTTTTTCTTTCTTTCTTCTAAATTCATATTTTATTTTTTCTTTTATCTTTATTAATATTATAACTTATAGCTAAAATAAAAGTTAGAATAAAAGGAAATTTCCATCTAGCAGCTGTTCCAACGTTTTCTACTAATAATCCATAAATTGATAAACAAAAAAATAATGATACTACCCAGAAAATTACTATATTTTTTCCTTTTTTATTTGAATTTTTGTAAATAGAATAAGTGTATAAAAGAAAAAATAAACTTTCTAAAGAAATTAACATTTTAGCAACGGTATCTGCTTTCCAAATTGCTGGGTTAAAATAAAATACAAAACCTCGAAAAATTATCTCTGGTAACATATTTATATTAATAACCAATTCTTTAAACCCCTCTGGTTCTAATGGATGATCAAAACTATAAAAAGCTTTTCTTACTTCATTAAAATATTCTAAAATTTTATCAAAATTAGAGCTGAAAATTATAAATGCAAATAAAATTACAAAATAAACAAAATATCTTCTATAAATATTTTCTCTGTTATAAAAAAAAGCAACATAAAATAAAGTAATTACAGACATCATATAAAAATTTTGAGTTTTAATGAGTGCTAATACTAATAGAAAAAAAAATGTAAGTATTAATTTATGTTCTATTAAAAATAATACTATTAAACACATGACAGATAAAACCAATGTGTCTCTTAGTGCAACAGAAGTCCATATTATACAGCTTGGCAACAAAATAAAAATCAAAGCTAAGTTATTTGTTAATGCTTTTTTATGAATTAAATAACCTATTAACATTACAAAAAGAAATTTATTTAAAAGTGCAAAACTAATCTGGCTTTCAGAAAAAGGTAATGGAATGATAGAATATAAATAAGCTATAGGTACTCTTTGAAATTGAAAGATTTCTCTAATTCTTACTTCTCCAAAATTTTTACCTTCAAATACTTCAAATCTAGAGTATTCAAAGCTCGTTCTTGCTTCATCGGTTATCATTGCGGTCCAAAATTCTTTTACATCCCATAATGATAATCTTAGAAATCTTACCGCTAGAGGATAAGCTGCTTGATCTGTCATATCAACTTTTACAAGCGCTATTAGAATTGGCATAGCAAAAGGTACAGCTGAAGTAAGCACTAAAGCAGTAGCGATATGATGATTTAGATTTTTAATATAAATTAGCGAAAAAATGAGAATTAATATAACTGAATAATTAATTATATCTGTGAAAATTATCAAATCTTGAACTGCATGAGAAAGATTTTGATAAGTGCTAATCATATTATCTTATAGACTTATTTTATAGGAATTATAATATTTGTTTCAAAAAATTTTAACATGTTTTAATTTTCTAGTTCTTTTTAAATCCTATAGCACACCAATATGGTGCATTCTTATTAAAAATAATTTTATTTAAACCACATTTTTTCATCATTTTATTAATTTGTTTTTTTGTAAATCTTTTTTCTATTTTTGTACCTACTTTGTCAAGCGAGTCTGTTTTTAAAACATAGAAAGGTTTATCTCTATAAAAACTTAAAGGAAAATTATCAACTTTAATACCAAATTTTTCCATAATTAGAGAAAATCTAGATAATGGCCAATAAACAAATAAAGCAATTAAGTTACTGAAAAAATATTTCTTTTTAAAAGATAGTTTGCTTATATTTTTTCTGAAGATCGTGTCAGCAATTAACCATAAAAAATGATACCATTTAGGTTTATTGTCATGCAAATAGTACAGATATAATAAAAATGGAGCTTTTGGTTTTAGTTTTTTAACACAATCTAATAAAGCTTTTTCAGTGTCTTCAATATGATGTAAAACTCCTAATGAGTAACCAAAATCCATTGAGTTGTTTTTAATAGGCATTTCATCTAAAGTTTTTTTATAAAAAAAACAATTCTTAAATTTATTTAAATTTTTTTTTGCTACATTTATTGCTGAAGAAGGATCTACACAATATAAACGACCAACTTTTGGGGCAACAAAGTATGCCCATCTTCCCGTTCCACAGCCAGCGTCAAAACCTTTTGAGTGTTTTTTTATCTTTTTCCAGGGAAAATTTTTAAAATATCTTTCAAATTGTGGTTTATTAAATTTTTCTATATATCTATTTTGTTTATAAGTTTCCCAATTTTTACCAAAATCTGTAATAACTTCTTGTTTAATATTATTTTTTTTCATTCTTTTAAAACCAAATTCTTAATTTTATTTTATCTTTATTTATATTGTGTACTAATTTTTTTTCTAAATTATTATATTTTTTTTTATTATCATAATCCATATATTCGGAATGAAATTCATTATAAATAATATTAAGTTTTAAGTGCATTTTATTAAATAATAAATTTTCAAGAACTTCATATTCTGCTCCTTCTATATCTAATTTTAAAATGATTGTGTCGTATAAAAGACTTTTTCTTTTAATAAAATCAGAGAGAGAAAAGGTTTCAACTTCTATCGCTTTATTTTCTATTGCATCATATGATAGGCTATTATGTTCTTTTAGAATAGAACCACCGTCAGATAGAATTCCCCTTTTATCTTCACTTAACCCAAAAAATTTTGTCGTACCATCCTTGCTACTTGCTGCTTTGTTAATAATATCAATCTTGTTTTCTTCTTTCTGTTCTAATTCTTTTTTGATTTCTTTTAGATAATTTAAACAATTTGGATTTGGCTCAATTAAAACATAATCAAAATACTTTAAAGGAAAAAACTTTTTAAACATATTAAAGCCTTGGCCAATATTAGAACCGCAATCAATAAATAACCCTTTTGTATTTTTTGATTTTTTGACTCTATTGATTGAGTAAATAGAATCGAACCTTAAAAATATTTTTAAGAAAAATTTTTTAAAACGATATTTAATGCTTGAAAAAATTTTGTTAAACATTTTTTATTGTTTCTTTTCATTCAATAGCCACTGTTGAAAAATAACTATTGCCCAAATTAAATTATGCCAATTTCTTTTACCAGATATATGTTCCTGCCAAAGCCTTCTTACAGTTTTTGTATCAAAATAACCCTCATTAGATAATCTTGTTTCAGATAACATCTCTTCTACCCATTCTCTAATAGACCCTCTTAACCACTCAGCTAATGGAACGCCGAATCCCATTTTTGGCCTTTCTATTAATTCTTTGGGTATATATTCATTGAGTATCTTTCTTAATAAAAATTTTGACTTTCCATTTTTAATTTTCATTTTTAGAGGAAATCTCCATGCGATCTCTGTAATTTTATGATCTAGATAAGGAGCTCTTGTTTCAAGGCTTGTAGCCATACTTGCTCTATCAACTTTGCATAAAATGTCATCTGGAAGATATTTTTGTGTATCCCAATACATTAATTTACTTTCAAAATCATTAAAGTTTACATCGTCAGCTTCTTTTAGAGAAATAATAGAGTTTTCTTTTGCACCTAATACTAAGTTGTTATTAAACTGCCATTCAGTTACTAAGCTAATATAAAAATCATTCAAATTTTTTGCATTTGATAACCTATTTCCCAATTTATGTATTTTGTGTCCAAATTGAGAAAATTTATTAAATTTAATTAGGTTCAATGTTAAAAATTTTTGAGCACTATCCCAATATTTAACAGGAATCGACTGCAAAAAATTACCTACTAAAGATCTATATTTATGAGGAAATATTTTAATTTTTGACCAAATTTTATTAGTCCATAAATATCTAGAATAACCACAAAATATTTCATCACCTCCATCACCTGAAAGAGCGACGGTTACATTTTTTCTGGTAAATTTACTTAGAATATAAGTTGGTATTTGAGAGCTATCTGCAAAAGGTTCATCGTATATTAAAGGCAATAAAGGAATAACAGATTTAATATTTTCTTTATTTACAATCAATTCATTATGATCTGTACCCAAATGATTTGCAACTTTTTTAGCATAATGAGATTCATCATATCTTTTGTCTTCGAAACCAATGGTAAATGTTTTTATTTTAGAAGATGACATTGATTGCATTAGAGCAACCAACAAAGAAGAGTCTATTCCCCCAGAAAGAAATGCACCAATAGGCACATCAGATATTAATTGAGAATTAACAGATTTCTTAATTTGAAGATGCAATTCTTTCACTGCTTCATTTTCATTCTTTTCATTGTAAAGATTTTTTGATCCGCTTTCTATAACATTGGAAAGTTCCCACCATTTTTTTATTTCTAAATTTTTTTTTTTATAAGGAGCTTTTATAAAATCTTGATTAGGATTTTCTAAAGAATCTTTTTTTATAGTCAAGATTGAGCCTGCTTCTAATTTATAAATATGATTATAAATTGAATAAGGGGCTGGTACACATAAAAATCTCATATAAGCACCAAGAGCATTTCTATTAATAGAATTATTAAATTCAGGATGTGCCTTAAAAACTTTTAACTCTGAGCCAAATAAAAAATCATTACCTGCCCATCCAAAATATAATGGTTTTTCTCCAAATCTATCTCTAGCTAAAACTAATTTCTTTTCTTTATGATCCCATACCGCTAAAGAAAACATACCAGTACTTTTATTTAAAGTTTCTTCAATTCCCCAGCACTCAAAACAATTTAAAAGCGTTTCGGTATCAGAAAAACCAGACCATAAATAATTTTTATTATTTGAAAAATTTTCAACTTCTTTTCTTAAATCTAAATGATTATAAATTTCGCCATTAAAAATAATTGTATATTGATTATTTTTTGACTGCATGGGTTGCTTTCCTTTAGAAGATAAATCTAAAATGGATAATCTTGTGTGTCCAAAAGCAATTCCATTATTTGGCTCAATCCATTCTCCACGATCATCTGGCCCTCTATGATTGAGTTTAATTATCATTTTTTCAATGATAGTTTTATAAAATGAAAAATTTTTATCTTTGTTAGAAAAAATTCCTGAAATTCCACACATATTTTTTATTTATTTAAAACCGAGATTAAAATCTCATCCCACCTTTTTAAAATTTTCTCTTTACTAAAGTTTTCTTCAACATATTTTCTACCCTTTAAACCTGCTGTTTTTCTAAGTTTTTCATCTCCTAAAAGGGTTTCTAAATTAATTTTCCAATCTTTTTCAGTTATACATGAAAGGGTATTTGAATCTAGTAAACCCTCATTTTCATATGCATTTTTCATACAATCAGTATAACCAGGTGTATCAGAGGTTATTACTGGCAAACCATACTTCCACAATAATAATAATTTATTAAATGATTTTCCAAAGGAAAAAGGATTGTTTAGATCCATAGGTATAACTGCTAAATCACAATTAATTAATATTTCATTTATACCATCTTCAGTCCATTTATGTAAAAAAGTTTTTTTAAAAAGTTTTTGTGTCAAATTTTTTGTTTTTTTTTCTCCAAATCTCATTAGATATTTTTTATAGTTTAAGTCTGTAACAACATGAAGTTCAACTGGAAAATTTTTATTTATTTCTTCTAAGGCATAATTTAAAATTTTTAAATGTTTTAAATTAAATGGAAGGCCTTCCCAAACTATCTTAAAACTTTTTCCTATTTCATAGTTATTTTTTATTTTATTTCCAATTAAATGATGAAAATCAGTGCTGACATGACAATTTTTACAAATTTTTATGATATCTTCTTTTTGTCCGTAACTACTACATAACACCGCAGCAGAATTTTTACACATATCTTTTAAGGCTTTTTGATGATTTATTTTTAAAAATTTATTTTGTCTAAAAATAAACTTTGCAAAACCTCTTATATAATTTTTAGGATCAAATATTTTATTTTGTAGATATGGATCAATTAGTTCATAAATAATTTTACTCTTTGAATATTTACTCCATATACTTATGTCTGCCTCTTGACACAATACTACCAGATCATAAGTTTTATTAGGATCTGCAATTTCAAATTTAATATTTCTTTCTTTTGCATATGTTGCAAATCTTATACGATCAGTTCTTCTTTTTACATTATTAATATTATTATATGTGGTTGATCTATCGTATGGTAAATAACCAATTTTTAAATTTTTAAAATCTATTTGTGTTTGCATATATCAAAATCTTACTTTTTTAAGAATGTTAAAATTAATTCATATAATTTAAAAAAAATTATATATTGAGCCTGCCAATAAAAATTGGATGCCTTATGGGGTTTAACTAAAAAACAACCTAAATATCTTATATAAGATTTTATAAAACTAGGTTTTATCTTATTCCTATAACAAACTATTGGAAAAGAAACTTGATCTCTGGTTGTTCCCTTTAAATATTCTTTCCACCAACTATTCATCAAACGAATTATTTTTTTTTTATTATGTCTTCTAACAAGAAGCCTATTTTCAGTTAGCCAGTTTATTTTGACATTGTTTATTTCATATTTATAAATTTTTCTTAATTTTTTTCCTACAGTCGGTCTAAGGCGTGAATAACTCTCAATAGCATTAATCTCTTCTTTAAAATCTTTTCTATATCTGTGAAGAGGCGCTGCAATATCTTTTTTATTTAAATAATTTTTAATCAATTTTTTAGGATTTGAAATTAAAAAAACATTAGAGTCTAAATAAATACTTATTTCATATTTTTTTAAAAATAAATGTGGATTAATTTTTATCATTCTGTTCATTTTTGATGGTTTATAAATAGGTTTGATAAATTTTACCTTCCATGGACTTTGAATTTTTTTTGGCTTATCGGTAAAACAAATATAATCGAAATCTTTTGATAAATTTATTGGTGACGAAAGAACATCATAATTTCCAAATAAAGCTGTATATATAACAATTTTTTTCATGACTTATTTGTAATAAGACTTATAAATTAACCTTTAAACTCTGTTTAGCCATAAAAACTCATAACTTTTTATCATTTTGTTTATAGAAAAATTGTTCTTAATATGGGTTGAACAATTAATACAAAGGGACTCCCATTCTTTATTATTTTGAGATTTTAAATTTATTGCATCCAAAATTGACTCTTTTAATTGTAACGAATTACCAGGATCTACAGTCCAACCAAATTTATTAATAATTTCTTTAATTTCTCCTAAATTTGATGCTACACATGGAGTCCCAGATGACATAGCCTCTATAAGGGCATTGGGACATGTTTCACCATAAAGTGAGGGCAAAACATTTATATCTAAGCCATTCATAACTTTATTTATATCACTTGTTTCTTCTATCAAAATAATCTTTTCATTTATCTTGCTATGTTCTATTAAATTTTTTAATTGTTTATTTTGGTAATTAATATTTTTTCCAATTAAAACACATTTAATATCTTTGTTTGTAACAAGTATTTCTTTAATAGTTTTTAAAAAAGATAAATGATTTTTTACAGGATGAAATCTCGCTACTAACCCGATTAGAAATGTATCTTGTGAAATATTGTTTTCTTTTCTAAATTTTATTCTATTTGACAAATTTATACTAAATTTTTCTGTATCAACGCCATTATGTATTAAACAAAATTTATTAGGATAGCCAATATTCAAGTGATTTTTTTTTGCTTGTTTTGCACAAGTAATAATAATTTTAGGAATATTTTGGCAAAAATAACCACAAAGTCTTGCAAATAAAATAGTTAAAAAAGAATAATTACCCCAATTAACTGCTGTTGTTCTTATATTCCAAACAATTTTTTTTACACCAACTATTTTTGCTATTAAACCAGCAATAAAATCTGCTTGATGAAGCCATGTCTGCACAATATCTGGCTTCTCGTTTAAAAAAATTTTACCCATTTTAAATAATCCCAAAAAAATTGAAATTGGAGATTTCATATTTAGATATTTTACTATTACACCGTTACTCTCTATTTTTTTTCCATAAAAACCTGGTCCTGTCATAGATATAACCATATGACTGATTTTTTTATTTTTTTTTGTTAATATTTTATAAAGCGTAACTTCAGCACCACCACTTTCTAAACCTATTATGACATGAATTATTTTCATTTTTAAAATTAAACCTTAAGATTAAATTGCTTTTTAATTATAAATTTAAATTTTTTATAATAATTTTCAGAAGAAATATTTTTTTTTGCATCTTTAACGGCGTTTCTAGATAATTGATTATGAAATTTTATACTAATAAAAATTTTATTTATACTGTTAAATAAAGATTGAGAATCATTTTTTTTAAATATATATCCATTATAACCATTTTTAACATGAAATTTTGTACCACAAGCATCACTACAAATAACTGGCAAACCATAACCTAAAGCCTCACAAATTGAAATTGGTGCTGTTTGAAAATCTGCAGGATGTAAGAAAATAGAATTTTTTTTATAAATATTTTTCATCTTTGAATACGGTATATTTTCAAGAAATTTTATATTCTTTTTCAAACCATTCTTTTTTACATAGTTTAAAGCTTTTTTTTTTATCTTCTTGTGACTTGAATTATAAACCATACTTACTATAGTCATTTTAACATCAAACTTTTTACTAATTTTTTTTAAAACATTTAATGCTAAAAAGTAGTTTTGTGTAACTTCAGGTTTAGCTACTACTAATATCTTTTTAGAAGTAATTTTTTTATTTTTTTTAATAATAGAAACAGCAAATGGTAGATAAAAACACTTATTTGGTAACCTTTTTTTGTTGCTATTTATGGGGGTAATCCAAGTTGCTTTGAATAATTTAAGTCTTAGAAAAAACTCTGCTGTTTTAATAAGAGAGGTTATATTAAGTTTTAAATAATGTTTATAAAAATCTTTTTGATCATAAAAAATAATATTTATCTTTAAGATCTTCATAATTATTGCAATAAAATAGGTATAAAAAAAACCATGGACTCTAATTATTGCAATATCAGGTAAAATTTTCTTAACTTCTTTATAATAAATCTTAAAATTTGGTAAATCATGTATTTTTGGCATTCCCCAAGTTCCAAAAAGAATTTTAATTATTTTTGATACAATACTTTCTTTAAAAAATTTAGGCTTAACATGAGAATGATCTTCTATTTTATATTTAAATTTTGCATGAAAAAAAACTTTGTGACCCTTTTCCTTTAAAGTTTTTATAATATTAAATTGATTTGTATGGATTCTAGGTCCAATAAATAAAATTTTCATGGGAGATATTTATTACTTTAATCTTGTGTTTAGTGACTATGTCTCAAAAACTACTTTAGTTCCTTGATAATCTATTTTTATAGGCAAGGATTGTAATTTAGAAAGTTTTGTAATAACTTTATTTTTTTTCTTGTTAGTTATGTTTAATAATAAAAAACCTCCACCTCCAGCTCCAATTAATCTTCCTCCTGAACAACCATATCTTAAAGCAATTTTATAAAATTTATCTATGTAGCTACTAGATACTACTGAACTTAATTTTTTTTTATATATCCATGATTTATTAAAATAGTATCCTAAATTATACTTTGTTTTTTTTCCAAGTAATATTCTTTTAACTGGCTTAGTTAATTTTTTGATTTCAATTAAATTTTTAAATATCTTTTTGTTAGATATAGTTTGATATTTTAATACATCATGTGAATTTCTTTTTATTTTTGTATAAAATAAAAAATTTTCATTTTCAATTTTTTTTTCAATATTCTTTTTAATTTTAATGTTTTTTACTAAGACTTTCTCATTTTTTTTAAAAACAAATTCATTAACTCCTCCAAAAGACGAGGCATAATGATCTTGTTTTCCTATTTTTCTTTTAACAAGTTTAATCTCAATTAATGAAGCTTGCTCTGCTATTTTCCTTTTAGTAACATTTCTTTTAAGGAGTTTATTTAACGCATGTACAAGGCCAACAGTAAAAGCACTAGAAGATCCTAGGCCAGTATTAGAAGGTATGTCTGTAAATGTTGTTATTTCGATAGGCTTTTTAATATTAAAAAAAGTTAGAGTTTCTTTAACAATCGGATGTTTTATATCTTTAATACTATTGCACATTTCTGATTTACTCCAATTTACTCTGTACTTGTGATCCACAAATCCTTCGTCGGTAAACCTTGCAACTACATATAAATATTTTTGAATTGTGAAGTTTATTACTGTTCCATCTTCTTTTTTATAAAAAGATGATATGTCAGTCCCGCCGCCTGCTAGACTGACTCTAAATGGTGTTCTTGTTATAATCATAATATTTTATTTAAACTTTTTAAAAGACAGATCTTTTCTGCTAATTACCTTAGGTTTTGGCCATTTTATTGAAAAATAAGGATCATCATATCTAAAACCTCTGTAAAGTTTAGGTTTATAAAAATCACCCATAAAATATTGAATAACTGTATTTTTTTCTAAAGTTAAAAATGCATTAGCACATCCAGCAGGAATATATATAGCGCTCTGATCTTTTGAGCTAACTGTAATCTTGTCATGAAGCAAATAAGTAGAAGATTTTTTCCTAATATCTATGGTAATATTTAAAATACTTCCAGATAGGCAGTTTATAACTTTTGATTCTTTACTTGGGCTTTTTTGATAATGAAAGCCTCTTAATGTATTTTTTTTTGGATTAATAGATATATTTGTTTGTTTAATTAAAAAATTAATCTTTTGTTTTTTAAACTCATTCAAGCAATAATTTCTAAAAAAAATACCTCTATTATCTTTGTGTTTTTCAAATTTTAGTAGAAATAATCCTTTAATATTCTTTTTAATAAATTTCATATTCTTTTATTTTGTTTGGTAATGGGGTTATAATTTGTCCTTTAAATCTTTTTAATCTTAAGTCTTTAATAATTTCTTTTTTAAAATTCCACGATAAAATCAATATTTTTTTACTAGCAACTATTAAATCTTTAATTTTATCAAAACTTACAATTGGTATATTTGATCCTGGAGAAAATTTATTATGTTTTAATTTACTTTTATCAATAATAAATTTAACATTTTTATTATCTATATTTGAAAAATTTAAAAGTGTTGAGCTTCTAGCTGATGCTCCATAAGCTATAATTTTTTCTTTCTTTGACATCTCTTTAATTAATTTATTAAACTTTTTTCTATGAATTAAAGCTTGAATTTTAAATTTTTTCCAAGTCTCAAATTGATTTAGTTTAATATCATTTTCTTTTTTTAATAAAATATTAAGTTTTTTTGATTTTCTATTTTTTATATCTTTTGAAAAAAATAATATTAACGCTCCACCGCTAATAGGACTTTTTTCACAATCAAAACAATTTAGTCCATATTTTTCTAAAAGGTTAATCAAAGTCTTAGCTGTAAAATAAAATAAGTGTTCATGATAAATTGAGTCATATTGTAAACCTTCAAGAATATTTTTAGCATAATGAAACTCTATTGCCACTATACCTTTTTTTATACTTAACAAACTATTAATTCCATCAATAATAGAATGAATCATGCTTGAGTGTGGAATTACATTTCTTGCGAATATTATATCTGCTTGACCATATTGTTTTGATATTTTATTAGCAGTTTTTTTATTAAAAAATTCTTTAATTGTTTTAATCCCTTGTTTTCTAGCTATTGTACAAATATTTGAGGCAGGCTCTACTCCCAAAATTTTAAATTTCTTTTTTTTAAAGGGTTTTAAAAATGTTCCATCATTACTTGCTATTTCTACAACAAAAGGTTTTTGTACTTTACATTTGTTTAAAACTTTAGTTGCAAAGTTTAAACTAAATTCATTAGCATGTGATGACGTTCCTGTTGTCCACACATATTTATTAAATAGTTTTTTTTGATCAACTGTAGCTGAAATTTGTATAGTTTTACATGAACTACAAAAAACTAACTTCAGGGGATATTTTTTGCTTTTTTGGTTTTTAAAAGCATTAAGTTCATTTGCCAATGGATGGTTTCCTAAATTTAAAATATTTAAAATTTTTTTTGAATTACAAATTCTACAGGATTTTATTACCTTAAAGTCTTTATTCATATTTTAATAACTTTATTGATTTAAGACAAATCTCCAATAATCAAGAGTATCACTTAAAATTTGATCAAAGGATATTTTTGGTTTCCAATCAGAAATTTTTTGAAATTTTTTAGTATTCACAATTAATCTTGGAACATCTGTAGGTCTTACAAAAGGCTTATGTTCCTTAAATTTAATATTCTTAACCGTTGATAGTTTAATTAGTTTTTTTAGTGCTTCTTGAAAGGTAAAAATATGTTTTTTTGACTCATTTCCAATTAAATATAAATCTCCAGGTTTACATTTTTCTGAAGCAATCCAATAAGCTTTCACTATATCCTTCACATGGGTGAAGTTTCTTTTATCATTTAATCTTCCTACCAAAATTAAAGGTTTTTGAAGTCCTTTTTCTATTCTTGCAATTTGATAAGCATAAGAAGAAAGTCCAAAAACATTTTCTCTTCTTGGCCCTTCGTGATTAAATGTCCTACATCTTATAACTTTAAGCTTGTAAGATTTAAAATAAACAAATCCTATAAGATCTTGAGCAATTTTAGTTACAGCATATGGATTAACTGGTTTAAGAGTAGTTTTTTCCGTTATAGGAATATCTTTTTTATCCACTTCACCATATTCCTCACCAGAGCCAGGAATCAAAAATTTACAATTTGATTTACTTTGTCTTAACGCTTCTAAAAGATTAACGGTAGCATTATAATTTACACTCATATACCTATTTGGGTGATCCCATGATGGGCTTACAAAACTTTCAGCTGCAAAATGTAAAATTTTATCAGGTTTAATTTGCTTAATAATTTTATTAACCGATACAGGATCAGTCAAATCGCAATCTACCCAATTAATTTTATCATAAAAGTGTTGGATCTTATCTATTCTAGATAAATGATATCTTTTAGTTGCATATATTTTAATATTTTTAATATTATCTAATAAAAAATCTACCATGTGACTTCCTACAAAACCAGTTGCTCCTGTTACTAAAATTTTTTTCATATTTCTATTTAATCGTCCTTTCTGTTAATTTTTTTTTAGCCACTATATAATCGACTGCAGATAAAAGCCAAACATGATGAGTCATTTCAACAATATTATATTCTTTATTATCTACCCAAAAATTTAAATCTCCAAGTTTTCTAAGATTGTTATCTTTTGAAAATCCTGAAAAAGTTACAGTTTTTAAATTCATTTTTTTGGCTTGTTTTATACCTTTAATTATATTTTGTGAATTACCACTACTACTTATGAAGATTGCTAAATCTTTTTTATCAGCATAAAACTCTATCGCTTTTTTAACCCAGTTTTCATAACCATAATCATTTCCAAAACATGTTAACAAGTCTGCTTCATTAAAATTTACAGATCTAATATTACAAACTTTTGTTAAATCTACAGAAACATGGCTGGCCATAGCTGCACTTCCACCATTTCCAACAATTATAACTTTGCCAAGTTTTTTTTTAGTTTCAACTAAAGTTTTAGATAGTTTTATTAATTTAGAATTTTCTACTAAAGAAATTTTTTTATTAATTCTATTAAAATATTTTTCAAAGAAATTCATTTTTGATTTCATATCATTTGAGAAAGATTAAAGCGATCTTTTTTTGTATCCACTGGGTGCCAAAAATTTAACTTAAATCCATAAAATTTGATTTTTCCATTTTTAATTATTCTTGGAATAACATTTTTCTCAAAAGAGTCATTTTTTGATTTAATATATTTAAAAACCCTCTCATCTAATAAATAAAATCCTGCATTTATAAATATATTAAAATTTTTTTCATATGTTTTTGTTATTTTAAAATCATTGTTCATTTTAAAAACACCATATGGCAACGTTAGTTTATGTGTTGAGACTATATAATTTTTTTTAATTTTTTTTTTAAAATTTAAACATTTTTTTGGATTAAAGCTAGTAAGAGAGTCTCCATAAGTTAGAAAAAAATTTTCTTTTTTAATGAGACTTTTAACCATTGATAGCCTTCCTCCTGTTTCTGTCCCTAGTCCTGTATCAAGGACTCTAATGTTTAAACCTTTAATTTTTTTTGCAAAACTTTTTAAATCTTTAATTTTATAGCCCCCCAATAAGATAAAATCTTTTATTCCAGCTTTAGAATAAATATTTATGATTCTTTTAATAATTGAAATACCTTTGATTTTTACTAGAGGTTTTAATATTTTGCGTTTATCATTTTTATTGTATCTAGTTCCATAGCCACCACAAAAAATAATGCATTTCATAATAATTTAAACTTTATAATATTCTTTATACCAATTTATAAAGTTATATATCCCTAGTTTTATATTTGTATTTGGTGAATATTTTATAATTTTTATTAAAGAAGTTACGTCCGCATAAGTATCAGGAACATCTCCTGCTTGAAGGGGTAAAAATTTTTTTTTAGCTTTAATGTTTAGATTTTTTTCTATCTCTTCAATATATTTCATGAGTTTAATTCGTTTATTATTTCCTATATTAAAAATTCTATATGGTGCTTTGCTTGAAGAAGCATCTGGTCTTTTTGCATTCCAATAATTATTTATCTTAGGTGGTTTTTTACTTATTCTTAGAATTCCCTCAACTATATCTTCTACATAAGTAAAATCCCTTGTATGATTTCCATTATTGAAAATATTAATATGCTTTTTTGCTAAAATATTTTTTGTAAATAATGACAACGCCATATCTGGTCTTCCCCATGGTCCATAAACAGTAAAAAAACGCAAACCGGTAGTTGGTAACTTAAACAAATTACTATAACTATGGGCCATTGCTTCATTGGCTTTTTTTGTTGCAGCATAAAATTGCAAAGGATGATTTGTTGAATCTGTTTCTTTAAAAGGTAAAGATGTATTGGCTCCATAAATGCTACTCGTGCTAGCATATACCAAATGTGAAATTCTATTTTGTCTGCAAGCTTCTAAAATATTTGTAAATGCAACTAAATTACTTCTTAAATAAGCATAAGGGTTTATCAACGAATATCTTACACCAGCTTGAGCGGCTAAATGAATAACAATATTAATCTTGTTCTTTTTAAAAATTTTTTTTACAAAATTATTACTAGCAAGGTCTCCTTTGATAAAGGTGTATTTAGTTTTAAATTTTTTTGAAAATTTAGATATTTCATTTAATCTATCTTTCTTAAGTTTTGTACTATAATAATTATTAATTGAGTCAACACCTACTACATCAAATCCTTTGCTTAAAAATTTTTTTGTTGCATGAAAACCTATAAATCCTGCATTTCCTGTTATTAAAACTTTCATATAATTTAACTTATTTATTCTTTCTATAATTTATAAACTTAAAAACTTTTTTAATTAATTTTGAAAAGTTATATTTAAAATCGTCAATATAACTATTTAGTTTATATTTGATTCTATCTTTTAATGCAGTTTTAATTTGGGGAAATATTTTATTTTCTTTTAAATCAATTATATATTTCACTAATTCGTCTGATTGGTATTGAAGTGAGTACTTATTATCAATTTTTTCTAAACTTCTGGTCCTATAAATACTTCGCAATTCTGGGTTAGAGATCAATTTTTCTAGTTTATAATACCAACTTGAAATGCCATGTGCTATTTCACCATTATAACCATCATCTATTAATTGCAAAGCTGAGGGATTCAAATCAGCGATTACTGGCACACCTGCTTGGAAAAAAGTTATAATTTTACCTGGGTTATTTTTCATTTTAAATCTTAAAAAGTAATCATCATTATTCCCCAAAAAATAATTACTTGATAGCCTTTTTGTTACTAACAAGTTTTGAATTGGAGTTCCTCCAAAATAAATACCTAAATCCCAGTTAGATAAATTTTCAACCATAGCATTCATCGACCATTGAATATCTTTTATTAAAACATTTTTAGGTCGCCCAGCTTTCCATATCCCAAGTTCATTTATGTTATAGATTAAGTGAAGTTCAATAGGATACTTTTTGCTTAATTTTTCAATTGCACTTGTAACATCAGGATACATTGAGTTTAAATGGGCTTTATTTCCATGGTAACCAATTATAACTTTATCCTTTTTCTTACCTAAATTATCTATTTTAAAGTTTAAATCAGGAAACTCATTGAATATAAATATATTTGCACAATATTTAGAAAAAAATAATTTCATCTCAATACTATTAACAACTAAAAAATCTATAAATTCTATATATTTAAAAACAATTGAGCCTTTACCATCACATACACCTATTTTGATATTTGGATATTTTTTTTTAATTTTTTTTAAAGTTTCTAAATCTTTTTTATAAGACATAAAAACTATACAATCATAATTTTCAAAATTATCATTTTGATCAAAATAAAAGTTTTTGTTTTTAGAAAAAGCCTGAGAATGAAACATGCTTGCTGGGTTTGACTTATAATGTGTAAAAAATAATATTTTCATTAAATTTGTTTTTTATGCCAATTCCAAGCTGTTTCTAAGATTGTTTTAATGTCACTGTTTTTAATTTTCCAATTTAATATTCTTTTAGCTTTTTTAGAATCGGCAATCATTTCTGGTATATCACCCTTTCTTCGAGGAAAAATGTTTACTTTAATTTCTTTATTTGTAATTTTTTTTGCTAAATCAATAATTTCCTTAACTGAATATCCTTTTCCAGTTCCAAGATTTAAATGAAAACTTTTTTTATCTTTAATTATTTTATTCAAAGATAACACATGAGCTTTTGCAAGATCTGATACATGGATGTAATCTCTTATACACGTCCCGTCTTTTGTTTTATAGTTGTTTCCAAATATTTTGATTGAATTATTTTTTTTTAAAGCTGCCTTTAAAACCAATGGAATTAAATGAGTTTCTGGTTTGTGGCATTCTCCAATATCTAATAACTTGTCTGCTCCCGAAGCATTAAAGTACCTTAATATTGCAAATTTAATTCCACAAATATCACTAAATCTTAAAATCATTTTCTCAGAAATTAATTTTGACCAACCATAGGGATTAGTTGGTTTTTTTATTGCAGTTTCTTTTATGGGGTTTTTTTTTGTTTTTCCATATACGGCACCGCTGCTAGAATAAACCATATACTTAACTGAAAATTTTTTCATTACATTAAGTAAAGACAAAGTTCCTTTGACATTGTTTTTATAATATTTTGATGGTCTAATTTCAGATTCACCGACGCTGATGCATCCAGCAAAATGCATTACAGCAAGTGGCTTATATTTTGTAAAAACTTTATTTAATTGATTGCTATTGTTAATATTACCTATAATTAATGGTCCCCATTTAACTGCTTTTTTGTGACCATTACTTAAGTTGTCAAAAGAAACTGGAAGATAACCTGCCCTAGAAAGTTCTTTGCAAGCATGGCTACCGATATATCCGGCTCCACCAGTTACAAGTATTTTTCTCATTTTTATATTAAGATTATGAAATAAAAGAGTTATGAATTATTAGATTTGTACCAATCTATATAATCTTTAACGCCTTGTTTAATTTCAATTTTTGGCTCCCAGTTTAAAAGTTTTTTTGCTTTTAAATTAGATATTTCAAAATTATCCATATTTAATTCTCCTTTTCTGGTGCTGTCTTCAGTAAAATTTACACTCGTATTCTCAATATTTTGAGCCACAAGATTTGCAAGTTCTCCAATTGTAACATCATTGTTTCCCTCTATATTAAAAATCTGATTATCTGCTTTTTCACTTAAAGAAAGCAAATGTGCTTTAGCCAAATCTGAAACGTGAATAAATCTTCTTTTAGCAGTTCCATCTCCTATAATATTCAGAGGTTTTTTACCTAGTGCGTTTTCAACAAAAGATCTTAGAACTAATCCTTTCCACATATTCGGCCCATAAGGAATACCATATCTTAATATTGTAAATTTTAAATTTTTTAATGATGAAAAATCTTGGCACAATAATTCTGATACTAATTTAGATGTTGTATAAAAATGTTTTCCACCTTCTGGTTTAATCAATGCTGTTTCATCAAGAGTTATATTTTTAGATTTTGTAAAATCTTTTTCACAGGCGTTAAAAACCCATACTGTACTAGCTAATATAACTTTTTTTACTTGAGCTTTATGAGAAGCAAATAAAACTGATGCTGTACCTTTAACATTTATATCGATTGTTTGAACGGGATCTTCAATTGATTGTCTTGCATTTGCAATGGCTGCTATATGAAAAACATATTCTATTTTATTTTCGATAAAGCATTTTTCTAAGTTTTTAGTATCATTAATGTCAATTTTAAAAAAATTATTTTTTTTCTTAATTCCTTGTAAAACATCAATTATAAAAACATTGTGTTTTGCATTTTGAAGTTCATCAACAATATGACCACCTATAAAACCATTGCCACCTGTTACTGCTATGTTTGCCATTTTAAATATCTATAACCTGGTTCATAATTTCTACAATATATTTGTAATCTTTTTCTTCAAGATTTGGATACATAGGCAAACATAAGTGTCTTTCACAATATTCTTCTGCTGTAGTTAAAATTCCACTTAGGTTAAAGTCTTTGTAAATTGGTTGTAAATGTAAAGGCATATCATAAACTCCTCCAGGAAATTGAACTCCTTTTTCTTTGCAAGCTTCTTTAAATTTCTTTTTTTCAACATTTTTTGGCAAATATACAATATATTTATACCAGCTGGATTTTCCTGTGGGTAAAACTTTTTCAAATTTTTTATTTAGTGTAGCTGTATAATATGAAGCAATTTTTTCTCTAGCTGATAAAAAGTTGTCAAGCTCTCTTGAATGATGTTCACCTATAATTGCAGTAACGTTACTCATTCTATAATTAGATGAAAGATCTGTGTAAAATGATTCCCATTGAGATTTTTTACCATAGTCTCGTAAACTTCTAAATTTTTTATCAAGCCCATCATCATTAGTTAAAATCATTCCTCCTTCACCAGATGTTAAAGTTTTTGTTGAAAAGAAAGAATATGCTGCTGCAATTCCAAATTGTCCAGAAAACTTACTATTAAAGCTAGAGCCATGACCGTGAGCCGCGTCTTCTACTAAAAATATTTTATTATCTTCACAAAACTTTGTTATTTTTTCTATCTCAGATGAAATAATTCCACCAATATGAACCAAACAAACAGCTTTTGTCTTTTCTGTTAAATTTTTTTTTATATTTTCCAAATCTAAGCACATATCTTTTTTAGATATATCAGCAAACTTAATTTTTCCACCGGCAAAAGAAACAGCATTTGAAGTTGCAACAAAAGTATTAGTTGGCACTATAACTTCTTTGTCTTTTATATTTAAGCTTTTAAAAATAATCTCTAATGCAGCCCCCCCACTTGAGACACCTATTCCATACTTACAATTATTTTTTTTTGCCCAATTTTCTTCAAATTTTGAAACATATTTTCCAGCAGCTAATTGTCCACTTGAAAGAACAATTCTCATGTCTTTAATAATATCTTCTATTTGTTTTTCTGTAAAATATACTTTTAAACTTTTAATGTCTGGCATAATTCTTAAAGATTTTACTAAATTTAAAATTTGATTTTAAACTTGAATACATAGGTTTTGAATAATTGTCTAGTTATTTTTTTATACAATGCTTAATTGCTTTTTTAAAAGAAGATCGATGATTTTCAGGTTCATTATTTCTACTCATCCTAATATTTCCTCTTGAAAGATTGGAAATTTTAACTTTGGTAAGTTTTTGAGAATAAAGAATGAGTTTTTTGATAGTCTTTAATTTGAAATTATTAAATAATAATGAATATTTTTGATTATTATCTGTTTCTTTTGTAACCATTGGAATTAAACCAAATTTCATACATTCTGCAATAGAAACTGGATCACCATCTGAACAACTTGGTCCAATTACAAATGCACATTTATCAGTAATTTTTTTCATTTCTATTGAGTCAGATTTTATATTTTTAAAAAATTTAATATTATTAAAATTTTTTATCTTATAGTATTCACTGAATATAAATTCATCATTTAATGTTGCTACAAATAAATTTAGATTAGGCAATTTCTTAAATGATTCTATAACTATATCCAATCCTTTATGTAAAGCCCCACCACCAGAATAGAAAAAAAAATTCTTCTTATATCTAAATTTTTTTTTATATTGTGGATAAATATCTTTAATTTTTCTAATCGGTGACACAATTTTATATCTAGAAATTTTTAAATTTTTATAACTTTCAAATGCAAATTTATTTGAATGTACTAAAATTCCTTTACATTTTTTAATCAAATTATTATTTTTTGTTATTATCTCTAACGGTGCTGTTCTTGGCATCTTTAATTTGTCAAAACCTTTTAAATTTTTATGTCTATTATTAAAATATCTGATTCTTTCTTTATAGTTTGAATAAGATAACATTGGATTTGCTCCTGGAGAAATTGCAATTTTAATACAATTAATTTTCATTAAATTAAAATAATGTGAAAAATATTTGCCATTTCCACCTACAACATGTCCTACAAATAAATCAAAATCTTTATTAAATTTTACTTTAACTTTTCTATCTACAATCGTTACGATATAACCTAATTCATTTAAAGCAATTGCTTGTTGTTGAGCTTCATATTGAGTTGTGCCAGGTATTATTTTTTTTTTACCATTAAGTCCATACCAGTCAGTTTTAAAAAATAATAATGCATTTTTTTTTGATTTAATGCCTAAGGGATTGTAATTATTTACTACTAATTTATTAAGGCGAACACTTATGTTGAAAAATGTTTCTATTTTATTAACAAAACTTCTCATATTTTTGTTTAATCTAAAAATATTAAGTTCTTATATTTTTTATTTAAGTCCGCCAAAGTATGTATTAAAAATTTAACATTCTGTTTTTCTGATACGTATCCAAGAAAAGCAGGTTTATCTACGTCATAATGTGTTTTGTGAAACGCACCAAGAAATTCTTTTTTGGGTTTTTTAAATATCGAAACTCTTTCTTTCGTTAATATATGCTGATTTCCTCCATGATAATCTGATGAATAGAAGTCAAAACCAAAAAGATAAGCATTTTTTATATTCCAGTTTTCAATAGAATTAATAATTCCATATAAACCTGTTCCTGCACAAAATTTTAAATAAGGATCTATAGAGTTTGGTAAGTAATCTACTGACACACCATATTTATTTCCTCTAAATAATTTTCTATTTGTTTTAGGATCACTTTTCATGGCAATTGGTTTTGCATAAAAAACTTTACCGATATTTAATTTTAAAATTTGACTAATTGACAGAGTTGGTTCAACAGAGCTTAAAATAAAATGAACAATTTTATTATTTAATGATAAAATAGTTTTTCGATTTAAATCTCTTTTGTTAAAATTAGTTAAAACAACATGCTTAATGTGATCAAACTTATTATAATTCTTAAAATAATAATTTAATGACTTTCCGCGTCCCAATACAATTATATCGTCATAAGGTATTTCTTTGGAATGATTAACAAAAAATTTTACTAATAAGCCTAATAGAGAAAAATAAAACTTATTAGAAAGATGGTACAGCCTTCTTAGAATTTTAATCATTTAGAAATAGGAAATTTTAGAAATTATATTTTAGATGCTAAATCCATCATCTACAACTATATTTTGACCAGTTATAAACTTTGACTCATCTGACAGTAAAAATAAAATTGTGCCATTAATATCATTTGCATCTAACATTCCTTTTGATCCAGTGTTTTTTTTATAATTTTTTAAAAAATTTTTTGAAAATTTTTTTTCATAAATTCCACCTGGAGAAACACAATTAACCTTAATTTTCTTTTTAAGATAAAGTTTTGCAAGATATTTTACAATATATTGGATCGCAGCCTTAGAAGCAGAATAATCTATAGGATTAAATAAATCACTATTTTTATAAATTCCAAATTGTGGTATTTTATGCCCATAAACTGAGGAGTTTAAAATTAAATTTCCATAACCTTGTTTTTTAAAAAATTTTATTAATCTTTGAGAAAAAATAATTGTAGAACCTATATGTGGGAGTAAACTTTTTTTAAGATGATCAAGGTTTATATTTTCAAATTTTTTCCATTTTTTATTACTATACATACAATCTACTGCGCCATCTATTTTTTTAAATTTTTTTATTCCAAGTGTAATACTTTTATCAATTATTTTTTTTTTTCTATGGTCGCCTCTAACGATAATTAAATTTTTTTTTTCAAATTTATTAATAATTGTAGTTAATTTTTTTGTTTTAATTTCACCTAAAATAACTTTTCCACCATGGGCCAAAACATTCTTTGTTACAGAAAAACCGATCTTACCTCCAGCTCCTGCAATGTAAATGACCTTACCTTTTATATTCATAATTAAGAAAAATATTTAATAGTTTTATATAATGCTTGGGCTTGTTTTCTCATTTCCTTTTCATCTTTTTGATTGCAAGTAAATTGCATAATTTTTAATTGAACCTTTTCTGCAACAGGACACAAACCTTTTTTAACTTTAAATCTTTTGTGTAATCTAATCATTCTTAGTCTTTTTTTAATGTCTTTTATAGAATCTTCATTATAACATAAAGACCAGGCAGCAAAAATACCATCTCCACCAAAATACATGTATTTTTTTCTAAAATCGTACCAAGATATTCTTTTGTTTTCAAATTTTACTGCATATGACCAATATGCATTCGTATCAGTTTTTGTTTTAATTTGTGGAATAAGCCATTTGCAATTAGTTGTTTTGATTACTTCTTCATACATCTTGGCCATTTTTATTCTTTTTCTAACAAATAAATCAATTTTTTCAACTTGGGCCAAACCAACTGCTGCTGCAATTTCGGGTAATCTATACATATAACCAAATTGGTCATGTCTTTTATATTGAGGATCTTGAAAAAGATTTTTTGAAATTCTTATTTTTCCTGACTTGGCCGTTGCGTTTCTAAACCCCTGGGTACTAAATTTCCTTATTTTACCACCTAAAATCCTATTATTACAAGTAAGAATTCCACCATCCCCTGTTGTTAAATGTTTTGAATTTTCAAAACTCCAGCTGCTTGCATTTCCAAAAGTACCTGCATATTTCCCTTTATGTGTACCCAAAAAACATTGTGCTGAGTCTTCAAGGACAAAAAGTTTATGTTTTTTTGCAATTTTCATTATTTCAGTCATGTTACAAACCTTTCCGTATAAATGAACGGGTAGAATAGCTTTAGTTTTTGAAGTTATTTTTTTTTCTATTTGTTTGGGATCAATTAAAAAACTATTCTCATCGATATCAGCAAAAACTGGAATTGCATTACAGTAAAGTATGGCATTCATACATGAAATTACTGTTAATGGTGAAACTATTACTTCATCTCCATATCCCACTCCAAAAGCTTCCAGTGCAGCATGTAACGTTGTAGTTCCAGAGTTAAAAGTTATTGCAAATTTACTTTTAAACCTTTTTGCAAAAGCATCTTCTAATTTACTATTCATATTTCCTGAAGTAGAACTAACAAATCCAGATTTTAAAACTTGTTCTACATACTTTCTTTCTCTTTTGTCAAAACGCCAAGAATAATTATTATTTGATTTCATCATTTTTGCTTTCATGGTTATAGTTTTTCCAATAATCAGCTATCAAATGTGAATTAAATTTATACACTTCATGGCCTATTACATGGTCAATAATTTCTTTATCTTTAGCAGTTTTGATATTTAAATTGGAGTTTATAATTTCATTAAAAAATTTTAAATCATCTGGATAGTCTAAAGTAAAGCGTAAACGATTATCCCATTTATGTAAATTATCAACAAAAATGACTTTATTATCTCTTTCTAAAGAAGTTTTCCAAATTGATTTATTATAACTTAAATTTTCTTTGTTAAAAAATCTATTTATAAATTCAAAAGTAAAACCTAAACTATTCATACCAAAAGGATAGCTTCTAGTTTTTACAATATCTTTTGAATTTTTTTTTAATGACTCATATATCTGCCTCATTCCTTTAACAGAACAAAGTATATCATCACCTTCAACACAAATAATTGATGTGTATTTATTAATTTTTAGGTTTTCATGTATTCTTAAAAGCACGTTATCATTATTACCAAAAAAAATTCTAATTTTATAAAAATCAACTAAATTAATAAAATCTTTATTATCTTTCTCATTTCCAGTTAATAGTGAAATTTCTAAAAGATTATTATCAATTTCATTCTGAAATTCAAACTTAATTCTTTCAATTAAATAAGATAAAATAGGTTTGTTGTTAACTTGTAATAAATGTTTATTTTTTAATCTTTTCGAATTTAAACGAGCTATTATTCCAATGCAACTAACCATATGATCTAATTATCTTCGGCTGCCATTTTTTTAAACTTATCGTTATTTTTTATTAAAGTTGAATAACTTCCTTCATCAACTACTTTTCCATTCTCGATTAAAAAGATGTTATCACAAATTTTAATTGTGCTTAATCTATGGGTTATAATGATAATACTTTTATTTCCTGAAAAATCTTGGATAGCATCCATTATTAATTTTTCTGTTATACCATCAAGAGAACTGGTAGCTTCATCAAATAAAAGAAATTCAGGATCGTTATACAATGCTCTAGCAATACCTACTCTTTGACATTGACCACCTGAAAGTTGAACACCTCTTTCACCTACTATTGTATTTATTCCATTTGGAAGAGTTGAAACAAACTTATCTAGTCTCGAAAGCTTTAGTGCATTAAATATTTTTTCCTCATCAATTGTCTTTGGGTCTAGCTCGAAGGCAATATTTTCTTTTATTGACTTATTCATTAAAAAAATATTTTGAGGGACTACTCCAATTTGATTTTGCCAAGCTCTTTTTTGTTTATTTAATAATTTTTTACCGTCTAAATATAACCCTCCGCTTTGAGGTTCGATTAGACCTAAAATGATATCTATTAAAGTAGATTTTCCAGAACCAGTTTCACCTACTATGCCAATAACTTTTTTAATTGGTAAAGATAAATTAAAATTACTAAGTATTAAGTTTTTTTTATTTGGGTAAGCAAAGGATATATCCTTTAATTCTATTTTACTATTTATTTGAGGTAAATCCTTATCATCTTGCGATTCTATTAATTCATACTTACTTTTTGATATATCTTCTTTTAAAACTTCAAAAGCCTGAATATTTGATTTAATGCCAGAAACACAACTATAAATAGCTTGGAATGCAGGGAGCAACTTCAACCCAGCAAGTGCATAAACAGATAAAATTGGAAGATAGTTAATAAAGTTTTTATCTTCAAAACTTATAATATAGATTATTATTAATATTACTGACCCATAGCCTAAAAGCTCTAATATATATTTTGGTATTTGTCCTAATGCTGCTGCGGTCCCTACGCTTCGTCCAAATGTTAAATAGTTTTTATCAAATTCTCTAATAAACTTTTTTTGTTTTCCCAAAAATAGCACATCTTTTATTCCTCCAAAACTTTCAGAAACAATATTAAAAATATTTTTTTGACTTGATGAAACTAATTGACCAAATTTTTTTAATCTAAATTTAAAAAGACTATAAAATATAAAATAAAAAACTGATGCAAAGATAACTGTTATTAATACAATAATTGGTTTGTATACTAAAATTGCAATTAACATGCATAAACATAAAATTATTTTAGAATTCATAAAAAGAATAGGATAAGTTATGTTGTTTGTAAGTCTTTGGCATTCAGAAATAAGTTTTGTAAAAATTACGTTGCTAGTGTTTTGTGTATGATAAAGCCATGATTGATAAATATAGTATTTAAATAATTTAATTGATATTTCTGCACCAATTTTATGGCAATATAAATTTAAACGCCAAAGAGTAAATATGGAAATAACTGAACTTATTACAAAGATTAAAAGAGTAATAGTTCCTAATTTTATTAAAAAACCATTGTACGTTGTTGTTCCTATGATATTAGCTAAAATTTTAAAAATCTCATTTTCTTGTAAAATATTATTATTAACAGCCAACATTATAAATGGGCCTACAGATGCAATACTTATAATTTCTAACAAAGCAGATACAATCATTAACAACTGAAGAACTTTTAAATTAAACTGTTGCTTGGGTGTTAATAAACTATAAAGATGTAAAATTGATTTAAACATTATACACTAAAATAAATTTTATTTAAATTTTATTGAGCATATATCAAAATTACCTTTTTGATCAGCTGCTCCAACTGCTACTTCTTTTATATCAGATAATTTAATTGTATCTTCATAAACTGAATAAAACCATTCTCCAGCTTTGAGTCCAAAATCTAAATTATCATGTCTATATGTTCCATTTTTTAATTTCATTGCTAAATAAGGTTGTGGTCCAAAAACTTTTCCTTTTAAGGTTGATATTTTAAAACAAGTCTCTGCATTTTTTGTTTTTATCTTTCTTATGGATAATTTAAGTCTTTTCGATTCAGGGTTTTTTATATTCAAAACTTTTCTAAAACCTTCCAAAGAGTCACAAAATTTTATTTTAACTTTAGGAAATCTTTTATGTGCAATCGAAATATATTTTCTAACTTCTTCCACTTCAGCCTTAAGACTTCTAAAATCATGAGAGGTCACTGCCATCATTGTATTTTTGCCTTTTGATGCTCTTTTAAATGCTTTAATAGTTTCTTTTAAAGTTATTGACTCAGTTCGATTCATTATACCCAGAACTCTTCCAATATATCTCCTGCATTTTCCTGGTACCTGATAATCATCATGACTTGGATTATATAATTCCCATTTTTGTGTAGCTCTTCTCCAATCATAACCTCTTGCTTCATATGCTTGATCAATTTTATTGTTTTTGGCTTTTTTTTGGGAAATATTTGACAAATCAAAAGGTATCCACTGCTCTAAAAACCAATTACTGTCTGGTCTTTCAATATGAAATCCAGCTCTATTAACTACTGGAAACCATTTACGATCGATTATTCTTTTACACATTACTTGATGCAAATGAGGTGAGTTTTCAAAAGATGAAGCATTTCTGTTTGACTCAAAATAAGTTGACATAGGGTGAAAATGGAAATGTATCTTGTCTTTAAGGTTTTCTTTCTTTCTTATAAAATTTTTATAATAGTCAAATATTTTATGGTAACCAAAAGTTTTTTTTCTTGGGTTAGTTTTGAAATTAACATGATCGACACAATGCCAACTATAAACCCAACCATTTCCAAAGGAATCTTTTTGTAAATTTCTAAAACTTTTAGAACATGATTCTTGTAAGTTGTCTTTAATTTCTTTCCAGTTTTTTTTGTAGTCAAGTAAATGGGGATTTAATGTTTCTTTTATTTTTTTTAATTTAATTTTGTTTTTGGTATATTTGCCATTTCGTAAATCTTCTAAAGTTTTTTTATTTTTGGGTATGCCTTTAATATTAAATAATTCTTTAATTCTTATAAAAGTTGCATCTAAACTTTCATTAAGTGGTCCTTCAGTATCAACGGCATGTACTATATATAAATTTTTCATTTTTAAATTATATTTTTAGATTTTTTTATAATTTTTTTTAAATCTTTGTTAAAGGCTGCATACTCTTTTGTATCAATAAATTTTTTTTTGGGATTTTTAAGTGATGACCAATTTTTAGCTAATGATGGGTCATTAAGACCGCTATTTATTCCTTTACCACTTTTGATATATATTTCATAATTTTTTTTTAGTAATTTATTTTTATTTAATATATCTATGCCTTTTTGTAATATGCTTTTACTATAAGTTTCTACCTCATAACCTAAATTGATTAATTGTTTTTGTGTTAAATGATTAATAAGAGCTACTTCCCAATCATCAAGACTTTTTTTCCAATTATTAATTCTTTTTTTTGAAAAACCATAAATTTTTTTTTTTATATCACTGTGAGCAGAAAAATTTATATATAAAAAAGGATTATTAAGTATTTTTTTCCATTTATGAGTTGAAATCATATTTACATCAAATTTTACGTTAGAAAATTTACATAGCCTCTTGGCTGTTTTTAAGGGTTGATTATGAATGTCTTCAAATTTAATAGCTATATATCTGTTGGTAGAATATTTTTTATTATAGATATAATAATAATTTATTGAATCAATCCAATTAAAAATATAATTTAAATACAAGTATCCTTTACCAAATGATATTATTTTTTTCCAAGAGGCTATAATAGCTCTAGGATCTCTAATCAACTGAAATGCTTTATAATTTTTATTTGATTCTAAAATAGTTTTTATATTTCTCCATTCACTATTTTCATATTCTCCGAATAAATCTTTATTTTCAACTTTTTTTAAAAAATAATGAGCTAGAACTTTATGAACATCATAATAATTTTTAACTTTTGAATGAGAAAGATTCTCAAAAATTAATTTTTTGTCAATTTCAATATTTTTTCTATATTTTAATCTAAGTGCCAATTCTTCAACTAAAAGAAATTGATTCTTTTTATTTGAAATTGGATCATATTTTTTAAATATATGCCTAAAAAATTTAATAAAATCTGTTGTTATTAGTATCTTTTTATGTGTCGAGAGTATATTTGCTACTAATGAACCTCCACTTCTTATGGTTCCTGTTCCAAAAACTAATTTATTTTCCACTTAAATATATTTCCTTGCTTCTTTAAGGTCTTGAAGAGTATCTATGTCAATTGAATCTTTTTTATTCATTAAAAATCCAATTGAATTATTTAAAAAATGACTTCTATTTAAAATTGCTTTTTTAATATTAAATAAATAAATATTTCCATTAACAACGGCTTTTGTTTTTATCTGTTTTTGATTTAAAATATTTATACTTTGAGAAAATTTATTGCCCACTTCAGCATAAATTTTTGCAAATTTTCTTTTTTTACAATTATCTTTTGTCACCATAGAATAAACGTTTTTTTTATATTTGTTTTTTTTCATGATTTGTATTGCTTTATCAATATGTTTTTTTTTTCTTAGTGCTGATGTTGGTTGTAACAAAAGCATGAAATCATATTTTTCTTTCAGCTGACTCAAATAATTTATTGAATGTTTTATTACTGGCCAGGGTTTAACTTTACTTTTACATAAATATGCAGGTCTTATAAAAGGAGCTGAAATTTTATGTTTATTAGCAATTTGTATTAATTCTTTAGAATCTGATGATAACATTATCTTATCCAAATACTTGCAAGTCTTAGCAATTTTTATAGTTCTTTCTGTAATAGAAATATTTTTAATTTTTCTAAAATTTTTTTTTGATAATCTTTTGCTATTTTTTTTAGCAATTATTAGTGCTATAATTTTTTTATTTTTCAAGCTCTGCCCTCATCATAATTTCAACTAATTCATTAAATTGTACTTTAGGTTTCCAACCTAAAGTTTTTTGTGCTTTTGAAAAATCTCCTACTAAGCTATTTACTTCTGTAGGTCTATAATAATAAGGATCAATTTCTACTAGAACTTTATTATTCTTTTTATTTATTCCTTTTTCTTGATCATCTTTTCCTTCCCAAACTAAATCAATATTTATGTAAGAAAAAGCTTTTTCCACAAAATCTCTAACGCTATAGTTTTTTCCTGTAGCTATAATAAAATCATCAGGCTCCTTTTTTTGAAGCATTAACCACATTGCTTCAACGTATTCTTTTGCATAACCCCAATCTCGTTTTGCATTAAGATTACCAAGATAAATCTTTTCTTTATTTCCTTTATAAATTTCAGCTACTGCTCTAGTAATTTTTCTAGAAACAAAAGTCTGACCTCTTCGAGGCGACTCGTGATTAAAAAGTATTCCATTACAAGCAAAAATTTTAAAAGCCTCTCTATAATTTTTAACAAAATGAAAAGAACTTAGCTTGGATATTGCATAAGGTGATCTAGGATTGAAAGGAGTTTTTTCCGTCTGTGGAGATTCTAATGCATCACCAAAAAGTTCACTTGTCGAAGCTTGATAAAATTTTGTGTCTGGATTTATATTTTTAATAACATCTAAAAGTCTTATGGTTCCAAGTGCATTTACATTAGAAGTAAACAATGGCATTTGAAAAGATGTGTGTACATGAGATTGGGCTCCAATATTGTATATTTCATCTGGTTTACAAAAGTGAACTATTTTGTTTAAACTAGATGAATCTGTCAAATCACCATAATGTAAATGAACATTTTTTTGAGTTTTTACATCTAAATTTAGATGTTCAATATTTTGAGTATTAGATGTACTTGCCCTTCTTTGTAACCCATGTACTTGATAACCTTTTGACAATAAAAAATCTGCTAAATAAGACCCATCTTGACCTGTAATACCAACAATTAAAGCAATTTTATTTTTCATTAATTTTTTTCAATACCTTAAGTTGTTGTTGATAGAGAGTTTTGTAATCAGTGTTATAAACTTCTATGGAGTAATAATCTAGATTATTTTTTAAAAAAGGCCAAAACCAACTATTATTTTCTATAATTTCATTAGAGTCTTTTGTTCCATCGTTCTCACTTAAATGAAACCCTTTAATCCATATGTCACATTTCTTTAAAAAATTAAATTTATCAAATTTTTCAGTGTTAGATGAAACTTTTAAATGAGCAACATCAATTAAAAGATTAACATTTTCAGGTGTATGTCTCATTACATAAGTGCAATCATCAACATTAGTCATCAAAAGAGGATTTAAGCCAAATTCTTTTAAATTATTTTTTGATATAACATTGTTTTCAATCAAAAGTGACACTCCTTGTGTTTTAGCGTAGTTAGAAAGTTTATTTACGTTTTCAACAAAATTTAAAATTACATCATTATGATTATTTAATTTTCTTTTTTTTACCTTTTTGCCTAACTCTTTAACAGTAATGTCTAATAAAAAACCAGAATGAAAGCTATAAATTGGTCTTTCAAGTTCCGCGGCCCATCTAATTGCTTTTTGTGCATGCTTCATACTTAGTAATAAGATTTCTTTATCCAATGAACCTAAATTAAAAACAAATGGGTTTTCAGGTGGCGGAAAATAATTATGAATTTGAAATTTAATTTTTGATTTGAGTTTTTTAAGTTTAGTGAGCATATCTTTATCATATAAGCCACCAGAAAGTTCAATATTTTTGATTCCATTGTCTAAGAAATCTTCACTTGTTTTCCAAGCTGGTTGATCTTTAAATCCACCTGTAGAAACATAAATCATTTTTTTTAATTATTTATTAATTGAAAAAGTAGTATTTTTTTTAATATTTTTTTTAACAGTTAAACCTGCCCCAACTTTTGTATTTTTTCCAATTTTTACATTTTGTATAATGTTTGTTCCCAATCCAATAAAAGTATCATCACCAATTAAAACACGTCCTGCTATTTTAGCTCCAGGACAAATATGGCAATTTTTTCCAATTACTGTTTCGTGTTCTATAATTGAGGCAGTATTTATTATAGTATTATCTTTTATTCTTGCTGAAGCATTTATTATTGCTTTGATATTAATAAAAATACCTTTTCCCAAAGAAACGTGTTTAGAAACATTTGAGCTTGGATGTACAATATTGGGAATTTTAAAGCCTCGTTTTTTTACTTTGTTAAAATATTTTTTTCTAATTTGATTATCTCCTATGGCAATAAAAACAAAATAATCTTTTGGTTTAAATTTTTTTAACTTTTCATAATTTCCTATAACTTTGTAACCCAAAATAAGCTCTTTACTTTTTTTATAATTCAAATCTATAATTCCCTTTAAATCATAATCTAAACGCTCTAAAGCATCTATTACTACTCTTGCATGTCCACCAGACCCAATTAGTAAAATTTTTTTTTTCATTTCTATTTTTCTAAATCTTCCCAATTTATTAATTCATCTGCTAAAATATTTCTAACAACTTTTTTTCCAATTAAAGAATTTATTTGTCTTGGAGGAATTCCATCTCCAGGTCTTTTAAAAGTTAACATTTCTTCATTTATAATAGTATTTTTAACAATATTTTTTTTTGCACAAATACTTCTCAGCATAAATTCCATATTTTCTTTTTCATGTAAAGTTGGCTCTTTAATTTCAGAACCTAAAGTCTTTTCTGCATCTCTAATCATTCTAACAAAAATAGAAAATTCATTAGGGTCACAAGAAGCTGCATGATCTGGTCCTTTCATGCTTTTATCAAGTGTTAAATGTTTTTCAATAATCTTAGCTCCTAATCCTATGGAGGTAACTGCAGAAATATAACCTAAAGTATGATCTGAAAAACCAACTATAGTATTAAAAGTTTTTTCTAAGGTCTTTATTGTTTTCAAGTTTGATTCTGAAATTTTTGATGGGTATGAAGTTGTACATTGAAGAAGAGCCAAATCTTTATTTCCAGTTAAGTTAATCGCTTTAACTGTTTCTTTAATTTGATCAAGAGATGTCATTCCTGTTGATAAAATTATTGGTTTTTCTTTTTTTGCTACATAATTAGCAAAGCTAGGTTCTTGAGCATGCATAGAAGAAAGTTTAAAAGCAGGAACATCATAACTTAGTAAAAAGTCAACATCCTCATAATTATATGGGGTAGAAATAAAGATAATTTTATTGTCAGAACAATGTTTTAAAATTTTTTCAAATGACTCTCTTGAAAGTTCAAGTTTTTTTAACATTTCAAACTGATTTTTATCTTTTGATTGTTTATCGTTTAAGACTTGATACTTTGCTTTAACGGCCTTTTTTGTTACTAAATTTTCTGCTTTAAAAGTTTGAAACTTGACACAGTCTGCTCCTGATTCCTTGGCCTTTTCAATTAATTTTTTTGCAACATTTATATCACCATTATGATTTACACCAATTTCAGCAATAATAAAAACTGGTTCATGAGGTCCAATTTTTTTATTTTGAATATTTATAACTGATGCCATAGTAAAAAATCTAAATTATTTTTCTATTATTTTTAATAATATTTTAGATATATAGTTTTGTTGTTTTTTTTCTAAGGAATAGAAAGTTGGCAATGTAATAGAGTTTTGTCCAATATAACTAGAAATTTTATATTTTTTTTGAGAATACTTTTTGTAAGGTTTCATAGAGTTTAATGGGTAAAACCCTGGTCTGGTTTCAATGCCATATGTTTTTAAAATTTCAATTAATTTATTTCTTCTAGATTGGCCAATATTTTTAATTATGATTGTATAATACCAATATGAATTTTCAGACCAATCATTAGAAGGTAAAAATTCAATCCTTTTATTAATCTTTAAATTATTATAATAAAATTTAAAAATTTTTTTTCTTTTAGAAATAAATTTTTTAATCTTTTTAATTTGTGCAACTCCAATTGCAGCTTGAATATTTGTCATTCTAAAATTAAAACCAGCATTAGTGTGCCAAAAAGATTTGTTGGTAGACTGCCCTTGGTTCCTTAATACCTTAGCTAAATTAGAATTTTTTTTATCATTAAAAACTAAAATTCCTCCTTCGCCAGTAGTAATTATTTTGTTTCCAAAAAAACTAAAAGTCGCACAATCACTTTCTATACCTATTTTTCGATTTTTATAAGTTGCTCCTAAGGCTTCTGCACAATCTTCTATTACTTTAATTTTATTCTTTGTAGCTATACTTTTAATTTCATCTATTTTTGCAGGTTGACCATATACATGAACTGGAATGATCGCTTTAGTTTTTTTGCTAATTTTTTTTTTTATTTCATTTATATCTATAGTCCACGTACTTTTTTCAATATCAACTAAAACAGGTTTTGCTCCAGAATTTATTACTGCATTAATTGTAGCCGCATATGTAAAATTTGGAATTATTACCTCATCTCCATATCCTATTTTGAATGTTCTTAAAGCTAATTCTATTGCTACAGTGCCATTAGAAACAGCCACACCAAAACCTTTGCCCAAATAATTAACAAATGATTTTTCAAATTCTTGAACATATTTTCCTGCAGATGAAATCCATCCAGAATTAAGACATTTTAAAACATTATTTTTTTCATCTTTTTCAAGATGAGGTTTTGAAATTGGTATAGTGATTTTAGTCATTACTTATTAACTTATCAAAAAATTAATTTTTTTAATTAATACCTGTGCCAAATAATTTAAATCTTTTGTAAAATTATTAACAATTTTAATATGTGGTTTTTTTGGAAATTCTGCTTTTATATCTAAACCAACAATATTTTTTTTATTATTTTTATATGTTTTCTTTTTATTATAACTGATTATTTTTTTAACATTACTTTGTATATAAATTTCTATATAGTTATCAATATTTTTCCTATTCCAGGAATGGGTTTTATGAAAAAGACCTATAAGCGCAATAATAACATTAATTTTTTGATCCGTTAAACTTTTGCAAAGTAATGCAAACTTTTTAGAATTTAAATATCTATCATTTTTTGAGTATCTTGTAAGATTTAACGTTTTTCTGAGTTGATCGCCATGCAAAATTATAGTTGGACCATATAATTTTGATATCTTATTTTTTATTTTTTTTGAAATTTCTGTTTTTCCAGATCCTGAAAGTCCAGTAACCCAAAAAAGTATTCCTTTATTTTTATTCATTTTTCAAAAATTAATTATTTTGGCGATATTACAATAGCTCCTCTTGCTAATTTATTAACTGAAATTTTAGTGTCATAAATATTAGATGTCGTAGATGAAATTTTCATAATATTATAAAACTCCTCATATGGAAAAATTACTTTTGGTTTTTTAAAAATTGGTCTTAAGATATCCTTTAAAAACTCTTTTATATTAACCATGAAATATTTTATCTTTAAATTCTTAAATATATTCATTGAAGAAGTTTTGTCTTCTGGATAAAATTCTTCAACCATTGAAGCAATTTTTTCAATAGTATTTTCTTCAGAAAAAGTGCTTTCCCATTTTTGTTTTGATTGTTTGTAAACTGGATTTTTTATTGCTTCCTTAACATCTTCATTGGTTTTAGCTAAAAATCCAATCATGTTGGGTAAACCTGGTGTAGTTACATAAAAATTTAGTCCTCCATCTGAAGGTAAATAACTAATTACTTTTTTTTTTGCAAAATCAGCCTGAATTGCTGTTGAACAACCATTGTGAATTACACAATCAGAAAGTCTTATCCAGCTATCAATCCCTCCCTCAGAAATTACTTTTATATTTTTATGCGCACTTAATTCATTTTTATATCTTTCTGAACCTTCATCTGGGTGAGCTCTAAGCACAATATTTTTATCAGTAAAATTTTCAGATAAGTATTTAGCTAATTCAATAAAATTTTTTATTAAAAAAGTTTCTTCTTTAAATATGAGAGAAGAAAATTTTTCTTTATTAAACTTTTTAAAAGATTCTTCAGCATCTAAATAAAATTTCTCTACAGCCTTTCTTCCTAGTCTTGGATGACTATTTACGAGAGAAAATCTAGTATTTATTAAAATATAATTTTCAAGATTACCTGTAGTATTTAAATCAAATTCTCTAAAATATTTATGATATTTTGTTTGAAGCATATCATAATGTGGTGTTCCAGTTATAATAATGTTTTTTTCTTCATGTTTATTTGTTTTTTCTATCCAATGTTCTTTCTGCCACCTTCCCCAAACAAGAATCTTATCTTTTGATGATAAATTATTTATATCAATTCTTTCATCTAAAAAAATTTTCCATGATTTAGGGTCTTTTCCAGGGAAAATTCCTGCCTCTTCATCTAAATACCAAATATCAATTTTGCTTTTTTTCATTTCATTATACCAGGATTTATTTGTTTTGCTTTTCTCGTATCTAAAAAAATTTTTACCTAAATATAATCCCGGCATTTTCCATTTATGTCTATCAAAAAAACTGTGCTCAAATAATATAGTAGTATAGCCAGCTTTAGCTAATCTTGTAGCAAGCATTGTTTTTGAAGTAAGTTCTCTTTTTGGAGCCTCAATTGGAATATATATTATAGTATCTTTAGGCATCTGTTTTATTTTTCTAAGAGAATTTTCTTAATTATTGATCTGTCTAGATTAATAGGATTGTTTTTAAGTCTAAGTGTATTAACTCCAGATAAAATTTTACTATAGTTTTCGGCTATGTTAATGCCCAATTTAGTAAAATTTTGCTCTAGTTTAGCTTCTTTTTTTAAATTTTCTAATTTTTTATCAAATTCAAAAATATTTTTTACTTTGAAAATTTTAAAAATTAATTCATACCTTTTTTTTAAATTAAAATTCACGTTAATATTACCCATATTAAAAAAGTTAAATTTTAAAAACTCATTAAGAGTAAGAGATACAGCATGTCCATGACTTACTCCAAAATGTGCTGTAAAAGGATAAGATACAGCATGAGGTGCTGTTGTTTTAGAAATGCTTATAGCTTTGCCAGATAAATTTGCAGAAATACACATATTATAAGTATTTTTTATATTTGGTTTTTTTATAAAATTTAAATAATTATTTAAAGAATATTCAAGTGATTTTGATGCATATTTTATACTTGTAGAATTTGATTTTAATGAAATAATAGATTCAAGTGATTGAGCCATCGCATCAAATCCAGAAGAAGCTTTAATTTTTTTTGAAGAATTCTTAATTAATTCAGGGATAAAATAAAAATAATTTGGAATCAATGCTTCATTCTCAATGGAATATTTTTTTTTATCAATATAGATTACTGCATTAGATGTTACTTCTGCTCCTGAGCCTGCGGTTGTAGGTATTGCTATTAATGAACAATACTTATTTTTAATATTGTACTTTGATTTGATAATTAGATTCTTTATATTTCTACAATCATATAGGGTATTTGCAATTTTTGCATAATCTATAACTGAACCTCCTCCAATTGATATAATTATATCTGGTTGAAATATTTTAATTCTTCTTATTATTTTAATTAATTCACTAATTTCTGGAAAATAAGATTGTTTAAAATAAAAGTTTAGATGTTTAAATTTTTTAAACAAATTAAAAAATATTTTATTTGCTCCAGACTTATAATAAGATTTTTTTCCTGAAATAACTAATATTCTTTTATTGTTATTTTTTTTTAACAATTCTTTTAAAGAACTTAAATTGGTAGATTTTAAATAGCTAATCATTAAAAATAGTTAAAATTTATTCTTAATTTTCTTTAAATTATTTGGCCTTAATAAATTTTTTATACTTCCTTCTTCTATTCTAATTTCAAAGAAGCTTGGCCCTTTTGATTTTAAAAACTTATTAATATTTGTATTATAATTTTTCTTATTAGAGGCAAAAAAATAATTTTTATACCCTAGGCTAGAAGTTAATAATTTAAAATTAATTTTGTTAGCTGGTGTTTTTTGTCCCCCAACTGATTCGTGAGAACTATTATTTAATAAAATATGTTTAAAATTTTTATTATTTGACCCTCTTATTAAACTCAAAGAACCTAGGTGCATTAAAATTGATCCATCTCCATCTAAACATATTATTTCATTTCTTGTACTAAGTGCTACACCAACAGATACCATCGCTGAATGACCCATGCCACCAACCATATAAAAATCTGATCCTTTCGAAATATTATAAGTATTTCTTAATTGATACAATTCTCTTGAGGTATAACCAGTAGTTGAGATTATTTTTGTGCTAGGTTTAATTTTGTTTAATAAATCTAAAATTATTTCATGTCTAAGTAAATATTTTTTTTTAGATTTTTTTTTGTTTTTGTTGCTTTGATTTTCAAGTGTTCCTTTTTCGACTAAACATGCTACTGGTTTTTTATTTTTTTTAGATAACTTGATTAAATCTTTAAGTTTATTCAAATCCTTCTTTTTTCTTATAATACAATACTTAATATTTAAAAGTTTAAGAATTTGCTTTGTAATTTTTCCTTTTACTGAATGTTGAGGTTCATCAACAGGTTTATTTGGTGATCCTCTCCAACCTATTATCAAAACCATTGGAATTGAGTATACTTTTTGATGAGCAATAGAAATAAGTGGATTTATGGCATTTCCTAGTCCAGAGTTTTGAAAGTAAACAGCTGCCATTTTCTTTGTAGATAAGTTATGGCCTATTGCTAAAGCAACTGCAGTTCCTTCATTATTTGCAGGCATATGCTTAAATTTCTTATTTTTATCAAATGAAAAAATCATATTTTTTAAAACACTATCAGGTACACCAGTTATAAAGTTAATATTTTCTTTTAACAGAGTATTTGAAAAATTTTTAGCAGCTATCATTTCTATTGTAATGATTTTCTTTTTAAAGGATTAAGACTGTTTTTTTTTTCACTATAATATTTTTTACGAACTAAATAATTAGAATTTTTTTTACAAGCATTTACATATGTAAGATAAAAAATCATTCTGGATTTTTTACTTAAATTTTTTTTTGAAAAATGACAACATTTCCAATCAAAAATAAGTATATCTCCTATATTTAAAACCATTCCATTAAACTTGAAATCTTTAATATCATCATCTTTTAAGTTAGGTGTGCCTGAAACTAAATTATCAGCAATATTTTTCCATCTTTTTCCATACTTTTTAAAAGTATATTTTTTTTTAGATAAAAAAAGATAACCATTCTTTTTTGTAGTTGAATCCATTGGGATCACAATATTAATAAAGCTGTCTCCATATTTACTCCACCCTTCTTGCTGTTTACCATCTTTTTTATTTTTCCAATAAAAATGTCCATCAATATGAGGAAGAAAACCTGCTCCACCAGGTTGTTTAAAGTTGACCTTATCTTTGAACAAAAAAAATTTTTTCTTTAAAAGAATTTTTAATATTTTTTTTAATTTTTCTGAAATTACAAGTTTTTTTGAATATTTTGAATAATCTGATATTTTTTCAATTCTTCGAATTTCTTTTTTTTTTTTAATATCCTCATAATAAGTAGATATTAATTTATTTTTAGAATTTACTTTTTTTAATATTTCATTTTTAGCGTTTAATATTTCTTTTTTATTAAAAAAATTTTTAATTGTTAAATACCCATCATTATTATATTTTAAAATATCTTTTTTACTAATCATAAAATGTTTATTATTTTATAAGACGCAGGATTGATTCGAGGTTTGTAATATTTTTTTCAGATTCAAAACTTCTGCCGTTTTTTAAAATTTGGCTAGCTGTTTTGTACATTGCAAAATGTGATGCTCTCATTAAATGATTTGCATAAATTACAACTTTAAAATTATTCTTAATCAATGAAATTTCATTAGTTTTTGAATATTTGGAAGGTACTGCAATCATAGGTTTATAGTATTTGCTTTTTATAAATTTTTTTGAAAAACTAAAAATCTGTTTTGGAGTCTTTTCTTTGCTGTGAATTAAAATTGCATCAGCTCCTGCCTTTGAGTAAGCTTCTGCCCTATTAAGGGCATCTTTAAGAGACTTTCCTAAAATAAAACTTTCTATTCTAGCTACAATCATAAAATCATTAGAAATTCTTGAGTCTTTAGCAATCTGAATTTTTTTACAAAATTCTTTTATACTATCTTGTTTAATGTTTTTTTGATTCTTAAATAATGAATTTTGCTTTAAACCAACCTTGTCCTCTATAACCATTGCTGAAACTCCCGCTCTCTCTAAGGATTTAACAAGGTGACGTATATGTTCGTTTCTTCCGCCATTATCTGCATCAAAAATTATAGGTTTAGTTGTTGCGTCTAATGTCTCATTAAGCCCCAATATTCTTGTAGAATAATCAACTGATTGATTATCAGGCTTACCTCTTGATATTGAGTCGGTTAGGCTTGATGACCACATACCATCAAATTCTAATATTTGATTTTTACTGACTATATTAAGTTTCTCAATAATTAATCCTGTAAGCGAATTGTGTGACTCAAGAAATCTAACAATTTTTTTTGCTGCTATTAATCTTTTTAATTTCGACTTTCTTACTTCAGGTGTTGTGCCTAATGATTTAATTTTATCTCTTATTAGTGTCGAAGAAATATTTTTTGTATACTTTATTTCAATTAACTTACCTTTCCATTTTTTTAAAGTACTTAAGACTCTTTTTCTTACTAAAGATTGAACACCTTTTTTCCAATCATCTCCATGTACTACAAAGTGAGGCTTAAGTATATTTAAATTTTCTGAATAATCATGTGTTCTTTGAGGTATTACTCTTTTAACAAATTTAATATTCTTTAAAACAATTTCTCTTTGTTTGTAGTTTAGATGAGGAAACTTTTTATATGTTGCTATAGCTTCGTCGGTAAGAAGTCCTACTACTACATCTCCAAATTTTGATGCTTTTTTAAGAACATTTATATGTCCTTCATGTAAAATGTCTGCTGATAAAGCAACATAAACTATTTTTTTCATATAAATGTTAATTTATTATTTGTAACTTTCTTTTTTAATGAGATTTTTAATCTGATCTAAGCTTAAAAAATCTTTATTATTTTGGCTTTGATAGCTAAAACCATATTCTTTTTTTTGAAATTTTTCTCCATTATGGATTTTATTAAATTCTTTCATTCCCCAAGATATATCTTGTGATTGTGGAAAAATAATAAAATAATCTTTAAATTCAAAAGTATTCATTCCTTCTGAAGATGATATCATTTCTTCATGAATTTTCTCACCTGGTCTAATTCCAATAATTTTTAATTTAGCTTTGGGAGCAATTGCTTTTGCAATATCAGTTATTTTATAAGATGGTATTTTAGGAACAAAAACTTCCCCCCCTAAACTTTTACTTAAACATTTAATTACAAATTCCACTCCTTCTTTAAGAGTAATATTAAAACGAGTCATTCTAGTATCAGTAATTTCTAGTTGATTTGAATCTTTCTTAGATAAAAAATGTGGAATAACTGAACCTCTGCTTCCCATAACATTTCCATATCTAACTACAGAAAAAATAGAATCATTATTTTTAAAATTATTAGCTGCAACAAAGAGTTTATCAGAAACAAGTTTTGTAGCACCATACAAATTAATTGGGGATGAAGCTTTATCTGTGCTCAGGGCAATAGTTTTTTTAACATTATTAGCTATAGCAGCGTCTATAATATTTTGTGACCCTATGATATTAGTTTTAATAGCTTCAAAAGGATTATATTCAGCTGCAGGAACTTGTTTCAAGGCCGCAGCATGAAAAACATAATCAATATTATTTTTAAATGCAAAATTTAATCTGTCTTTATCTCTTATATCACCTATAAAAAAACGAAATATCTTTTTATTTTTTTTAACAAATTCCTTATTTTGTAATTCGTACTGTTTTAGTTCATCCCTGCTATATATAATAATTTTATTAGGTTGATAGTTTTCAGCTAAATATTGAACTAAAAAAGACCCAAACGATCCTGTTCCTCCAGTTACTAATATATTTTTTTTATTAAACATTTTTTATCCTATTTGAAATTATTAAATTTTAAGGGTGTTCCTTTCTTTATATTAATTAAAGATTTTTTATTTAACAATCTTTTATAATAAAGTGGAGGCAGTCCATAACCTGGTCTAATTCGTTTTATATTGTTTTTGGTAAATTTTTCACCCTTTCTTATATCTTTAATTGCAAATATAGATCTCCTAAAAACTTTGCTTTTATCCTCAGATTTGTTTCTGTAGAATCTTTTTTTACCTAATAGGTTATAAGCTTCATCAATAATTTTTCTAAAAACTCCTATTTCTTTTCCTTTTAAAGAAAAGTTAATATCAAGTCCTTTTTTTTGATTTCCTAAAGCTATATGCTTTTCAATTACTTCTGCTCCAGATGCAATTGCAGCTAATGCAATTTTATTATTTTTTGAATGATCTGAAAAACCAACTCTACATTTAAATTTATCTTTTAAAATTTTTATATTATTTAAATTAAAATCTGAATTTTTTGATGGATAATTACTAACACAATATAAAAGAGTAATATCCTTAGAGCCATATTTTTTTGCAGTGTTAAATGTTAATTCAATTTCATCTAAAGTTGCCATCCCAGTAGAAATAATTAAAGGTTTTTTTGTTGAAGCAATTTTTGCTATTAAAGGTATGTCTGTCATTTCAAATGAAGCAATCTTATAAATTGGACAATTTAACTTCTCTAAAAAATCTACAGCTGTTTCATCAAATGGAGTGCTAAAGATTTTGATTCCAATAGATTTTGCATATTTAAAAAGTTTTGAGTGCCATACCAGTGGAGTATGGGCTTTGTTGTATAAATCCCAAAGCTGATAACCTTTCCATAAACCATCTTTAATCTTAAAATATTTTTTATCAGATTTAATAGTCATTGTATCTGCAGTATAAGTTTGCAATTTTACAGCATCAGCACCATTATCTTTTGCACATTTAATTAATTTTTTTGCTAAATTAAAATTTCCACAATGATTTGCTGAAATTTCTGCAATAAAAAAAGGTAATTTGAACTTATTTTTTTTCATAATTTTTAATTTAATCTTTCAAATGTTGAGTGTGCTGTGGGGTAATTTAATATATCAAAAATATTTCTTCCATCTTCACAGCTTTGAATTAGCTTAAATATTCTTTCTAATTCATAAAAATACTTATTTAAAATTTCTTTAGTATGAGAAACTGTTGAATAAATTGCTGTTCCAGCTAAAAAGCCCTTTTTTAACATTTCTTGTGAAATCAATGTTTTATATTGCCTAGAATATTTGCTTTTAATTGAAAAACTACACAAAGCAGGAAGACCTTGGATTTGTATATCTAAATTATATTTTTTTGCAAGTCTTGACCATTCTTTAATAATAAACTTTCCATTAGAATCTATTTTTTCCCATGATTTAGTTTGTTTCATTGTTCTTAGAGTAGCCAATGCAGCTGCTGGCCCCACTCTTTCAGTCCAAAAAGTACTACTAATAAAACTATCTTGAGCAGACTCCATTACTTCTTTTTTTCCAATAATTGATGTAATTGCATATCCATTTCCTAAAGCCTTTCCAAACAAAGCAAGGTCTGGGTTTACTTTAAAATACTTATGAATACCTCCAAAATTTTTTCTAAATCCAGAGGTGCATTCATCAAAAATAAGAACAATACCTTTTTTAGAAGCTAGATCTCTAACTTTTTGTAAAAAATTATTTTTTGGTAATTCATTTCTAGTAACTTCCATGCAAATTACTCCAATTTTTTCTCTGTCCACTATATTTTTCAATTGTTTAAAATCATTGTACATAAACGGGAATATTGTATTTCTTAAATTTTGAGGAACACCCCTAATTTTTAAACTAGGCAAAAGATGACTATTCAGATTACCTTTTTTTTCTAAATTAGTTGCCAAATACCAATCATGCCAACCATGATATCCACAAAAAGCAACTTTATCTCTGCCGCTTGCAGCCCTTGCTATTCTTATTGCAATTGAATTAGCTTCTCCTCCAGATCTTGCAAACTTCACCATTTTTGCCCAAGGATGTATTTTAATTAGCTGCTCAGCTAGCTGAACTTCTTCTACACAATTAAGAGAGCTTAAGTTACCTGTTTTAATTACATTTTGCACAGATTTGTCTACAATTTTATTAGAATAACCTAATATGTTAGTTCCAACTCCCATTAAACTCATGTCAATATATTTATTGTTATCTATATCCCAAACGAAACATCCCTGTGCTTTTTTAAAATATGGAGGCCAACCACCTGGCAAAAAAAGCTCTGGTCTTTTAGAAAGTAACATGTTTCCACCAGGAATTATTTCTTTTGCTCTTTTATATAATTTTAGTCCTTTTTTTAGTAAATTCTTTTTTTTCATTTTGTAAAATTTAATTTAATTTTTTTGATCCTTCGTTTCTTTCAATGTTTTGATTGACTTTAAACCATAAAGGTCGTTTTTTTTTAAGATTAATAATTTCTAACCAATTAAAATAAATTTTTGGATAGAAATATTGAAAAATATTTTTTATCAATTTAAAATCTTCTTGTTCATCAAGAGTAATTCTTTCGTCGCTATAATCTTTAGAGTGCTTTATATTTTTACACTTAAATTTTTTAGTTTTTTTAATGAACGGAGTCACATGCTCTCTGTCATATTTTTTAGTAGCATATTTCCAGGCGTAATCTAATGATTTAAAATTAAACATTTCCACGTCTAGTCCGTCTGGATATGTGGGTGGGTCATTATTTGATAAATAATCATAATTTTTAGATTTAAAAAGTTTAATCATCTTATCTACTATCCTATAATCTATTAAAGGACAATCTCCTGTTATTCTTATAACTATTTCTGGTTTGTCTTTCTTTATTGCTTGATAGAATCTATCTAAAACATCTTTCTCTTTGCCTCTGAAAATGTCATAACCTAAAGACTTAACTTTTTTTGCAAGGATATCATTTTCATTACTTTTTGGGGTTATAACAATTATTTTTTTTATTAATTTTGATTTGGATAATCGTTTTAATAATAATTCAATTAAACTTTTTCCACAAACTTTCTTCATTACTTTGCCATAAAGTCTTGAAGAACCCATTCTTGCTTGAACTAATGCTGTTATGTTTAAAGATTTTTCCATTCAGATGGGCTGATTAATTTAGATGATTTAGAAGATAAATTTTTAGGTGGTAAATCTTTTTTAGAATATGAATGTTTTAAAATAATTTTTAATTGTTCCAAGTTATCAATTCCAATTACAATTTGATTTATTTTTTTTTGAGAAAAGATAAAGTTTAAACAAGCCTCAAGTGGTTTTTGATTATTTTTATATAGCCAATTGTGCCAATTAATAAAAAATTTATTATAAACTGCAAATTTTGATGGAATTTTTTTTCTTTCTTTTAAAAGAAGGCCTTGTAAAAAGATAGATCTTGCATGCACTTCTATATTTTTGCTTGATAAACGACTTAACCAACCAGATTCTACAATTCTTCTATCAAATATATTCAAAGGAGATTGAACTATATCTGGTTTGAATTTTTTAAATAATAAATCTAGATCATTTGGTGAATTAATTGAAAATCCAATTTTTTTAATATAACCATTTAATTTAAGTTTCTTTAAAGCAGAATAAATTTCTTTTCCACCTGGTTTTAGTAGCTCTAAAGGTTTATGAAGCAAAACTCCATAAAGTGAATTTATGTTTAATAATTTTAAAGAATTAAAAATTTGATTTCTTACCCATTGTTTGTGATCAATTTTTTTTTTTTCACAGTTTTGTAATTTAGTAATGACTTTAAAATTTTTTAAGTTTAGTTTTCCTATTTTTTCTTCACAATTACCATATGCTTTTGCTGTATCAATAAACTTAATTTTTGAATTTTTACAAAAAGTAAATATTTTTGAAATATTTTTCAAACTGATTGGTTTTTTTTTCAAAATACCATATTCAGTTGCAAAATTTGCTGTTCCTATTATAATTTTAGTGTTTGTACCCACGTAAATTTATTATTTAATCAATGCTCCGCACTTTGACATTTTAAGAAATTGTCAATGTATAAAAGCTTTTTTCTTTTTTTCATTAAACAGGTAAATATAAGTAGCCTGATTTTTTATTTACAACTATTTTTTTACTATTAACTAAAACTGATAATCTATTTTTTTGTTTATTAACAACTTCAAAAATTAAACCAGATAATGGTCCTGACATAAACTTTGCAGAAGTTTTTAATAAATTTGAAAAAAAACTCTGATTCAAATTTCCATTAAGATCTTCATTTTCTTTACAATATTTTATAAAATTTAATATTTGTTTTTGATGATATTTATATCCTAATAAAAAATAATTTAACCCGACTGTGAATTTTAACTGATTTAATAATTCATTATTTTCAAGACTTTGGTGTTTGCAAAATATATAAGAACCTAAAACCATTTTTTTTAAAATTCTTGATTTATTTTTATTTTGACTATTAAATAACATGGTTGGATAATAAAACTCTATGTCGTTTCCTAGTTTTTTTTTCATTTCTTTTTTAAAATTGTAGATTTCTTTTAATTTTATTTTAGCTACTATCCACATTTTACTTTTTTCCCTTTAATTCTGATTGCAGCTCATCATATTCGTTCATTTTTATTTTCATAAATTCGATAGTTAGCTTAGTTTTTTGAGCAATCCCTTTTGGTGTTAAGTTGTAAATATAATTAATTTTTTTATCACTTTTTGTAAAATTATCTATTTTAACCAAACCTTTGTTTTTTAAAGCTTTTAGACAATAATTAAGTTTACCAAGGCTAAAACCTAGGTCTTCTGCTAATTCTCTTTGAGAAGAGCCAGGGCTATTTTGAATTTTTCTTAATACGTTAAAGTGATCTGTATTTTTTTTCATTTGTGTTCAATTCTTGAACAATCTTATCGTTCAAAGTTTGAACAGTAAAGTTTTTTTTTTAAAACTACATCTTGTGTAAAAATTATAATTTTTTATAAAATACAACTATATGTTGTATGGTGTTTTTAATTAATTAATTAGCAATTAAATGATAATTTAATACTACTATAATCTGTAAAATTTTATTAAAAATCAAATAATGTATATTTTAGGAATTCATAATGCTAGCGACGCTGGAGTTTGTTTAATCAAAGATCAAAAAGTTATATCAGCTGTCAATGAAGAAAGATTTAATCGGAAAAAAATGTATGCAGGTTTTCCATTTAAAAGTTTAGAATTTATCTTATCAAATCATAATTTAAACATTAAAGATATAGATTACTTTGCTTATGGATGGTGTGGGAAAAAAAATGACATATGTGATTATAATATCAAATTTTCTAATAGAGCTTACGAAGAATGTAAAAAAAATAATAACTTATATAAATTAATTCACGAAAGAGTTATTGTAGAAAATAAAAGAGATAATAAAAGAAGAGTTGATTTTGAAAAGGAATGCAAAAAACTTAAAATTGATATTAAAAAAATTTTATATTTAGATCATCATCAATCACATGCGTGGTCAGCTTTTAGCTCTTCTCCTTTCAAACAAAGCTTAATATTTACACTAGATGGAAGGGGAGACTTGAGGTCTGGTTTAGTTAGTTATGGAGATTCTAAAAAAGGTATTAAAGAATTAAGTTATCTTGTTTCTGCGTTTGACGGTCTTGGTTTTTTGTATGGACAGATTACTTATTATTTAGGATTTACACCTCATAAACATGAAGGGAAAGTTACAGGCTTAGCTGCATTTGGAAACCCAAAAAAAACTATAAATATTTTTAAAAAAATTGTTTCTTGTAAGAATGGAGAAATTAAATGTAATTTAAATGAATATAGACCTTTTTATACTAAACTGTCTAAAAAACTTTTAATAAAATTAAAAAAACATTCAAAAGAAGATATAGCAGCTGGAGTACAAAAACATTGTGAAGATATAATATATAATTGGATTAAATATTGGATTAAAAAAAATAAAAATATTAAAAATATCTGTTTAGCTGGGGGTGTTTTTGGAAACGTAAAAATTAATCAAATAGTTTCAGAAATTAAAGGAATTAAAAATGTATATGTATTTCCTCATATGGCAGATGGTGGCATACCTTTTGGTTCAGCTGCTTTAGCAAAATACTATTTATCAAAAAAAGGGAAAGTAAAATTTGATAATATGTATTCAGGTCCAATATTTAAAGATAAAGAAATTTTAAAAGAATTAAAAAAGAATTACAAAATTTTAAATTATAAACTTTTAAAAAATAAACCTCTCGTTATAGCAAATAAATTAATAGAAGGAAAAATTATAGGTTTATTTGATGGAAAGATGGAATATGGCCCAAGAGCCTTAGGAAATAGATCAATACTAGCAAACCCAAAAGACTCTACTATTAACACTTGGCTAAACAAAAGATTGCATAGAACAGAGTTTATGCCTTTTGCACCAGTAACTCCTGTGGAGTATGCAAAAAAATGTTTTATAAATTGGAATAAAAGCCACGTTGCAAGTAAATTTATGACAAGAACATATCGCTGTACAAACAATTTTATAAAAAAGCATCCAGCTGTTGTACATATAGATGGCACTGCAAGACCTCAAGTAATATTCAAAAATGATAATCTTAATTATTATAATATTGTAAAAAAATATTGTGAGCTGACTGGTGACATGGCGTTAGTTAATACTAGTTTTAACGCTCACGAAGAACCGATAGTTTGTAAACCAAAAGAAGCTTTAAAAACACTACAAAACAAAGCAATAGATATTTTAATAATGGGTAATTACTTAATAGAACTGAAATAAATACATTATGAAATTAATACCTTACGGTAAACAATCAATAAATACCTCAGATATGAAAGCTGTATATAAGGCTTTAAAGAGTGATTTTATATCTGGAGGTAAGTACGTCACCAACTTAGAAAAAAATTTTAAGAAATATTTTAAATCAAAATATACTATTGCATGCAGTAGTGGAACATCAGCATTACATCTCGCTCTAAGCTCTATAGATATAAAAAAAAATGATGTGATAATAATGCCAGCAGTAAATTTTATTGCAGTTTATAATTTAAGCAAATTAATGAATGCTAAAATTTTTTTAGCAGATATTGATGCCCATTCAGGACAAATGACACCAAAAACATTAATCGAATGTATAAAAAAAAATAAAATAAAAAAAATTAAAGCTATAGTTACAATGTCTTTAGGTGGTTACCCAATAAATATTACTGACTTTTATGATATAAAAAAAAGATATAGATGTTATTTAATTGAAGACTCTTGTCATTCGTTAGGAGCTAGATATAAATATAATAATAAGTATATCTCAATAGGTTCATGTAAACATTCTGATATTTCTACCTTTTCTTTACATCCTGTTAAAACTATTACTTCTGGAGAAGGTGGTATAGCAAGCACCAATAATAAAAAACTGTTTAAAAAAATGATGTTATTTAGAGCTCATGGAATAGAAAAAAATCATAAGTTTCATTGGAAGTATAATGTAAGCAACGTTGGATTAAATTATAGAATAAGTGATATAAATTGTGCTCTGGCAATTTCACAGTTAAAAAAAATTAATAGATTAATTTTTAACAGAAATAAAATTTATAATAATTATATAAAATTTTTTAAAAACTATAAAGATATAACCTCAATACCTAAATGTGATAATAAACCTTCTTTTCATCTTTTTATTATTAATATTAATTTTGATAAATTAAAAACAAATAAAGATCATTTTTTAAACTATCTTAAAAAAAATAAAATTCTATCACAATTTCATTATACTCCAATTTATAAATTCAAAATATGTAAAGGTTTAAAAAAAGATTTTTATGGTTCAGAACAATATTATAAAAATGGACTTAGTCTTCCTATTTTTTCTGATTACACTAATAAGGAACAAAATATGGTTTTAAATAAAATTAAAAATTATTTTGATAAATACAAAAAGTTAAATAAAGATAAAAAATTGAATATTTTAAAAAATAAAATATTAATTTTGGGTGGGTCCGGTCTTTTAGGTCAAAATTTAATTAAAAGATTTAAAAATGAAGGAATAAATAATATTTTTTCAGTGTCTAAAAACAATAGTAAATTTAAAACTGATTTAACAAAATACCAAGATGCAAAAATAGCTTTCAATAAAATTAATCCTGAAATAGTAATAAATGCAGCGGGCTTAACTTCTCTTGAAGAATGTGAAAAAAATCCAAAAAAATGCTATCAAATTAATACAGGAATTGTAAAAAATATTTTAAAGATAAAATCTCAACAAAATTTCAAATTTATACAAATTTCTACTGACCAAGTTTATGGTCCAAATAGAAATATTTTAAATAAAGAAAATTCAAAGATAAAAATTGTTAATAATTATGCAAAATCAAAATATATTGCTGAAAAATTATGCCTAAAAGATAAAGAAATACTAATTATTAGAACAAATTTTTCAGGAATTTCAAACAGAAAAGTCAAAACTTTTTTTGAGTGGGCGCAGGAATCAATTAAAAAAAAGAAAAAACTTTTGTTGTTTGAAGATATGTACTGTTCAACAATTGATGTTCAAAGTTTATCTAATATCATTGTTAATTTAGTTAGATGCGATGCAAAAGGTCTTTTTAATATTGGGGCATCTAACGCTATAAGTAAAAAGGATTTTATTTTAAAGCTTGCTAATAAATTAAGCAAAAAAAATAAAACCATCAACTATATTAGCGATAGCATAGATTTAATTTATCCTAAGAGAAATAAAAATTTAGGTCTAGATACAAAAAAAGTTACAAAACATTTTAAAATCAAAATGCCTTCATCTAACCAAGCTATTCAAAATATGATAAATGATAATTAAAATGAAAAATAAAAAAGCTATAATTCTAATTCCAGCCTATAATGAAATAAAGAGTTTACCTAAAATAATTACAAAATTAAGAAAATATAATATTTTAGTAATAAATGACTCGTCTTCCGATGGGACAAAAGATTTTTTAAAAAAAAATAAAATTAATCATTTAGATACGAAAAAACGATCTGGACAAATAAATTCAATAATTTTAGGTTTTAAACATATAATAAAAAAACATAAAAAAATTAAATATATAATTACGTTTGATGCAGATGGTGAGCATAAAGTTTCTGATTTAAAAAAATTTTTTAATAAGATTAAGCTAAATCCTGATTTGGTTATGGGTTCAAGAAATCGAAAAAATAGAGTTCTCGAAAATATTATATCTATTATTTTTAATTATAGATTTAAAATAAATGACCCAATGACTGGCTTTAAGATGATTAAAACAAAAATTATCAAAGATAATTATAAACATTTAAATAATAGGTATTTTTTGATAGATTTTTTAAAAAAAATTTCTTCTAATATTAGTGTTCTAAATATTAAAATAAACTCTCCAGTAAGAACTGATAAATCTAGACACAATAGCTTTACCACTAATATTAATATGTTAAAAACATTATTTTTAATATTAATATAATTTTATTCAATATTTTGAAAATTAATTGGATCATCTTTTGCTATATTATTTCTCGCTTTTTTTCCAATTACTAGTTTATTTTTACTTGGAGGCAAACACTCACTTGTGCAAGGTCTTAAATAACTAATATGATTTTCTGTAATTAGCTCCCCCTTTAAAATATTTTTTTTTGCTCTCATGCCCCTTCTCTGAATTATAACAGTTTCTTTTTCATTATCTTCAATTTTTTTTTCAAAAATACCTAACGATTGTTCTAGCTCTCTAGTAGTTTCTACCATAATTTTCCAATCTTTTGGTGACATTGAAAATTTATGATCTGGTCCCTTAAGTTCATTATTGTCTGTAAAATGTTTTTCTATTACTCTTGCTCCTAGCGTGACAGCTCCTAGAACTGTAGAATTACCTGCCGTATGATCTGATAACCCAAGTAAAACTTTAGGAAAAAGTTTTTTATATGTTTGCAAAACATTTAAATTTATAAATTTAAAATTGTCTTTTGAAGCAGTATAATTTGTATTACACTGCATAAGCACTACATCTTCGTTAAATTTAATAGCTAAATCTACAGCTTCTTTAGTTTCTTCTATATTTGAGGCACCTGTTGCTATTATTATTGGTTTTTTCTGTTGAGCCATTTTTTTTATTGCATCATGATATGTTATATCTCCAGACCCAACTTTCCATGCACAAACATATTTTTCTAACTTGTCGATAAAATCTAGTTTGTAAGGAGATGTAAAATAGTCAATTTTTGCTTTTTCACATTCTTCTTTAAGTTGGGAGCTCCAATCCAATGGAATGCTAACTTTGTTATAAGCTTCCAAAACAGATATCTTCCATTCGGATTGATGAGAAATATTTCCAATTTTTTTAAAAGCGCTATCGCAAATTAAAGTTTCGCCTGTAAAATTTTGAAATTTAGCTGCATCTGCTCCTGCCTCAGCGCAATAATGTATCAATTCTTTTGCTTTTGACAATGATCCATCATGATTTGCAGCAATGTCTGCGATAAAATATGTGGGATAATCTAATCCTACTTTTTTATTACCAATGTTTATAAATTTTTTCATTATTATGAGAACTTAAAATCTATATTTAAAATTTTTTTCAGTGCATAAATCAAGCCAATTGAGCTATTAGTACTGGTAAGCTACACGCATTACTGCGCTTCCACACCCAGCCTATCAACGTGGTGGTCTACCACGGCTCTATAG